>Ga0315285_10000229_pt1 | contig 55803 bp, 55 predicted proteins | sample YL17G09_36_MG_FD_203698 | JGI IMG/M metagenome (GOLD analysis project Ga0315285, IMG submission 203698) | Sediment microbial communities from Yellowstone Lake, YNP, Wyoming, USA - YL17G09_36 | ecosystem: Environmental > Aquatic > Freshwater > Lake > Sediment | place: USA: Wyoming | collected... | reverse complement strand
TACCAAGAATACCCTGTATTCGGACCTGCGGATTATTCATACTCCATTTAGCTTCGCTGCCCGCCTTGTACCAATCGCTGCCCTCCGCTTCGCCGTAAGGCGATGTCAGGGTCAGCCTGTAGTAGGTGTCGTAGTAGGCTGTGCAGCTTCCGGCGGCGTTGACCGTCAGGCTCAGGTCTTTACCCGAGGCAGTTTCACCTGTAGGTAATTTCCAGTAGGCGAAACGGTATTGTATACCCGGGCTATTCGAGTCATTAACCTCGTTCGGTGCACTAGTTCTGAGCGTGTAGCCTTCCTTATACCAACCGGAGCCTGACAGCTGGCTTACCTTTGAAGGCTCGGTTTTGAAGTCGATAGAATATTCTGTGTTATAAGTGAAATTGGCATTAGGTGACGATTCATTTACGGTTATGGCATTTTGCTCGGCCTTGTATCTGATACCGACTTCTTTCGGGTCTTCGACAATAGAGTCGACGCTGATAGAGCGGATGACACCGAGGTCGAGGCTGAGTGTAGTGGATTCGCCGCCGCGCAGCGTAGCAATGATACTTCCTGAAGCAGATACTTTTGTCTGGCCAGATTTGAGGCCGCTGCTGATGGTGATAGTAGCTTCGTAGCCTCCCTTCTCGACGGTTATGCTTAAGCTCTGTTGACCGGATAGAGGTGTGGCTGAGCTGTCAATGACCTCAACTATAAAGCTATAGCTGCCAGCAGTACCTTTGTCTGGAACACCTGATATGTAGCCAGTGCCTGCATTGAAATTTAGTCCTGAGGGTAATGATCCGCTGGTCATAGACCAGGTATATGGTGTTGTCCCGCCGCTGACTCTTATCACATCCGTATAGCTTTCACCCACTTTTGCCGATAATAAACTGGTTGTAAGGAACCTTAATGGAGGTTGAGTAATGGTGATGAAGAAGCCCTGCGCAGAGGAAGGGCCAGTTGTGTCAGTAACCGTAACGATGAAGGTGTATGTCCCGGGTGTGGTGGGACTGCCTGAAATAACACCCGAGGCTGCATTGAGAGTCAGCCCCGCTGGTAGAGAGCCGCCTGTTACTGACCATGTGCAGGGACATGCCAATGGCGCCGCAATTAATGTTGTTGTGTACGATGTACCAACCTGCCCATTAGGCAAGGAGCTGGGGAAGATGGTTGGGGCTGCCTGTGCAGGGCTCACAAAAAGGAAAAAGGTACTAAAGATGGCGAGCAGGCAAAACAGTGTCAAATAAAGACCTTGACCAATAGCGCGGCTTAATAGGGTGTGTTTTTTCATGAGCATAGATTATATACCTTGTATCTATTATAATAGTCAGGCCGCCATTTGTCGATACCGGGTAGCCAATCTTTGGGCAGCCGGGGCAGAAAAGAGCGACTGAACCAGGGGGACGTTACTATGAACTGAAGCAGAAAATTTCTCTCAATCTTAAGAGTGACCGTCGCCAGCCAGTATGACGTGGTATAATTAAGGCTCTGGACGAGCCGAAACTGACGACATGTCGTTGAGAACACGGTTAGTAATATGATATATGAGCATTACCGTCAGCCGATAATTTCTAGGACTGCGTTTTTTCTGCGCATTCTTCTGCATGTCGGTATTGCAGTGGGAATTGTTGTCGCTTCGCTGGCGCTCGGCATTATCGGCTATCACGTATTCGAAGGCTTATCCTGGATTGATTCCACGGTCAATGCCGCCATGATTCTCGGCGGCATGGGGCCTGTTAATCAGCTATACACGAATGCAGGCAAAGTTTTCGCTGCGTTTTATGCGCTATTTTCCGGTATAGTTTTTCTTGTTGCCGTTGCCGTAATGCTTGCCCCAGTAGCGCACCGATTACTTCATCTGTTTCATATTGAATTCGATTCCGAGAGTTCAACCGAGCACTGATTCAGTCCAGAAATGCAACTGCACAATTCGATGTATTGTTAGCTCATGCTTCTCGCAATATGTCTTTAATCCGCTCACAGTAAACTTCCGCTTTAGCCAGTGCATCGATTTTCTTTTTCTTGAAGTAAGTGATACCACCACTCCATTCCTTTCGTATGCACCGACCATCTTCTTTAATATCAAGGCAGCCTCTTTGCCTTGCTTTGTCTGGTTGCGGACATCGCCACTTCATAAGACCATCAGGAACCTCAATCCCACTATTATTTTATCACTATATAATTGAGGCCCCTAATTGTAAGAATCTACTATTTAACCTTCTGGCTTTTCGTTAAGTTGTATTGATTCGCTGTTCCTCCCCATCTTTACATACCTTCCACACCTATAGTGTATGAGTCCTCCGCAGGTTTGTTTACTGCCATTACCTTTGAGATAATTATTCATCAGAGACAACATGTAGGCTTATGAGTAGACCATGCTAGATAGTCTCATAGGGTTGAACACAAATGAACTGCGTACGCTGGTAGAGGAAGAGGGCGAATCAGAGTATCGGGGCAAGCAGCTAGCAGAGTGGATTTATCAGCGTGGGGCGCGCACGTTTGATGACATGACCAACCTGCCCGATAAACTGCGCGAACGGCTAGAGAAGAAATATGAGATTCATCGCTCCCAAATTGTCACTATCCAGCATAGCCGGGATGGAACGATAAAGCTGTTGCTAGCCATGCACGACGGCTCAAAAGTGGAAACCGTGGGCTTGCCATACCCGGACCGTTTCAGTTGCTGTCTGTCTACACAGGTGGGCTGTCCAATCGGCTGCATTTTTTGTGCCACTGGGTTGAGTGGTTATATCCGCAACCTTACCGCAGGCGAGGTTGTAGATCAGGTGCTGGCAGTGCAAGAAGCAGTGCGAAATCAACCATTTAAAATTGATAGCCGAAGTTGCCGTATTGACCATGTTACATTCATGGGTATGGGAGAGCCGCTACTCAACTACGAAGCGAGCGTCAAAGCGATGCAACTGCTGAACAGTGAACTAGGTATTAGCATGCGGCATTTAACTGTGAGTACGGTTGGCTTTGTTCCCGGCATCCGCAAGTTAATGGGGGAAAAGTTGCAGATCACCTTGGCGGTCTCTCTTCATGCTCCTACCGATGATCTGCGCCGGCAACTTATCCCTAAGATGATCAAGTGGAGTGTCGCTGAAATCATAGACGCTTGTCGCGAATACATGCGGCAGACTGGGCGGCGGGTAACATTTGAGTATTGCTTGTTCGATAGAGTCAACGATGGCATCGCCGAAGCACGTGAATTGGCGAAGGTGCTACATGGGCTGAACTGCCACGTGAACTTGATTCCGTACAATCCGGTCTGCGGTCTCGCTTTCCGTGCTCCTTCGCCGAAACGTATCCGGGCTTTCCGTGAAATTCTAGACGATGCGGGCATCCAAATTACGCAGCGGATTCAGCGTGGTTCTGACATTGATGCAGCATGCGGGCAGTTGCGGCAGCGCACAATCGGAGAAGCATTTGACCGGCCTCTTGTCTAGAGGCATCACTCACTATCGAACTCTCAATGTGTAATAAGCCAATATAGATAGGCGTAACTGCACAACTAGGCGCTCATCGTAGTGGGTAAATTATCGTCGCATGAGGCCGACCGACTGCTCAACAATACTGACTGTTGTGTAGGGCAGATAGGAATTTTGACCGCTGTTGTGTTATGATGGAAGGGAGGTGGCTAAATGAAGGCAGTTGAATCCAAGGCTGAGATTTATTTGATGGCTCTTCAGTCTCTTTCCAAGGCAGAAAGAGAGGCTGTTATTGCGCGTTTGTTGGAAGACCCAGATCTAAGAGAAGATATCCTCGATTTGATAACCATCTACCAGCGCCAAGGAGAACCATCACGACCTTTTAGGGAGTACCTAACAGAGATTAGAAAGTGAGGCTCCTAAAAGGGTGAAGTATGAAATCCGGATCCTCCGCTCCGCTGAGAAGGAGATGGAGAAACTCCCCATGGCAATACACAGCCGCATCAGCAGAAGAATCCTTTCTCTTGAAAACAATCCCAGACCCAAAGGCGCAAAGAAACTTAGTGCCCGAGACGAATATCGCCTTAGGGTTGGCAACTACCGAATCTTATACACCGTCAGCGACAGTGATAGTACTGTCACTATTATTGCTGTGGGGGCACCGGCGAGAAGTCTACCGCTAAACACGGTTAGTATTCATTGTAGACAGGGAATCACTGGGACAAGCGAATCGGGTTTGTGTTGGTAAAGGCACCTTACTGAACAATGTAGCGATTTGTGTCCTTCGATATGCCTTATTAAAGCACGCCAGCAAAGAATTTCTAATTTACGGCTGAGAAAGTTGACGTTCCTTTAACTTCTCAGCAATGTTGTCTTCTCTGACCAGTGCATTACCTATGCCGTATTTTTTAAGAAGCCTCAGTGGCACACAGCAGCAGGAGCAGCAGTTACATATCGCATAGAAGTCATGCTGCCATTTGACGATGGTGTGTATGAGGCCATTTTGGTGGCACTGCTTTAAGATGTCCTTAGCCTCCTGCTTTGTTATCTCTCGATAGTCATGAGGCCTTCCTTCCATGAATATGTTTCGGCTAAGTCCCACAATTATCTCCGCGTTTATCGGATTGTCGCAATTCTTAAACACAGCCCGACAGGTGCATGGACCCAAAGCCAACCCATCTGAACTGTCTACAATTTCATTGGCCTCATGGAGATTGAGCAGATAGGCCGCGCTGACGTTTTTGCCGTATGAATTGGCTACCTTTCTGACTAGTCTCCCTATTAGAGGTATTCTAGTCCACCTTGCCTGGAAGATGTAGTATTTGAGCGCCAACTCACGATATCTACTGTATAGCTTCAGTGAATGGTGCATAAGAACCTTCCGAACATGCTATTATACACCATCCTATTCAAGCATCACCTTAACGCAGCCTACCCTCTATAACAATAGGACGTTTTGTTATTTTTAGCTGTGGTTGATATCCTAAACCTGCTTGATACTCTCTGTAACTGGTGCAATCTGCGAACTGATGTCATAAAAATGCTAACCTGTGTGGGGGTGGTCATTGTCCTTTTATCTGGACCGGCAGGCAGGCTACCATGAGATAGACTTCGGTGGCGTGGCTGGCGAGTAGCTGGTTGGCTTTACCCAGCAGGTCGCGGTAGATGCGGCCGAGCTTAGTCTCGGGCACCAGGCCCATGCCTACCTCGTTGGAGACGATGACGAAGCTGGCATCGAGCTTGTCCATGGCGGCGATAAGCTCGTTTATTTCAGCCATCACTCTTTTTTCCGCTTCCGGGTAGTCAGGCTCGTCATGTAGCAGGTTGGAGATGAGCAAGGTGAGGCAATCAACAATAACCACCTCGGCATCACCGATTTGTTTTTCTATTCCTTTGCCGACGCCGGTCGGTATCTCCAGTGTTCGCCAGTTTTTGGGGCGGGCTTTTTTGTGCTCTTCGATGCGAGCCTTCATCTCTTCATCCAGCGCCTCGCCGGTGGCGACAAAGAGGACCTTGCTACCCAGTTCCATAGCTAGTTGCTGGGCGTAATAGCTTTTGCCGCTGCGGGCACCGCCAAGTAGGAGGGTGATTCCCTTAGCCAAGGCTGTACTCCAGTATGTCTAATGTCCAGTGGTCGTCTCTGGCTATGGGGACAGCCTTGCCTATTTTTATGGGCTTCTTGAAAGCTGGCCCGTCATAAACAAAGGTGTGAAATTCTCCAGCTTCGCCGCAGACGTCAATTTTGGATTTCGCCGCCAGTGCTTTAAGTTCAGAAGCCAGCTTATTGTCCACCTGCCTGCCCAGCCATTCCTTGCCGAGGAATTGAGCCTTAACGCTGACGATAATGGCTTTGAAGCCAGCCTTGATGAAGTCGGTTAGAAGTTGGGCGGTATCCATTTCCCACAAGGGCAGTACCGCTTTAACCCCCGATTCACCACAGACCCTGTCTATCCAATCCTTGTGTTCCTGGAGGTAAATGTCACCGGTGACCAGGCCGGTGATACCTTTGAGCTTTAGCTTGGCTAGGGCGTTTTTGAATCCGGCTTCGTAGGTTTTCCAGGTGACTTTTTGTTGCAGCATAGGCAGTTGCATAGCCTGCGCTTGTAAAGCAATCAGCTTGCGGTCTAAGCCGTGAGACATAGCCCTTGTTGAATCTTGATTTATGAAGTTTAGCAGGTAACTGACCTTCAAGCCCTGGGAGACCGTTTTCCAATAGGCGAAGCAACTGTCCTTGCCACCGCTCCATGAAGCCGCGTATTCGGTCATGGTAACCTCCCAATTAAGATTAGTAGCAAAAGTACCAGAACCTCAGCCAGCTCGTTGATAGCCCCGTAATTATCGCCGGTAAGCCCGCCCAGGCGGGAGCGGAAGTAGCCGGCGATGCCGAAGGCAATAAGCCACAAGGCGGCCATCAGTACCAATCCCCACAACTTAAGCACGGCTACGGCGACAATGAAAGCTATGGTTGTGGCTATGGTCAGCCTCTGCCAGGTGGCACCCTGTTTGAAGGCCAGACCCATGCCGGAGCTTTTGGCGTAGGGAAAGATAAAGATGATGGAGACCATTGTCCAGCGGCTCAGCGTGGGCATAAGCAGCAAGGCCGGCAATATCGGTGCCGAGGACAGGGAGACATATTTGATTAGCAGCAGAAGGATGGCACCGACGATGCCGAAGGCACCGACCTTGGTGTCTGACATAATGGCCAGTCTTTCTTTCTTCGATTTGCCGGCAATGACGCCGTCGCAGGTGTCGATGAAGCCGTCAAGGTGATGGGCTCCGGTCAGTATAACGAGAGCTATGATTAGCAGTGCGTTTACCACTGAAGATGGAAGAATCAAAGTTAGGCCGTAATGAAGGCCGAGCAGGATAGCTCCCAGAATTAAGCCGACCAGCGGGAAGTAGGTCAGGGATTGGCCGGAGGTCGTGGCGGTGACCTTATGGTGGAGAGGGGTTGGAAATATGGTTAGAAATTGAAGTGCTGCCCAGAAACCCATTTTTGTTATTGCACCTTACTTTAGTCTTATCTAGTCATTCTGAGCGAAGCGAAGAATCTAGAGATTTAGGCCCTTCACTTTGTTCAGGGTGACAAGTAAACATATTTCTCACTGACTTGGCATTGGTTTGGCTTCAGAAACGCCGGCTTGGGCGAAGGTAGCCATCTGGCTCAGAGTTCTGGCGGCGGCATCAGCCAGAAAGATGCCTATGACAGCCCCGGTGCCTTCACCCAGCCGCATATTCAAATTGAGCAGCGGCTTCAGCCCGAGGAACTGGAGTAACAGCTCATGCCCTGCCTCCGCCGAGATATGGGCGGCGATGAGATAGTCTTTGGACTGGGGCGATAAGCCGGCGGCGATGAGCGCTGCAGCCCCGGAGATGAAGCCGTCAATGACCACCGGGATTCTGTAGGCAGCACCGGCCAGCATGACTCCAACCAGGCCGCCGATTTCGAAGCCACCGACCTTGGATAATACGTCTATTGGGTCTTTGGGATTCGGCTTGTTAACTGATAAAGCTCTCTCTATCACCTTGATTTTATGGACGAGCTGTTTATCCCCAATACCGGTGCCCCGGCCGGTGATTTTCTTGGGCTGCTTGCCGCTGATGGTAGCGAAGATAGCGCTGCTGGCAGTGGTATTACCGATGCCCATATCTCCGGTGCCAATGATATCGACTCTCTTTGCCATCTCAGCTTCGACCGCTTGAATGCCGGCTTCTATGCTGTCCATAGCTTGCTGTCGGGTCATCGCCGGTCCCTGTGTCATGTTCTGGGTGCCGAAATCAATCATTTTGCATAATAATCCAGGCAACGGTTGGAAGCCGCCTTTCACCCCCATGTCTACAACTATAACCCGGGCGCCTATTTGACCGGCCAGTGCGTTTATAGCGGCACCGCCTTTAAGGAAGTTGAGGACCATCTGGCGGGTAACTTCCTGAGGGTAGAGGCTCACAGTTTCAGCGACGACACCGTGGTCGGAAGCCATGACAATTATGGATTTGTGTTCCAGCTTGGGTGTGGCTTCGCCTTTAATCCCAGCGAGCTGGATTGACAGCTCTTCTAATCTGCCCAAGCTGCCATGCGGTTTGGTCAGGCTGTTCTGGCGGCTTTGGGCAGCGGCCATAGCTGAGGTGTCCAACGGCTTTATCTCTCTTAATATCGTATCTAAGGAAGTGGCCATAGTTCCATCTCCTTATCTGTTAGTATTCGATGCCGCGACGGGCGCTTGTTCCTTCAGTGAAGGGATGCTTAATCATGAGCATCTCGGTAACTAAATCGGCTCGCTGGGCTATCTCGGGAGGTGCGTTCCGACCTGTTAGGACCAGTTCAACTGAGACTGGCTTTGAGTCCAGCAATTCTAGAACCTGTTTAATGGTTATCAAGCCCTGGTTGATGGCAACGAAGATTTCATCGAGTATGACCAGGTCATATTTCCCGCTGAGTATTTCCTGTTCGGCATAAGTCAATGTCTGCTGAGCTTCCTGGCTTAATTGTTCTTTGGGTTTTTTAAAACTATCGCCGACACTTATCTGGACTATTTCAAAGGGTTTATACTGTTTAACGAAAAAATGCTCACCGCAAGGTTCACCTTTTATAAACTGGATGAAGGCTACCTTCAGACCTTGTCCTACGGCTCGCATTGCCAGACCTAAAGCCGCGGTGCTTTTGCCTTTACCATTGCCAGTGTAGATGTGGACGAGGCCCTTGCCGTTTTTTTCAACCATAATTCCTCCCGAGAGTTATTTTATAGACCCGTGACATATTGAGGTTACGTCTGATTATTTCGGCTAGTTTATCATACATTTCCTGTTTGTTTATTGTTGAGGACGGGGTCGCTGGTAATCCGCGCATCTGTCGCAGTCGGTTCAGAAGGCAGTGTGTGAATTCCGCATTGTTAAATAAACCGTGAATGTAGGTGCCGAATATGAGTCCGCTTTTGCTGACAGCACCATCGAAATAATTGACTTTCCCTTGAGGTGTTTCAAATACACGGAGTGCTGGCAGGCAGTTCTGGCTTGTAGTTTGCCCCATATGAATCTCGTAGCCAGTGATATGCATATCCTTTAGACCTTTAAATAAGCCGTCGTCAGCAGCTACACGAGCTTTAATCTGGGTTGTTGTTTTGGCACTGTTAAATATGGTGGTGCTATTGAGTAAGCCAAGCCCCGCAATGCTGTCCTGCTTTGATTCGATTTTCTCCGGATCAAGTATTTTCTTGCCCAGCATCTGATAGCCGCCGCAGATACCTATTATTGGAACACCTGACTGCGCTAGTTTGATAATAACCTGCATTAGACCTTGTTGTTGCAAGTGGATTAAATCGGCGATGGTGCTCTTGGTGCCGGGGAGGATGAGCAGGTCAGGATTTCCTAATTCTGAGGTGCTGGACACATAACGGACCGTGCAGCCCTGCTTTTCCAATGGGTCGAAATCATCATAGTTGGAGATATGGGGGAGGCGAATCACAGCCACATCGATAGTACCATTGGCCGAGGTTGCCTGCCTTTCATCCAGATAAACAGAGTCCTCCTGTGCGATAGTAATACCCCGGAAATAGGGGATGACTCCCAGAATCGGCTTGCCGGTGCGTTTCTCCAGTATGTCCAGCCCCGGTTTCAGCAGCTCTAAGTCACCGCGGAATTTATTGATGATGAATCCTTTAATAAGGTCACGCTCTTGTTCATTTAGCAGCTCCAGGGTGCCGACGAGGGAAGCGAAGACGCCGCCGCGGTCGATATCGCCTACAAGGAGAACGGGAGCGTTAGCCATCTTGGCCACTCTCATGTTGACTATTTCTCTCTCTTTCAGATTTATCTCTGCCGGGCTGCCAGCGCCTTCGATGACCACAATATCGTATGTGGCACGTAAATGATCTAAAGAGTCCTTAATAATTTTAAGTAGTTTGGGAGTGTAGCTGTAATACTGGCTAGCCTTTAGATTTTTGGCTACCTTGCCTAATACGATTACCTGTGAGCTGGCATCGGCTTCGGGTTTAAGCAGGACGGGGTTCATGTGGACTGAAGGTTCAATGCCGGCTGCCTCAGCCTGTACTGCTTGAGCCCGTCCGATTTCACCGCCTTCACTGGTAACGAAGGAGTTTAAGGCCATATTTTGTGCTTTGAATGGTGCCACTTTGTAGCCGTCTTGTCGGAAAATGCGGCATAAGCCGGCCACGATGATGCTCTTGCCCACAGATGAAGCTGTGCCCTGTATCATTATGGTTTTAGCCGGCATGGCTCAGTGCCCCCACATCTTTGATAGCTTCGATTAGCTTCTGGCACTCCGACAAGGAACGCGGAGCCAGTCGTATATATTGCGGTAAGCCGAATGACGTGCAATCACGCACCAGTACACCTTTCTTCAATAATGCTTGTCTGAAGGCTGTGGCATTGCCGACTTTGACCAGGAAGAAATTGGTTTGTGATGGTAGTGGCGATAGCCCAAGGCGTTCCAGCTCTTTTATCAGGAAATTTTTGGCTTTTCGAATTTTGTTATAGCACCCCTTGAGATAACTGTCGGCATTCAGGGCAACGATGCCGGCTTTCTGGGCTACGGTATTGACATTCCACGGTGGACGGACACGTTTCAAGATGGAGATAATTGGCTCGGCGGCTATAGCATAGCCGAGGCGCAGTCCGGCCAGGGCATAGTCCTTGGTCATCGACCGCAGGATAACTATATTACCACTGTTTACTAAATCCACGGATGCCCAGGCATTTTCGGTAAAAGCAATATAGGCTTCATCAAGTACGATAAGGCTATCCAGGGCACTTGACATAATCTGCAAGACCTGCTCTTTGGTCATATATTGTCCGGTAGGGTTGCTGGGATTACACAGAAAAATGGCTTTAGGTTGGTGTTTTTGTAGCAAGTTTATCATTTCATTTGTATCTACCTGGAAATCCGGCTCTTTGAAGACTGGCGGTTTCAGTATGTGAGCATTGGCGAGGTGACAAGCGGTTTGGTATTCGCCGTAGGTCGGCTGTGGGATAATGACTAAATCATTGGGTTCAAGGTAGGCGGCAGCAGTAAGCCTGATTAGCTCGGTGGAACCGCTGCCTATTATGAGATTGTCAGGGGATATGCCTAGCTTTTTAGCCAACAACTGTTTCAATTCGCTGGCTTCAGAATCCGGATAGTGTTCGACTGATGCGTTGGTTAAGACTTCTCTTATACCGGGTGGTGGCCCGAACGGATTAATGCTGACGCTAAAGTCGAGCACAGCCTTCGGCGAAATACCAAGGCTCTTTAACTCTGCATAGTCAATGCCACCGTGAATGTATGGGGTAAGCTTATCTATGGCTGGTCTAGACCGCAACAAAATATATCACCTCGGCTAAAATGAATATTGAGCACCACATGATAGCGGCCACCATAATAATTTGCCGGGAGGCATCAATAGTATTAAGTGACAGTGGAAGATGGTTGTCACCCAACTTGTAATGGCCAGCCTTTTCTAATTGTACTTCCAGCGCGCCGGCGACGGCGCTCATTGTCCAGCCGGCGTTGGGACTTTCTGTTTTATTGTGGTCACGAATCATGATGTGCCAGGCTTGTGAGACATTCCTTCGGCATACCAGGGAAGCCAGAACTATTATCATGGCAGTAAGCCGCGCCGGGATGAAATTGGCCACATCGTCCAATCGGGCGGCGAGCTTACCCAGATATTCCCATTGTCCATGGTAGCCTATCATAGTGTCAAAGGTGTTTATTATCCGGTAAGCTATGGCACCAGCCACGCCGAAAATAAAGAAGTAAAATAGAGGGGCTACAAAGCTGTCGCATATATTCTCGGCTGCTGACTCTACGGTGGCAGATATAACCTGGCTCTTGTTGAGTTTAGCAGTGTCACGACTGACCAGAGACCTCAAACTTAGGCGCGCCTGTTTCAGGTTATCTTTGGCTAAAAGTCTTTTAACCGAATCAACAGCTTGCCTAAGTCCGCATAAGGAAAAACTAAATTTTAGAATGAGACCTGAGACAATGACATAAACTATGAGGTTAAACTCACTCAGTTGAGTGAGCAAAAAATAAGTAGCTGTCGCAATAAGCCCGAGGGCAACTAAAACTATAGTGGCGCCATAAGCCATCTGCCGATATTTTCCCCGGTGTGGGGCGAATTTCGTTTCCCATGAAATTAGCTTCCCTAACCAGGCTACAGGATGCCAGGCGTTGGGTGGCTCACCAAAAATTAGGTCGAGCGTAAGGGCTATGAGCAGGACAACTATTTTTTCCATCATTTTTAGAATAATCTTTTGTCTTTGTCAGAGACGACGAGGGTTGCCGGTAATTTATTAACCGGGTGAGGATAGACGTAGACTTCGGCCCCGTAAACGTCCTTGATAGTCTGAGCATTTATCACTGTCTCGGGGATTCCCTGGCAGTAAATCTTTCCATCGCTGAGCAGCACCAGCCGGTCGCAATATTGAGATGCCAGGTTTAAGTCATGAAGCGTCACCACCACAATTAGTTTCTGTTTCAGGCATAGCTGACGAGCTAAGTCGAGAGTCTCTATCTGAAAATTAATGTCCAGATTGGCAGTGGGTTCATCCATAAGTAGTATCTTTGGTTCCTGGGCTAAGGCACGGGCGATAGTCAGGCGTTGTCTTTCGCCTCCGGACAGCTCGCCAACTCTGCGTTCAGCAAAGGCAAGCGTCTGGGTAGCTTGCATGACACCTTTGACGATGGCCAGGTCCTTTTTACCTTCGTACCTCAGTAGGCCTAGATGAGGGGTACGCCCCATAAGCACCACCTCGAGGGCGGTGAACGGTGCAGGCAGGGTTGGGTTTTGAGGAACAACAGCCACCAGTTGGGCTAGTTTCTGCCTGTTTATATCAGATATGTCACTGCCGTCGAGGAAGATTTTTCCGCAGCTTGGCTGTATAAGTCGGGTTATGCCTCTAATTAATGTTGATTTGCCGGAGCCGTTAGGGCCGATTATGCCCAGCATTTCTCCCGGCTTAGCTTCAAGGGTTACATTGTGCAGCACGATTCGTTTGCCGTAGCCTAAGCTGACGTTATCTAGTCGTAAGTTGAACATTTAAAATATGGCTCTCTTCTTTTGTCGCAATAGATAAAGAAAGAAAGGGGCTCCAAAAAAGGCGGTGATGACACCTATCGGCACTTCAGTAGGTGCCAGCATAGTTCTGGCAGCAGCGTCGGCTAGTATCAAAAAAATAGCTCCGGCAAGTGTAGCCAGCGGCAGTAGGAAGCGGTGGTCAGGACCCCATATAAGCCGCACCGCGTGGGGGATAATGATGCCAACAAAGCCAATGATACCGCAGAAGCAGACCGCAGCCGCTGTTATCAAAGTTGCAGCACCGAGCAAAATCAGCTTGACTTGTTCCACGTTGATGCCCAGCTGCTGTGCTTGTTCTTCATCGAGTTGCATGACATTTAGAGGGCGAGCATAGAGCCAGATGATTATTGTACCAACTAGGATGTAGGGCGTTACCATTGCCACCTGCCACCAACTGGTTAGTGAAAAAGAGCCCAGGAGCCAGGAGATAATGCCGTGTAGTTTATCGCCCGAGGCAATCATTAGGTATGAAGTAATCGCCGCCAGAAAAGCGCCGATGGCCACACCAGCCAGGATTAGTGTCGTCATGGGGAGAGTTTTTCCGACTCTGGCTATGAAGTAGACCATGGCTGCCGCTGAAACGGCACCAATGAATGCCAGTAGGGGGATGCTGCCCAATTGCCATGATACCGGCAGCATAAAACCGATGATGGCTCCTAAAGCTGCACCCTGTGCAACGCCGATAAGATATGGGTCAGCTAGAGGGTTGCGGAAAAGTCCTTGATATGTAGTTCCGGCTACGGCTAACGCAGCACCTACCAGGCCGGCCAGCAATAAACGCGGCAGGCGAATATCAAAAATAATGGTTTCTGTGTTGATTGTCCAGGTCGGCACTATATGGATAAAAGGTAACTTATCCAATAAAACATAAGACAGTGTTTTGAAAGGAATATCAGTGCTGCCTATGCCCAAGGTAACTATAATAGTTATTCCCAAAAGTAGAGCCAGCCCAACGATAGCGTAAATCCGGCTACGCCACTGTATAGGGTAAATAGTGGTGGTCTCTGGTATGGCTATGTCTTTAAACGATTCCAGTGCCATTCTAGACTATCCTTGTCACCTTATACTTGAGCTCTTCACTTCCCGTCAGGCAAGAGACATTATTTAAATGTCTCTTAGCCGTAGTCACCGCGGCTTTCATTTCACGGTTAGTCGGCTGCCGCCACGGATTATCACCTGCTGGAAGGTAGGCATCTATGCGATAAGGGATGTCCTTGTCTACTTGACCAATGAACCTGGCGATTTTTTCAATTTCGTTGTTCTGGATATATTCGGGGATAAAGATGCTCTCGGCTCTAAGCTTCGCTCCGGATTTATATAGAGAAATAAAATTAGCTAGAGCTTCTATATTGGACTTACCGGTGTACTTGCGGTGTAGACTGTCAGTGTAGGCTTTGATGCTAAAGACTATCTCATCAAAATATTTTACAGGCAATATACTGAAGCCATTGGTGAGCAGTACATTATAGGTAGCAAATTCCACATGCAGCTTTTTGGCTAGCTCCGGCAGCTCGGGGTCAGTAGCTGGCTCCTGCCCCATAAAAAAAACTTGTTGCACTTCCAGGTTACGTATAGTATCTTGAACCTGTTCAATACTGAGGAATGTTGTCGGTGCTGGTTCGGCCACCTTGTTTTTCTGTAAAAGTACCTTCTTTGTTTCATCTAGATGGCAGTCGTAGATTTCCTTATGGCACAGGCAGGCACGGCAGCTTAAATTACAGCCCCAGAAGTGAAGATAAACGGTCTTTGGCTCCGGTGAATAGGTGATATGGTAAACATTCATTGGATTCTCTCGAAGAGTTCTGGATGAATAAATTGTGCCATCTGTTCCAGGGCTTCTACTATACGAGGACCGGGTCGGTGAATCAGGTCACCGTCTATTTTGTACACTCTGTCGGTCAGCAGTGCTTGAGTGTTTTTCAGTCTGGACTCAGATTTTATGTATTGCCAGGGCGAGTCTTCACCGGTTCCCATTCCAACAGAGACTATAATTACCTCCGGGTCTCTGTTAATGACTGTCTCCAGGTCGATTGTCTTGTCACCGGTGATATCGGAGGCAATGTTTTGCCCGCCGGCTTGGCTGATTACGTCGTTGCTTAGAGTCCCTGTGCCAGCGGTCATAAGCGGGTCATGCCAGGTGACGTAAAAAACTCTCGGTCTTTGGGCGTGAGACAATTTTTGCGTTTCGTCAGCTATTGATTTAATCCGTGTACTCAGGTCTTTAACAAGTTCCGAAGCCTCTTTACTTTGTCCCGTTATTTTGCCTACCAGCGTGATACTGTCCAGCACTCCAGTAAGGGAACTTGGCGTTAGAGCGACCACTGTTAGGCCAAGTTTCTCCAGGGCTGGGATAATGGTTTTGCTATGAATCTGAGTTGCCAGCACCAAGTCCGGCCTGAGTGAAACAACCTTTTCTATATCGACGGTACTGAAACCACCCACTTTAGGTTTGGTCTTAGCTGCTTCAGGATAGTTACAGTATTCAGTGACGCCGACTACCTTGTCTCCCAGGCCAAGAGCGAACAGAATTTCGGTATTGCTGGGTGCCAGAGACACGATTCTCTGGGGTACCGCATTAATCGTTACTTGTCTGCCCAGTCCATCAACTATATTGCCAGGGGGAGATTGCGGAATACAGCTGAGAAGCATAAGCACTAGTAACGTCATCGTGATGTAAAATCTATTACGGATGTGTTTACTCATTATCGTCTCCTTCAAATCTATATCTAAATAAAATCCCCTTGCTTTTGGAGCAAGGGGATTAATTAAAAATAATAAATCCCACCCCCTTACTCCGCGGAGGTAGCTATACTAGTAAAGCTGATGTTCTGACTATCACAGCAGGCGGGACTGTGCCGGAATTTCACCGGCTTGCATACCAATTAAGCCCTCGGTCGCCCTTGGGCACCTTACTACAGCTATTCTATTTGTAAACAGAATAGCTGGAAATCGACCTAAAGTCAATAGTCCGAAAGAATATTCTATTCGGACCGATAGAAACAGCTCAAAACTCCTATAAAAAGCCAGTATTTTTTCGCTTGTGTCCCTTGATTGTGCATGATATAATCCAGCTTTGGCAGTAAAGCTCGGAGTCCTACTTGAAAGCAACCCTGGATAATTGCACTCCAAATCCCGAGCTTATTATTTTGGCTGGGGCGAAATCTTTAAGTTCTAAATCAACTGTTCTTGATTATTGTGCAAAAAGACAAGTATATCGGATTGTCTAACACGCGACCTGAAATAGGAATAACCGGAATAAAATGATAAGAAGACTGGGGGTGGGAATTACTGATATTACAAAGGCAATTCTGGTTTTGAGTTTGGCCAAAATTTAAACGGCTGAGCAACAGGGAGGAAAATAGGATATGACTGCAAAAATCATCAGTGGCACGGAAATAGCTGCTGAAATTCGCCAGGAATTAAAAGGCAGAGTAAAAAAAATTACAGACAAGGGGATTACTCCGGCGCTAGCTGTGGTGCTTGTGGGAGAAGACCCGGCCTCAATATCCTATGTCACAGCTAAAGCGAAAGGCGCTGAGGAAATAGGCATGCATGAGGAGACCATTCGGCTGCCAGCGGATACCCCGGAGAAAAATGTTCTGGATACGGTTGAAAAGCTAAACAAAGACCCGAAATTCCATGGCATACTTGTCCAACTACCACTACCCAAGCATATAGATACTGAAAAAGTAATCAGCTTTATCTCCGCAGAAAAAGACGTGGACGGCTTTCATCCAGTGAACGTTGGTAAAGCGCTCAGGGGTGAGCCTTGCCCTCTACCCTGTACTCCCCATGGAGTGCAAGAACTATTGATTAGAAGTGGCAACAGCCCTGAGGGCAAACATGTCGTTATTTGCGGTCGGAGCAATCTGGTGGGCAAACCTCTGGCGGCTATTTTGATGCAGAAGAAGAAAGGCGCTAATGCCACCGTCACTATCTGCCACACCGGGACCAAAGATATAGGCTATTTTTCTAGGCAGGCTGATATAGTGGTAGTTGCTATGGGAGCACCTAAGGCGATAACTGCTGACATGATCAGAGAAGGTGCAGTGGTTATAGATGTCGGCGTTAATCGTGTGGAGGATAAGACAAAAGAGAAAGGCTTCCGCCTGGTCGGTGACGTTGATTTTGATGCCATGAAGGAGAAGGCATCGGCAATAACTCCGGTTCCTGGCGGTGTTGGTCCCATGACTGTAACCATGCTGCTGCTGAACACGGTAGAGGCAGCTGAAAGAAAAGCGGGTATCAGCTAATAAAGTGAAATCTCGGGAAACATCTATTTATCAATATTTAAGGTAAAGTAAGAATAAATAAAAGGAGGATACCATATGGCTTATGATGCGGTAAAAATGAAGGACTGGCAAATTTCAGATGCAGCCGAGAAGGACATGCCCACCCCCGACGAGTGGCGGGAGAAGCTCGGACTTCAGAAAGATGAAATGATTCCCTTTGGCAGGTTGTGCAAGCTCGATTTCTTGAAAATCATCGAGCGCCTCAAGAAGAAGCCAGACGGCAAGTACATTGAGGTAACCGCCATTACCCCCACACCGCTGGGTGAGGGGAAAACAACAACTACGATGGGCATCCTGGAAGGTATGGGCAAGCGAGGCAAAAATGTCGGCGGCTGTATACGCCAGCCTTCAGGTGGCCCATCCATGAACATCAAGGGAACTGCTGCCGGTGGTGGCAATGCGCTGCTTATCCCCATGACCGAATTCTCTTTGGGGCTTACCGGCGATATAAATGACTTAGTTAATGCTCATAACTTGGCTATGGTGGCGGTCACCTCCAGGATGCAGCACGAGCGGAACTACGATGATGCCGAGCTGGCCAAACGTAACCTGCGTCGATTGAGTATCGACCCAACCCGCGTAGAGATGGGTTGGGTTATAGACTTTTGTGCCCAGAGCCTCCGAAACATAATCATAGGCATGGGCGGGAAAATGGACGGCTTCCTGATGCAGTCCAAGTTCGGCATCGCTGTCAGCTCAGAGCTGATGGCCATGCTGTCCATCGTCACAGACCTGGCCGACCTACGTGAGAGAATGGGCAAGATCACTGTAGCCTTTGATAAGAAGGGCAACCCGGTGACCACCGGCGACCTGGAAGTCGGTGGTGCCATGACCGCCTGGATGCGCAATACCATCAATCCCACGCTGATGTGCACGGCGGAGTATCAGCCCTGTCTGGTACATGCCGGTCCTTTTGCCAACATCGCTGTAGGGCAATCATCTATTATTGGCGACCGCATCGGCCTGAAGATGTTCGACTACCATGTAACCGAGAGCGGCTTTGGGGCCGATATCGGCTTCGAGAAGTTTTGGAATGTCAAATGCCGCTTTAGCGGGCTTAAGCCACATGTGTCGGTGCTCACCACTACCATCAGGGCGCTCAAGATGCACGGCGGTGGCCCCAAGGTTGTGGCCGGACTACCTTTGCCAGATGCTTATACAAAAGAAGACCTTAAGACACTGGAGAAAGGTCTGTCCAATATGATACATCACATTAACACTATCAGAACCGCCGGCATTAATCCGGTGGTCTGTATCAATGCCTTCCACACCGATACTAAAGACGAGATCGCTATGGTGCGAAAGGCGGCTGAGGCGGCCGGGGCACGTTGTGCTCTTTCCACCCACTGGGCTAATGGCGGTGATGGCGCCCTGGAGCTAGCTGATGTCGTTATGGATGCTTGCAACCAGAAGAATGATTTCAAATTCCTTTATCCAACGGAAATGAAGCTAAGAGACCGAGTAGAAAAAGTTGCCAAGGTTGTTTATGGTGCAGACGGTGTGTCATGGACGCCTGATGCCGAAGCCAAGGCTAAGATGCTTGAAAGCGACCCGCAATATGGCGACTTCGCTACCATGATGGTCAAGACACACCTCAGCCTGACGCACGACCCGTCTATTAAGGGCACTCCCAAAGGCTGGACATTGCCTATCCGCGACGTCTTAATCTACTCGGGTGCCAAATTCCTCTGCCCATGTGCCGGAACTATCAGCCTGATGCCAGGCACCAGTTCCGACCCTGCCTTTAGAAGGGTGGATGTTGATGTAAAGACCGGCAAGGTAATGGGCTTGTTTTAAAGAAAAACAAAGGGAATTCTTTAAGGCTGGGCGGTGCTTTGCACCACCCAGCCTTTTCAGTTACAATCACATTCGAGGTTAAATTGACCAACCAAGAATTGATTCGGGAATTCGAGCCCATATTTTATCCCAAATCCATTGCCGTGGTCGGCATCTCCCAAAATATCTTTAAGGTGGGCTCTCTTTGGTTAAAGGCCATTTTAGATGCCGGTTTCAAAGGTGCTATTTATCCCATTCATCCACGCGGCGGTGAGTTTCTCGGCCTGAAAGTCTATACCAGTATCAAAGAAGTTCCGGAGATTGTGGACTACGTTATCGTCTCCATTCCCAGAGAAGCCGTACCTGAACTGCTGGATGACTGTGCGCATAAAGTAAAGGCCATTCATTTCTTTACTGCCGGCTTCGGTGAAGCAGGCGACATCACCGGGCGGAAGTTGGAGGAAGAATTGATAAGGAAAGCGCGACAAGGCGGCTTCCGCATCATCGGGCCTAATTGTATTGGCGTTTATTCTCCAGAAGTCAGAGTACCCTATGGACTCAGCGGCAGAATAGGTGAAGTCGGCTCTGTAGGTTTCATTTCCCAGAGCGGGGGCATCGGGGAGAAGTTATTCGAGTTGGGGCTTGCCAGGAGCATCAAATATAGTAAGGGAATCAGCTTCGGCAACGGCATTGACCTGGATAGCCCCGATTTTATGGAATATATGGCCGCAGACCCGAGAATATCCGTTATCGGCGCCTATCTCGAAGGGGCGAAAGACGGTCACCGGCTATTCACCACAATGAAGGATGCATCCAGGTTAAAACCTTTAGTTGTATGGAAAGCCGGCAGGACTGATGTTGGTGCTGCAGCGGCTGCCTCACATACCGGCTCCATGGCTAGCTCACCACGCCTTTGGTCAGCAGCCCTGAGACAATCCGGTGCCATCGAAGTCCAGGATATCGAAGAGTTGACCGATACGTTGCTGATTTTTCAGCAATTTGGACGATTGAAGGTCAAAGGAACTAGCATTGCTGTCGTTGGTGGGCTTGCCGATGGTGGCGGTGGTATATCTGTTTCGGCTAGCGACGCTTGTGCTGAACTAGGACTTAATATACCAACACTCTCCTCAGAGACAAGACGAAAGTTGACCAGCCTTCTTGGTAGGGTAGGCAGTATCTTGCATAATCCTGTAGACGTAAGTCAAAGTGGCGGCAATCGTTCCACAATAAAAGAGGCTACTGGGCTCGTCCTTGCCGACCCGTCAATTGACATTGTCATAGTGCAAATAGACGCGGGTATACTACTAAAATACTTCCCCTGGGAGCTAGTCGAATCCATTTTTACTGCTTTCATCGAGTTGAGAGCTGAACGTGAAAAGCCTATAGTTATCGTCTCTCCTCCCGGAATTGATGAGACACGACGCATTGATATGGAGCAGCAACTGGCTCGAGCTTCCATACCCGTCTTTCCTACCATGAAACGGGCGGCCAAAGCCATCATAAACTTGAGCCGATATCCTCGATTCCAGAAAGAGGGCTAGCAATATGGAAGGAATCGGCAAGATTCTGCTTATCGTCGGCGGCATTATAGTAATTTTGGGACTCATACTAATTTTCAGCCAGCATATACCGTTTTTAGGCAAACTGCCCGGCGACATATTCGTAAAGAAAGAGGGTTTTTCTTTCTATTTCCCCATTGTCACCTTACTTATTTTGAGTATTCTTGTAACTATAATAGTCAATATTATTTTGCACTTTCTGAATAAGTAATAAGTCTATTTTAATGAAGACGAGCGACTTCGACTATCACTTACCTCCTGAACTCATCGCGCAAATACCATCGGAACCACGAGACCAATCACGCCTTATGGTTCTGCGTCGGTCTGACAGCTCCATAGAACACCGGCACTTTTATGAGGTTATTGACTATCTTCAAAACGGTGACACTATGGTGTTTAACAACAGCCGTGTTATACCGGCCAGAATTATGGGGCAAAAACGCAATAGTCAAACAAAAGTAGAAGTCCTGCTGTTGCGTCGCTTAGACGACAACATCTGGGAAACGCTAGTCCGACCGGGTAGAAAGGTTACGCCTGGTACCGAAATCAGAATAGCCGGTGCACCCCATGCTGTCGATGAAGAAATGAACGCTGAGGTGCTGGAACAGGGCGAAAGCGGCATTAGAATTATTCGCTTTTCAGACGATAGCTTGCTTGAGAAATTGGGTCAAGTTCCCTTGCCGCCCTACATCTCAACTCCGCTGGCCGATACGGAACGGTATCAAACAATCTACGCTCAAACAAATGGTAGTGTGGCAGCGCCGACTGCCGGGCTGCATTTCACATCCAGATTACTCGATGAGTTGCAGAAGAAAGGCGTTCGACTGGCTTTTGTTACGCTTCACATCGGGCTTGATACCTTCCGGCCGGTTCGTGTAGAAGACCCAAACCAGCACGTAATCCACAAGGAATATGGTGAATTAACCTCAGAAGTCGCCACTTTACTCAATAAGACTAAGGAGCAAGGCAAACGTGTAATAGCTGTGGGCACCAGCACTGTGAGACTACTGGAGGCAGCAGCTCAGACTGGCACTGTTCAGCCTTTTGCCGGCTGGGTCAACCTATTCATACTGCCCGGGTATAAATTTCGTGTCGCAGACGTTATGGTCACTAACTTCCATTTACCCAGGTCAACGCTGTTGATGCTTGTTTCAGCCTTTGCCGGCAAGGATTTTATTTTGCAAGCTTACGAGCAAGCCAAGAGCCTTAATTACCGCTTTTACAGCTTCGGCGACGCCATGCTGATTTTGTAAATCAGGCTGAGTGAGTGTCGAAGATACGAGCAGTTACACCTGTGAATTGAATTTGTTATAACAAAACTTCAGCGAGGTATCCTCCCTAAATCTAAGTCCCACTCTTAGAACATAAACTGTATCCTTTATGAACCAAGTAAGAAAGGTTGTATTTTACTCTTTCTTCACCTGGTTATTTGCTGAGCTTACCATCTTTGCTCGATAGGCTATTTGTTGTCCCCGTTATAGCTTTACCGGCTAGTTGTTTTACTTTCCGTTTATTAAGCCAGAAAAATAAGGCAGGCACTGCGATTCCAATGAATATAGATACAGTCAAAACAATAGCCAGTGGCACAGGAAACTGAGATTCAATGAATCTATCTTCGAATATCATTCTGGTGCCAGCGAAAACGATAACGGCGGCACCCAGAAAGACCAGCCACTTGAATCTGTCAATAAGTAGGGATATTGCTCCACCGGTAGTCATAAGCAAGGGCATACTCAAGAGCAACCCAAAGATGAGCAGGACAATGTTGCCATGGGCAGTACCAGCTACGGCAATGACATTATCCAGGCTCATCATAAAATCAGCGGTCAAGATTAATATAATGGCTTGACGAAAGTTCTTGGCTTGTTTTGCTTTCTGCTCCTCCTCTTTCTCAGTCTCACTCACGTCCAACCGCAAAAGCTTCCATGCTACCCAGAAAAGCACACAGCCACCAATGGCGGATAACAATGGTATCTGCATCAGTAAAGTAGCAGTTGTGGTCAAGAGTATGCGTAATAGTATGGCCAATCCGCCTCCAAACACGATAGCCCACTTTCTCTTCTCTCGGGCGAGAGAGGCTGCTGCCATACCAATAACAATGGCATTATCACCGCTCAAAGCTAGGTCAATAAGGGTAATGGAAAGAAAACGGAGCACAACGTCCCAAGTCCAACTGAGCTCTAGCGCGCCTGACATTTCGTCTCCTTCATACTAAACATGTTCTGGATATCTCTTCTATAGCACCCTGGCGTCTCACAACCCAGCAGTTAACAATTGGAATCCGACCCGCTAACCCAATTTGTTCAATGCTGCCGCTTACCCACAGATGGCTTCGTATTGTTGAGCTTCATAGGTGTTAAATCCCTCCCGGTTTGAGTTGCGACCTCACCAGAGAAGCTATCTGCTCCAGCTCTGTGACATTCTCAGGTATATCCTCATGACCGAAGCAGAGAAGCACCGAGTCGTCCCTGTAGCGAGGGACGATATGTAGATGAAAGTGGGAAACTGTCTGTCCTGCCGCAACTTCATTGGATTGAATCAGATTTAGCCCGTCAGGAGACAGCTTCTGCTTAATCGATTTTGCCAATGCAATGGCTGTAGTTATGATACGAGCTCCTAAATTTGCCGGCATAGCATATATGGTCTCGATGTGCTGCTTCGGTAGTACTAGCATATGACCAGGCGTTGCCGGATAAAGGTCCATAATTACTAGTATGTCTTCATCTTCGTGCACCACCACATGATTTAGCTCGTGCCTGACCATCTTACAGAAAGGACAATCTTTATCTGTTAGCAAATCCATTCTCCTTTTTATTATCTTTGACACTAATTTTCCCCAATTTTCTAATCTTTGTTTTTAGATTCTTTATAAAAGGCGATAATTTAAATTCTTCTTCTGGGTAATCAAATTTTCCATATCCTTCTTGAAGTCTTTTTGGTTCCAGTTCAACCAAGTCTACGTGCTCAATGATAGTACATGATAATTTTAAATCAGAATAAATGTCGTTTTCCTCCTCTTCAACCCCAATACTTTTCAAGAATTCCTTTACATCATGGCGTATTTCTTTTATCTCTTTGATTGTTTGCTTTGTTTTTTCATTTTGCAAACTATCTCTTTCAATTCTAATCTCATAATCTGCGAGATTTTTATCTATTTGCAGTAATGTTGATTCTATCCGAAAAATATGTTGGGATTTCATACATTCACCCATAATTTTTCATCAGGTAATTTTTTTTGGGCGATTTCATAGACCGATAAATTATTCCTGAGATTATTGATTTGTGATACTGGTAAAAAGTACATAAGAATCAACCAAGAGTATTCTTATCCATATCGCCATGTCTTACCAGTATAACCGTGCTCATCTTGTTTACCCATTTCGGTAGAGCAGATTTTAGCTGGTACGTAACATCTTAGGGAAAAGAACTCCCATGATAACAGCGATGATAGCAAAGACTATCAAAACAATAAATGCAGTCTCAAATGAAATTTTCAAGGCTCGACTTTTAGACATGAAGTGACGAGAGTATTCACCATACGTGACCAAGAAAGCCATTAACGCGGCAACTAAACTGAATACAAGTCCTATGGTTATAATAAAAAATGTGAGTGTCACTACCGGAAAAGCTCCTTTTGAACTTCCTGTAGCTTGGCCTCAAAGGCACTAAGCCTGCTTAGTTCCTCGCCTACACTATCAGCTCTCTGTGTCCGCTGGATTTGGGCTTCTTCTATCGCTCCGTGAGTAGCACTGGCTAGCTCTTTTAATTCCTTGTCTAAGTCAAAGGAAAATCGATAGAAGGTATCGTTAATATTTTGCTTTGTTTCCCACTGGAGGTTGCTGACATTGCGCAATATTATCGACTCTATATCCTGTTGTAGCCACTTCTTGATGCGGCGCAGAGCCATATGGCGAGGAAGCAGTCGCTCAAACAGTCCTCGCGGGATAGGGCTCATGGTGACACTCCAGTTCTCAGTCACCCAGTATGGCTCGTGGCGTATTTCTAGTGCTTCGGAGCCTTCGCCGGGTGTATACGGTATTTCAAAGAGCTCTGCCGCCGTCCGGCGTATGATGCCAGCCAAAGCGTTCGCCTTTTCCCGATGGTTGCCAAGCACTTCTTGGGTGCGCTGATCCAGTAGTTGCCTGACTCTGGACAGGCTTTCTTCAAACAACTCTGGAATTGCCTCAGCTAATCGGCTGCGTGCTGTCTCATCTATGGACCTGATATCACCAGCAGTTGCTACAGTCTCTTCGAGGGTTGGGGATAATCTGGATTTCGCTTCCTGAATCGTCTTTGTGCACTCCTGGTCTAGCATCTCGAGCAGCCGTTTCTGGTCGCCTTTGAGGACATCCTGAGCCAGCAGGCGCTGCTGCTCGACTTCCTCCAGCTTTTGATTGAATACATCTAGACGCTGCTCCAGATCCTCCATAGGAAGAGTGAGTGATCGCCGCTTCAGGCGAAGGCGCAGGAGGGCGTCTTTCAGGATATCTCCAGCTTTTTTGGCTATAGCGTGGTTAAGAGTTTGTATCTTCTCCTCGGCCAGAAACTTGACCAGATGGTCTTCTATATCGGACATCCCACTAGCTTCCCACAAGGAGTCATTTCCTTTAAGTTTAGCTTCTAAACCCTGGCGCGCCGAGACGGGGAAAACAGGCACAGGGCCATTCAGTCGCAATTGCTTCTGAAGGACTGCCTGGAAAAACTCAATGGCTGCCTTGCGTTCGCCTTCATCAAGGTAGTCAATCTTGTTCATGATAAAGAAAATCCGGGCTGCCCTGTCGTGAACTGCTTTTAAGAACTCTATTTCTACTTGAGTTATGGGAGGGTCTGCTGAGATTAGAAACAAAGCCCCATCACATTCAGGCAGGAAGTTGAGTGTCGCCTCGGTGTTGTGCTGGAGAGTAGAGCCGATGCCCGGAGTATCAATCAGCACCACCCCTCTCTGGAGCAGTGGTGAGGTATGGGCAACTTCAACGTGTGCTACCCCAAGACGATTCTTGGGGTTGCCCTCTTCGGTTACATACCTGGCTAAGAATGCGCTCAATTCTTGAAGATTCTCCAAAGAGTTCTCTTCGGTATGACCATCCAGGAAAATCACTCTAACAAGGCGTTTCGGTCCCCAAGACAGGAAGGTTGGGACTGAGGTAACCGGAATCACCGCCGAGGGAAGCAGCTCTTCTCCCAATAAAGCGTTAAGCAAGGTGCTCTTACCACGCTTGAACTGTCCAAGCACCGCCAGATTAAAGCGAGCTGACGCAAGCCGGTTTTCCACCTCCTGGATGCGGTTTTGCTCTGGCGCAAATTCCCCGCCTAACTCACCAAGTAGCTCTTGAGCGCCCCGAAGGATAGAGAGAAGTGCCTGCGCATTGCTTTCATGACTAGCTCCCAGCGTACACGAAGTATTTTTCAAGGTTTCCTGATTCCTATCGCTCATAACAAACTCCTTACAGAACCTCCATCTACTTCAGGATAGAAAGTGCGTAAAAGGTGTATTCCAGGGTAGGAATGCCCATAATGGCAGCTCTGGCAAAACCGCCACCTTGTCTCTGGCATGCCAGGACAAACTCGGTAACCCTGTTCGGGAAATTGGGCTTCTCACCCAAGTTGACAAGGCCTTTAACCAGCCAGAAAAGGTCCTCAATGAATTGTACCTGCCAGCGCTCCTCTCTCCTCCTAAGGTAAGCTCTAGTACCGGCAATCTTCTGAGTATCTACTCCCAGCAGATTCTGGATTGCTGTAGCATAAAAGGTTGACGCCAGGGTTGAATGCCTATTCCTGCCATATCCTCCGTCCCTGTTCAGCAAGCTGAAAACAAAGCCACTAACCACCTGCTCATCAAATATAGTGCCGATAGTTTTCAGAATCCTTACAGCACGGTAGGTCTCCTCCAGCTCCGAAGGCACCTCTATATAGATATTCTCCAGAGCACCAAAGCCTCCTGACTTGTTTTGCCGGGCTATTATTTGCTCCTGAGCATAGCTCTTGAGGTCATCCGTTATCTGGCCGATTTCATTTATGACCTCGACTGCATTGAATATGCCTGTAATGCCACCAAGAGTAGCTTCCTTTATCTGCCTGAGGAAAAAGTTGGCCACAGCCTCAGGATTACGGGGTTTCACACCCAGAAGGGCAAGGCTCTTGACCGCGAAGTATGTATCAGTCCCGCTCGAAGGTGGGATGCGAGCAAAGAAATACCCGCCGTCTTCTAGGTGACAACTCTCTATATAGCTCAGCGCCTGCCAGTGCCAGGAGTTGGGACTATGTTCAATTTGATAGCTTTGAAAAATGCTCTGTCCCATTATCACCGTTAAATATGCGATTCATTCTCAGTCTCAGTTATTGGAGAATTTTGAATAATTCATTCCACCCGCTGCGCCAGCCTACAGCACCGATGAGTGACGCCTTATTCTCGACCGTCTCCGTATCTCGCCACTCCCATCTGAAGGAGCGAGCGTAAATCCTGAGTTGCTCTGAGAGATAGTGAACAAAATGCCTTTCGGCTTCAATGTTTTTAACTTGTCCTTGGGATAACTTGCTTAAAAGGTGAGGGCGACACAGATGACCATCGGTCTGATCACCAAGACAAACCCTGCAAACGTATTTCTTCCAGTAGCGCTGAGTGCCGAAGGCAAAGTTTTGGAAATTACTAATATCACGAGCTTGCTTTAGCACTTCTTCCATCGGGTGGCCAACTGATTGAGGGCCATATCCCATGTCACACATTAGGCAGGGGCCTTTCATTTTGAGATTTAGGCGCAGGGCAGTTTTGTGCCATAGATCTGTCTTAAGGTGCTCTTGGGCGAGCCCCATTATGTCTTCATATAATATGGCAGGCCCGTGAAAAAATTCGTGGCGGAAGGCACTTTCGACAAGCAGATTGCCCCAGGCATGCCGCTGGCAGAAGCCCCATCCCCGCCTCAATCGATGGCGTACCCCGGGACTCATGATACTGCCTTGGATAAAATGCCACAAATAATAGATTTCGCCGTCTGAAAGGCTAAAACATTCAGTTTGTTGGGTTGAGTTGGGCTCCAAACTGCCTTCTCTTTTTTGCAGCATACGCTGACGAGTAGTCATGAGATTAGTGTGTCTAGTCATTTAGAAAACTGATTCAACTTTTGTTTTGGGTTGCCAGGGAAGCCTTGTACTCCTTCAGCAAATTTTTCTGATTCATAGAACGTATTTCCATATGCCCACAAAACCACTAAAACAAAAAAAGCCTCTACTAGCAATGCCAGTAGAGGCTATCATCCCGTAATGGGCTTTTCGGGGACTATCCCGGGCGAGCTTCATCGCCTTAACTATACTTTAAATATACCAGAAAAAGAATGTGCTGTAAATGGGCCCATTATCCTTCTTTGATTTCCCAAAGAGATCGCCGTACAACTATCTATACTCTTTGATGGCGGCGTCAACGGTCCGCTCAGCATAACCGGAGTCGTTAATCAGCCGGCTTTGTTCCTGATAGTGCCAACTCAATGGAGATTTCTACGCCCGAATTTCGTGGCTAAAGTGAGTACAGACGATGCTAATAGAACTGCGGCTTTGCCAATTAACCGATATATATATAATTTTAAGGTAACTGTAATAGTTGTGCGGAAAAACCAGTAGGGCTAAAACCCCGCAACTACGTGTCTGTAATCTGGCACGGATTGTGAACCAACTGATGTAGCCACGACCCTTTAGGGTCGTGCCCACGAGGCTAAAGCCTCGTGGCTACATGCGTTTAGGACAGCTCTCTTCTCCCAAGAAAAGCCTGAACAGATGATACACTGTCCTATACCTTTGCCAATTAACCGTCATATCTATATAATTTACAGTATCTAGGATAATTGTGCGGAAAACCAACAGTTAGCAATCTAACGATTAACATGTGCGGTATTATCGGCTATTGTGGAAAGCAATCGGCGGCTCCAATCGTTTTTGAAGGTTTACGGCGTGTGGAATACCGGGGCTATGACTCGGCGGGCATGGCTACTTTATCTGACGGGCGACTGTTCATTACCAAAGATATCGGTAAACTGGAAGAAATTGAGAACAGACACAACCTGAGCTCATTGCCCGGAAATACGGCTATCGGCCATACTCGCTGGGCTACTCATGGTCGCGTAACTCAAGCAAATGCACATCCGCAGTGTGATTCTAATGGGACGATAGCCGTGGTCCACAACGGAATAATTGAGAATTATCAGGAACTGCGCCAACACCTTATCAGCAACGGGCATCGCTTTACCTCGGACACCGATACCGAAGTTATACCCCACCTAATTGAGGATGAAATGAAAAAGGGGGCTTCTCTCGAGTCGGCGGTTTTAACAGTAGCGCCGAAACTCGAGGGCTCATATGCCTTTTTAGTTATATCGTCTCGCGACTCAGGCAAAGTTGTGGCTACCAGAAAGGATAATCCGCTGGCTATTGGAGTAGGAGAAAACGGCTATTTTGCAGCCAGCGATGCTCTGGCTTTCTCCGGGTTGGCCAATCAGCTTATACCTTTGGCTGATACCGAGGTAGCTGTGTTAACGACAAAAGGAATTGAATTATTAGATGCTGACGGTAAAAAACTGGTTAAAAAAGCTCGACATATTGATTTGCAGTGGTGCGAAAGTGATAAACAGGGCTATCAGTTCTTCATGCTCAAGGAGATTATGGAACAGCCCCAGACTATTGAGGCAGCTACCAAGCAGGACAAAGAGTCGTTCACCAAAGTTGCTATGGATATTCTTAGAGCAGGCCAGGTGATAGTCACCGCTTGCGGCACCTCCAGATACGCTGCTCTAGTTGGCAGATACCTCTTTTCGAAAGTCGGCAGGAAATTTTGTGATGTGGTTATGGCCTCTGAATTCCATTATTTTGCTGATTCCGTTGATAAGAATACTGTGGTCTTAGCTGTGTCACAGAGTGGTGAGACATTAGACGTCATCGAAGGTGTGAAAAGAGCCAGAGATGCTGGCGCCCACGTTATTTCTATCGTCAATAGGCCATATTCTCAGCTGGCCGAGATGAGCCACCATGTTATCTATCTTAATTGCGGCCCTGAATTGTGTGTTGCAGCTACCAAGTCTTTTATCAGCCAGCTAGTTGTCTTCTATCTCTTGTCCTTTTCCATGACCAATTCCTTTGATAAAGCTGTGGCTAATCTTAGAAGCATCAGTCATAAAGTGGCTAAAACTATTGAATTGAACAATGGCAAACTTGTTGAACTCAGCCAAGAATTAAAGGCCAAGAGTGACTTTTACTACATAGCCAGGGGGATCAACTTCGCCATTGCCTCCGAAGGTGCCCTGAAACTTAAAGAGGTCTCCTATATTCACGCTGAGGGTATGCCGGCAGGCGAATTGAAACACGGCACGTTAGCCCTGATTGAACCAGGGACGCCGGTAGCTGTAATCTGTCCTGATGACTATACGTACCGTGAGACGTTAAGCAATGCCATGGAAGCTAAGTCGCGTGGTGCGTATATTATCGCCGTTTCCGATAAGAATAACGAAATCTATGATTTCTGGGTCAAGATTCCTAAAGTCGATGAGCTTTTGTATCCTATAATCACTGTAGTTCCACTTCAGTTGCTGGCGTACCATCTGGCGGTTAGCCGCGGATACGACCCAGACAGGCCGAGGAACCTTGCAAAATCGGTTACGGTGAAGTAGAGAACAAGTGCCACAGACTGACAAAACAACAAAACGAACCAAACCAAAGGTCATCGTCGCTATCCCTTGCCTTAACGAAGAGCAATTCATTGGTGACATAGTCACCAGCGCCAGGGCATTTGCGGATATGGTAATTGTCATCGACGATGGGTCGACTGACCATACCTCTGAAGCTGCTCAGGCTGCAGGTGCTCATGTCATAAGACATAAGGCAAAACAGGGGGCTGGAGCAGCTATCAGGTCGGCAGTCAAAGCGGCAAAAAAATACGATGCCGATGTACTGGTGACTTTGGATGGCGATGGTCAGCACAACCCCGATGAAATTCCCCAAGTCCTGGCCCCCATTCTTCGTGGTGAGGCTGACCTGGTTATCGGTTCCCGCTTCCTCCAACCCAATCTCAACAAATCTCAACAAATCTCATCCAGTTTCAATTATGCACCCAAATACCGCAAATTCGGCATAGATGTGATCACGTGGTTATACAACTTTGGCTCAAAGGTAAGGGTGTCTGATTCCCAGAGTTGCTTTCGCGCTCATAGTCGGAGACTACTGGAAGCTATAAGTATTACAGAAAATGGCTTCAGTTTCAGCGTTCAAGTGCTGATTCAAGCCAGAAAAAAAGGCTTTGTTATCAAAGAGGTACCTGTTTCCTGTATCTATCACTCACAAAGCTCCACCATCAATCCATTGAGGCACGGCTTTGGTGTTGTTTTTAGTGTCATTAAGCTTCGTCTTAGGAATGAATTTTTGACAATAAAAAGTTATATAGGCAAATGAAGGTCCTGTTTGTGCTGGAATATTATAGTCCACACATTGGTGGTCTTGAAGTTCTATTCAAGAATCTCTGCGAAGGCTTGACCAGCAAAGGGCATGATATAACTGTAGTAACCCTTAGATTGCCGGATACCCAAACCTTCGAGATGATCAATGGTGTCAAGGTTTACCGAGTGAAGGTTCCCACTCGAGGCGCTAGATACTGGTTTACCTTTCTTTCTATCCCTAGGGTTTTCCAACTTGCCAAGCAGGCTGATTTAATCCATACCACCACCTACAACGGTGCTTTCCCTGCTTGGCTAACCTCCAAATTGAGAGGCAAAAAATGCCTTATAACAGTTCTCGAGGTTTTTGGCTCACAGTGGGTGGACTCGGCTGACATGAACTGGCTTGCCGCCAAATTACACCAATTGTTGGAGCATTTGGTTATTATTCTGCCATTTGACAGGCATATTTCCATATCTCATTATACATCCAAATGTTTGAGGGACTTTGGCATTGCCCGAGACAAGACAGGAGCCATCTATTGTGGCATTGATTATGACTTGTTTAACCCTGCAAAAGCTGATGGTAAAGCCGTAAGACAGAAGCTCAACTTGGGTAAGGAATTCATCTATATGTATTATGGTAGGCCTGGCATTTCGAAAGGTGTTGAATATCTAATTCAGGCGGTTCCACTGATTAAGCAGGCAATACCCAATTCAAAGCTTCTCCTGATCTTGGCAAATGACCCAAGGGATAGATATGAAAATATTAGGTATATGATAAAAGATTTGAACATTGCAGGCAGCATTATTTTACTCGCTCCGGTGCCCAGAAATGAACTACCAAGCTACATTGCTGCCGCAGATTGCGTCGTTGTCCCTTCTTTATCCGAAGGCTTTGGTTTGACTGCCGCTGAAGCCTGCGCTATGGGCAAGCCTGTGGTGGCGTCAAATGTGGCTTCTCTACCTGAGGTCGTCTCCGGAAGATATATTTTGATTAAGCCCAAAGACCCGAAAGATATAGCCGAGGGGGTCGAGAACGTATATAATGGCAGAGTTAAGGACAGCGGCAAGAAGATGTTTAGTTGGGATGAATGTGTAAGTAGATATCTTGAAATTTATAACCAGTTGGTGGACTCGAGTGAACGGAGGCTAAAGTGAGCTTAAGGAATAAGAACATATTTATCACCGGCATCAGCGGTTTTGTTGGTTCACACTTGGCTAAGTATCTTTTAAGTCAAGGCTCTAGGGTCTTTGGGCTGGTCAGAAGACGAGCCGATGGCAGTGTCCCGCAGAACATTAAATACCTAGGGATTGAGAATGAGGCCCGCTTGTTGGAGGGTGATGTACGAGATATTTCCAGTATCGCTTCTGCATTAGACCTGAGCAAGCCGGATATTATATTTCATCTTGCCGCACAGTCTTTCATTCCCAGGTCGTTTTCATGTCCTGGAGAAACTATGGAGGTGAATTGTCTGGGAACAGCTAATCTTCTTGAAGCAATTAGAAATAAGGACTTAGCCCCGATAATTGTATTTGGCGGAAGCAGTGAAGAATATGGGCTGGCCATCTTTTCAGATTCACAATATAAGCAAGTCAAGAATAAGTATGGCACGATCTTCCCGGAGCCGACTCGTATTCCGGAGTTGCCAATTACGGAAACTAACCCTCTTCGTCCTATGTCTCCCTATGCCGTCAGTAAGGTTTACGCCGACTATCTTATGCGGAACTATCATACCTGCTACAGTCTGAAGACGGTGGTTTCAAGAGGTTTTAACCACGAAGGCGCGGGGAGAGGAAAAATGTTCGTGACCTCATCGATAGCTCGACAGGTAATGCAATATAAACGCGGTGAAATTGACAAGCTTATCATAGGCAACGTAAACGCCTTCAGAGACTGGTCGCATGTCAATGACATCCTGAAGGGATATTGCCTGCTAGCCGAGAAAGGTAAATATGGCGATGTTTACAATCAAGGTTCCCAGCGGACTAACTCGGTGATGAGCTACCTTCTATTAACTCTTGAATGCGCCGGCTATGCTGTGGATAAGATTAAGACACTTAGCGGGAGCAAAGTTGTGGATAATCCTAATGAGTTAGATAATTCAGAGATGTTTGGCCTTCGCTTTGAAAAAACTAAAGTGGACAAGCGTATTTTAGAAGGCAAATTAAACTTCCAGCTTTCAGATAACGGAATTCTTGCCTTAACCAATAAGGGGAAAATAGCTATAGAATTCGATGAGGAAAAGTTCAGACCCGCCGAAGTGCCGATTTTGCTAGCCGGAACGGCAAAAATTAATAAACTAGGCCTTCAGAATGCCCATAGTTTAAAGGATATAATAAATGACCAGCTTAACTATTTTTTAGACCCGTCCAGATAATCACGCTGAAAGTACAAGCAGCTATATTCTGGCCGTGAGCAAAAGGCAATTGTCACAGGGCAATCTAAGTAAAATCCAGAAGCAAGAGCAGTTCACCAAATGACCCCAGTTAATGATTGGGAAATTAAGAAAAGCCTGGCCCTATCGTTAGCTATTTTGTTAGTCCTCGTTGGCCTGGCCGGAATTGCTGTCTTGGGTTTTGATGTTCCTGTCCTAAGGCAAATCATAGGCTTTGTCCTCCTGACCTTTATCCCTGGGGTCCTCATACTCAGAATTCTTCGGATTCACAATATTGGCATAATAGAGAGCTTGGCCTATTCAGTCGGCTTAAGCTTGGCCTTCGTCATGTTCAGTGGGGCACTTATCAACTTCGTTCTGCCTTTCATAGGCATATCCCGCCCAATTTCGTTGTTGCCTGTAACAGCTTCTTTAGCCTTACTTATAGCCATAATGACGGCTGTTGCTTACGTGCGTGACAAAGACTTTGTTAGTTCAAAGAAGACGACGCCAGAGAAAAAACTACAATTACCAGCCGTGCTCCTCTTGGTTCTGCTACTTTTATTGGCCATACTCGGCGCAACACTGGTCGATGCCTTTCAGAACAATATTCTGCTTATCATTCTTATACTGGCTATAGCTGCGGTCGTTGGACTGGCGGCTTTCGGCAAATTCATCCAGCCGCAGGTATATCCACTAGCTGTCTTCGTAATAGGGCTTTGCCTTCTATATCAGACGACCCTGATGTCCCCTTACCTGATAGGCAGTGACATTTATGCAGAATACTACTTTTATCGCTCAGTAGCCAGTAGTGGTGTCTGGGAGGCTTCAATCCCCCACTTAGTTAATTCTTGTCTGAGCATTACCATGCTGGCACCGATTTACTCTTTAGTCCTGCATATAGATGGTATATGGATGTTTAAGGCCATTTACCCGCTCCTCTTTGCACTGGTGCCGTTAATCCTGTTTCACATTTTCAGCCAGCAGATGAGCTCCCAAAAAGCCTTCCTGGCCACCTTCTTCTTTATGGCCGTGTCTACATTCATGCTGGAGATGATTGCCTTGTGCCGGCAACAGATTGCTGAACTCTTTTTCGCTCTGGTCATTTTGCTTCTGGTGGACAGAAAGCTCCGCACCGGCCAAAAGCTTACCTTGCTTATAATCTTCGCCATGGCAATAATAGTATCCCACTACTCATTGGGCTTCATCGGCTTTATCTACATGGGGCTTTTCCTGCCCTTGGTGTTCACCATTAGTAGCAACATCTTCTGGAAAGCGTGGGGTTGGTTGACTGCAAAGCTCGGCGGTTTGCCTGAAAGTCTGATCTCAGCACGAGCGCTGCCGGCGAAGGTGCTGATAGCAGTGGTAGCCATTTACTTCGTCTCCGGCTTTGCGTGGTATGGAATCGTTGCCTCGGGGGAAAATCTCAAGGCTCTAAGAAGCCTCGCGGGCACGTACACAGATATCACTACCACCTCGCTTGGTCAGTTAGTACCTAAACCCACTCAGCCCACTCAACCCACACAACCAATTGCATTCTTGGATTTCGGCCATCGTGATGCACTGATTCAGACTGCATTAGGTCTCGATTTCCCACAGGCGTCACCTCAGGGAAAGGTCTTTAGGATCCTGCAATATATTACAGAACTTTTCCTCATTATAGGCTGCATTAGACTTGTCTTCAGGCCCAAGTACCTGAGATTCACCGCCGAATACATCGCGCTAAGTGTGACGAGTGTTCTGCTGATATCAGCCTGTATTTTCTTGCCCGGCTTCGCCGAGGCGCTGAACACTACACGGATATACCATATCGCACTGATCACATTAGCCCCTTTCTGTATCTTGGGTGGCGAGGCTGTCTGGCTAGGAATAAATGGTTTATGGCACAAGATAAGGCGTAAAGTGCAACAGGCTAGCACTATCAACGCCGAGGATAACAAAAACTATCTCAAGTTTGTCGCCATAGCGGTGTTGATACCTTACTTTTTGTTTACCTCGGGCTTTATCTATGAGGTTACCGGGCAGGATGTTACTGACCGAATTGATACTCCCTATTCCATTGCCTTGAGTAGCTACCGAGTGAATCTGACTTCCATCTTCTATTGGCAAGATGGTGCTGCTGCCAGATGGCTGACACAAAGAGCTGATACTGATACTAAAGTTTATATGGACATGCATAGCGGCTCGCTTTTATGGCTTTACGATTTTCCTGGAAAGTCAATCGCTTTATCGCAAGATGCCAGCAAGCTAAAGGAAGACAGCTATATTTACTTTACAGCTTGGAACACAGACAAACGCGAAATAACATTTGCTGCCGGCCCGGGATTAAGAATGCAGGTCGGCCCGGGATTAAGAATGCAGGTCGGCTTTGATGACATTCCAGGGTTTTCTAAAGCAGTTGATGATAAGAACAAAATTTACGACAACGGCGGCGCCCAGATACTGGTGTCAGACAATCAAGAGGGTTTATGAATATGAAGTATAATTTGATAAATTATTATCATTTTTAGGGGGATTGGCTTAGTGAGAATATGCTTTATCCAAGAAGAGAAATCGTCATCAATCACCGGTGGTGCCATAATCACCTGGATACTCATAAAAGAGCTAGTGAAAAGAGGACATAAGAGCTGTCTCATTTCCACCCCTATCGTAAGTAGTCTGGTCCCCTTATATCCATCTGGGGTTAATATATATCAGGTAATAGAATCCACTGTTGAGGCTGCGGCAACGGGATCGGTGCTAAAGCGTTTATATCAGGTATTTAAAAGCAGGTACAAGATATATAATATCGTATCAGATTTCAACCCTGATGTGGTTTGCGTTTGGAATGAATTTACGGGAATACTCTCGCTCTGGATAAGATATAAAACGAAAGTGCCAGTACTCTTTTTTAAAATGCAAAGCATCTTTGACACTTGGCATCTACTGGCTCCTTTTCCAAGGGGTGCCATTTTGAAATTCTTGGAAACTAATTTCCTTCGTATGCCATTTGATGCTTTTATGGGAAACCGCAAAGCATACGAGATATTTAACAGGTTTAATATAAAGCTTAGTAAAGCCTTTTTCAGAATAGCTTTACCGGGGATAGATATTGACCTGTTCCAATATCGCAGCAACAATTTTCCACTAAGGAAATCGTTAGGGCTTGAGGAAAAGAAGGTGATTTTATGTGTCGGCGCTCTAACTAAAGCGAAGGGCATCGAATATGCTGTTTCTGCGATGATAAGCCTTATACGTGAAGGCGATTATCATCTTCTACTGGTCGGCACAGGTGAAGGGGAGATAGAACTAAAGCGAATGGTAACAGACAAAAATCTAGAAGACTATGTTACGTTCTTTGGACAAAGGCCTTATCACGAAATTCCCGAATATATCATTTCTTCAGACGTAGTCCTAGCTCCATCGTTAACCGAGCTTTTCGGTACTCGATTAATGTATGATGCATGGGCATTAAAGCGCCCCGTGATAGCTACTGCAGTGGGCGATGTTCCAGAAATAGCCAGAAATTACGAGACTGCGCTTCTTATACCGCCGGAGAATTCTGATGCTATTGTCCAAAAAGTAAAAGAGTTGTTTTCTGATTCAGAATTAAGAAACAGGCTGGTAGAGAATGGATATCAGGAAGCCCAAAAGTATACCTCAGATAAATTAGCTGACATCTTTCTGGAAGTATGCGAGGAAATAATAACAATAAGGTGTACCAGATGAAACGAATCGTTCCTCTGTTCAGAATCTACCGGGACGAGCATGATATTCAAAAGGTGTCTATAGTAGTCAAAAGGGGGATGTATTGGACTGATGGGCCTGATATTAGTGAATTGGAAAAAAGCGTCTGTAAATATTTCGGCATAAAACATGCTGCTCTTGTAAATTCTGGGACCTCTGCTCTGCATCTTTCGCTTCTTGCACATGGCATTGGGCAGGGGGATGAAGTTATCGTGCCATCCTTTACATTCATTGCCACGGCTAACGCGCCATTGTTTGTTGGTGCCAAGCCAGTATTTGCTGATATAGAACCGGAAACATACGGGCTGGACCCTGAATGCGTAAAAAAGCGAATTACTAACAGGACAAAGGCTATTATACCTATCCACTATGGCGGGATGCCATGCCATATCAAGGAATTGAAACAAATAGCAATTAAACATAATTTAATACTGATAGAAGATGCTGCCGAAGCCTTTGGGGCGGATATTGATGGCATAAAGGTGGGGAATTTTGGCGATTCTGCAATCTTAAGTTTCTGCCAGAATAAAATAATCACCACAGGCGAAGGCGGAGCTGTTTTAACCAACTCGAAACATGTATATGACAAATTGAAATTATTTCGCTCACATGGCAGACTGGAGACCGATAGCTACTTCACAACAACAAAACCCCCTGAGTATGTGGATTTGGGCTATAATTTCAGGATGTCCAGTATAAGTGCTGCCTTGGGCTTATCTCAGCTTGAAAAAGCTGACAAGATGATCCGGATGCGCAAAGAAAATGCAGCCTATATGAGCCAGAGCCTATGCCGGATTAGAGGTATAAAAACTCCTGATAGTCCCAGTGGTTACAATCATGTCTATCAGATGTATACTATAAGATTAGAAAATAGTAATATTAGAGATAAATTGATGAGATACCTTGCTGATAGTGGAATACAGACCAAGGTATTTTTTCTGCCGGTGCATTTGACACAGTTTTACCGCCAGAAGTTTGGTTACGAAGGGGGAGAGTTACCTATAACTGAGAAGGTTGCTTCTGAGGTCTTAACTTTACCTATGTATCCAGGGCTGACACATGATGAGATGGACTACATTGCTCAGGAAATAATGAACTTTTTTATTAACAAGGGTATGAAATGAATAACGTACTAGCCGGGAAAACAGTCCTGATAACAGGAGGCACCGGCTCCATAGGTAGCGGAATAGTAAAAGCTGCTTTGGCGCAAGGTGCCGGTAAAGTCGTAATCTTCAGCCGTGACGAGATTAAGCATTTTTTGATGAAGAAAAGGATTACCGATGACAGGCTAAATACTGTCGTTGGCGATGTTCGGGACGTCAGAAGCGTCGAGCAGGTATTTGATATATTTGATATTGACATAATATATCACGCAGCAGCAATGAAACACATTGTTATGTGTGAGGATTTTCCGCTTGAGGCTGTAAAAACTAATGTCATAGGAACTCAGAATGTCGTTGACTTAGCAATAAGGCATAAAGTCCCCAAAATGATAAACATTAGCACAGACAAAGCTGCCCACCCGGTAAATATACTTGGCACCACTAAATATATCGCCGAAAGGATAACATTGAACGCCAACAGAATGTGCGCCAAAGGCCAGGTTTTCTCCTGTGTACGTTTCGGTAATGTCGCCAATTCACGGGGTTCAGTCATACCCGTTTACATAGATAATTTGTTAAACCGCAAACCGCTCCAGGTATCGTCTTTAGAAGTGACACGTTTTATAATGGAGATCTCTGATGCAGTAAATCTTATTGTAAAAGCTACTATCTCGGCACAGGGGAACGAGGTTTTTATTTTAAAAATGAAGGCATTTAAGCTAGGGGACCTGGTGGACGTTATCGTAAATAGAATTGCACCAAAATTGGGCATACCCAAAAAGGCTATCAAGGTAAATATAGCCGGCTTGGTCACCGGAGAAAAAGTGCATGAAGATTTAGTGAATCCCACAGAATTATCGCAAATATTCGATTTGGAAGATATGTATGTCGTCTCGGCGGCTTATAAAGCCAATGCTAAATATCACCACGCAAGCAAGGCAAAGCTGCTGAGTTACACTTCAAACAATGTTGAGCTAATTTCAAAGGACGAAATAGAGAAACTGGTACTGAAGTATCTGGAACTATTTTCTTCAAAAATATATAAGGATGGCACAGAACTTTAAGATGGCTCTCGATGACCAGAATATGGGAGAAAACATCAAGGGAAAATTAAAAAGGCTTGGCAAAGAAGTGAAAATATATCCTTTAGCCAAAATCGTCAACCCTGAAGTAGTAGAAATCGGTGACTACTCTATGATAGATGATTTCACATTTATTAATGGAGGCAAAGGCATAAAAATAGGCCGGTACGTTCACATTGCCTCCTTCGTGAGCATCATTGGAGGTGGGGAGCTGATACTCGGAGACTATGCTGATATCGCCTGCGGTGCCAGGATATTAACCGGTAGTGACACCTACCATGGTGGCAAGAGGATGACATCTGCTCTACCTTTGGAGCAGAGGAATCTAGTCCGGGGCAAGGTGATAATCGAAAAGGATGCTTTCATCGGCACCAACGTGGTAGTCCATCCGAATGTAAGGATAGGCGAAGGAGCTGTAATTGGAAGTAATAGCCTGGTGCTGAAGGATATCGAGCCGTGGAGCGTCAACGTAGGTAGCCCGTGTAAGAAAATAGGGGATAGGCCAAAGGTGACAGTGCCGGATATTTGAAAACCCTGAGACTCTCTTGTCTTTCTTCAATGTAATGCGGGTGACATCAGTATAAATATAAAAAGGAGGATTATAACACCAATAAACTAATTAATATGCATAAAGAGATAGTCCCTTTCTTCAGACCTAATATTACCGCTGAAGATAAAAAGAGAGTCACTGAAGCCCTTGGCTCCCCATGGCTTACAGGTGGGCCAAAAGCAGCTGAGTTTGAAAACTTATTCGCTAATTATATAGGCACAGAATACGCTGTTGCCGTAAATAATTGTACCGCAGCGCTTCATCTAGCATTGCGCGCGTTGAATATAGGAGACGGCGACGCAGTTGTTGTTCCCGCCCTTACCTTTGCGGCAACGGCTAATGCGCCCCTTTTCTGCGGAGCCGTGCCGATTTTTGCAGATATCGATGAAAGAACTTTTAATATCTCACCCAAAGACGCCTTAAAGCGTATAACTACTAATACTAAGGCGATAGTTGTTGTTCATTATGCCGGGCAACCATGCGATATGAATGAAATAATGCAAATAGCACAAGAGCATAACTTGTTTGTCATAGAGGACTGCGCCCATTCGCTTGGAGCGAGCTACTTTGGCAAACAAACAGGCAGTATAGGTACAGCAGGCTGCTTCAGTTTTTATCCCACCAAGAACATTACTACCCTAGAAGGGGGAATGATAACCACAAATGATAAGGATATATCTCACAAGGCAAACATTCTAAGAAGTCACGGAATGACACGCGATGCCTGGGAACGAAAGGATGCAGCCACATGGTATTATGATATAATCGATCTGGGTTACAATTACCGGCTGAATGAAGTTCAAGCAGCATTAGGTATATCACAGTTAAGCAGAATCAATAAAATAAATGATCAACGAGTTAAATGGGCGCACTATTACACAAAGGAACTAGCCGGAATAAAAGGTATTGAATTACCACTTGAGGCAAAAGGTAGGACGCATCCATATCATCTCTATGTGATAAGGATTATTGAAAGTGAATTTGGCATCAGCCGGGACGAGCTTTTTAACCAGCTTTCAGCTAGAGGCATCGGCCTAAGTGTTCATTATACTCCTCTACACCTCCTAACTTACTACAGAAAAAATCTAAATTGTAAGCTGGGCAGTTATCCCGTGGCTGAGCGGATATCAAAAGAAATCCTGTCTTTACCGCTTTATCCTACGATGAGACGGGCTCAAGTAGACTATGTTGTTGAGCAAATTAAAGAGATCGCCGATAACTGCTAAATATTCTTGCGTCATATACGTAATAAACCAATGGAAAATTCAGCAAGTAAAAAACAGAATTGGATAGAACCCGAATTCGATAAAATGGGTATGACTCAATGGCATTGGCGCGTACTACACGTAGATAGATTCAAGCTTGGCAGGAATGTACAGATAGGCTCTTTCACCATGATTGATGCCCAAGAGGGAGTGGAGATTCAGGATGATGTCATGGTTGGATTTAGCTGTGTTATCTTAAGTTACTCATCAATTGACGGTAAGAGTGGAAAGGTAATTTTAAAAAGAGGCTGCAAAGTCGGTGCAAATTCTGTAATTATGCCAGGTGTTGAAATCGGTGAGGACGCCATTGTTGGAGCCAATAGCTTTGTCAATCGTAATATACCCCCAAATGAACTATGGATCAGCTCTCCTGCCAGATTCATCAAGAAGAGCTAATACGCTCACCACACAAAGCTATTTTTGTCTCTTATATCCGACAATGAATTATTTGAATAAGTGTTAAAGGTAAAATGAACACAAATCCATATGACGCGCTATATAAACAGATAGACTTCGTGAACAAACCATTCGGTTATCCTCAGGAACATCTGTTATGGCTTGCCGGTAAGGCGAAGAGAGAATTGGCTAGGTATATCACTACGAATGGCAAAATATTGGATGTGGGTGGAGGATATGGACTCATGACTAAATTCCTTCCTGATTTTGCGGGGAAAGAGAATTATGTAAATATGGATATTAGCATTGTGCTGTTAAAGCATAGTCCTTATCAAAATGTCCTTGCCCTGGCAGAGCACATTCCTTTCCGCAGTGCATCCTTCGATTACGTGATTTTATCCGAGGTACTAGAGCATGTAAATGATAAAATTAAAGTCCTGCAGGAATGCTACAGGATACTTAAGTCCCGAGGGCTGTTATTATTGTCAACTCCTCGGGAGGGGTGGTTTAGCGACTTTTTAAAAAGCTATTTTCTGCCTTTTATAATAGTCGAGCATATATTATGGATAGTGCGTAGAAGGCTGGGGCTATTAGAGCCACAGCAGTTTCAAGTTCCCAATGGCGTGAGAGATGAGTGCTCCGATGAGATGTGGCTTAGGGAATCCCTGGAAAACATAGGGTTCAATGTAATCGAGCAATATCGAGCGAATAATATCCTTCCCTGGGCAGGTACCGGCCAAGGGCGGTTCTGGCGCTGGTTTGCAGACAGGTTCGTTGACCCAAGAAAGTGGGGGCACTGTACCATTGTAATTTGCACCAAGTAAATTGACCGTGAAAAGTGCAACCTTCCCGGTCAAACGTAAAAATCATCGGTTTCGACTGAGAATAATAAGGCTCATTTGTTTGCGGGTGCTGACCTTTCTAAATATTAGAAACTGCAATGAAAAAGGACTCACCATATAGCTGAGCATGAAAAAAGAGCACCGAAACATCGGCATAGTTGCTTTCTCCTGGCCTGAAGGCGGCAATGCCGTATTATCAGACATCGTAAATACACTAGGCGGCCTCGCCGCCAAGTTATACATCATTGTATGGGGGAAGGGAAATCCTCTGTTTGGGAGCAACAATAAAACAGTTGAAATCTTAGAAGTACAGCATGCGGGCCGAAAGAATTTGTTTACCAAAACTACAAACTATGCTTATACACAACTGAAGATTTCATTCAAATTGCTGAAACTTTTTAGGCGTGTAGACCTCTGGTTCTTCGCGCTGGGCACGTATGGCTTAGTTATACCTGTTCTAACTGCAAAACTGCTTCGGAAACCTGTTCTAATATACCCGGTAGGTTCCGTAGCAAATGTGGCTAAAGTAACCAGAGACTTTACGCTTGTAGCATTAGCCATTTTAGACAATATAAATTATACCTTGGCAGATGGGATTATCGCGGATTCACGTTGGCTTATCGAACCGTATGGCTTACGGAGGTATGAGAACAAGGTATTCATCGGCCACACACACTTTATAGGTTTCAACAAATTTAAAGTGCAGGAGCCTTTACACGAAAGAGATAATCTGGTCGGGTATGTGGGCCGGTTTAGCCAGGAGAAAGGCATCTTGAACTTTCTGGAAGCCATCCCATTAACATTAAAAATGAGGGATGATGTCAGATTTCTGATAGTTGGCGACGGCCAACTGCGCGCCAGAGCTGAAACTTATATACAACAGGCTAACTTAAGCAGCAAGGTCAAGTTCTTAAGCTGGGTGCCGCATGATGAACTCCCGTCATATTTGAATGAAATGAAATTACTGGTTATTCCTTCTTATTCAGAAGGGGGCCCTTTGATTGCCATTGAGGCGATAGCCTGTGGCACGCCAGTCCTGTCAACCACGGTTGGTATAATTCCGGATATTATCACCGATGGTAAGACCGGTTTTATCTTAGAGGACAATTCGCCAGAATGTATTGCTAAGAACATAATCAGAGCTTTGTGTAATCTAGACCTCGAGGAAATTACAATAAAAGCTCACACCCTTATTGAAAAGGAACGCAGTTATGAGGCAGCAGTGAAATCTATACAGAGATGCATCAGGAGCATAGCAAGGTAGTCCACGGAATGAGAGACCACGAGTAACTATGAAAAATACCCATCGGAAAATCGGCATAGTCATTTTCTCATGGCCTGAAGCGGGGAATGTCCTGTTAACAGACCTCATAGATACATTAGGCAGCCTCGCCGCCAGGTTATACATTGTTGTATGGGGTAAAGGCAGCCCTCTTTTTGAGAGCAATAATAAAGCGGTTGAAGTTTTTGAAGTATATCATACGAGTGGGGCAAATTTGTTTACTAGAAGCATAAACTATGCTTATACACAAGTGAAGATTTTATTCAAATTGTTGAAACTTTCGAGCTTTGTTGACCTCTGGCTTTTCGTAATGGGTGGAGAGGGTTTAATTATACCTATGCTAGCCGCGAAAATGCGAGGGAAACTCGTTCTGATATGTCCTGTGGGGTCCGGGGTAGATTCACTTAAAGCACAGCAAGACTCATTAGCTGGAGTATTAGCTCTCTTGCGAAATATGAATTATCGATTGGCAGACGGAATCATATTAAACTCAAAAAGGCTTATTGAGGAACTTGGTCTACAAAAATACCAAAGGAAGACACTTATAGCTCATGCGCACTTTATACATTTCGACAAATTCAAGGTCCAGAAGCCTTTGAGCGAACGAGATAATCTGGTAGGGTACGTGGGACGGCTGAGCCAGGAGAAGGGCATCTTGAACTTTCTGGAAGCCATACCATTAGTAATAGAGACTCGGGATGATGTCAGGTTCTTGATAGCCGGCGATGGCCAACTGCGCGCCAGAGCTGAAACTTATATACAACAGGCTAACTTAAGCAGCAAGGTCAAATTCTTAGGTTGGGTGCCGCATGACGAGCTTCCCTCATATTTGAACGAAATGAAATTGCTGGTGAGTCCATCTTATACAGAGGCAGGCCCTTATACCGTCTTTGAAGCTATGGCTTGTGACACACCTGTCCTGTCAACACCAGTGGGCCAAGTGCCGGATGCTATTACCGATGGCAAGACAGGTTTTATCCTGGAAAATAACTCGCCGGAATGCATTGCTAAGAACATAATCAGAGCTTTGAAGCATCCTAATCTAGAGGAAATTACGAGACGTGCCCATGAATTCGTGGAAAGGGAAGTTTCACATGAGGCAGCAGTAAATCTGTTTAAGAAAGTATTACGGAGTTTAGAAGGTAGGCACCGAGCATCTATTTGACAGCGAACTACTCTATCCACATCTTGGGATTTAAAAGAGCTAGCATCTCCCTGGCAAGTCTAAGGTCTTCTCTTGAAAAAGCTCTCGTGAGAAAAAGTCCCAGGGCATATACCACTACTCCACCGATTACAGCCAGGATAATACTTAAGGCACTGCCAAGCTCAATAAATCTTAAGCAGAAAGCCATGACTATAGCCGCAAATATTACTTTTAACAAGAATTTCCAATCTATCTTGTAGCCGACAACTCTCCATGCCCATATTGTGGCTATGGTTGCCAGAACAAAGTAAGAGACACCGGCAGAAATGGCTGCCCCGATGGTTCCAATCCTGGGTATCAGGGCTATATTAATGCCGGCGTTGACGGCTGCGGCTATACCGACCATTAATAGTAGCCACTTCGTCTGCTGAACAAGGAGGATGACCTGAAAGTTTATCTGGTATATGCCAAACAATATTGTCCCCACAGCCAGCAGTAAAACTAAACCACCTCCTACGAGATAATCAGAGGTCGTGATGATTGCCAGCAAGGGCTGGGACAGCATGTACAGGCCGATTGCACCGGGAATGGCAAGAGCCAGAAAGAGCCTGGTGGAATACTCCAGGTAGTTTTTTACCATCACTGGCTCCCTTTGTGACCACAACTTTGACACTGCTGGAAAAAGAACGAACGCAATTGGAGCAGAAAACAAGGATATTATGCCAGCTAAAGCATAGGAGGCAGAATAGATTGCTGTCTGTGACAGGTTAATAAGATGCGCAATAAAATATCTGTCGCTGGCGGTCACTATCCATAATAACAACGTACTCAGTATCAGCGGAACGCTGAAAGCTAAGAAGCGCCCTAATCCATTAAAGTTGGGCTTAGGGAAACCCGTCTGTCTAATAATCATCCAGAAGACCGCCATTACGAAAAATGCCTCTAAAGCTATCAGGCCAGCGATAATTCGCTCCAGGCGGTATCCCGCGGTGGCTAAAGCAACTATCAATGCTATTTTAGCTATAGAAAGGATTAGTTGAATGACGGCTTGTCTTTTTATCTTCCCCACGGCTATTAGATAGTAAAGAACAAATGAAAGCAAGGCTTCCATGGCAGCCCAGAGAAAGATTAGAGAAATAAAGGTGACATACTGGGGGGCGGCAAAAAGCAACAGAGACAAGTCTCGCCTAAACAATATGGAAAGGAGAAGTACCAAGCAGGTGCAGACAAGTACAGGCCACAGCATAGCACCTAGAAGCTGGCGTCTTTTCTCTTTGTCCTCTTCCCCAGCTAGAAATCTGACCAGAGCAGTCCCGAGAAGTAAAGTCATAATAGGAATTAACAAGCCTATGGTTACAGTAGCCTGTGCCCATACCCCATAAATCTCGGGACTGTAGGATTTAGTTATAGCCGGCAAAGTAACGAGGGCGACTAAAAAAGTCGCCACCTGGGAAAAAGCGACCCAGATAATGTCGCTGCCGAATTTCTGGGCCTCAGTTATAGTTGCAAGTCTCATTCTGATGTCCGCTTCCCCAAATACTCATATTCTCCGCCCGTGATACGGCTGATTCTCTTTCCTTACGGCTAACAATACAATATTGAAGCCGTTATCCCTAGCTACTAAGTGCTCCCCGGGCAATGAATCAATAGAGGCGAATTGGCTCGAATTGGCTACAAACTCTAAGAGGTAGCCCACTGCCTAGTCATTTTGCATACTCAAAAATTTTAACTTCAGGAACCGTGTTGCCTCCAGGCTCCATCACAGAACCTTTTGAGGTATAGATTAACCTGTAATGTTCCAACGCTGGTAACGGTACCGAGCTAGCATATGGGTCGGGGCTAACTATCCTGTAATTGCCCGACTTCTGACTTGTAATATAGGCTTGAGCATCTTCATAACCGCTGAAGGATTTCACATCTGTAATCTGCCTGTAAGGCTGACCATCGGGGCTGACTTTCTCCTGGTAGGAAATCACCGTAGAAGTCTTGGGAATGACCTTACTGCCGTCAAAATTATAGAGGTGGACAACAAGCGAGCGGTAATATTCAGGATAAAACAAAAGCACCGGCTCAAGCATGTTGCCCTTGAGCTGGTAGTAGACACCGTAGAATTTATCCGGGCCGCTGCCGCTGAGGGTGGACACAGCATGAAACTTGCCCCCAATGACCGTGGCTATATCATGGTCGATGATTACATACTTCGAGCCAAACTGGTCTAATAGCTTGTTCGCTGAAGCTTCATTTTGAGCACTGAAAATAGATGCTTCGCCCATGTTACCCGTACCAGGGTTAGATGTGGGTATGCGATGGCCGATACGGGTTATCCAATAGCCATAATCCCACCAGGCGGTGACGCCGTAGGCAGTCTGTGGGTAATCATAGGTTTTACCTGGGGGTGGTGGCTCATAAAGATTGTAGTAAAAATCAGAATTGCCGAATGGCTCTGATGTGTTGTCGTTTAGCCAAGAGAGCGACTCGTACCAAGCATCACTAGGGGCAAATGTCGCCTGACTGGCTGTATCTACAGCGTTTCCTATGTTAGGTAAAAAGACGACGAGGAAGACGGCTAAAATGCCCAGTGACATGGTTACAGTGTTGGCAACGGAGCGAGACCCCTCGCGCCTTTTGGGCTTGGATTTCCGTTTGGTCTCTTCGAGCATGTCCACAGGTGCAACGGCTAATTTTTTAAATCCGGTCAACTTCAGAATAAGCCAAGAAAGGTAGCCAGCCAATAAAGCTACATTGATAACAAAGTAGTAGGCAAAACGCCGCATAGATAAGGTAGCTGCCAGCATAATCAGGCTCCAGACAACGAACACCGTTTTTTCGGTTTCACCTCGTTTAATAACGAGATACGCGAGTATGCCCAGAGAAATAAAGCTGAGGAAAAAGCTGGTGGTGAAATTGCCCCAGGCGACCCCAAAAGAGAAACTGCCACCCGGAAAGAGCAGGGGTTGCATCTCAAGAACAGTTGTCCCAATAGGCCAGATAAATATGCCGAGACTCCCTATTATAGTCTGAAAAAGAGACGGATTGACCATACGGAAAACTACCAGGCTGACCAATCCTATGCTGAGAATGGCCGCCGGATATATTATTGGCTTCATATTGCGGCTGGCCATCAAGTAGGAAAGCACAGCCATAGCTATAGGGATAATAATAGCGATAGTCAAAGAAGCTAAAGTCATCCTGTTCGGAGAAAGGGGCATAAACATCAACAGGGTAATTACGAAAGTAATAGTGCTGACGAAACAAAGATATTCAGTTGACCTGCTCTTTAAATGGTCAATAATAAACTGGATAACGAGATAAATAAAGATGATGAAAACAAACAGCAGTGCTCCCGCCCAGGTGAGAAAGTAGATTCCTAGGAAAACGCCGGCCAGAAGGCTATAGATAAATGGCTTACTTGCAGTTGCCCATTGTCTGTGCCACAGGTGTCCAAATGTCAACTCCGTGTCTCTGCCAGCCTTCACTGCCAGAATCAGGAACAGCATCGTCACCGTGGTGAATAGCACTTCGGCAACGTGGTAGTCGGTGAAGCCGAGTATTGACCTGCCGAGAAACTCGCCAGGGAAGATAGCAACCAGGCCGGCAGCCATCACACCAGCCCAACGATTGAACAATGCCTTCCCGATGAAATAGACGGGAATGGTAGTCAGGGCGCCGAGGACTGCAGGGAAATAAACACCCACCATGTCCACCGTATGTTGAGTTGGAGAACCTAAACCGATTAGCCAGGTAACTCCGGAAATGAGGTAGGGCCAAAATGTTTGAGTGCTAATCGCCGATCCACCAGGGTAAAGCTGGTAAGGGTCAAAAGTAATGAGATGAGGAAAATTATGGATCAGATTATCAACAAGGCGCATGAAAAAATAAGCATCGACGCCGGTGAACTTAATCCAGTCGCCGACAAATACTTTATCATAGGGTAACGCAACTCGAAGGTACAAGGCAGCGCCAAAACATACTGCCAGTAATATACCGGCAATGAGTCCGGAGGGGAATCTATTCTGGTTCATTACATTAGCCCTGAGGGAGATTATAGTCTTGTTTTGATGGTGGTACAAGGTAATGTTGTGCGGGATAGTGTACCATCAGAACATGTAGCTGCGAGGCTTTAGCCTCGCTGAACTCGACCCTAAAGGGTCGAGGCTACATGTATGTGGTGGATGGCGACCTTAAAAGGTCGCCACTACATGTGTGATAAATCCCGACCTCAAGCGACCCTAAATGGTCGCAACTACATTGAACTTAGAAAAGCCTGAATAGATGATACACTGTCTAAGTTTGTCGTCCGATGTCTGATGTGATAAACTCAACTAGCTTTTGAGGAAGCTGCTTTGAAAATACTCGTTAGCAATGATGACGGTATTTATGCCGAAGGGCTTTGGGCTCTGGTAAAGCAGCTAACAAAAATAGCCGAGGTATTTGTGGTTGCTCCGGATAGAGATGAGAGCGGCTCCGGCACTTCCGTAACACTGCGCCATCCATTGAGAATGATTGAAATAAAGTCACCGGTAGACGGTGTGACCGCATATTCGGTGGAAGGAACCCCGGCAGATAGCGTTATTCTAGCCCTAAGGCTAATTTCTAAGGAAGGGGTAGATTTAGTAGTTTCTGGCATCAACGAAGGCCCGAATCTGGGCGATGATGCTTATGTCTCAGGAACGGTTGGCGCTGCTTTGCAAGGCTTTTTTTACGGCGTTCCGGCTCTCGCCTTTTCCATAGCTGCTTTTGGAGATCTTCATTTTGATGTGGCTGCCAAACTAGCCAGGATAATGGTCAGTGAGCTAGTCGATAAAGGCTTGCCCGGGAGAATGTTGCTGAATGTTAACCTGCCTAACCTACCGCAAGAGAAACTTGAGGGGATTGAGATTACCCGCCTGGGAGAACGTAAATATGTCGACCGGATAGAACCGGGACATGATGGCAAAAGGCAATACCATTGGATTATGCGCGGTAAGTCTGAGTGGAAATCGGTTTCAGGAACCGATATATGGGCACTGGAGCAGAATAAGATTTCGGTTACTCCTTTATTTGGTAATCCCGACGGCTCCAGCCGTGAGCTGCTTAAAAGCGTTGCCCCGGAGCTTTTCCAGAAGTTAGTAAACAACGAAGAGTCCTAAACCTAGTTACAAGTGGAACAACTATGTCGAGATTGATTACGTGAAAAAGATGTAGCGGCGAGGCTTTAGCCTCGCTGAACTCGACCCTAAAGGGTCGAGGCTACATGTGTATGGAGATAGGCGACTTTTCCTGAACTAGATAAGGAATAGAGAGCTATGTCAGAGGTGGTCATTGTTAGCGGCGTCAGGACAGCCATTGGCGCTTTTGGAGGTTCCTTAAAAGAAGTCCCCGTGGTGAATCTTGGTGCTCTGGTTATCAGGGAGGCGTTGAAACGAGCCGGCCTAAGACCTAAAGCTGAAAAAAAGCCCTCAGATTATGCCCCGAAGTCACTACAGGATGCCGGGCCGATTGAGTTGGAAAAAGCTCACTATAACTGGGATGATTCACTCAGGGAAGTACATGTTGACGAAGTTGTTATGGGCAATGTGTTACAGGGAGGCCAGGGACAGAATACCGGCAGGCAAGCTACGATTTATGGTGGCTTACCTAAAGAGACTTATGCCTGTACTGTCAACAAGATTTGCGCCTCGGGGCTTAAGGCCATCACTTTGGGAGCTCAGACGATAGCACTCGGTGAGGCCGACGTGGTGATTGCCGGTGGTATGGAAAATATGAGTCTGGCACCGTACGCATTGCCTCGGGCACGCTGGGGATACAGGATGGATGTTACTGCCAAAGGAGAGGTCATTGACCTGATGGTTTATGATGGGCTGTGGGAGATATTCTACGGCTATCATATGGGGCTAACTGCGGAGAACATTGCCGCTAAATACAACATTTCACGGCTAGAACAGGATGAACTGGGGCTGTTGAGCCATCAGCGAGCCAGAGCTGCTATAAATCAGGGCTTATTCAGGGAGGAAATAGTACCAGTGAATATTCCTCAGAAGAAAGGGGAGGCTGTGGTTTTTGATACTGATGAACGGCCGATAGACACCAGCCTGGAAAAGATGGCAAAGCTGCCTCCAGTGTTTAAGAAAGATGGTACCGTAACCGCCGGTAATGCTTCAGGCATTAACGATGCCGCCGCGGCGGTAGTGTTGATGAGTGGAGAAAAAGCTAAGGAATTGAGGCTGGCGCCGATGGGTATTATCAAGTCTTATGCCTCAGGCGGCGTCGATCCAGCCTACATGGGATTAGGGCCAATACCGGCGGTAAAGAGAGCGCTGGAAAGGGCTGGCATAGGTATTAAAGATATAGACATAATCGAGCTAAACGAAGCCTTTGCTTCGCAGGCCATTGCCTGCATGAGAGAGCTGGGATTAAGTACAGATAATACCAACGTGCATGGCAGTGGCGTTTCCCTGGGGCATCCCATTGGCTGCACCGGCGCCAGGTTGGTGGTGACTATACTACACGAGATGAAGAGGCAAAACTTGCATCTGGGTCTGGTAACGATGTGCATCGGCGGCGGCCAGGGCATGGCCATGGTTGTAGAAAGGTAAGCAGGTTTGATAGATTTAATTGTCATTCTGAGTGAAGCGAAAAATCTTCTCAAAAATGTAGCAGCGAGGCTAAAGCCTCGCTGACCTCGATCCTAAAGGGTCGAGGCTACATGCTTGGGGTGGCAGGCTACCCTAGAGGGTCGAGGATTGAGACTTTGGGTGAGACCCTTCGCTACCGCTCAGGGTGACAGGTGAAGGTTCAGGGTGACAGAAGTATGTCAGGAGATTTTCTTTGACGCGGCTTATTATAGTGAGACATGGCCGGACTGAATGGAATCGGGTAGAAAGGTTTCGCGGCAGAGCAGATATCGGACTGGATGAGGTGGGAATGAAGCAGGCTGAATCTGCGGCTAAACGAATTACAGGATGGCCGATTTCAATGATTTACTCCAGTCCGCTCCGCCGGGCTTCGACCACAGCCGAAGTAATAGCGGACCGCGTTGGGTTAAAATTAAGGTTAATGCCTGGTATTATTGACATAGACTACGGGGTGTGGCAGGGGTTGTCTACAGAAGAAGTTGTTGCCAGGGACAGTCGTCTTTATTCACAATGGATAGAAAGTCCGAATAAGGTGAAGTTTCCGGGCGGCGAGAGCTTTGCTGAGGTCAGGGAAAGAGTCGCTTCAGCAGTCAATGGCTTGATACAACAGCACCCGAAAGAAACAGTCGTTTTGGTATCACATAAGGTGATTTGCCAGATTCTTATTCTCAGTTTGCTGGGTTTGGACAATTCACATTTCTGGCAAATTACTCAGGATGTCTGCGCCATGAACCTTTTTGAAGTGAGAGGTGGTATACCTTCAGCTTTGTTTCTCAATGATACCTGTCACTTAGAAGGTCTGAACTAAAAATTTTTGTGGGGTTAGTTATGGCAAAATTAAAAGTTGGCATCATAAATGTTACCGGCTATGCCGGTGTAGAATTGGCCAGGTTATTATATAAGCACCCGAAGGTGAAGCTTAGCTCGATTACAGGCCGAAGTGCTGCAGGGCAGAAGCTAGCAGATGTGTTTCCGCACCTGGCGGAAATAGATATGACTATTTCCACCGAGCTTGGCGAAGTCGACCTCGCCTTTTCAGCAATGCCACATAAGTCTAGTGCTGAAGTCATCGTACCCCTGATTGAACAAGGCGTCAAAGTTATCGACATCAGTGCCGACTTTAGACTCAAAGATGCCGATGAATATCCAAAGTGGTACGATTTCATCCATCCAGCGCCGAAATTGCTGCAAAAAGCAGTTTATGGTCTGCCCGAAATCCATCGCGGTGAAATAGCAAAAGCGAATTTAGTGGCCAATCCTGGATGTTATCCTACGGGAGCCTTGCTGGCTTTAGTGCCGGCCGTCAAAGAAGGGCTTATTCATTCGGATATTATAGTTGATAGCAAGTCAGGTGTGTCTGGTGCCGGCAGGACTTTAAACCTCGCAACACATTATACTGAGGCCGTTGATAATGTCCGCGCCTATTCGGTGCAAGGGCACCGCCATCTGCCGGAAATCGTACAGGAACTCGAAGCGCTAACCGGTTTGGCTCCTTCGGTGACATTTTTACCTCATCTGGTGCCTATGTCACGAGGCATACTCAGTTCATGCTATGCCAAACTCAAGGAAGGGAAGTTAGGAAAGAAGAAAGACGAGCTGATAGAATGCTATCGTGATTACTACAAAGGGGAACCTTTTGTCAGGGTGGTGGATAAACCACCTGAGACCAAACAGACCTGGGGAAGCAATCTTTGTCTCGTTTATGCTACAGTTGACGCTAACAACGGCAGGCTTATAGTTATAAGTTGCATAGACAATCTGGTGAAGGGCGCTGCTGGACAGGCTGTACAGAATATGAATATAATGCTTGGTTTTTCTGAGACTGACGGGCTTGAAGCCCTGCCTGTCTATCCTTAATGGAGCTGCCCCCATCGTCTAGGGGACTAGGACGTCAGCCTTTCAAGCTGAAAACAGGGATTCGAATTCCCTTGGGGGCACCAAATTTTTTAGCCGAGCCGAGCCACACATACCTCTCCGCCTTCTATGACCACGGTCATAGTCCGTCGGCAATTAGGACAGGTGAGTGGGCCGCTGTAGTTCATCTTAGATGGCTCCAAGGGGATACCTTTGCCGCAGCCCAAGCAAATTACACCTGCAGGTCGGCTCGAACTGGACTGGTGCTGTTTTTTATGCCGGGCTAGCTCTTCGATATTCTCGAATTCAATTCCACAGGTGACACATTTAAAACGCATCTCTGTCTCCTTTCAATTTCCTTTGGTTAAGGCGGGACATTGTGAATCGTCATATGGCGATATATTAAGATGGGTTCGACATGGATAAAGCCTGACATTAAAGGTCAAACATAGACCGGCGTTTTTTCTTCGGCTCGACTTTTATTTTCTCTAGCTTACTATCTATTTCATCCAGGCGGGAGTCTACATTTTCCAAGTGTTTGTTCATATCTCTCAGTAGTTTCCTTAATTCCTCAAATTCTTGTTTCTGCATTAGCTCCCTCCTTGGTTGTTATAACGGAATGCTGGTTGATAAGTTTACCGTGCGGCTGCATTTATCAATTTCTGGTATTTCAGGCCGGTGCCGGTAAACTCGTGATTCATAATATTCTGAACGGCTTTTTGGTTGGAAAACTGAGCTAGTTGTTTGTAGGTATAGTTTTTGGGTACAGTCTCATGGTCGAGATAGCCGAAGAAATATTTAGACCAAAAGGGCGAGATGAACTCATATCCCTTGTAATTAGCCAGCTTTGTAAGTATTTCTGAAAACTTGGAGTCCAATGGTTCCCAGAAGCTGTAAACATCTCTGCAAAACATGGTTGCCTGGGTGGCCATGTTGCTCAAATCACCGAGTTCGCTGTCATATACTTTATAGGTCCAGGCTTCACCGATGATTAGTCGCTTGTTATTAGCGCGGGCGATATCAGCAATAGTAATCGCTGGCTCAAGATAGTCCGCTGGATATATGTGGATGTCGATGTAATCTATGTCAGTATCTCTTGCCAGTGACTTGACATAATCTAAGTTGTTCCAGGTGTCAGCGCCGGCTCCGATAAGCACGCCTGAGCGGTTGAGCCCGTTCAAGACGTAGCGCACGGTCTCTGTGAATTCAGGAACTGTTACTTTAAGGCCCGTTGTCATAGCCTCGGTCGATGGCTCATTGGCCAGGGTCAAATAGTCGGGGTGGATTTCCCTGATAATCCTTTCTGCTATCTGGCGTTTAGTTTGGCGATATTCAGCGAAGGTGAGATTGGAAAAAGATATTTGCAAATCAGTGAAAGATGAGTTAGGAAACAGATTGCCGATGGCAACGAGTATCTTCATGTTTCCTTTTCTCAGTTCTTGGGCTACGTCTTTGTAATATTCCAGGTAACCATCGGAGTTGGGAAAATCTGGCGCCAGCAGGGGATAGCTGATAGCTATTTTAACTCCCTGGACTCCCAGAGATTGCAGCGCATCCAGATAAATGAATGTGCCTCTGTAATTCTCTTCAGTCAGCAATTTTTTGCCCTGATGACCATTGGCCGGAAGAAGTTCAGCCCCGAAAGTTATTTCGTTCTCAGTTCCGTTCGAGTGGATATTCAGATATTTGTGGAAAGTATCTAACCTCTCGGATATTTCTTGGTATAAACGTTGATATTCTGAAGGTATAACGTAACGTACTTCGGGGCTGGTTTTTATATCTGGCTGTGTTATTGAGGGTTGTGAGGCAGGTGTTGCTGGCTTAGTTTGGGTAGTGCAGCTTAGTGCCATTATTATGGCGGTACCTACGAGAAGAAATAAATAGAATTTACTCAATTTTTCACCTGGCAATGAGCGAGCATCACGCTATTTTTTGTATATGCTGCTTATGTTCCTCAAGGACCTTTTCGTATTGAGCATTGAGCTTACTGTTTAGATTAAGCCACTCCGCTTGGAACTGAGCTTGAAGTTGCGCTTCGATAGGTACAGCGTTACCGGTTTGCTTTTGCAGAGCTTGACTGGATTCCTGTAGGCTTGCCTCAAAACCCTTTTTGAACTGCGTGTAGGTCTGCTGTCGGGCTTGCTCATAATAATTAAGCAGATTAGTTATCCGGTCGAGGATAGGTTCGAGCTGGTTTTTGTTTTCCTTCACTATTCTTAAGCCTGCCGTGGCCCGTTGCATGATCTGTTTGTCTCGTTCATTTTGGGGAAGAATTATGTTGTGCATAAATATTTCCTGGGCACCTTGAGCTATATATTTCCTCAGTCCGGTGCCCTTGTATTTGGTCAATTCGGCATCCAGATTATAATCCGTATCTTGAAGGTATTTGGCAGCTAGTTTATTTCCCACGGGAACGCATTCGAATTGTTTAATCTCCTCCCCAGTCAGCTTGCCCAGTTTTTCTACTTTTTCCTGTGCCTTTTCCCAGGCGCTTTTCATCTCACCCATGGTATTGCTCCTATATCAAGAGGGCTTCGGCACAAAGA
>Ga0315285_10000228_pt1 | contig 55825 bp, 46 predicted proteins | sample YL17G09_36_MG_FD_203698 | JGI IMG/M metagenome (GOLD analysis project Ga0315285, IMG submission 203698) | Sediment microbial communities from Yellowstone Lake, YNP, Wyoming, USA - YL17G09_36 | ecosystem: Environmental > Aquatic > Freshwater > Lake > Sediment | place: USA: Wyoming | collected... | reverse complement strand
AAGCCTATAAATCAAGAAATAAATGTATATTCTGTGGCACTACCTTTTTGGCATTTTTCAGGTAACGATCCAGTATTGACGCGGCTTTCAGCCATTTGGTCACCCCACAACTGTCCAAGAAAAGCTTCGCATATCGTTCCCTGGTTCCGCCGCTCAGAGTATCTATGAGTTCGGCCAGATAGTTGTCAAAAACCCTTTGGGCAGTCTTTAGATCATTACTAAGCTGCCGATATCGTTTCTTTTCTTCATCAGTAAGTCCCAAATTTTTTTTCTGTTTGAGTGCTGTTAGTTCCTCTCCCAGAGCAGCAATGCGTTCGCTCATCTCCCGGAAGCGTTCTGACCAGTAGTATTCTTCATCTAAATAGGTGGCAGTAGTGGTACGTACATCTCCCTTGGTTGCATCCCGGCATATAAAATCGAAGTACTCTTCCTCTTTTTGCATATCCAGCACCTGCTGGGCTTCGGCAATTCTCTCTTGGTCAATAAGGAGGTCAGCAAGGAACCTGTAAGCATGCCATTTAGTTTTCAAAAATGATTTTTTGAGGTCCCTTTCCATGCTCGTAGTGCCTTCTCGTAATCCTTGAATAGTGTTCACCGCCTGTTTGCTGAAAAAAATTGCTGCCTGAGGGTTGTGCTGTTTTGCAAGCAAAAAACCGAGGTTGAATTGGATCCTCCAAATCAATTCTGGTTTCCCGCTTATTTGCGCAACAGCCAGAGCGCGCTCATAGAAGTGTTGTGCCTTGTCATACTGACCCTTAGCGTAATAGAGTTCTGCCAGATTATTCAGGCGGATTGACACACTGGGGTGCTCCTCTCCGTAAACTTTTTTATCAATGGCCAGGGCCTGCTCATAGAGCAGTGTAGCTTTCTCATACTTCCTTAAGGCATAATAGAGTCCTGCCAGGTTGTTAAACACTGTCGCTACATCAGGGTGTTGTGGGCCGTAGGCTTTTTTATAGATGCTTAAAGCCTGCAGAAAAAGAGGCTCTGCTTTGTCATACTCACCTAGATCACCATAGAGTTCCGCCAGATTGTTGAGCAGAATCGCAACGTTTGTATGGTCTGGGCTAAGAACGTTTTTATAGATAGCAAATGCTCGCTCATAGAGGGATTTGGCCTTATCGTACTTACCTAAGATACGGTAGATCTCAGCCAGATTGTTCAAATCTTTTGCCACATCAGGATGCTCTTCTCCGTAAAATTTTTCATCAATGGCCAGGGCCTGCTCATAGAGGGGTTTGGCCTGGTGGTACTGCCCTATAGCGTAGTAGAATCCTGCCAGATTGTTCAAATCTTTTGCCACATCAGGGTGCTCTTCTCCGTAAAATTTTTCATCAATGGCCAGGGCCTGCTCATAGAGGGGTTTGGCTTGGTGGTACTGTCCTGTGGCATGATAGAGCATCGCAAGGTTGTTTAAAACTGTCGCCACATCAGGGTGCTTTTGACCAAGGACTTTTTGATAGATGATAATAGCGCGCTCATAGAGGGGTTTGGCTCTGCTATAGTGAGCCGTGGCGTAAGAGAGCTCCGCCAGATTGTTAAGATCTTTTGCCACATCAGGGTGCTCCTCTCCGTAAGTCTTTTTATCGATAGCTAGGGCACGTTCATAGAGGGGTTTTGCTTTGTCATACTCACCTAGGACATGATAGAGCAGTGCCAAATTATTCAGACGGGTTGATACCTGAAAATGTTCCCGTCCGTAGATTTTTTCATCAATAGCCAAGGCACGTTCATAGAAAGGTCTTGCCTTGCCATACTGCCCCATGGATTTATACAGCAAGGCAAGGTTATTTAAAACAGTTGCTATCTCTGGATGTTCCGAGCCCAAATGTGCCTCTTTGAAAGAGAGTACTTCATGGTAGGCTTTTTGCGACCTCGCAAGCTGTTTCAACTCTTGCAAGAATAACGCCTGCCACCACACGACCTCTATTCGTTCAGCTTCTCGGTTGTGCTCTTTCAGGAAACGTTCCAGTATGTTGAGCATTTTTAGCCCTTCCTCCCAAAGTGTGGCTTTTCGATAGGTATTCATAAGATACCCATAGTGATCGCTTAATGATGGGTTCAGCTTTATTCCCTGCTTCAATTGCGAGATGGCATTGGTCAAATCACCTCCCTCAGCCAGTGAGTATCCAAGACCCAAGCGAGCTTTCACCATCTCTGGTTTGCGTTCCAGTGCCTTTCTAAATGCTTCAGTTGCACCATCTAAATCACCGGTGGTAACCTTATGGTAACCAAGGTTGCACCAGGCCTCAGCATAGTCAGGGTCAATTTCTATGGCTTCCTCTAAGCTGGCCTTACATTTTTCGGCTATTGTGTTTTTCTGATCTTCTCCAACTACAAGGTACATCTGATGCCACCAATATCCCATAACATTGAGTTTCCATGCAGTCACTGATTCGGTCTTGCTGGTCAGGATTCGCTCCCTCTCTTCTGGTTTGATTGCGATACCCTGGGCTAGCAGGAAACGCAGGATTTGTTGTGACGATTCCTCTAACAGTTCAGATAGTGGTGCCTTGATAGTCATTACATCTTGCGAAGTCCATCGTTGTCCTGCATAAAGGTGCAGGTTAACTATTATGTCCTCCCCATACAGCCGGTAGTTTCCCCAAAGGAAATACCTAAGTTTTACGTCAGCGGCAACCTCTTGCCAGTTGGACAACTCGAGCGGACGAAGAGGGCCATTGCGATTTGCATTTACTCCAACTAGACAACTTAAGGTCATGTTGTGGCAATATTTTTTGATAATCATATTAAGATCGGATAGCTCCTTGGTGTTCAGCTCAGAGACATACCGTAGGTCTTGGGTGAACTCTTCCTGGAGGCCAAGGGAGAGCCAATCGAGTTCGCTCTTCCCGGTAGCGTTTTGAAGGGGAAATACTGCAATGGGTGTATAACCTACATTCGTAACCAACTCTTTTGGGGTAAAAGACAGTTGATGTGCAACATCGATTTTACTATGGAACACACTGCAACTGCATATACTTACTATGGCGGCTAAAATCAGTAGGTAGTTGTGATTACACCAAAGCTTTTTTATTAGCTTACAGGTTGCTTGCATATTGTGTCTCTTTAATTATAATGGCTCTATTCCTGAATAATCTCCAGACCATATATTTTCTAACCTTTGTTCAAAGTAGCAGCTTCATCATCGAACGCTCTGAAACATTTGAGAATTTGGTAACTGTAAGAGAAGAGAGATAAAAGGATAATGAAGAAGGTCAAAAGGAAGATTGTTAATGACCTTATTTTGGGGGAACCATGCATTTTTTTAGATCATAGATTTATTTGGGGTGCAGAATATCTGCGTAAGGTCCAGCTTCAGATTAACAAGGCTCGAAAAAGAGCTTGAAGAACAATAATTCCCGTCAGCTAAAGAGCATCTACCATATCTTTTACTAAGTATTTTATTAAAAAAATCTTAGTAGTTATTTATAAATCATATAATTAGTAAATAAGTCAAGCGGGAAGTCGAGAAAGAATAGTACCTGAAGCTTGTTCAATAATTAAACAGTAAATATTCTCTATCTTTCCTTCCAATCTACGGAGAGAAAAACATTATCTTACAAAAAATTCTTCCCTGGTCGTAATCAGAGAGAACTTTGATTTCTGGCGATGCGATTTTTTAAAAAAGATGTGAGGTACTAAATAGGAGAGGGATATTTTTAAGGGATTACTGCGCTCACTGCCTCGAAGGCATCAACTAATCCCCAGCCATAGGTGATGTTGGGATGGAAGAAACCCAGAGGTGTAGCAGTTTCTTTGAGGGTGGATTCAATTTCTTCAATGGAGAGTTCGGGATTAGCAGAAAGCATGAGGGCGATGGTTCCGGTAACGTGGGGAGCGGCTTGAGAGGTGCCTGAACCGTATGCATAATTTCCTGCAAGAAAAGAGGAGAAGATATACATTCCTGGGGCAGAGATATCAGGAAAGATACTTAGGTCACAGTTACTGGGGCCTTGGCTGCTAAAAAATGCGATACTGTCGGAGGGATCGGTTGCTCCCACAGAAATCGTTTCCGGATAGTTGGCGGGGCTTTCCCCGGTAAAAAACCAGGGACCCGAGTTACCTGCGGAGCATACGGGTATTATCCCTGCTTCCCTCCACGCCTTAATGTCGTCATAGAAATCGAGCACACACCAGGGAAAGGTATCCAGTAATTTAAACCCCCAGGAGCAGTTTACCACATCGGGGGCATCATCGGTTTCAGGATCACCATCGGGGTCCATGAACCATTGAAATATTCTGTGTATCTCTGAGCTTGGTGCCTCCTCTCCCGCATCATTCCAGATTCTTGAGGCAATCCACTGTGCTCCGGAGGCAACTCCAATATATTTTCCACTTGCATTTCCGCCCAGGATAATTCCTGCAACATGGGTACCGTGGCCTGAATATTCTCCGGCACCATCGTAGGGCATTTCATGTTCTCCATGAGGATCATACCAGCTGTTATTTCCCCCACGGTATTTATCGATTAAATCAGGGTGGGTATAATCCACTCCAGTATCGAATATTCCTACCACCACTCCACTTCCATCAACCCCCATTGACCAGACCTCTGGCGCTCTTACCTTTTCAATATTCCAGGTATAGGGAGATTCGGCGCGAACGGGGGTGCTTGGGAGAAGCTCAGGCGGTGGGATGAGAAAATCCTCACTTACACTATCAACATCATCCCGTGAAACTATCTTTTGAATTACTTTAGGGGTGGCTTTCAACGCAATACCATTAAATATCCAGAAAGGGGAGTAGCGAGAAACGCTGCCACGGGCTTTTTCCTTTTTTAAAAAGGGGATTAGGTTTCTCTGACTGTGGGAAGCTTTAATTTTCAAAGCCTCGGCTACCCTTCGAGAGCGGAGCGCCTTGCTTCTCCCGGTGATGCCAAAAGTTAAAGGCTTTAGGTTTCCCTGCTCTTTCATACGGATGATTACGGAGAGGTGGTCAGTTGAGTGTGCGTTAAGGAGCTTCTCTGAAAGACTTGGTGAAAGTTCACCCGCTAGAGAAGGGTAGGTAGTGTGGGTGAGCATGAGGGCAAAAAGGGAAGCTATAAATTTTTTGGTCATTGAGAATTTCACAAGTTTTGATTTAAACAAAAAAATTAGTGGTTTGAAATTTAAAACAATATGACCTACAACGTGCAACTCGTAACGCGCAACATTCTTCATTTTTAATGCGAAACCGCTGCTTCGGCATCAACCAGTCCATACCCATACTCCTCATCCCATCCCGGACTTCCCAGATCTTCTGCAGTGTCTTGGAGAGCCTGGAGTATCTCATCGGGTCCGTATTCAGGTTCAGGATGGAGGGATTTGACCAGGGCAGCGACACCTGCTACGTGGGGGGAAGCCATGGAGGTACCGGTGAAATACCTATAATCCCATCCTAAGCCCAGAAACCAGAAGGTTTCTTGTAAAATGCCATATCCCTCTCCGTCATTATTCTGATCCACATCCAGATCGCCACCCGGGGCAACCAGATCAAGGGCATCACCGTAGTTGGAGTAATGGGTACGACTCTTGTCATATCGCACAGCCCCCACCGCAATGCAGTATTCAGATGCAGCAGGGTACTCAACCTGATCATCACCTGTATGGTCAAAACCACCATTTCCTGCAGCAGCTACTATTGTTACTCCCTTTTCATGGGCATAGGCGAGCGTATCCTCAAACACTTGAGAAGGATAACTGCCACCTAGACTCAAGTTGATAATATCAGCGCCATTGTCTGTTGCCCACCTTATGCCATTGATAATCCAGCTATCCAATCCAAAACCCAGAAAGGTCATCACTTTAACAGGGAGAATCTTTGCCTCATAGGCGATTCCGGCAACGCCGGTAAGGTTATTAGTCCGTTGCCCTATGGTACCTGCGACATGGGTACCATGGCTATTAAAATCAATACCGCCAGGGATTCCTAAAATTGCGTTGTATCCCAGAAGCCACCTGGTGCCAAAGCCATCAAAACCGAAAGGATTAATGCCCGTGTCGACCACGGCAACGGTGACGCCGTTTCCGGTGCTTACATCCCATGCCTGTTCCAGATTGATTAAGGGGAAATTCCATTGGAGGTAGTAAAATTCATCGTTAGGTATGGAAGAGGTGAAGCGGTAGTAGTTAGGTTCAGCATGTACTACTTCAGGTCTTTGCCGATAGGCCCGTGCCATCTCTTTTTCTTTCCCCGGAGTGACTTCAATGATCTGGTAGCTTTCCTGATAGCCCTCCCGCACGTGAGAGATACCAAAACGGTGGTGGAGCGAGTGAGCAGCATTCTTAGAAACGTCCTTTTTGAAGCTAACCAGTACCTCTCCCGGGAAGAAGGGGAGGTGGGAATTGGCAATCACACTTTGGATATCAGTAGAATTGGCACACACATCCTTGGTCGTATAGAGTAAACCTATCATGAGCATGATCATACAATATCTTCTAACCATAACAACTCCCTTGTGGGTGAATGTTGTTCGTAGTAGGTGGTCACTTGGCGATAGAAAGCAATTAAATGTATCATTTTTTTCAGCAACATGCAACGGGCGGATGGCAAGGGACTGCTGGTGTTGCTAAAATTTATACTGGAGCGAAAAGAAGACCCCTCTGCCCGCACCATCGATTACACTGTATTTTCCTCGAGAGTGATAGGTTGTGTCAAAAATATTTCTCATCTTTAGCGACAGTTCCAATTTCTCATTGAGCAGGTGGTGTAAGAAGAGATTGAAATCAACCATCAGGTAGGGAGAAACGTTACCAGTTCGCTCATAGAATTGTGTCTTCGCTAAATTTCTCTTGGTATAATAAGAGAGGTGAAGGTTAGCGGTGACATACTTTAAGAGGCTATACTTAATACCCCAATGGAACATTCCACGTGGTGAGATAAAGGAATTCTCACTAGTTTCCTCCTGTTTCTCTCGGATTTCCACTCCAGTAAAGGGTGAGACATATTCAAATATCTTCTTATTGTCAAGAACGTAGGAGACATTCGCATAGAGTGATAAGGCAGGGGTGGGTTGGTAATTTGCAGAAAATTCTATTCCTTTCACATGGTCACGATTGCGGTTGCGTACCTTTCCTAACGATACTTCTTCGATAATGTCTTTTAGCCTATTATAGAAGAAGTTGAGGTTACACGAGAGGATGTCTCTAAACTGGTATCCCACCTCTGCCTCATAACTTTCAATCTTCTCGGGTTGCCCACTTTCGTCCAGGAGTAAATAAAGCGCAGGTGTTCGAAATGCCCTCCCATAGAGGAGTTTTAAAGTGAAATTGTTGAGAAAAGACCAGCTTATCCCCACGCGAGGGCTTACGGTGTCGTCGTACTCACTATGATTGTCGTAGCGTAGCCCCGCGGTCAATTCTAAGGTATCAGTAATTTTGTACTTATCCTGGAAATAGAGAGAAAAGAGGCGGGTGTCAAATGATCGAATAGTGGTGGAGATGGGTGTGCCTATAAATTTGATGCGTGCGGTGGTGCTGCTCCCATCGTTTACCCTACCTGAAAATCCCAGGGTCATAAAGTGACTTTTAATAAAGTTAAAATCGTATTTGCCCTCCCATCCGTATTGCCAGTTTTTATTCTTCAAGGTGAAGGTATCAAACTCTTCCAGATTCTCGAAACGTTCTGCGTAAGCATTGAGCAGCAAGTTAGAAGATGATCCTATTTCTTTGTTGAAGGTAGCCTGTATGAAAGAGAAGGGAGTATACTCTTCTCCATTGAATTCAAAACGGGGCGTGGAAAAGAAGTTCTTGTACTTGGACACCCTTCCTGAAATTTCCAGAAATTCCTTATACCGAAGTTTTCCATAGAACTCATCATAGTAATCCCTCTTTCGATCAGGGGTTTCGGGAGAGTATAAAGTCCGTCGTGGAGGGTTATGTTCAAAATCGTCAGAGGCGGTGTAGTTAGCTGAGAGGAGCAGGTCAAAATTATGGGTGTTGTAGCCGGAGACCAGTTTGTAGCGCTGGGTATTGAAGGTACCAACCTCTGAGGAGACGATGGTACCCTGAACGTCTTTTCCCTTTCTGGTGACCAGGTTTACGATGCCAGAAAAGGCATCAGCCCCCCAGAGTGCTGAACCTGGACCCCTGATAATCTCAATCTTTTCCAGATAGTCCAGTGATAATTCCATTCCCCGAGGATAATCCTTGGTAGAGGTATCATTAGAGAAGGGAACCCCATCCATTAGTACCAGAAACGAGTCAGGAACACCTCTTAAGTAAATGTTGCTTTTTATCTCATTCCGGTCGGTGAAAAAACCGGGGACAGAGGCGAGCACTTCTGCCAAGGTGCGAAAACTTTTGAGATCTTCCCCTGCAATGACAGTAACTGCTGCCGGCGCCCTTCGCAGAGGCTCTTCCCGTCGGGAGGCAATAGATACCGTATATAAGTCTTCCCCGATGAACATAACTTTGGTGTCTTTAAAGATTTCCTCAATACTTTCTTTCTTACTATCACCACTTTCTCCTGGTTCCTGTGAGTGAAGGTCAGTAGGTATGACAAGGAGTAGCGTAGTGAAAAGCAGAAGAGCAGGTGCTGATTTATTCTTCATAATTTTTCTCATCTTTTAAGGTTTTTAATAAGACGCGGAACTTTCCTCTGGAGAGACCCAGAAGTTTCGCGGCTTGACTCTGGTTATCCTCAGCAATCTTCAAAGCCTGTTGCACAAGGCTTTTTTCTAGTTTTTCTAAATCCACACCTTCCGCTGGCAAGGCGAAGCTTGAGTCTATCTCGTAAGGTTCCTTTTCGCTCCCCGAGGGGAAGGTGAGGTGTGAGAGATCGATGAATCCATCAGCGGAGTGGATTACTGCCCTCTCGATGGTATTTTCCAATTCCCTCACGTTTCCTGGCCACTCTTGCCTAAGCAGATACTGTTTTGCACGCTCGGCAAGCCCCGGGTGAGGTTTCCCCATAGCCTGAGTAAAGTGCTTAAGAAACTGTTCTGCGAGAGGGATGATGTCTTCACGTCGCTCTCTCAAGGGTGGAATGACGAGGGGAAACACTTTAATGCGAAAGAGGAGATCTTTTCTGAAGGCGTTTTTTTCTGCGAGCCCGTCAAGGTCTTGATTGGTGGCGCCAATGATCCGCACATCAACCTTTACCGGTTCATTTCCTCCCAACCGCTCGAACTCCTTTTGCTCTATGATTCGCAGCACCTTCGCCTGAGCGGCGAGGCTCAAATCACCAATCTCATCTAAGAGGATAGTCCCCCGATGTGCCTGCTCAAATTTACCCTCTCTTCTTTTGCTCGCTCCGGTGAAGGCACCCTTCTCAGATCCAAAGAGTTCACTCTCGATGAGTTCAGAGGGTATCGCGGCGCAGTTAATGGCTACAAATCGCTGTTCACTACGGATGCTATTGTAGTGGATAGCCCGGGCTAAGAGCTCTTTACCGGTGCCGCTCTCACCCAGAATGAGCACGGTGCTGTCAGGGGCTTTAGCCACCTTGGAGGCCTGATTTAAGATTTCAAACATCTTCTTGGAGTGGGCGATGATGCCGGTGAAGTCAAAGTGTTTCATCAATTCTTCTTTGAGTATCTTTACCTCCTCACTGAGCCGAGAGAGTTTCAAGCACCTCTTCACCGTGATCAGTATCTGCTCTTCTTCGAAAGGTTTAGTGATGTAATCTATAGCTCCTTTTCGCATTGCCTCAACCGCATTTTCTATGGTGCCGTAGGCGGTGATTACCAGAATGGGAAAGTGAAGATCAATTTTTTTTACCTCCTCTAAGAGCGTCATTCCATCCATTTCAGGCATTTTCAAATCAGTGATGATCATGTCACATCTTTTCTGCTTCAAAACTTCCAATGCTTCTTTCCCGTTTTGTGCTTGCTCGGTGGCAAACCCCTCTCTCTCTAACATCAATTGGAGGATGTGCCTGATTTTCTTCTCATCATCTACTATTAAAATCTTTTCCATGGTGTAGTCCTCAAGGTATTACACTACCTAGGGGTTAACTATTAATGGGGAACCAGAGGGAAAACACGGTACCGCCACCGTCCCGATCGCGAATGGTGATGGTCCCCTGGTGGTTATCAATAATTTTTTTTACCACCGCAAGTCCTAATCCTGTTCCTCTCTGCTTGGTGGTAAAGAATGGCTCACACACCTTTTGTTTCTCTTCATCAGGAATACCCACTCCGTTGTCGATGACCGAGATGAGGATGCCATTTCCCGACGGTTCTGTCTTGAAGGTGATCTCCCCCCGTTGTGCTGGGATGGCGTGGAGCGCATTGGTGAAGAGGTTTAAGAGCGCCTGATAGATCTGATGTTCGTCAACACTCACCTCAGGGAGCACTGGTGAGAGGTCCACCTTGAGAGACAACTCTTTTTCCTTAGCTTCTGGAGACGGAACGAGATGTACCATTTTAGTAATTACCTGATTAACATCCACTAGGCTTTTTTGTACAGGATTGGGGCGGGCAAACGAGAGGAAATCTTCAACCAAACGATTGAGCCGCTTCACCTCATCCTGGATATATTCAACCATGGTCTTGCGTACTTTCGCTTTCACCCCCTCCTTGGCAATGATGTCAACGGAACCCTTAATGATACCCAGAGGGTTTTTTAACTCATGGGCAATCATCATCGAGAAATTACCAATCTCAGCCATCCTCTCCTGCTTGGCGAGTTCTCGGTAAGTCACTTCCAGTTCTCTCTTCTTAGTGATCAGTGAGTTTGACATCTTATTGAAGGAATCGGTGAGTTGTCCCACCTCATCTAACGCATTGATGGACAATTTTGTTTCCCACTCTCCCTTGGCGATACGGGTGGTGGCGTTCGCTAATCTTCTCAGTGGCCTCACAATTGAGTTAGAGAAATAGAGGGCAAAGATACAGCCTATGATGGTTGCGATCACCGCGAGGAAAAGCATATTTCCCCTCATGGTGGTAATGGTATCCATGATGGCCTTTTTGGAAAACACCACCTCTACATACCCGATGACCTCTCCTTTTTCTTCACCAGGGGTTACCTTGGCGTGCTCTTCAAAGGAGAGGGTGAAGCGTTCGGATATGTTTTTATCTACCCCCCTCACCACGGCGAGTGACATAGTTTCCTTGTACTCGTCGCTTAATGGATTTTGTTTGGCGAGGTCTACTAGGATGCGTTTCTGCTGATTCATGACCTTCACCTGCTGCACATCTTTTTCCTGGAGCAGGTTTTCTGCGAGGTCTTTAAGGGCTTTCCTGTTTTCAATTAGAATTTCCACCTCAGCATTTAAGGCGAGGTTTTTTACGAGCGAGCTTCCTCGATTGATGAATTCATCCATCAGGGCGTTCTTTGACTGGTTAGAGAAAAAGACCCCATAGAAGAGGGAACAGATCACAAAGAGGGAAATGGTGAGAATCAAAATTTTGGTATTGAGGCTCTCTCTTCTCACTTGATCACCTCACGAGCACTATTAACCACCTCAGGAGAAACAACGATTCCCAGCTTTCTTGCCACAGTAAGGTTTACAATTGTTCCCGCCTTCACAGGCCCTTGGATGAGGGGTGAGGGAGAATTTTTATTCTGGAGGAGCTGGTAGGCAAACTCTGCGGTTTGTACCCCTATCTCACGGTAGTCCAGGGAGAAGGAGAGGATAGCTCCATTTTCAGCAAACCACTCGTTGAACCCCACCACCGGAATTTTTTTAAGGAGCATCTGGTTGATAAGGAATTTGAGAATCTTCTCGGATCCGATGATCCGATCAGGTATGATCCAGAGGATATCGATGGCAAATTGAGGGGAATTAAGTATTTCAGGGATGTCTTTTTGTAAGGTGATGGGAAACCTTACAATCTGCACCTCGGCGGTGGCAGCCACCTGAGAAATGGTATCAACCATGCTTTGGTTGAGTGTCTGGGCGTAGAATAATCCAATTCTTTTTCTTTGGGGAAAACCCACTTTGATCTGTTTGAGCTGCAGATCGATGGGGAGATTGAGACTTACCCCAGGATAAAGCTTACCGTCGGTTAATAGCTTTTCAGGATTGGCGACCATGGTGAAGAGTTTCAGTGTGGGTCCCGTAATGGTGCCCACTAGATAGGTTGCCTCAGGTCCCACCGCAACCACCAGGTCACCCTTGTCTTTAAAAGCACGTTCTACAATAGATTTCCCACCACTTATATCTTCATTTATGGAATATTCCAGGAAGCTTGCTCGCGCAAACCCACTCTTAAATCCTTCTATTGCCTTCTGATAGGGGATGATGTCACTACTTTTGATGATGATAATTTCTTGGGGGAGAATTTCAGAAGGTGAAATAAGGAAAATCGCAGCTATGAATGGTAGAAGATGATACTTCATGCGGTGTGGGCACTTAAAGTATGCTTATGGCTCTACATAACCAGCTACTTAAAATATATAAAACAATAGTGGCTCAATCTAGCCATTTATATTATTTGATTTCATAGCAAATTGTAAAGGTTTATTTTTAAAATTGTAATTAACTAATTGTTTAAAAAGAATTTTCTCAAGATGGGGATAATTTTAAACATAAAAATTTCTTGTGGCATAAGGTTTGCTCACTATTTGATGGAATGAAATAAAATCGAGAGGTATATGACCATGGATAGAAGGGTTGTAATAACAGGAATGGGTGCAGTGACCCCGTTAGGGTTAGAGCTGAAAACTACCTGGGAGAATTTAGTAAGAGCTCGTTCTGCCATTGGGTATATCTCACTTTTTGATGCCTCTTCTTTCCCTGTGAAGATTGCTGCTGAGGTAAAGGAGTTTGATGAATCGTCTATTGAGCTTCCTGAATATATGGAGCCTTTTGCCAGCAGGGCGACCAAGTTTTGTCTGGCTGCGACTCATGAAGCCATACAACATGCTTCTCTTGATCTTGCAACCATCGACCCTACTATGTTTGGTATTTCTTTAGGGGGGAATGAGGAGGCTTCTAGAATCTCTGGATTGAGCACTGCCTTTAATGAATTAGATATTTATACCTCTCTCAAAAATGGAGACTTGTCCTACTTGAATAAGTCTAACTATTTGGGTCAGATTTGGGCAGTAAGACGGTGTGCCAATACCACTGCAAACATTCTCTCTATACTGTACCATGCTCAAGGTCCTGTAAGTACTTCTTCTACTGCATGCGCTTCTAGCGCGCAGGCAATAGGAAAGGCGATGAGGCTTATTGAGCATGGGGATGCTGATATTATGATTACGGGAGGAGCTGATTCTATATTAAGTGAATTCTCTGTGGCGGGGTTTAGCTTGTTGGGAGCCCTCTCGCAAAATAATGAGAATCCAGAAAAGGCGAGCAGGCCATTCGATCTAAAAAGAGATGGCTTTGTACTCGGTGAAGGTGCAGGAATTCTCATCATGGAGGAGTTATCGCATGCCCAGGCCAGAGGAGCCAATATCCTCGCAGAGATAACAGGCTTTGGAACCTCTTCAAATGCATATCGCATTACTGATTCTCCCCCTGATGGAAGAGGGGCTGATCAAGCGATGAGGTCAGCGTTGCAGGATGCGGAATTATTGCCAGAAGATATTGATTATATCAATGCCCATGGGACCTCCACGCTTCTCAATGATCGAAGTGAAACCAAAGCTATTAAGAAAGTCTTTGGCAACGCCTCCTACCATATCCCCATCAGTTCCAATAAGTCGATGCTTGGCCACTTGATTGCAAGTGCAGGAACCATAGAACTGATTGTAAGCGTTTTGACTATCCAGAACAATATTATTCCCCCCACCATCAATTATGAGACGCCTGACCCTGAATGCGATCTCGATTACGTTCCGAATGAGACGAGAGCACACGAAGTGGATGCGATCTTATCGAACTCCTTCGCCTTCGGTGGTCAGAATGCGAGCCTGGTATTAGAACGGTATTATGACGCCTAGACCTAGACGGGTTGTGATGACTGGTTTGGGTCTTATCTCTCCCCTTGGACTCACCTTAGAAGACAATTGGAACTCCCTCATTAAAGGCACTTCAGGGATTAATTTTATATCTTCCTTTGATTGCTCTTCTTGGAAGGTTAAAATAGCTGGTGAGGTAAAGAATTTCGATGCCCGCTTTCTACCGGGTAAGAAGAAGTCTATTAAACTTATGAATAGGGATTCACAACTCGCTGTTGCGGCAACCCATTTGGCCTTGGAGAATTCAAGACTGAACAGGGAAGAGATTGACCCCGCTGCAATAGGGATTGCCTTTGGGGCCTTAGGTGTACAGTATACCCTTGAGGAAGCATATACCGTAACTTACAACGCGTTAGGAAAGCAGCTCACCTGGCTCGATAGATCGAGAGAGCCAAAGTGTCTCAATCCCATATGGCCTCTCACCATCCTTCCCAACATGAGTCTTTGTCATGTTGCTATCACTCACGATATCCAAGGCCCCAACATAGCCTTTTGTTCTCTTACTACCTCAGGGGCACAGGCAGTGGGTGAGGCCTTCAAGTATATTCAATATGGAGAAGCTGATATTTTTCTTGCAGGAGGATGCAGTAGTTTAAATCCCTCTTATCTCTTTTCGCTCTTCTCTTCCGGCTTACTCTCCGTTGAACAGCACAATCCACGCACTGCGTGCAGACCCTTTGATGAAGAGAGAAATGGCTTTGCGATGGGGGAAGGAGCGGCGGTAGTCATTTTAGAGGAGCTCACTCATGCTCAAAAGAGGAATGCCCCCACCTATGCTGAAGTTATTGGCTATGGTGCTACCATGCAGGGGCGTACCCTTCTCTATGAGAAGGAGCTATTGGAAGCGAGGGTGGAGGGTATTGCTGCATGTGTGGAGGAGGCGATCGCGCACGCTAAGATTGATCCACAGGATATCGATTACCTTAATGCAGAGGGAAATGCTACCCCTCTCTCTGATTGGGTTGAAACGGAGGCCATTAAGAAGGTGTTCGGCCGTTATGCCTCTCAGCTTTCAATCAGTTCTACCAAGGCTACCATGGGTCATTTGCTATCTGCGTCAGGTCCCGCAGAGGTTATTATAGGTACCTTGGCGATAAGAGATGGCATTATTCCGCCTACTATCAACTATCAGCATCCGGATCCCTACTGTGACCTTGACTATACCCCCAATTATTCTAAGGAAAAAGAAGTAGAGGTGGTACTCTCTCTCTCTCTAGGGCTAAACGGAGAAAATGTAGCGTTACTGATCAGAAAATTTTCCTAACACAAAGCCACAATCTTTAAAGGAAGAACGTTAATGAAGAGGAGGGCAGTGATCACAGGGATAGGATTAGTTACCCCCCTAGGAATAGGTAAAGAAGAAAATTGGCAGCAGCTCATTGCAGGAAGATCTGGCATAGAAAAAGTTGAACGGTTAATCGCGAGAGGAGTATCCACCGTCATTGGAGGAGAAGTAAAGAATTTCAAAGCCAGTGACTTTATCAAGGATCGAAAAACCATAAAACTTTCTTTACACAATGTTCATTTAGCGATTGTTGCTGCGCAGTTAGCTGTAAAGGATGCAGGCGTACAGGTTGAGAAGGTTAACCCTGCCATGTTCGGTTGTTTTATCGGTTCTGGGGGAGGAGGTTACGAAGATGGTCCTGGGGTTCCGGATTTAGCTGAACCTTTACTCAAATCATGGTCAGAGGAGAAGGGAAAGTTTGATCCGGTAAAGTTTGGTACAAATGGTATCGCGGGCATCTATCCCCTCTTTCTTCTGAAAACGTTGCCCAATAATGCATTTTACTATATCTCACTCGCCTATAATATTCAGGGTGAAAATGATAATATCATTGCGTCATTTACTGGTGGTTCACAGGCAATAGGTGACGCCGCAAGAGCCATCAGGAGGGGCACTACTGATATTGCCATTGCAGGAGGCTATGATTCTCTCCTGTTGCCTGCTACTCTATTTAGTTTTGATACTTTAAAGCTTTTAACGCAGAACCCTAAGCCAAGGGAGGCGTGTCGTCCCTTTGATGTCCAACGGGATGGGATGGTACTAAGTGAAGGTGCCGGCATGGTAGTAATTGAAGAACTATCTCATGCCCAGAAACGGGGAGCACCTATTTATGCAGAGATTTTAGGGTACGGGAACTCATCCAGCGCCCACCATCTCTATCACCCCTGCCCCGTAGGGAGTGGAATCAGTATCGCACTAAAAAAGAGTTTGCGTGATGCGGAAATTGAGGCATCGGCAATTGACTATATCAATGCTGATGGCATTGCGACCGTGGCGAGTGATAGGGCAGAAACGCGGGCCATCAAAGAGGTGTGTGGTACTCATGCGCACCGAATACCAGTAAGTTCTACTAAATCAATGATGGGACATTTAGGAACTGCAGCAGGTGCTGTGGAACTAATCATTTGTGCATTGGCCTTGCAAGAAAACATGATCCCCCCCACCATCAATTATGAGACACCTGACCCTGAATGTGGTCTTGACTATGTTCCCAATCAGGCACGCGCAACACAACTCCAAACCACTCTCTCCATAAACCAAGGATTGGGAGGACAGTGCACCTGCTTAGTTATTAAAAAAGTTTCTTAAGCATACCGTATAGTAGTGAGAGCATAAAAAAGGTGCCCTGTCGTTGCGAGGAACATGATTCCTCATAGTGGAGCACCTTATTAAATACCCTCGGTCGTAAAGGATAGTATCTGGTATCTATGAAGTTTGGATTTATTGCACATGCGAGGGGTCTTAGAGAACTGAGGAGACTTTATTTGCTCAGACACGATATTTCTCTGATCCCTTTCAAGTCAGATGAGGTGGTGAGGTCAAGGTCACTTGAGGACGGTCTGATAAGAGACATTTTCACTTATAAAAAAGTTCAATCTCAACGGGGTGTGAGTTGCAGCGGAAAAGTCCTCTGTGTATTTCTCACCCCAGAGCAGTTGTTGGAAAACCAGGCACGGGCTGTGGATCTGGTGGTTGACGCGTGCTGCCAGGCAGAGAGGTGGGGTGCTGAAATCATTGGCTTGGGAGCGATGACCGCGGTAATTGGTTCCAGGGGAAAGGAGATCAACGCACGCTCCCCGGTTCCCGTGACGACGGGCAATTCTCTCACCGTATACTCAACACTCAAAACATTTCAAAAGATAGTGGAAAAGTTAGAGCTTGACCTCTCGCGGCAGAACATAGTCATTGTAGGATTTCCTGGAAGTATTGCCCTGGCTATAACTCGAGTGCTGCTGAAAGAGGGCCTCAGGCTCACGTTGGTAGGCAGAAGACACACCCGTTTTACCCAACACTTCCTCTCAGACCTTGACAGTACCATGAGGAAAAACGTAGAAATCACCAGTGATCTTTCAGACGCACTCAGCAAAGGGACCATTATTTTTAGCACAACGTCCAGTGGAAATATCATTGATCCTGATACGCTCCAACCAGGGTCTATGGTGTTTGATATTGCGCAGCCACGGGACGTAATCAGGAAAAAGAAAAAGCGGAAAGAAGTCCTGATCATTGATGCCGGAACCATCTGCCTCCCCAAAACTAATGGAATTAACTTTCACGCTTTTTCTCTACCTTTTGTCTCTGGTATCACCTTCCCCATCTGGGTATGGGAATATTGTGCGACCGTCGTGATGAACTACTCTGGTGTTGGCCCTCTCTATATTCCTTCCTGTTTGGCCGAAACGATCACACTCGCCCTGGAAGAACGAAGGGAAAGTTTTTCCTTAGGGAGGGATTTAGATTTGGAGAAGGTCAAAGAGATAGGCGCATTGAGTGAAAAACATGGATTTATCTTTGATCGCTTTTTAAGCTTTGAAAAGAAGATTAGTGAAAAAAACTTGCGTATACTAAAAAAGCGTTAAAAAAGTTATCCTAACGGAGGAGTTCACTACATGAAATTGAAAGAAAAAGTTGCACTGGTAACAGGTGCTTCGAGGGGGTTAGGAAAGGCTATTGCACTGTATCTCGCGGAGGAGGGTGCGCAGGTGGTGGTAAACTATGCGAAAAGTGTTGCGAAAGCAGATGAGGTAGTGAATGCAATTCGCTCATCCGGCGGGACCGCCCTCGCGATGCAGGCTGATGTTTCTTGTTGGCAAGAAGTTGAGAAAATGGTAGATACGATCTATGAGAAGTGTGGGAGGATCGATATCTTGGTTAATAACGCAGGGGTTACTCGGGATGAACTCCTCATGGCACTGGAGGAAGAGGATTGGAATACGGTGATCGCTACCAATTTAGGCGGCCTCTTTCATTGTACTAAAGCTGTGGCAAAGTATATGGTGGTGCAAAAAAGCGGGAGAATTATTAATATTTCCTCTGTGGCGGGAGAAAAAGGCGGGAGGGGACAATCTAATTACGCAGCCTCCAAGGGTGGGGTGAATGCCTTCACCAGGTCAATTGCGATGGAACTGGCTCCTAAGAATATTACAGTAAATGCAGTAGCTCCAGGAGTGGTGGAAACCGAGATGAGCAGCACCGTCATTAGGAGGGCTAAAGACTATATTCTTAATGCTGTTGCGTTAAAGAGGTTAGGACAACCGGTTGAAATAGCCAAGGTGGTGGCATTCCTTGCTTCGGATGATTCATCGTACATCACTGGTGAGATCATTCGGGTCGATGGAGGCTTTAAAGGTTAATAGCTAGATCTATGAGGAGGGTGGGTAACATGGATGAAAAGATAATTTATGCAAAGGTGAGAGAGAGTATTGTGGATGCCTTAGGGGTTGACGAAGGAGCGGTAACACCTAAGGCATCACTGTTTGATGATTTAGGTGCAGAATCGCTTGATTTACTTGATATTGTCTTTCGACTGGAGAAGGAATTCGGTATCAAGATCCCTCGAGGTGGTATTCAAACTGGTGCCTTATCTCCTGAGGGAGAGCCCCTCAAAGAAGAGGATCTGATGGTGGACGGAGTTTTAACTCCTCTTGGAATAGAAAAGTTGAAGAAAGTCATGCCTGAAGTTGATCCCTCGAGAATTGGTGTGGGTTTCAGGGCGGATGATATCCCTACCCTTTTTACTGTACAGACCTTTGTAAACATCGTGAAAAAATTGGTTGCGGAGAAGGGAGGGGGAAAGTGATCTGTATAACTTTTGGTAGAGATATCGATGAAGTAGGAAAGATTGAGCAGCTGACTCTGCACAATTTCTGAAAGGTAGATGAGATGAGATTCCTCTTAGTTGATCGCATTTTAGACTATCAAAAAGGCACGTTCATCATTGGAAGTAAGGATATTACTATGAGTGAAGACTTCCTCGCGGATCACTTCCCTAGATTTCCCGTAATGCCTGGAGTGTTACAACTGGAAGCGATTTCCCAATTGACCTCGTGGCTTATTTTTGTCAGTAATGATTTTAAGTTCAAAGGAATCCTCTCTGAGCTGGGAACTATCAAATTTAGAGATTTTGTAAAACCAGGTGATCAGCTTATTATAGAGGTTACTTTAGAATTAATGGATAATGAGGGAGTTGAATTTAACGCTCAGGCTAAGGTGAAGGATAAAATAAAAACCACGTTAACCTCAGCGCGTATGAGGTATATCAATGTTGAGCACCTTGAGGACCCTGTAGAGGCTAAAGAGTATTTCTACTATCTCTCGGGAGAGAAGCCGTGGGGTGGGTATAGTCTTTAGTCATATAAAACATCTTTTAAGAAACTCTTGAAGGATTGGGAGAATGTACCCTACTACTTAGTGAGTATATTTTTATGCGTTTTTATCTTATTGACAAGGTTGTCCACTTCGAACCTGGGAAAAAAGGTGTGGCCATTAAGAACGTTGCCCTTTCGGAAGAATTTTTTATAAAACACTATGAGTATACCCCCCTTATGCCTGAATCTCTCATCATTGAAGCACTCGCCCAGATCGGAGGATGGACCATTGCGGTATCCACCCACTTTCGCTATGTTGCCATCCCGCTTAGAATTGAGCAGGTCAAGTTTTATCGGCAGGTGAGACCTGGTGATCAACTGGTGCTTACCGTGACGATTCACTCTATTAATGAAAGTGGCTCCCTTATTGAGGGAGTAGCAGAGGTACACGAGGAAGCCGTTGCACGCATTGAGAGGTTTATGTGGGGTCACTATCAGGTTCCTGATCACCTAAGAGAGTTTATCAAAAAAGGTTATATTTATGCCAGTGGTGGTTTACTAGACAGAGAGGGAAACGTGGTACATCAAGGTTAGCGGTGAGAGATACACTCAGTGGCAAAGCGCGTTGTTATTACAGGTATAGGAATTATTTCCCCTATCGGTATGGGGAAAGAGGACTTTGTGCATTCGCTTAAAACAGGGACATCAGGAGCAGGTCCCATCACCCTCTTTGATGCCTCTCAATTTCCTACCAGAATTGCCGCAGAGGTAAAGGATTTCAATCCTCATCACCTCCTCAAGGGAATGAGAATCCTTGAGATTACTGATGATAGGAGAGTACTATTAGCTAATTGTGCTGCTGCCATGGCAATAGAAGATGCACATCTCACAAAAGAGATACTCAGTGGTTTAGTAGGGGGGGTTATCTTTGGTTCAGGAATTCATCCGGTAGTTCCTCGCGTAGAGAGCATTATATCCCACGGGATCATCTATGGAAATGAGGCCGAAATGAGAGATGCAACGAGCGCACAAGAAGAGGGTGAAGACTCTCCTATGTGGAACAGGGTAAGTCTAGGGGCTTTTTCAGTAGCACAGCAGTATGAGATAAAAGGTCCTTGCTATACCGTAGTGTCTGCATGTGCCGCCTCTTCACAAGCCATAGGACAATCCTTCAAAATTATTCAAAGGAGTAGAACAACCTTCATGGTAACTGGTGGTTATGATTCTGTGCTCTTTCCCTTTGCCATTCAGGGGTTCTCTGCTCTCGGTACTATGTCGACATGTAACGATCAACCTCAGAAGGCTATGAAGCCTTTTGATAAGAAGAGAGACGGTTTTGTACCAGGAGAGGGAGCAGGAGTGCTGGTGTTAGAAGAGTTTGAGCATGCCCTTTTAAGAGGAGCAAAGATCTATGCAGAGATAGTTGGGTATGGAACCTCACTCGATGCTCATAGTATCGCTGAACCACACCCAAAAGGGAGGGGTGCGGTACTCTCTATGAAAAATGCTCTGCGGGATGCAAATATAGATATCACAGAGATTGACTATATCAATGCCCATGGTACCGCAACCATAAAAAATGATAAAATTGAAACAGCAGCAATTAAACAAGTATTGGGTGACCATGCCTATAAAGTACCAATAAGTAGCACTAAATCAATGATTGGACACCAAATTACGGCGGCTGGTGCGTTAGAACTTATTGCAACTGCCCTCGCAATGGATAATAATTTCATCCCTCCTACGATCAATTATGAAACACCTGATCCAGAGTGTGATCTCGACTATGTTCCGAATCACGCAAGGGAACAATCCTTCCACTGTGCACTGTCAAATTCCTTCGGTTTTGGCGGACAAAACGCCACCCTCGTTATTAAAAAGATATAACACACATAATTATCTATTAAAGAAAATTAATTATAATCCGATATAGAAACACAGTTTGGTATTTATTTACTTCTCTAACCACATCAGGAGGAGTTGTATATGAAAGGTTCTCAAGTACTTCTTTCTATTTCTCTGATTACATTTTTAGGGCTTGGAGTGAGCCAGATGGTAGGTGCAGGTATCAATGCCTCGCCGGCGGTGGCAATCAACGGAAACGATGAGGTTACCATTACCTGGGGGTATTTAGGGCTGGGGGATATCCCGACAATTCTCGCAAGAAGGTATGACCCCGAGGGGAAACCGAGTGATAATGTGGAATTTGAAGTGAGCTCACCATTTGGTGCTCCTTCCATTTTTAACTATGACCCTGATATTGCAACCGACAGCTCCAATAATGCAGTCATTGCCTGGTGCTCCTATGAGTTTTCTTACCCTGGTGAAAACATAAAGGTTGTCTATACCAGGATACCCCCTGAAAATGATACTAGCCAGGCATATCAGAAGTCAAAGGTCATCACTATTGCACCTCAACAAGACGATGAGGAGGAGATAAATCTGCTCAATATACCGTACTCGCCGGTTATCGCTGTTGATGGGAGTGATAACGTTGCCCTTGCCTGGTGCTACTATGATTTTAATACAGGAGAGAATGGTATTTACCTCACCGTAGTAGATTCGCAAGGGACCGCGATTACTCCAGTTAAGGTGGTAGACAATATGGCAGAGGATACCTGCACTACTACCCCAACAACCGGGCAGACTGTAAAGAAGACCGGAATTGCTCCAACTGAGAGCAGTGTCAAACCTATCTTTTACCACTCACCTTCCATCGCCATAGATGGGGAGGGTAATATTGTGTTAAGCTGGACGGCAACAGGGATGTTACCCTGTATCATAGAAGGTACTGAGCTTCCTTTAACTGCCGTCTTCTATAGCAAGTATGATACCTCAGGGTCGGTGGTGAGCGGTTATGACAAAGAAACGGTTGGCATAGGCTTTAACTCTAAAATTGCAGTTGATGAGAGCGGAAATATGATGATTGCATGGAATGTCTTGGATATTCTTGCCTTAAAGGTGAGAATCATGGCGGCAATTTATTCAACGGGTGGAGATACCGAAAAGCCAGCTTTTGAGGTAGGGGTTTTGGGTTATGCCCCCACCAGTTATGTGGACAATGGTAATGACTATATCAATAGAGGTATTGGCGCGGCGGCTGATAGTGAGGGAAACTTCTTAATTACCTGGGGTGGTGGTGACCTCTTCAATAACCATGTTTATCTTAAAGAGATTTATAGTAATGACTACTACTTGTCGAATGAGATTCAGGTAAGTCAGGGGTTTAATTCAAATTATGATCCCTCTATCGCTATTGATAGCAAAGGGAATCTTGTTATCACCTGGAATAAATATGAAATTGAAAGTCTCTTAGGTGGGACATACTCCATCTATGCCCGCAGGTATGATACTAATCTGCAAGCCTTAGGGGATGAATTCAAGGTAAACTTGAGCTATTAAGGTATGAAAGAGCTTTTAGTATTCCCATCCGTTAGGTGTGCTCAAGGATTATTATATCCTCTCCCCGCACCGCCCACCCTATAACAGTCGCTCGTTACGCTTCAATCATCTTTATGGTAATCGTTATTACCACCTTCTCAGGAAACACTTTCATTTCCAAAAATTAGTTCGAACCTGAAGAACACAGTGATATCACCTTCCGGTTAATTTTGAGTGCTTTTGGTACCTTATATATACGAGGGTAATAGAAGATTGAAATGTACCCTTTCCCAAGATCATGTGTGAGGGAGAGCTATTGAGGTAAGTGAATCTTTGGATGGTATAAAAAATGGGAGGATTTATATAAAATGGTAGTTTTAACTTGGATAGGACTGGAATAATCTTCCCCATTGTGTATTCATATATTTTCTCACATAACGCCTTCCGTATACATTATACCAGAACCAATCATAATAGGCTCGGCTGGCGAGATAAGACCACGGTGTGATTGTTGTCTTCATCAAAAGATGTTCAAAAGGTTTAAGGATTCCCTTGTAGATCATTTTTTGCCCTCGACTGGCAAGATTATCGAATGCCTTGAACTTCAGATTTATATTAGAAATATCATCTCCCACAATCTCGATTTCATTTAAGTCCCCACAACCTAAACCCTTCTCATGGGCTAATCGAATAAATTTAATCTCCATTGGATCAAAGCCCATGATCTTAGAGGCCACTGCATCAATGGCAACCATATCACCTGAGGCAATGATAAGATTTGCCTCCTCCGGTATCATGGATCGAGGACCAGCACCAGAACCAGCAAAGGTGCCATCCATTACCGCAAAAAGCCCTTTAAAAATTCTTTTCTGAATAGTGAGCAAATCTACCAGGGTTTCATGGATCGCTCCATGAGCCCAGTGTCGTTCGTGGTGAAGAAGCGCACCAAATGCATTCTTCATCGCTCCTGTCATGGTTGTGTGGACATGGGTCTTGAGAGTGGGAAGATGAAGAATATTCTCACCAAAAAAACGTTTGGGAATATAATGATGGGGAAATATCTTAGGGATGGTTAAAAGTTCGTCTTCCGGGTGATATTCTATCCATTCTCCTTTTTCTAGTAAGCATTTGAAATCACATAATTTATCTGGTTGAAGGTGAATGTTCTCCAACCTATATTTATCTTCAACTACTGGCCTCTGTTTATTTAACACCTCACCAATCTTACCATCAACCACCACCGTTCTATTATGACAGCCGTAGAGTAAGTCCTCTTTGTAGCCATCATCTAACATTGTCTTTATTACCCCATCAAGTTGCCAAGGGGTGGTGGAACAAGCGGGGAAAAACACCTGCCAGGATACATTGATTTTTAAGCAGGTCTTATTGGTTTTGGCCAAATATTTTTCATATTCTGCCAGTCTCATTAACCTTCCGTAATCTTCTACCACTGTTTCAGGTCTAGTTTTTAAAACAGCAACCTTTGCTTTGCTCATAGAATTCACTGTTATTGAGTGAGTAAAAGCTTATAAACCATTATTCAGCTTTTCTCGCACTTAAAGGTTAAACCTCTTTTTAAAAATTAATTTGAGCATGCGAAGTGCGGTCTTGGATATCTTCCAATAGCTCTGGGAGTGTTTGGATTCTCCACCCATACGAGGATAGTAGGACACAGGGATCTCAATAACAAGTTTTCTAGCCTTCAAAACCTCAATCATCATCTCTGGAGCAAACTCTGGGCCGCTACTGGTCAGATAGTCACGTATCTTTAGGTAAGTATCTTTCCACAATCCTCTAAAAGTGCACCCCACATCAGTGAAGCGTGGTTCTTGCGACCACCAAAGGGCTTCTATTAATTTTCCAACAAACACGTTGCCCCAGCGCAATAATCCATCCATGTTTGCCCCCTGTTCAATCATCTGACGGGTCGTTCGAGTACCAATCACCATATCTGAATCTTTCAGATATTCTAAAAGCTTGTTGAGGTCATTGGAACGAAATGAATAATCTGCTTCAGTCAGAATGAGAATATCCCCAATAGCATGATCGAGACCATACTTGATGGTATCCCCATAGCCCGTAAGCTTGACTGTTTCGACCCTTGCCCCGTGATCGCGAGCAACCTTGGCTGTATTATCTGAGGAGGAATTATCTACCACCAGCACCTCATCTACGAAATAAATAAGATCATCTATCACGGCTCCAATAGAAATTTCTTCATTAAAGGCCGGGATGACTACACTTATTGTGTAGCTGTGGTAAAAATCTTTGGATTTAAACATATAGTTTGCATAATTATAGTCATCAATCGAATTGACATTAACGTATTGTCCTTTCAAATACAAAGGGTAAACTGCCCCCCCCTTTTTTGCCAAGGAATCAATCACCTCGGTTAGTTCAACACATCCTGAAACAGGAGAGGGAGGTGTGTGCTCTATAGCGTTAAAAATTTCAGGTGTAAATACATAGGTACCACATCCAAGCAAGTTGTTGGTAATAACCTTTGGCTTCTCAATCAAAGAAGAAATTTTCCCATTATCGATAACTGCGGAATAGTTTTTCTTGATGAACTGAGGATTCTTGGTGTTCTGTATCCCACAGATTACGGTAAATTCATTCAGTTTTCTCATGAGGTTGAGGAGGTTGTAGTGATTGGAGTCAATATAAAGTTCATCACCGAGGATGGTCACAAAGGGTTCTTTGATAAAGTCTCGCAACAGTAGTAAGCCCTGCGCGAGACCAGTTGAAGGATCATCACAGGTAATATAGTGAATATTTACCCCAAAAGTTGAACCATCGCCTAAGAAGTTTCTGATTTTTTCACCTAGATATCCAATGATAATATAAATTTCTTTTATATCCAGCTGATCCCTTAAGATTTCTATATTTTTGAGTATAAGGGGTTTCCCACCGATCTCAAGCATAACCTTGGGAATAAAATGGGTGGCCGGATAGGCTCTCATTCCTTTTCCTGCTGCCGTAATAAGTCCAATCTGCACCATTTAATGGCCCATAAGTCTTGAGTAGTTTCTAAGTAGTTTTTTCCTTTGCAAGGGCTTCCAAATCCACAAAATATTATAATAAATAGCATTAATGAAAAATAAAGCAAGATTTTTTTATGTGGAAAAACTTTGTATTTTTAGCTAATTTTGAAAAGTATACCTTAACTATCAAATGGTGTCGAGGGAGCCAGATAACTCAGAGATGGCCTGCGGCAGTTTGTCTATATTGTGAGCGGCGCGTAAATCGGATCAAAGGGTATAGATCCATATCTTTGCTAGTAAAGAAGATTGAATCCCTGCAGGCTGAAATGCAGCAGTTATCAACTGTTGCTTAACGGACAGTGAGGGGATAAAGAGAATGGGAGCCACTAACCAATTTCAACTAAAAACTTGACAACCTTTAACAATTCGATTACTCATTTTATATCTTTGCTCTATAGTAGCACCACATTTACAAATTTTTAATTTAGCTTCTCTCCAAGCTCCTAAGATTATTGCGGGAGGGATAGGAGAAAAGAAGTGAGTCTCTGCATCAGGTTGTAGCACGATATCTCTTTTCCCCATATTTACATGTCATCATGGATCATGCATCATACACCTCGCAATGGAGATAGGTTAAAAAACTGATGAACATCAAACGATTCAATAAACCCTCAATACACATTGCAGCTCTCATCTTGATAGTTTTTGCTTTTTATGCCCATACCTTTGATTCCGGTTTCATATTTGATGATTATATCCACCAAGAGTTACTCAGGTTAATGAAAAATCATGAGAGAGAGATGAATATATACTATTTTGCTAACTCTCCAGAAGAAGTTGCCCAGAACACTAAGATGACAGCTTTGCCGTGGTGGACTGATTCAAAATGGCGCATGAAATATTTTCGCCCTGTAGCTACCCTAAGTCACTTGATTGACTATAGCCTGTGGGGGAGCAACCCTCTTCCCTACCATATAAATAATGTCATCTGGTATGCTGCATTGGTTGTCTTGCTCTACCTGTTCTACTACCTCTTTTGCAATCATTTAACTATGGCATTCTGTGGGGCCCTGGTGTTTGCTATTGAGCCTTGCCACTACTTGACGGTACTTTGGCCTGCCAACAGAACCGATCTTATCTGTGCTACTTTCATGATCGTGAGCTTCATCTGCTATATACGTCTTTTCGAAAATAAACGAGCACTCTACCGCATACTGTTTATACTCTCCTACTCCCTTGCGCTCTTGACCAAAGAAACCGCATTTTTATTTCCTATTTTGCTTTTTGCCTATGACTGGATAAAACACAAAAGTTTAAAATGTATAATACGTTATCATTGGAAAGACTATCTCCCTCTGTTGCTCATTAATGCTGCCTTTCTTACTTACTATAAGGTGTATGGGTACGGAAATTCCTTGTATGGTGAGAAGTTTTTGAGCATGTATCCTCTTGCATTTTTAAAATCAACTTGCCTGTATCTCTTTGCCCTTTTCTACGGGATTGTTATTGCCAATCTAGATCCCCATGTCTTTTCTAGGTACTGGTTTGTCGTTGTTCTACTTCTCCTGTTGCTTTTCTTCATGCTCCATCTCATCTGGACTCAGAGGAAGCAGTATCCTGAAATTGGTTTATTCATGCTGTGGACATTTCTTCTGCTGCCCTTGATCGTCGTGCCTCCCATTCATGATCGGCATTTGCTTATTCCCTCTATTGGTTATGCCTATCTTGCTGCCCTAGTGATTTTTAAGTTTGAGAAAAAGAAATTGGCACTATTTTTTATTACTATAAGCTTGTTTTTTCCATTGATCGCTAATAGCATCCAAGCCAAAGTATATGAGGTGGCAGTAAAATCAAACTTCACAAGGCTTTATAATGCACTTGATGAAATTGTTACCCATAAGACTTCTCAGGATAGACTGTTTTTTCTCAACTTCCCCAAGGTTACTCATGCTGGTGAAAATTACATGTATCTGGATCTCTATTTCATCATTCTCCATCGATATCCTCAATGGAAAGCTCCCGTCTATATACTTTCGCCCTTTGACGATAGAGTTTCAATCCAAAAACTAGATAACTACCGCATAAGGATTTCCCACCCTATACGATTTTATTTTGAAACAAATATGGAAAAAACCTTCTCGCTTAACCGTACGTTTTCAGAAGGAGAAATCTTTCTGCTGCCTGATCTCAAGATAACCATAGATGAAATGGAAGGAGAAAAGGTAAAATTTCTAGAAGTCGAATTTGTGAAACCGATAGATAATCCCCATTACTATTTTTTATTTTTTGATGAGGGCAGGTGGCAGCGGTGGTATCCTCAAGAGAAAGGGAATCCCTTTAGTAAAGGATAATCTTTATTGACATTTCCATTCGATATTGGTAGTGTTTAGAAAATTGAGATAGCCGCTACATCCCAAGCCATCCTCCTCACAATTTTTCTGCCATGAAAAACGCTTATAGAAAAATTATCCCCGGATGGGGGATTCTCTCGCTCATTTTTTTATGTAGCTATCCAGCCTTGGCTTTTGAGACAGAAGCCTTGATCCCTCACCTGGAAGTCATCATCCCTGGCATGACTCGCACCCTAGAGATTACCCAGAGCTACGACTTCCCTCAGGATTTTAATAATCTTTTTCTGGTGGTACTGGGTTACGGAGGATTGAGTATCACGTTAAGGAAAGTTGATACGGAGGGCGATCTTTTGATTATGGCCGGGGTGGGTATATCTCCTGCGGGGATAGGCCCCGTATTTAAATTTGGTACTACTCAAGTGACGCTTTCCGAAGCGATAGAGATAGGAAGTGAATATTCCCCCTATGGAATAGCTTGGATTGTAAGTTGGGTAGAATCACCCCACCACACTCCACCCTATCACTATACCCTGATACTCTCCTTTTAGTGTCTCCGTTCGATATTTTCCCCAGCTCTGCTTTAAGTGTATAATAATTTAAAACTACTTGAAAAATCTTTATAAATTGGTTATTATTTTCAACATTATTTTTTAAAGAAAGGCAGTGCAATGATACTTAGGATTATGGATGTAACCAAAATCTATGAGTTGGGAACTATCAAAATACCTGCCCTGCGGGGAGTAAACCTCGAAGTTGAGAAGGGTGCTTTTGTGGCTATCATGGGGCCCTCCGGATCTGGAAAATCGACCTTAATGAATATAATTGGCTGCCTAGATCGACCCACCGAGGGGGGTGTGGAGATTGAAGGTGTTGAAACTTCTACAATGGATAGTGTACAGCTGGCGTATGTGAGAAATAAGAAGATAGGGTTCATCTTTCAAAGTTTTAACCTGCTCCCCAGGATGAATGCACTCAGTAACGTGATGTTGCCCTTCATCTATAGTGATCAGCCTAAAAACCACCATCGGGAAAGGGCACTAAAAATTTTGCAATCGGTGGGGCTGGGGGATCGGATACTGCACAAGCCTAGTGAGCTCTCAGGAGGCCAAAAGCAAAGGGTTGCCATCGCCCGTGCGCTGGTGAATGATCCCGCCATTATCCTTGCTGACGAACCCACCGGTAATGTGGATTCACGCTCAGGGGTTGAGATTATGGCGCTCCTCCAGCAATTAAATCAAGGGGGGATGACCATACTGATGGTTACTCATGATCGTTTTATCGCCCAGCACTCTACCAAGATTATCTATCTTAACGATGGTAAAATTGTTCGCGAAGAGGTGGTCGCAGAGAGAAAACATGCCCTGAAGGAACTTGAAGAACGTATTATACGGGACAAGGACGAGCTATTGTGAGGTTACACCAAACTTTTTATGTGTCAATCGAGGGTCTTAAGGCAAATACGCTGAGGACGGTACTCACTGTGTTAGGGGTCATTATTGGTGTGGCAACGGTGGTGCTCCTGATCTCGCTCTCGCTTGAGGTAAAAAGCCAGGTGACAGGGACTATCAAGTCAATGGGCTCGAATATCATTTTTGTCCTCCCAGAAAATCCACAAAAGTTTACTGCGTTTTTTGTAGCGAGTAAATTGAGGCCCAAACATGCCCAAGAGATTGAGCAAAATAGCAGCTATACTGTTTCTGTTGCACCACTTATTAATAAAACCGCCATTGTCAAATGTGGAAAAAAAACTCGAGGAAGCACGTTGATTACTGGCACCTCACCTAACTATGCATCACTAGCGGACTGGGGGATTACCAAGGGACGTTTTCTCACTAACGTGGATCTACTTTCGTACCGAAAGGTCTGTGTGATTGGTCAAGAAGTGAATAAAAATTTATTCAGGAATGTTGATGCAGTCGGTAGAACGCTCACCATTAATGGAAGAAACTTCAAGATAGTCGGGATTATGGATGAGAAGGGCCTCCTTTTCAACATCAATTTTGATGATCAAGTCTTTATCCCCCTCACCACTGCACAGAAATTTTTTGACACCAGTGAACTCAATTCCATTACGGTAAAGGTTTCTCGTGAAGAACTTATAGAACCAGCCATGGCTGAAATTAAAAAAATCCTTGCAGAGCATCTTGACCAAAATGATTTCTATGTGCAAAGCCAGGGACAGAGCTTGGATATTTTGAATAAAATTACCTCCATTCTCACCATCATGCTGGGAGCCATCGCTGCTATTTCTCTGGTGGTGGGTGGGATAGGAATCATGAATATTATGACGGTAGCAGTGACTGAGCGGACCAAAGAGATTGGCGTACGCAAGGCGGTAGGTGCGAGAGATAGGGATATCCTCTTTCAGTTTTTAGCAGAGGCTATTATTATCTCGCTCATGGGAGGATTAATTGGCATTCTGGTTTCGTTTGGGGTAGCGCAACTGGTGTCATCCCTCTACCCTACCTTTCACTTTGGCATCTCGTTTTTTGCAGTGATAGTTGCGATCCTTTTTGCGTTCTCGGTGGGGACGTTTTTTGGTGTGTACCCTGCCTATAAAGCAGCAGCCCTCGATCCCATCATTGCACTGCATTATGAGTAAAAAACATTGTGAAGGAGTGTCATGAGGAATAGTAGTAAAAAGATGGCGGTTATCATCTGCGTGGTGGCGCTGGTTTTGTTTTTTTTGTTGCGGTATCTCCTTCAGGAGAAAATCCAGGTGAGAACTGCTGAAGTAGTTTTGGGAGATATCACCCAGGGTATTTCCTACTCGGGGTCTATAGAATCAGCTCGCCGGGTGAGGATCAGTTCGGAAATTGCAGGGCGGGTAGCTGAGGTATTATTTGAAGAGCTGGATGAAGTGGTTGAAGGTCAGGCGCTGATTAAACTTGATGACGCTGAGCTCAAGGGGCAACTCACCCAGGCGCAGGAAGCGCTTAACCAGGCAGAAATTAACCTCGCTAATGCCAGGAAAAACTTACATAGAGTAAAGAAGCTTTTTGAGAAAGGATTTGCCTCCCGGGAGCAGCTCGATGGTGCAGAGCAAGCGGTTGATGTAGGAGAGGCGTTGGTGAAGCAGCATCGATCGAACTATGAGGTACTCCGCACACGACTTAACTATACCACCATCAAAGCTCCTCTCAGTGGTACCGTGATAAGCAAGAACGTAACGGCAGGGGAAATCGTTGCCGGCCCTTTGGCGGGAGGAGGCATTGCCATGCCTACGGTGATAGCAGAGATTGCCGACCTCAGTGATCTTGAGGTGCATGTTAATGTGGATGAGATAGATGTAGCAAAGGTGGTGGTGGGTCAGGGTGCAACGATTGCGATTGATGCGTTGCCTGATACCACATTCAGGGGAGTCGTTAAAGAAATCGCCTCCATGACTTCGAGCAGGCGAGAAATGGGTATTAGCTATCGGGTGAGAGTTGGTATTCAAAATCCTGAAAGTATACTCAAACTCGGTATGACTGCCAATGTAGATTTTATCACCCGGAGCAAACCAAAGGTGCTCACCGTGCCCAAGGGATCGATTATCGCGCAGAGGGATAAGAAAGTTGTGTTTACGGTTAATGAGGGAAAAGTGAGGAGAAAAGAAGTGACGTTAGGGATTGAGGGAGAGGAATTTGTTGAAGTTACCTCTGGAGTGTCACCAGGTGAGAGGGTAATAGTGGAGATCATAACAGAAGGTGGTGAAAACGGGGGGGGGAAGCAAATTGACCAATTTGCTTCCTCAGAAGATAGTAATTTAAAAGATGGTCAGTCGGTAACGGTCATTCATTAGGCAGCGCAAGAATAGCTTTCTATTAAATCTTACAATGAACGTGAGGGTATCAACTCTCTTTCAGTGAAATCTGATAGGTTTCGAGGGTCGTTCCTGTTACCTTGTGTAGTACACTCAGGGCATTGATGTAATCCACAAGCGCGTTGGTTTCACTGCACCGGGCTGTGGTTAATTCTTCTTGAAATCGTAAGACATCCACACTGGTGGACATTCCTAGATTCATTCTTTCTTCCTCAGCCTCCAGATTCTTTTCAGCCATACGTCGAGCCTCTTGGGTGACGTAGATCCGTTTATAGCTCGATTCGATTTCCCGGAGCGCTTCCCTTATCTCGAGTTCGATCTTTTTTTCTAAACTCTCAATCGATGTTGTTGCCTTGGTGACCTCCAGTCTGCTCTTCTCATAGTTACTTTTTGCCCAGCGGTTTCCCAGTGGTATTTCCAATTTAAATCCCACCAACCAGGAGTAGTCTCCCCCTGTGTGTAACCCCTCGACGCTCTCCTCGTGGTGACCCCTGGTAGCGTTAATGCCGTAGCTCGCCTGGAGGTCGAAGAGGGGTAGCATTGCATTCTTCGCAGCCTGGTGGGCCACCTCGAGGTTTTTCAGGTGAATCTTTGTCTCTTCATAATCTGGACGGTTTTCCAGTGCAACCTTGAGGTAGTCTTCCGCTGCCACCTGAGGTGGCTCTTTGAGCATGGGGGTGTCAAGGAGGGTGATCACGCGGTCACCAAGTGGTAAGTTGAACGTTTCCATTAATACATCTTCTACATCGTCGACGGTATTTTCCGCAATGATTACCCCTTCCTCCCGTGAGGCAACGCCCGTCTGCGCCCGCACAATTTCTACCGAGGGAAGCTTTCCTACCTCTACCAGCACTCTATTTCTCTCTAAGAGATCCCTCGCCAATTGGAGTGAACTCTGCTTCACCGCCCGCACTTGTTGACTGAGGTAGAGATTCCAGTAGAGTTGCTGAAGAGCGGTGATCATGGTGATAGTTTTATCTTTTAGTCTGGAGTGGGAGATGTCTCTATGGTTACTGGAGATGGTGATTCTTGATTTATTGAGGGTGATACCAAAATTCCTTAGCAGAGGTTGGTTAAGTGAGAACACAAGAGAGGAGTAGTAGGTAGGGCTTATGTATTGAAAGAAGGAATTCGTCTCAAATCTATTGGTGGTGAATTTTAACTCACCTACCCCCCCGGTAATAAATTTCTTAGACATACTGGACTCATAGTCGATTCTCTCTTCCTCATAGGAGCGGTTCCACACTCCATTTAAAAAAGTGGTGGGAGAAACGACCAGTTTATTATCGTGGAGAGAGAACCGGGCTAAGGGATCAAACTCAGCTTTCTCTTTGGTAATCTCTTTTTCCTCAATAAAGGGGTTATACCGTTCCACCTTGAGGTCAAGGTTGTTGGTGAGCATAAGTTCAACAGATTGTTTCAGTGAGAGTGAGAGCGCACTCTTTTCCGGAAGTCCTTCCTCTCCACAACATACTGAAGAAAGGATAGCGGCACACCAGACAACCACACCACCTAAAAGTAACACTAGCGGGTGTCTTGTCTTGACGATACGCTCCTTTTTTACGATAGCGGTATACTTTCTGTGGTTCATCATATATTCCTCCTTACGCGGTGAGATGAAAAACAAAAAATCCCCGGGAGATGTTCCCTGGGTTCACCCTGATAGGTTCTGTTGAACGCATAACAGTTCCTGCCCTCCCACAAGGTAAGTAAGTATGTATCATTTGGAATTTTAACTGTCAATTACTTTTGACGACTTCGTAAAAAGCGACCACCACTTTTACCATACCGATACTTATAGTACCGTAAAAGGGGGTGGGCAACTTTTTTGCTTGACTAAATCGTTTTGTTTTATAAGATAGCATACTTGCTTTTTTAATTTTACACTTTCTCACCGAGGAACATGCGCAGGTACTCTTTAATAAGAGTAGCAAAGCAGATGGGTATGAGAAATGAAAGATGAGACCGCGGTGAGAAGGAGTAAACCACACTCAAGAGGGGGGATAACGTGAATAGATGCTGCACAAAAAACTTCGCGTGGTTGTTTTGGATGCTGTTGGTAATGAGCATTTTCATAGCACCGCAGGCAGGCGCCTCCAGCCCGCCTCCCTTCACCGTTGAGGCGAAAGCTGCGGTGCTCTTTGATGCCTTGTCTGGGCAGGTGGTGTGTGAGCAGAATGGGCAGGAGAGGATTGCCCCCGCAAGTCTACTGAAGATACTCACCTTGTATCTCGCCTTTGATGACTTGAAAAAAGGTACCATTAAGCTGAGTGATCAGGTGCTGGTGAGCAAGAGGGCATGGACCACCGAGGGTTCGAAAATGTTCATCGAGGCAGGCACCAGGGTGGAACTGCAGAAACTTATAGAGGGGGTCGCAGCCGTTTCAGGCAATGATGCCTGTGTGGCATTGGCAGAATATATAGCAGGGGCAGAAGAAACCTTTGTTACACGGATGAATGAGAAAGCACGTTCCCTGGGACTGGTAAATTCACAATTTAGAAATGTCAATGGCTTGGACGCAGAGGGTCAGTATACCACCGCTTTGGATATAGGAACCATTGCCTGCCACTATATTAAAGAGCATCCTGAGGCATTACGGATCCACTCCATCAAAGAGTTTACCTACTCAGGGATAACGCAACGCAATAGAAATGGGTTGCTCTGGCTGGATGAGGGTGTGGATGGTTTAAAGACGGGATGGATTAATCACAATGGAGGGTTTCACTTGATTGCCACTGCCAAAAAAGGTGATCAAAGGTTTATAGCGGTAGTGATGGGTGCAAAAAATCGGAGGATAAGGGAAAATGAGGCTTTGAAACTGCTTAACTATGGGTTTAAAAATTTCTCCAGTGTTACCCTGTTCCCCTCAGGGGCGCCCGTTGCCACAGTGAGTGTCTGGAAGGGAAAAGTAAACCAGGTGTCTCTCATCCCCGATGGTACAGCTGTCTTTACCGTACCCAAGGGCGAAGAGCAGAGCCTCTCGCTCCGCAAGGATATTCCCACCAAGGTGTTTGCCCCGGTTAAAAAGGGTGAAAAGATGGGTGGGCTAGAGGTCATCAGGCAAGGAGAAGTTATCAAAAAGGTTGATCTTATTGCTCAGGATGAAGTACCTCGCGCACGTATCATTACCCTTTTCATGCACATGCTCGTGCTTTCGTTTGTTTCACCTCCCTACTGGGGATATGGAATTGTGCTTTTAGCGTTTGTGCTGCTATTCACCCCACGTCTTTTCAGGAGGAGAGTGAAGTAGCTTGCTCGTCCTCCTCTCGCTTCCGAAGGCGATCGATCCCACCGATTCGCTTCTTGACTTTTACTATTGATATAGTATAGTCGCCAAGGACATCAAGCTGCACGAATTAATTAATGCCATTGAGCGGTGACCTCTGCGTGAGCTATGCGTATCGTAGCCATTATACCTTCCCGCTACGCTTCTACCAGGCTGGAGGGAAAACCACTGATTGATATTGCTGGCAAACCCATGATTCAATGGGTCTACGAGTCGGTAGCAAAGACTCAGCTGATTGACCAGGTTATCGTTGCCACCGATGACGAGAGAATTCTAAAGACGGTAGTGCAGTTTGGCGGAGAGGTGCAGCTTACCTCACCCCACCATGGGAGTGGGACGGATAGGGTTGCCGAGGTGGCAGCGCGTCTTTCCTGTGACATTGTGGTTAACCCCCAGGGAGATGAACCTCTGATTGAGCCTCGGGTGATTGATGAGGTAGTGAGGCTGGTGGTTGATAATGCCGACGTCTATATGGCATCAGCACGATCGCCGATCAGGCAAAGAGAAGAGGTGTTGAATTCCAATGTAGTAAAAGTGGTGACCGATCGGGATGGTTATGCCCTCTATTTTTCCCGTGCCCCCATACCCTATTGCGGCGGTGAAGAGCGAGGTGAGTCTCTCCCTCTTGGCTTTAGACATATTGGTCTCTATGTGTACAGAAAAGAATTTTTGATGAAATTTGTTGCGTTAGGTCCGTCACCCTTGGAGAAGCGGGAGAGACTGGAGCAGTTGAGGGCATTGGAAAATGGGTATCGGATAAAGCTTGCCTTGACAGAGTGTGACTCTCTTGGAGTTGATACCCCGGAGGATGTAGTGCGGGTACGTACCAGGGTAAAAGGGCGTAACCTTTAAGAAGAAACACCCCTCGCTTTCAGGTAAGGGTCAGAGTACTATGAAACCAAAATTTATTTTCGTCACCGGTGGTGTGCTCTCCTCTCTAGGGAAAGGATTGGCATCTTCAGCCATCGGCGCCTTGCTGGAATCGAGAGGTTTGAAAATTACCCTCCAGAAACTTGACCCCTACATCAACGTTGATCCAGGAACCATGAACCCTTTCCAGCATGGAGAAGTATTTGTAACCGATGATGGTGCGGAAACAGATTTGGATCTTGGTCACTACGAGAGGTTTACTACTGCAAGGTTGAGTAGAAAAAACAATTTTACCACAGGGCAAATCTATGATGCGGTTATTTCTAAAGAGCGGAGAGGGGATTACCTTGGAGGAACGGTACAAGTTATTCCCCACATTACTGATGAGATAAAAAGGAACATCTTAGAAGTTGGTAATGAGGTTGATGTGGTCATTGTGGAGATCGGGGGTACGGTGGGAGACATCGAATCACTTCCCTTCCTGGAGGCGATACGGCAGTTAAAGGGTGATTTGGGAAAGGAGAACGTTCTCTATATCCACCTTACCCTGGTTCCCTTTATCGCAACTGCGGGCCAGTTAAAAACCAAGCCTACTCAGCACAGTGTAAAGGAATTGAGAGAGATAGGGATTCAGCCTGATATTTTATTGTGCAGGACCGACCGTTTGCTCTCCCCTGAAATAAAAACCAAGATCGCCCTCTTTTGTAATGTGGAGAAGAATGCGGTTATTACCGCCAAGGATGTGGAAACCATCTATGAAGTACCACTGCTGTTCCACCAAGAAGGATTAGATGAAAAGATCGCTGAGAAACTCAATATCTGGACAGGATCTCCCCGCTTGGACCCGTGGCGAAAAATCGTGAAAAAGATAAAGGAGCCAAAGTACACTACTACCATTGCCATTGTAGGAAAGTACGTTGATTTGGAGGATTCTTACAAGAGTTTGAACGAGGCTCTCTTACACGGGGGGCTCGCCAATGAAGCAAAGGTCAATTTAAGGTTTATTGATTCAGAAAAAATCGAAAGGGAAGGGGTGAGTGAACTCCTCCGTGATGCCAATGGGATACTGGTACCCGGAGGTTTTGGAAGTAGGGGGATTGAGGGTAAGATAAAGGCTATCCACTGCAGCAGAGAACGTAAGATTCCCTTCTTAGGCATTTGTCTGGGAATGCAGCTCGCGGTAATAGAATTTGCCAGGAATGTAGGTAAATTAAAGGGGGCTCATAGTACAGAGTTTGATCCTCACACCCCTCACCCGGTTATTGCGCTGTTAAAAGAGTGGGTTGACGATAAAACTCAGATTACCCACACCAGGAATGATCAATCTGCCAAGGGTGGCACCATGAGACTGGGTGCGTATCCTTGTAGATTGCAAAAGAAGAGCAGGGCATATGAAGCCTATAGGAAACCAGAAATTTCCGAAAGGCACCGACATCGCTATGAGTTTAATAACCACTACCGAGAAATACTTACCAAAGCAGGTTTAAAGATGAGTGGCACCTCACCCAATGGTGAGCTCGTGGAACTTATAGAAATCCCTTCACATCCCTGGTTTGTAGCCTGTCAATTTCACCCCGAGTTTAAATCACGTCCCATGGCTCCCCACCCCCTCTTTAAGAGCTTCATTAGGGCAGCCCTAAAACAGTAGGATGAGAGTGAAGCGCTATAGAGAGGAAATAAATAATTATAATAAAGCTTATTGACATATTGGTAATTAGAGGCTATAAAAATTAGTTTAAGTTTGGATGAGTTTTCGGCTTGCGCTTCTTCTTTTTTTATTGGTACAATAACAAGGAAGGGTAACCCTTGACGACTTCTTGAAAAGTCTATCTGCTGCGTTGCGCTGCATCTTCTGTCATTCTTTCGAATTTGCGCGCCTTGCATCCGAAGTTTTTCACGTTGTCGTCTGATTTTTGACTTTATACGAGACCATCACCCTTGAGTGAGAAAATTACTATAAAAGATGTAGCGATAGGAGGCGGTACCCCCCTGGTGTTGATCGCGGGGCCCTGTGTCATTGAAGGAGTAGAGAGTACCCTTCACCTAGCCAGTGCCCTGAAAGAGATTACCTCGTCCCTTTCCATCCCCTTTATATTTAAAACTTCCTATGATAAGGCAAACCGGAGTTCACTTAACTCCTATCGAGGACCTGGCGTGGACAAGGGGCTCACCATTCTTCACGAGGTGAGAAGACAGCTCGATGTTCCGGTGCTTTCTGATGTACACCGCTTTGAAGAGATTGAGGCAGCAGCTCAAGTGTTGGATGTGATCCAGGTGCCCGCCTTTCTCTCTCGGCAAACCGATTTCCTCATCACCGTAGCTCACACCGGGAGGGCGATCAACATTAAAAAGGGTCAGTTCATGTCCCCCTATGAGATGAAGAACGTGATTGAGAAAGTGATTTCAACTGGTAATCATCAGGTACTGGTAACCGAGCGGGGATTTTCCTTTGGCTATAATAATTTGGTGGCAGACATGCGTTCATTGGTCATCATGCGTAACTTTGGTTACCCTGTGGTATTTGATGCCACCCACAGTGTGCAACTTCCTGGCGGTGCAGGTACCGCCTCCAGCGGTGAACGGCACTTTGTGTCCCCCCTTGCTCGTGCCGCCGCTGCCGTTGGCATTGATGCGCTCTTTATTGAAGTTCACTTTCAGCCGGACCGTGCGCTCTGCGATGGACCCAATATGCTGGCACTAGAGTCTCTCCCCCGCTTGCTCACCCAGGTAAAGTCAATCGATGAGAGGGTAAAAGTAGAGAGTCTGCACTAAGACAATTAAAGAATGCCTCCTGGGGTCAGCGGGAGGGGTAGCAAGGGTAAGTTATTAGATAACCATAGGGAAGCAGCGCGGGGGAACACTATAAGAAGAGATGAGGCGAGTAGAGATGAAGAATACTAGTAATACTAAAGTTCGAAGTTCCATCGTTCAACAGGCGAAGAGGGTGCTTCAAATCGAAGCACAAGCTATCAGTGCGTTGCTCGAAAAGCTTGATGACAATTTTACCAACGCAGTTGAAATCCTTGATCAGTGTAAGGGCAAGGTAATTGTTACTGGTATTGGCAAGTCGGGGATTATTGCACAAAAGATTGCATCTACCTTTGCCTGTAGCGGAACCCCTGCTTTTTTCCTTCACCCCGCAGAGGGCATTCATGGGGACGCGGGGATGATGTCGAAGGGAGATGTGGTGCTCGCCATCTCCAATAGTGGTGAAACCCAGGAGATCATCCAGCTTTTACCTCTCATCAAACGCTGGGGTATTGCATTGATTGTGATCACCAGCAAGCCTGCCTCAGTCTTAGCCCGCAGCGGAGATGTAATCCTGGACACGGGGGTTAAGGAGGAGGCGTGCCCCTTGGGCCTTGTTCCCACCGCGAGCACTACGGCGACCTTAGCCCTGGGTGATGCGCTTGCCCTTGCCCTTCTGGAAGAGAAGGGGTTTAGAGAAGATGATTTTGCGATACTCCATCCCGGCGGAACATTGGGGAAGAAACTTCTCCTTCGAGTGGAAGACCTCATGCACCGGGGAAATGAGGTGCCTCTCATCCAGGAAGATATGTTGATGAAAGAGGGGTTGCTCGAGATGACCTCCAAGCGACTGGGAGTGACAGGAGTGTGTGATAGGGAGGGAAGGCTGGTGGGAATCGTTACTGATGGGGATTTACGACGGGCACTGGAGAGAAAGGAAAACCTGCTTGATCAAAGGGCCAGTAGCATTATGACCACCAAACCTAAAACCATTGCCAAAGATGACCTCGCAGCCCAGGCACTGAATAAGATGGAAGAATTTTCCATTACCTCACTTTTTATCTTGTCAGAAGAGGAGAAGAGACCCATCGGTATTATTCACATGCACGACTTGCTTAAAGCCGGGGTGGTATGAGGAAACCCAACCAGGAAAAGGTCAAGCACCTAAAGCTCCTCATGCTCGATGTTGATGGGGTATTGACCGATGGGAGAATTATTTATAACGATAGGGGGGAGGAACTAAAGGCGTTCGATGTGAGGGACGGCCATGGTATCAAACTGCTGATGCGCTCTGGGGTGGAAGTGGTATTGATTACCGGGAGAAAATCGAGGGTGGTGGTACACCGTGCACGAGATCTGGGTATTACGCAGGTGTATCAGAAGGTAACTAACAAAGTAGAGGTGTATGAGAAAATCCTTAGGCAAAAAAAGTTAGTGGATAGGGAGGTGGGATTCGTAGGGGATGATCTCGTGGATATCCCCGTGCTCAGGAGAGTTGGATTTTCAGCAACGGTGAGTGATGCAATTCCTGAGGTAAAAAAAATCGTTGACTATATCACCACTAAGAGGGGAGGGGAGGGAGCAGTAAGAGAAATTTGCGAACTTTTATTGAAACTCCAAAATAGGTGGGAGAAGGTAACGGAGACGTATCAGATAACGTCGCAGTAGTGTTGCCCATGGAGGTGGTAACAATCGGTGAGCTCATCTCCCGCCTTTTGGAATCCCTATGAAAAAAATACGCTACATTTTGCTCACAGCTGCATCTCTCACCTTCATTCTGGTCATGGGTGCTCTGGTCCGTAATGCACTTACTCCTCCTCTTGCTAAACCCGTGGGAAACGCCCCCCCTCCTGGGGTAAATGTGCAGATCGATAAGATCCACTACGAGCAGACTGACCGTAATGCAAAAAAAGAGTGGGAACTTGATGCACAGTCTGCACAGTATTTTAAAGAGAGCAATAAGATCGTCTTTAAGTCACTCGTAGCAATCTTCTTCTCCGCACAGGGGAAAATGTATAAGTTAACTGCTGACCATGGTGAGCTCTCTACTGATTCAAAAGATGTGAAGATGTCTGGGAATGTGGAGGCAGTAACTGGTGAGGGCTATACTATCAATGCCAATTCCTTTCAGTATAGTGCACAGGAAAGAAAGATTTTTACCAATGATGAGGTTACCTTAAGCAGTGAGAAGCTGGTCATGAGCGGGAAAGGTATGGTTGTTGACCTAGATGAGGAGCGACTGTATATTTTGAAGGAGGTTAAAGCATTGGAGAAAAAATGATCTTACGACTTCTCATAGCAACTAGTTCGCTGATTGCGGTTTCCCTCAGCACCAGCGTTACCGCAACCGCGATGACCGTTAAAGTTGCCCTATTGCCTTTTGAAGTGTATAGTGATGAGGGTACAGAGTATCTTAAGAATACCATTGCGAAGGAACTCTCTCTGGTGATAGAGAGTGGCGATAAGATTGCGATGGTCGACCAAGAGACAATGCAGCGTGTGCTCGAAAGAGAAGCGCCCCTTAATGTTAATGAGTTTACCTTAAAGAAAATTGCGGAAAAGCTTCAAACACAGTTTGTGGTATTTGGAAGCGTGACCAAGATCAACACCACCTTGAGCCTTGATGTGTATGTGTTTGACTCGAGGGGGGACCCCCCTTTTTCTAAAGATTTTGTGGAAGGTAGTGAGCTTAATTCACTGATCAGGGGAATGGCTCAGAAGATTAGTGCCAAGGTACTTTTGCTCGCGAGTAAGTATCCTGAGTTTCAACCACCAGAAGTCATAGCCCAGCTTCCCCGTAACACAGTAGAAGAGGAGAAGCCTGCGCGTGAAGAAACACCTTCTCCTTCCCCACCGGAGGAGAGGGGGGGGGAGGTAACTACAGGACACCTCTTGCCGGAAGATCGAGTACGGGAGGAATCCTTAAAGAAAGAGGTTCCCGAGGGTGCACCAGAAGCAGCAAGGGGTGGGGGTGAGAAGGAAGTGATGGTATCTTCACTGCCTCCAGAGGAGGAGCGGGAAGCTCGCGGGAAGTTACCTGGTGAATCTTCTGAAAAAAAATCCCCCTCTACTCCTTTCGCCTCTGATAAGCCGGTACAAATTACCTCAAATACCCTGGAGGCAGATAATAAAGGCAACAGGGTGACCTTTAAGGGAAATGTGGTAGCGAAGCAAGACGATATGGTCATCTTTTCAGATCTGATGACGGTGAACTATGAAGAGAGAGGGGGTATAGGAACCATAGAGGCCTCTGGTAGTGTGAAAATGAAGCAGGGAGAGAGGGTAGCAACAGGCAAAAAGATTGTGTTTAATAATCCTGAGCAAAAGATAATAATGACCGGCAGCCCTCGGATTTGGCAGGGTGATAATCTCATTTCCTGTGAAAAGGTAACGGTGTTATTAAAGGAAGATAAGATTTTTTTCGAAGGGGAGGTAGATTCTGTTATCTATCCTCGGAAGATGCAGGAGGGAAGCAAGGAGACTACTGAGCGGGTTGAACCACTTCCCTCTCCACCTCCATCGGAGGCTAAGGAAGCGGGTGCAAAGGAGCCCGTGGTGTCTCCCCCGGTTGAGATACCCCCTGCTGATGAAGGTATTCGCAGGGCAGAGGAGGAGGCGATACGGAAGCTTATCGCAGACTGGAAGCAGTATTGGGAGCAAAAGGATCTGGAGCAGTACCTGGTGTGCTACTCTAAAGCATTTACCTCCCGGGGAATGGATTGGCAGCAGTGGAGGGAGTATAAGAAGAACCTCAATGAGAAGTACCATCGAATTTCACTCACCTTGGGTGATCCTCAGATTACCATGGAGGACCACCATGCCTCGGTGAGTTTCACCCAGCGCTATCAGTCGGATGACTATGCTGATTACGGCAAAAAGTTACTCACGCTTGCAAAGGAAGAGGGCGTATGGAGGATTTTCGCTGAGGACTGGGAACCACTCCAGTGAGAGGGAAGAGAGGATACCTCTCGTACCCAGCAGAGAGAGGGGGAATTGCCAGGGAACATGCACACACTTGAGACACGAGGGCTTACAAAATATTTTGGTGCACGGAAGGTTGTTGATGATCTCAGTTTAGAATTGCGGTCGGGGGAAGTGGTAGGGCTACTGGGACCCAATGGTGCAGGCAAAACGACGACCTTTTATATGATTGTGGGCTTATATCGACCCGAGTCAGGGAGGGTGCACTTAAATGGAGAGGACATTACTCAGTTGCCCATGTATGTGAGGGCCCGCCGGGGAATTAACTATCTTCCCCAGGAGGCATCGGTCTTTAGAAAACTGACGGTAGAAGAAAATATTTTAGCTATCCTACAAACGCTCGATATCGGTAGAGATGAAATGAGAGAGCGACTGGATGCACTTTTAAAGGAGCTGGGGATTGCTCCCTTGGCCAAGAGCAAAGCCTATGTGCTTTCAGGCGGAGAGAGGAGGAGAGTAGAAATTACCAGGGCACTGGTTACCTCGCCTTCCTTCCTCCTCTTTGATGAGCCTTTTACCGGTATCGATCCCATTGCGGTGAGTGATATTCAGGGTGTCATCAATCAGCTCAAGCAGAAAGGTATCGGCATTTTGATCTCTGATCATAATGTGCGTGAAACCCTAGGGGTATGTGATAGGGCATATATCATCTCGGAGGGGAAGATATTGGATCATGGGGGTGCTGAGACCATTATCAACAATCCGAGGGTGAGAGAGGTCTACCTCGGGGAGAGTTTTAATCTCTAAAGGGATGAGGACCAGAGAGAGGGGGATCGCGGTAGAAGCAACTCATTCCCCCACATACAGGGGACACTAGCAAGGGAGGGATGATCAATGGGAGAAGTTACGGTTACCTTTAGGCATCTAGAAGCAACCAATGCATTGAGAGAGTATGCGATAGAGAAGGTATCGAAGGTAAAGAAGTATTTTGATGGACCGCAGGAAATCAATGTAGTGCTCTCCTCAGAAAAGCATCGCTACACTGTGGAGATCACGCTCACGGCGAATAGAGCGGTCATTAATGCGAAAGAAGAGACGGATGATATGTATTCTGCCATAGACTTAGCGGTGGATAAAGTCTATCGTCAAATAAAGCGGCACAAGGAAAAACTGAAACACCACAAGTCTCACGCCATACCCCAAGAGATAACCAGCCGCTACAATATCCTCTCCTCACGAGGAGTGGGGGAAGATCAGCTCCCCACCATTATCAAGACTGAACAGGTATTGGCGAAACCAATGTCCATCGAAGAGGCACTCATGCAACTGAAATTACTCACTAGTGAATTTTTAGTATTTATTAATGCGTCCTCTGGTAAGGTCAACGTCATCTACCATCGCAAAGATGGAGACTATGGACTTATTGAACCAGAAGTGTAAAAACTACGCTCACGTCAAAGGTTATGAAGATTACGGATATTTTAGATCCACAGTTAATCCTCTCTGATCTGGTGGCTAAAACCAAGAGGGGTGTTTTGGAAGAGCTGGTGTCTCACCTCGCCCACTGTGAACACAAGGTGAATAGGGAAGAGCTTTTGAATGTTCTTCTGGAGAGGGAAAAATTGGGCAGTACGGGGATCAATGATGGAATAGCTATCCCTCATGGTAAATTGAGGAATATCGAGAGGCTCTTGACAGTCTTTGGACGCAGTAGAGAGGGTGTCGATTTTGGTGCCCTCGATGGTAAACCGAGTCATCTCTTCTTTCTCCTCGTTGCACCTGAGAGCTCTGCCGGAACCCACCTGAAAGCACTCGCGAGAATTTCACGTATCGCCCAAAGTGAGTTATTTAGAGAAAAGTGTATGGAGGTCCACTCCAGTGAGGAGCTCTTCCAGCTTATCGTGGCGGAGGATGAAAAGTAGTGGAGCTCGCCCACCGCTCTCACGCTCTACCAGGGGAGACCAGGGAGGGGAGGAAGCGGATGCACCTTTCTCCCTCACCTATTTTTCCTCATAGCTGCGTGCTCTTCACCTCAGGTAGGGTGATGAGGAGATACACAAGATGCATACCATCAAGATCGTAATTCTCACAGGATTATCTGGTTCGGGCAAGAGCACTGCCATGCGAACTCTTGAAGACCTAGGCTTTTTTTGTGTCGATAACCTCCCTCCCGTTTTGTTGCCAAAGTTTATAGAACTCTGTAGAGCTTCCTCGGGTGAAATTTCAAAGATTGCGATGGTGATGGATGTGAGGGAAAGGGCTTTTCTTAAAGAGTATCCTGCGATCTTCAAAGAGCTTAAAAAGAAAGGTTACAAGATAGAGATCTTATTTTTAGAATCCAGCGATGAGGCGCTGGTGAGGCGCTTTAAGGAAACACGGCGTCAGCATCCCCTCGCGGAAAAAGAATCGGTGCTTGAAGGTATCAAGAAGGAACGGGATGAGCTCTCTGACTTACGTGAGCTCGCCACGGAGATCTTGGATACCTCCGGCTTTACGGTCCATCAGTTACGGGAACTGATCACTCAGCTTTTCTCTAAGCTCACTGAGCGGAGAAGAATGACCATTACCCTCACCTCGTTTGGCTATAAGTTCGGCATTCCCTATGATGCTGATGTGGTGATAGATGTGCGATTCTTACCTAACCCATTCTTTGTGAGTGAGCTGAGAAATCTCTCCGGTAGTGATGAGCGTGTCTACCAGTATGTGATGAACAATAAAGTTGCAGAGAAGTTTCAAGAGAAATTTATTGCCCTCATCAGGTTTTTAGTTCCCCACTATGCGAAGGAAGGAAAGGCATACCTCACCATTGGGGTAGGGTGCACCGGTGGTCAACATCGTTCGGTCGCGGTGGTGAGCAGCCTGGAAAAACTCCTCTCGCACACAAAGTATCTGGTGAGGGTAGTCCATAGGGAATTGGGGAAAACCTAACCCCACCAAGGAGGATTCGATATGGTAGGAATTGTCATTGTTGCTCACCTTGGGCTGGCAGAGCAGCTGCGTAAAACTGCTGAGGTCATTACCAGTAGTAGGCTGGATAACTTTACTGCGGTGTCTATCATGCCCGATGATAACCCTGACCGGGCGAGGCAGAAGGTGCTCACCGCAGTAAAGAGTGTGGATAGGGGCAGCGGGGTGGTAATCTTGGTGGATATGTTTGGAGGCACACCCTCTAATCTAAGCTTATCTCTTCTCACCAAGGGGAAAATAGAGATCATTACCGGAGTTAATCTCCCCATGATCATTGACGCTGCTACCAAGAGCCCGCAGACATCATTGTCTGAGTTAGTGGTGCTTCTCCTGGTGAATGGTCAACGAGGAATTCGTTCTGCCAGTGAAATTCTGGACAAAAAGGTTCCCGGAAGTGAGGGATCGTGATGTGGATAGCCACCACTCACCTCTGCTAAAATTTCCTACCATTGTAGAAATGACACTCGATGAGCTCGATGAAGTGCTCGTCATTGAACACTATTCATTTGCTACCCCCTGGTCACGAAACCTTTTTCTTCAAGAGCTCCGTTCTCCATCTTCAAAAATGTTCATTGCGAAAGCTGAGTATCAAGGAGCGCAGAAAGTCCTCGGTTATCTCTCTCTCTGGTTCGTCAGTGAGGAAGTGCATATCCTCAACCTCGCCTCTCATCCTGAATGGAGGAGGAGAGGCATTGCGAGTGCACTGCTCGATCATGGTGTAACCCTTTCCCGTGAGCAGGGTGTGGAGAGGGCATTCTTAGAAGTCCGGCGCTCTAATGACGCAGCCCTGTCTCTCTATGGAAAGTATGGTTTTACTCCAGTGGGGGTGAGGAAGGGGTACTACTCAGACACCAAAGAAGATGCGATTGTTATGATGCGAGAAATGAGTTCAACCCCTTTGTTCACGCAGATGCCTTCTCCCCGCCCTCGGTGAAGAGAGAGGTGCATGGCTACCATTATTGTTAATCAAAAGATTTCTTCTCGCTACTATAGGATGAGGATTTTGTGCCCGCCGCTTGCTCGCAGGGCACGCCCGGGTCAATTCGTGATGGCGAGAGTCACTCAGCTTTTTGACCCACTGTTGCGTCGACCCTTGAGCATTCATAGGGTATGCCACCGCAGTGGGGGCTCTCGCGGGGGAGTGCCTCCCTCCTGTATAGAAATTATTTATAAAGTGGTGGGGAGAGGGACACAGATTCTCTCTCGCACGAGGGAGGGAGAGGAGATGGATCTCTTGGGGCCCCTCGGTAACGGGTTCTCTATTGATCCCCGACGCTCTCCCATTCTCCTGGTCGCCGGTGGCATTGGCATTGCCCCTCTCTTTTCTTTAGCTCAGGTGATCAGCTCAGGGAGCGGACACCATCTCAGTAAATCATCCTTTACCATCTTTATCGGTGGGAAAACCAGCGAGGATATCCTCTGCGTGAGAGAGTTACGAAAGATGGGAGCCAAAGTGGCAGTGAGCACGGAGGATGGAAGCACAGGTAGTAAAGGGATGGTTACCGATCTGCTAGGAAGCTTTTTTAAGGATGTGTTGTCCCATGAAACCAGAAACGCCCAGCTTTATTCCTGTGGACCTCTGCCTATGCTCCGGGTGGTCTCAGAGCTGGCTCGCCTGCGATCTATACCCTGTCAGATTTCACTTGAGAGCAGGATGGCATGTGGTGTAGGTGCCTGTCTGGGGTGTTGTGTCCCCACAACTCAGGGGAATAAAAAGGATTTTTACCAAAGGGTGTGCAGGGAAGGACCTGTGTTTGACAGTGCTACCATGAAATGGAACGAAGGGGGCTTATCCCAACCGAAATCTTTTCCCCTCCACACCTAAGGCTTTACGCGTAAAGAACAGGTGTGAGTGAGGACAGAGCAGGGTACCATGGTTGATCTCTCGGTGACTATCGGTCGGATTAAAATGAAAAACCCGGTGATGGTAGCTTCTGGCACCTTCGGGTACGGGGAAGAGTACGAGAAGTATATTCCTCTTAATCGTCTTGGTGCCTTGATTACCAAGGGGATATCACTCGCACCACGTTCAGGTAACCCTCCTCCCCGTGTAGTTGAAACCACGGCAGGTATGCTCAATGCCATTGGACTGCAGAATATTGGTGTCGAGGCGTTGATCGAGGAGAAGATGTCTCGGCTTAAGAGGTTTGGTATACCTATTATTGTCAATATTTTTGGTACCACCGTGAGAGAGTATGGTGAAGTAGCGAGACGGTTAGAAGAGGTAAGTGCTGTCTCAGGTCTTGAAATCAACATCTCCTGTCCTAATATTAAAAAAGGTGGGATGTCCTTTGGTACCTCTCCTCACCAAACCTTTAAGGTGGTAGACGAGGTGAGAAAGGTATTTCCCCGTACCCTGATGGTGAAACTCTCTCCCAATGTGACTGATATCACCACCATTGCACTGAGCGCAGAGGAGGCGGGAGCCGATGCCCTCTCACTGATTAATACTCTCACCGGAATGGCAGTTGATCTGGAGACGAAAACACCTGCACTTGCCAATATCACCGGTGGACTCTCCGGTCCTGCCATTAAACCCGTTGCCCTGCGGATGGTCTGGCAGGTGTGCCAGGCGGTAAAGATACCGGTGGTGGGAGTGGGGGGGATTTGTACTGCTCAGGATGCGTTAGAGTTCATGATGGTGGGTGCATCAGCAGTTCAGATAGGGACGGCTCATTTCGTGAATCCTAAGGTCTCCTTGGAGGTGGTGAGTGGTGTGGAAAAGTACCTCAAGGAACATCAGCTACGCAGCATCCGCACCATAGTGGGAAGTCTAGAGACAGCTAAGGTAGCACTACTATGAAAAGAAAAACGACGCGAGCGCTCTGGGTAGGAACGGTTCAGGTGGGTGGCGGTGCGCCAGTATCAGTGCAATCAATGACGAAGACTGATACGAGGGATACCCCCTCTACCATTGCCCAGATACACCAGCTTGAAGAGGCGGGGTGTGAGATAGTGAGGGTGGCAGTGCCTGACCTAAAGGCGGCGAAAAACCTTGCAACCATTAAGGGCGAAATTTCTATTCCTCTGGTGGCAGATATTCACTTTGATTATACACTCGCGCTTGAGGCTATTACCCAAGGGGTTGATGGCTTAAGGATTAATCCCGGTAATATCGGGAGTAGAGAGAAGGTACGGATGGTGGTAGACGCGGCCAGAGAGAGAAAACTCCCTATCAGGGTGGGGGTGAATGCGGGATCCCTTGAAAAAAGACTTTTGAAGAAATATAGACATCCCACCCCTGAAGCGCTGGTGGAAAGCGCGCTGGATCAGATCCATCTTTTAGAATCTATGCAGTTTTTCGATATCAAGGTTTCTCTTAAGTCATCAAGTATGCGAGACACCATTGATGCCTACCGATTACTCCATCGCAAAAGTGACTATCCACTCCATCTGGGGATTACCTCTGCCGGCCCCCTCTTCTCTGGCACTATCAAATCTTCAATTGGTCTGGGCATCCTGCTTGAGGAGGGTATAGGTGACACCATGAGAGTGTCATTGACAGGAAGCCCGTTAGAAGAGGTGCGGGTGGGATACGAAATTCTTAAAGCCCTCTTGCTTCGTCAAAGGGGTCCTGAGGTGGTGAGCTGCCCTACCTGTGGGCGCTGTGAAATCAATATTCTCAAGTTGGTAGAGGCTATTGAAGCAGCACTACCTACCCTTCCCCCGCACCTTAAGATTGCGGTGATGGGGTGCGTGGTGAATGGACCAGGTGAGGCGAAAGAGGCGGACATTGGTATTGCCGGTGGGAGGGGGGTAGGTATCTTGTTTAAAAAAGGGAAGGTGATTAAAAAGCTTAGGGAAAAGGATTTGGCCAAGGCCCTTATCGAAGAGGCGCACACCATGTGATACTATAGGCAGAGAAAGGATATGACATGCGTTATTCACAGATGTTACTACCCACGCTTAAAGAGGATCCCAGTGATGCAGAGGTGGTAAGCCACCGACTGATGCTGAGAGCAGGAATGATTCGCAAACTTGCTGCAGGCATCTACTCCTATCTCCCTCTCGCCCAGAGGGTAGTGAAAAAGACAGAAGAGATTATCCGGGAGGAGATGAATCGGGCAGGGGCTCAAGAGGTGATTCTTCCTTTTGTCCAGCCGGCAGAACTATGGCAAAAGAGTGGCAGGTGGGATATCTACGGTAAGGAAATGGTACGATTTAAGGATCGGAGCGATCGCGAGTTCTGTTTGGGGCCTACCCATGAGGAGGTGATCACCGATCTAGTAAAAAACCAGGTCACTTCTTATCGGCAGCTTCCCCTTACCCTCTATCAGATCCATCTTAAATTCAGAGATGAGGTGAGACCCCGCTTTGGCATCATGCGGGCGAGGGAGTTTGTCATGAAGGATGCCTATAGTTTTGATGTGGATGAAAAGGGGGCAGAGGAGAGTTACCAGAGGATGTACCATGCCTACTGTAACATATTTAGGAGGTGTGGTCTCACCTTTAGAGCGGTAGAAGCTGATACCGGGCCTATCGGAGGTAGTTTCTCTCATGAGTTCATGGTGCTCGCCGATACCGGAGAAGATATAATCTTCTCTTGTAACCGTTGTGAGTATGCGGCGAGCAGAGATAAGGCAGAGATTGGTATTGCGGGGGAAGAGGTCGTACCTCCAGGGTTATGTGGTGAAATGAAGCGAGTTAAGACTCCTCAGCAGCGAACAGTTGAAGAGGTCACCCAGTTTTTAAAAGTACGGCCTCACGAGTTAGTAAAGACGCTGATCTTTCAGGATGAGAAACAGGTGATCGCAGCCCTGGTACGCGGTGACCATGAGACCAATGAGGTAAAGCTACGTTCCCTTCTCGCCACTGAAACCTTGAGCCTCGCTGATGATGAAACCATCGAGCGGATTACCAAAGCCCCTAAAGGGTTTGCCGGTCCGGTGGGGCTCACCATCACCATCATTGCCGATCATGCACTTAAGACAATGAAGAATTTTGTAACCGGAGGAAACGAAAAGGATGTCCACCTCCTCGACGTGAACTTAGGTAGGGATTTTCAGGTAGAGCGCTTTGCCGACATCCGCTTCGCCCAGCAAGGGGATTCTTGTCCCCGTTGTAGCAAAGGAGAGCTTCAAATGGCGAGAGGTATCGAGGTGGGTCACATCTTCAAGTTGGGTACTAAATATAGTGAGTCACTGGGAGCAAAATTTCTAGATGGTCAGAGAAGAGAGCACTATATGGTGATGGGGTGCTATGGTATCGGGGTGGGAAGAACGGTAGCAGCAGCGATTGAACAACATTATGATAAGAATGGTATCATCTTTCCCTCAAGTATTGCACCATTTCAGGTGACCGTGGTGTCAGTAAACCCCAGAGATCCCGTGGTCAGTGAGGCATCTGAGAGGATTTATGGTAAGCTCGCTCACGCAGGCCTTGAGGTGCTTTTCGATGACCGGGATGAGAGGCCAGGGATAAAATTCAAAGATGCCGATCTCATTGGCATTCCGCTGCGCGTTACGGTGGGGGAAAAGGCAAAGGACGGCGTTTTCGATATCAAGGTGCGAAAAACCGGCGAGGTACTTTTAGTAAGAGAGGAAGAGGTCGTAGAGAAAATCAGGGAGATGAGCTCTGGTGATTAGACTCAAAGACATCATTGATAAGGTGCTTTCCTACCATCCAGAACCGCATATTGATTTAATTGAGAAGGCCTACGTGTTTTCTGCCCAGGTGCACAAAGGCCAGTTGAGACTTTCGGGTGAACCCTACCTTACCCACCCCATGGAGGTGGCGGCACTATTGGCTGACCTCAAGCTGGATGATGTGACGGTGGCGACTGGCCTTCTTCATGATACGGTGGAAGATACCAACACCTCCCTTGAAACCATTGAAGAGTTCTTTGGGCAGCAGATTGCGTCCCTGGTGGATGGGGTCACTAAAATCAGCAAAATTTCATTTCGTGCCTCTGAGGAAAAGCAGGCGGAGAACTTCAGAAAAATGATTTTAGCAATGGCTAAGGATATTCGGGTAATACTTATCAAGTTAGCCGACCGCCTGCACAATATGAAGACGTTAAATTTTCTCCCCCAGGAGAAAATTACCGAGTCGGCTCAGGAAACTATAGATATCTATGCCCCCTTAGCCAACCGCCTTGGTATCTTTTGGATGAAAAGTCAGCTTGAGGACTATTGCTTACGCTATCTCCACCCGGAGGTGCATCATCAGCTTGAGGAGAAGGTTGCCACCAAAGAGAGGGAATCAAAGAAGTATGTAGGAGAAGTTAGCGATATTATCACCCACGCGCTCAAAGAGCATACGATTGAAGCTGAGGTACAGGGAAGGTATAAGCACCTCTATAGTATTTACAGGAAAATGCAGCTCCAAAACGTGGATTTCGATCAGGTGTTCGATGTAGTGGGTTTTAGGATTATCGTTGCGAGTGTGCGGGTATGCTATGAAACCTTAGGCGTTATTCATTCTCTGTGGAAGCCGATACCGGGAAGGTTTAGGGACTACATTGCCATGCCTAAAGCTAATATGTACCAATCACTCCACACCACGGTAATAGGACCAGGTGGAAAGAGGATAGAGGTCCAGATCCGCACTCAGGAAATGCACCATGTGGCAGAGCGTGGGATAGCTGCCCACTGGAGGTATAAAGAGGGCAGGGATATAGAGAAGAAGGATGGTGAACAGTTTGCCTGGCTACGACAACTGTTGGAGTGGCAACAAGATTTAAAGGATCCACGTGAGTTCCTGGATACGGTAAAGATTGATCTCTTCCCTGAAGAAGTCTATGTCTTTACCCCCAAGGGAGCGGTGAGGCAGTTGCCTCGAGGGGCTTCTCCTATTGACTTCGCCTATAGTATTCACACGGAGATAGGACACCACTGTGTGGGGGCGAAGGTCAATGGACGCTTAGTGAATTTGAAATATCAGCTAAAACATGGCGATATTGTTGAGATTCTCACCTCTCTCCAGCGCTACCCTAGTAAAGACTGGCTTAGATTTGTTAAGACCTCTCGGGCAAGAACCAAGATCAACCATTGGATAAAGCAGCAGGAGGAAGCCAAGAGCGTTGAACTGGGGAAAGAGATCTGTGAAAAGGAATTTAGAAAGCATGGGCTCAATTTTTCAAAATTGTCAAAAAAAGAGGTTATGGAGAAGCACTTTGCTGATCTTAAACTTAAAGATACGGAAGAGTTGTTTTCCTCAATAGCGTATGGGAGGATTTCGGCCAAACAACTCTTGGGGTACTTTATTTCGCCAGAAGAGTTAGAGAAAGGTGAGAAGGAGCCTTCTCCTATAAAGAAAGTTGCCCAGAAGCTTACGGGGAAAGAGCGGAGCGGGATCATTGTAAAAGAAATAGATACTATTATGGTGAAGTTTGGTAAATGTTGTAACCCCCTTCCGGGAGAAAAGATAAAAGGATACATTACCAGGGGCAGGGGTATCACTATTCATTCTGGTGAGTGTATGTATCTTCCGGGGTGTGATCAGAAGAGATTGGTTGATGTAGAGTGGGACCACCGCAAAGAATTTGTGTATCCAGTTAAGATAGAGGTTACCTTTATGGACAAGAAGGGATTGCTGGCAGCAATTAGCTCTTCTATTTCTTTAGCAGAGGCCAATATTTCAAACGTCAATGCCCGTACTATTGGTGGACAGAGAGGAATAAGTACCTTTGAGTTGGAGGTGAGTGATATCAAACACCTCCAACGGGTAATAAAATCAATTGAAAAGGTTAAGGGAGTTATTAAGGTGAGTCGTCTCACTCCTTGAGTGAGTAAGATGACTATTGGTTCTCTAGCTCAAGGGGGGTTTTAGTTCTAGGGGGCTTAGTAATAAAGCCTGAGCGGATACACCTGGTACACACATTAATCCTCTTTACCTCTCCGCCCATGAATACCCTTACCTTTTGAAGATTGGGATACCATACCTTTTTGGTTTTGTTGTTGGCATGGCTCACATTGTTGCCAACGTGCCTTCCTTTGCCACAGATTTCACAGATCTTAGCCATTTTTTTCTTCCTCGCATTCTTAAAAAAGTTTTGTACTAGTATCATATTTTAATTGTTTTGGCAAGTATTTTCCCACGTTCCTTGTGATTACCCATGTCGTTAATTGAGATATAGGAGAGGGGGTAGTAATAAAAAAAGGTTTTTTAAAGAAGTACTTTTGCTCCTATAGTCATAAAATATTTAAAGTTTTTATTTTTTTTACGATGTTTATTATTAACCTTTGCCTGATTGAGGCGGTATGCGCGCCGTTAATTTGCTAGTACTTTTTATCCTCTCCTTTACGCTCTATGCGGTGTGCGAGTTTAAAGGTTATCGTGGTTACTATCACAGCTTGCCTTGTTTAATTGCTGCCTTTTTATTGGTGAGATATAAGTTGAAATTATCAAAATATCTATAATTCCCCTCCCCCTCTCGCCTTCATAGCTAATAAAATTAACCACCGTTTTTCATTTCTTTTTCTTTAACCTTACCCTCCTTGCCTCAATGTTTGAGTATTTTTAACAAGCTTGTGAGCCAGGATAGCTCATTTTAAGAGTATGCATCCTATTTGCTTGAATCAGCTTGACAAATAAATATATAAATGCTATCAATTCGTTGGCTAAATATCAATTCATTCATGATTGGTGAGTAGGCGATAAAGTATATTCAATTAAACAAAAGCTCAATCGATTACCATGTAGCTAACGGAGGAGAGGAGAATGGCGCTAGAAAAAATAGAATATGATGCGAGTCATTGTCAAAGGTGCTCGACTTGCAAATGGGTACACCTCTGGGAGATAAAAAGTCACCGTTTTTCTAAGAGTTGCCCTTCTCTGGTGTATGGTAAATTTGATGCCTATGCTGCCCAGGGAAAGAATGATATTGCCACTGGTCTGCTCAAAGGTGAGTTAACCTGGGATCAATCAACTGATAAACTCTTAGAGATCATTTATCGCTGTCCCATGTGTGCGGCCTGTGACATTAACTGTAAAAGAGTGATGGATTTGGACATTATCGGGGTCCTTGAGGCATTGCGTGAAGAAGCCTGTGAGAAAGGCTATGGTCCTCTTCCCGCCCATAAGGAATTTATTACCAGTATTCAGCAGTATGATAATGTGTGGAAACAACCCCGTACCCGCAGAGCTCACTGGGCGCGAAAATTAGATATAAAAGATTTGAGCACGGGAAAGGAAAAGGCTGAGGTCCTCTACTATGTTGGCTGCACCTATGCGTATAAACCAGAGGTAGATGTGGTTCCCATCGGAACCGCTGAGATATTCAAAAAGGCGGGGGTTGACTTTGGTATTCTCGGAACTAAAGAGGTGTGTTGTGGTGGTATTTGTGACAACGTAGGAGACAAAAAGAGTTTTGCAGAAATCGCTGAGAAAAATCTCAAGATGTTCAAAGAGACGGGCGCAAAGACTATTGTCACCAACTGCCCCGGATGTTTTATGACCTTTAGTGAAAAGTATGCCCGTCACCTCAAGATTGATACCTCTGATCTTGATTACCAGGTAGTGCATTCCACGGTGTTTATTAATGATCTTATCCAGAAAGGCAAATTGAAGCCCTCTAAAAGTGTAGATATGAAAGTAACCTACCATGATCCCTGCCACCTCGGGCGGAGAGGGGAACCCTATACGCACTGGGAAGGAAAGAGAGTTGAGTGGGGTTTGACTGATCCACCACGAAAGCTCAATAGGGGAGTGGATGGTATTTATGAACCACCGCGGGAGATACTTAAAGCGATTCCGGGTATGAAATTTGTTGAGATGGAACGCATCAAGGAGTACTCGTGGTGTTGTGGTTCAGGGGCTGGGTCCAAGTCAGCTTTTCCCGATTTTGCGCTCTCCACGGGGAAAGAGAGGATTGAGGAAGCGAAGTCCACTGGCGCGAGTGCCATTGTAAGTGCCTGTCCATGGTGTGAATCACACTTGAGGGATGCCATCGATTCCATGGGTGAATCACTAAAGATCTACAATGTGGTTGAACTGCTGAAGCAGGCTCTGTAGTACTAGCCCCAAATCAAGCGAGTATAAAATCTTTGGTGTGAATTAGCGCTACGCGACTGATCGCATAGCCAGAAAATTAACAGTGAGAGGCCACCATAGGTGCTATATATGATGTTCACAGGCATTAT
>Ga0315285_10000226_pt1 | contig 55928 bp, 69 predicted proteins | sample YL17G09_36_MG_FD_203698 | JGI IMG/M metagenome (GOLD analysis project Ga0315285, IMG submission 203698) | Sediment microbial communities from Yellowstone Lake, YNP, Wyoming, USA - YL17G09_36 | ecosystem: Environmental > Aquatic > Freshwater > Lake > Sediment | place: USA: Wyoming | collected... | reverse complement strand
AATCATCGACACCAATGAAGCGATGGCAGTAATTGACGCCTTGATCGGGAAGACCGACAAGATTAAGGTTGGAGTGATAGACTGTCGGTGGGATATGGGAGACGTTCATAAGAAGATTGAGTGGGCCAAGTTCCTAGCCGATGCGCTGGTCGCGCTGTATAACAGGCAATCGTACTACATCAAGGATGGCCTCTGGCAATATGCAGACCAAAGCATCAAGGATACTTGGCCGAGAGAGCAATAAGAATTAGATTGTCATCATGAAAATCACGCAAGCTAACAAAGGTCCACTCCTCACCAAGACCGGCTTCGACAATTACGATTATTGTCTCAACACCTACGTCGGATGCCGATTTGGGTGTGCATATTGTTATGTGCGATTCTTCATCAAAGACGAGAAGGAGCCGTGGGGACAATTCTTAAGGACAAGAAATCACGTTGTGGATAGACTCGCCAAAGAAATGGCAAGGCTCCCGATCGTAAAGAAGACCAAAAAGGGAGTGGTGAAATGGAGCGGACCAGCTCTCCAGGACGCAAGGATAGTAATGGGCACGATGACCGATCCATACCAGCCGATTGAGAAGAAATTACTCTTAACGAGGAGTGCGCTGGAGATCTTAGAGGCCAATCCTCCAAAGAAGGTTGGAATATTCACAAGGAGTCCAATCGCGGCTCGGGATATCGACATCTTCAAAAGGCTGCCGGATATGCACATCCATATCACTGTCTCGCCGCTTCCCCAAGACATCAAGAGAATGCTGGAACCGGTCTCTGTAACGATGAAAGCCGGTTTGCGTCTTGTCGAGAAGATGAAGAACGCTGGCATTAAGACCAACGTGAATGTTGCGCCAGCCCTTCCTTTTGTTAGTGAGCAATTCACGCGGTTCATGGCCGATGAGTTGGCTCGCTTGAAGGTTGACGAGTTCTTTGTCGATCCCATGCAACCATATGCTCAATCACTTGAGAAAGTCAGAGAATGCTTGAAAGGCCATCCCAAAGCCGATGCAATAATCAACCTAATGTCTGACAAGCCCAAATATGAAGCCTGGAAGGATCAATTCCATGCCGACTGGATAAAGGCGTGGGATCAGAGCAAGTCTCCTAATACTTTGGCTATTGCTTGTGATCATGAGCGTGGGATTAGGAAGAATATGGCAGATAAATGAAAAAGGTATTCATCAAGATTATTAAATCTTGTTCCGCGTGTCCAGACATCAAGATGGACAGCAATCAAACCAGACTACTTTGCTCGAAGAAATCAAATAGATTTATTTGTTGGGATGATACAGAAAGCCTAGATTTCTTTCCGGCGTGGTGCCCGTTAATTGATCTTCCGCTATTTGATATTCATGATATGGAGAAGCACAATGATTATGCCAGTAAGCATTCTTGACAACGACCTCTACAAGTTCTCAATGGGAAACGCGGTTCTTCATCAGTTTCCAAATCTGAATGTTCAATATTCATTTATCAATCGAGGTATGCACAAGTTTCCTCCTGGATTCGCGGAAACTATCCATGAAAGTGTCAAGCACTTCAGCAATCTTCAATTGCGCGACATGGAGAAGGTATTTCTCCACAAGCGTTGCCCATATCTTGATCCGGTCTACCTCGACTTCCTTGAGGGATACAGATACGACCCGCATGAGGTCAAGATCTCACAGAATGAGTGTGATCTGAAGGTCATCATTGAAGGTCCGTGGTACCGGACTATTTATTGGGAAGTCCCGCTGATGGCCCTGATCTCGGAGCAATATTATATCAGCACAGATGAATTGCAGCCGCCCGCCCTTCTTGGCCTTGGTCGTGGTCTTAGTTTGGTTGATGAGAAAATCCTCAAGAAGAGAGAACAAATTCGCTCGCTTGGCGTGCCTGTCTCCGATTTCGGGACCAGGCGCAGATATTCATTCGACAATCATCAACATGTAATCAGCCGCCTTGCAGATACCATCACTGGCACCAGTAACGTTTATCTTGCTATGATTCACAATCTCAAGGCCATTGGCACGGTTGCGCACGAATGGATTATGGCAATGGGCGCACTGTACGGATTTAAGATGGCGAACAGGATTGCCATGGAGAACTGGATTAAGGCATTTGGTGGTGATCTTGGAATTGCTCTTTCCGATACCTATACCACCAATGTATTCTTGCGGTCATTCGACAAGAAATTTGCGAAGTTGTTTGATGGGGTGCGCCAGGATAGCGGGTCGCCATTCAATCAAGCTGCGAAAATCATTAAGCATTACGAATCTCTTGGGATCGATCCCAAGACTAAGTCGATCATCTTCTCTGATTCACTCAATCTTGATATGGTCAAGGAGATCCACGAGTTCTGCGGTGGCAGAATTAAGGATGCTTACGGCATCGGTACGAATTTGACAAACGATGTCGGGGTCAAGCCTCTCAACATCGTCATCAAGATGACTGGTGTTGAGATTGACGGGCAATGGACTCCGACCGTCAAGCTGTCAGATTCGAATGGTAAGAATACCGGTGATTCGAGCATGGTTCAATTGTGTAAGGGTATTTTAAGAATTGAATGAGGTATACGCATCGATTGAGATCTTCTTGTCTGAAGAAGGATTGCAGTATACCACCAATCCAGCGGAAGACCACGGATATACAATATCTGAGGCATGGTCATTCATTGGCGACGAGGAAGGCACAATACATTCAATAGTCACACATATTGATCCCGTTCGAACGACTATTATACATCAAGGAAAGACCAAGATAAAGATCATAACTATTAACTACAATAATGACGATGACTTTAATGTCACATTCCTAGATCTGGCTAATCCACAGTTCTTTGCGTTGATCGGCGAAATAATTCACAGAGGGCGCATTGGCAACTTGGAGTGGACTGTGCACGAAGATTTCAAATCAGCATTAATGCAGGAGTAGTACATGGCAAAGTGGACGACATTGAAGTGCTCTGAAGTTATCGAAATCATCATTAAATGGACCAAGAATTACGTTAGCGAGGCCCATGCCAATGGGGTTGTCATTGGGCTTAGCGGTGGTATTGATTCAGCCGTCGTGGCTGCCATCGCAGTCAAGGCTATCGGCAAGGACAATGTGCTTGGGGTTATGATGCCATGCAGCTCTAGTCCTGAGGATGCCGAAGATGCGAAGCTGGTCGCCGACTGGCTTAAGATTCGTCGTACTACGATCGATCTATATGACGGTTTTAATCGTCTCTCGAAGGATATTTGGGATCATTGTGGGTCGTGGATCACCGAGTTGCCCGACTGGCAGCAGAGGCGCAACATCACCAGCGCTAATATCAAGTCGCGCCTTCGGATGGTCACCTTGATGGCGCTCGCCAATCAGATGAATTACTTGAGCATCGGCACGACAAACAAATCGGAGCAGATGCTCGGATACTTCACCAAGTATGGCGATGGTGGAGTTGATTTTGAGCCAATTCTGGATATCTTCAAGACTGAGGTATTCGAGGTTGCCAAGGCACTCGGAGTTCCGGACAAGATCATTGCCAGGAAGCCGAGTCCTGGGTTGTGGGCTGGGCAGACGACTGAGGGCGAATTGGGAATGCTATACAGCAGGATCGATGAGATACTCATGAGCCAGGATATTTATTTTCCTGGTTATAAGCCGAAGAATGATGACGAAAAGCGTGTAGTTGCATTAGTTCACAAGTCTTGGCACAAAAGACGTGTACCGCCACACTGCAGCTTGTCTGACTGGAGATTCCGCAAGTAATTGGTGCAGAAATTTCACTTAATTAGTCTGTGTTCGTCTAACGGATGAGGAAAGCATGAACGCCAAGGACATTGCCACTTTGCTTGAAAAAGCATCTGCCGCCTACTACAATAGTACCCCGGTTATGAGTGACGCGGAGTTCGATTCCCTCAAGGATCAGCTGATCAAGCTCGATCCTACCAACCCATTTCTCAAGAAAATCGGCGCTCCTGTGTCTTCCTCTGTCTGGCCCAAGGTGAAACACAAGCACTTCATGGGCTCGCAATCAAAGGTCACCACAAGGGATGAATACGCTAAATGGGCGAACGGCAAGAATGGTGCCATCCAGATCTCTCATAAGCTTGATGGCTCGACTATCGTCCTCACCTATAAGTCTGGCAAGCTCACCAGCGCAGTGACCCGTGGCGACGGCGAAACCGGAGAGGATATCACGTCCAATGTTCTGAAAATGGATAATGTCAAGGAAACTCTTCCGATCACTTTCAGCGGCGTCCTCCGTGGAGAGATGATTCTCACGCTCGACAAGTTCAACCAGCATTTCAAGCCCATTGGGTACAAGAACCCGCGTAATGCCGCGAATGGTGTCGCTAGGGACAAGAAAGGTAGCAATCTCGTCGCTCATATCAAGCCGATTTACTTCGACGTCAAGCCCGATAAGGATGTGCATATTTCGAGCGAGGCGCTCAAGGCCAAGCTCGTTGGCGCGATGGGCCTCGAATACGTCTGGAACGTTACCATTCCGATCAAGGATGGGTGGGATTATTTCGAGAAATTCGACAGGGATGTTCTGCCTTACGAGATTGATGGACTGGTCGTGAAGCTCGAAGTCCTCGACTACCAGGAGTCGTTCGGTGCAGTAGACGGGTGCCCCAAGGGGCAGATCGCCATTAAGTTCGCGTCCAAGTCAGTCATGACGATGCTAAAAGACGTTACATGGCAGGTCGGAATGTCCGGTCGTATCACACCGGTTGCCGAGCTTGAGCCCGTCGACGTCGGCGGTGTGACCGTTAGTCGCTCCACACTCAACAACCTCGACTATATCAAGGCTTTGGATGTCGCAATTGGTGACAAGGTCACCGTCGCCAGGATGAACGACGTCATTCCGGCTGTGGTGAATGTGGTCGATAGGAGTGGTAGGAAGGATGGCAAATCTGACATCAATCTTCCCAGCAAGTGCCCCTCATGCGGGAATAAGCTCGAGCGCGATGGCGCATACCTCATCTGCGCGTTCTCTTCATGCTCGGGAGCTGTCTTCGGTAACATGATGGTGTGGATCAGGGCACACGACATGCTCGGCTTCGGAAGGGTTGTGGTCAGCAATCTTATCGAGACGGGTATTGATAGCCCTGAGAAGCTATACTCTGCTACTACAGATCAGCTCTCGTCTGCCTGTGGGTCCGATAAGACCGCCGATAAGCTGAAGGTCGAGATCGACAAGTCCAAGGACACCACACTGGACAGGTTCTTGGTTGGGCTGAACATCGTTAGTCTTGGTAATACCAATTCCAAGAGAATTGCCAAGAAGTTCAAGACTCTCGATGGCGTGCTCAAGATGAACATCAACGATCTTGAGTCCGTTCAGGGGATTAAGACCACGGCTATGACCATCAGGAAGGGCCTAGAAGAGAAGAGAGACTTGATCAACAAGCTCTCCAAGATCGTCAACGTGAAGGGCGTCAACGATACCGGCCCTCTTGGCGGCAAGAGTTTCACGATGACCGGGCTCAGGGCTTGGAATGGCGTCGATCTTGAGGAAGCCGTCAGGAAGTACGGCGGCGATCTTCGCAGCGGAGTCAGTAAGGATCTAGACTTCCTGATTATCAAGGATCTCGACAGCACCAGCCATAAGGCTATCAAGGCTCGTGAATATGGAACTAAGCTTATCCACCCTGACGAGTTCATGAAGATGATTGGCGCATAATATTTCGTACATCACGAGGAGAAAGAGAAATGGAAGAAGCCACAAACACATATGCTTTGCGCTGCTTCCTAAATGGAAAGCGTAAGAAGACGGACAAGCTCACGAAGTTCGAAGCGCGGATCTATCGAGCTGCTGCGCGGCACCTTGCTCGCTATCTTGGCAAAGAGTATCATCTGGGGAAATAAATGACGAAAAACATATGGATCGGCGAGGCATTATACCTAGGTTGCAAGATCTGGAGTCCAATACCAGGAGAGCCATGGTACGAGACTAAAAAGGAAGCCCTAGCCCAATCGATCAGGGCAGTGGTAGAGGACCCATTTGACGCATGGCCGAAGGTGCGAGCCGTGAAATACCACCGCGAGAGCGAAAAGCGCAAATATATCAATAAGGTGTGGCCAATTCTGGAGTTGTAATGATACTTACGGGCGGTAGAGAAGTTGTGTTTATGCTCCATGCCGGTAGCCATTTATATGGCACCAATATTCCAAATTCTGACATCGACGTTCGCGGAGTCGTAATCCCCAAGGCCGAGGAAATCATTGGCCTCGACCGATTCGAATATCTTGATACCACGCACCGAGAAGAAGACACATTACTTTATTCACTACCAAAATATATCTGGTTGCTTCTCAAAGGCAACCCTAATGTCCATGAATGGTTATGGGCTCGAGAATTTTCAACCATGACCGATATTGGACAGGTTCTGGTGGTCAGCCGTAAATTGTTTCTATCCAAGAAAGTTGCCTCGTCTGCACTTGGATATCTAAAGGGCCAAGTCAAGAAGATGCACACTGGTGGTTCAACGAGAGATCTTGGTGCCAAACGCAAGGCATTAATAGAACAATATGGATTCGATACGAAGAATGCCTATCATGCTGTAAGGCTCGCCAGAGTCGTACAAGAATTGTGTAAGACTGGTGAGATTAAGACATATCGGTCCGAAGACAGAGAAGAGCTACTTTCCATTAGGAATGGGGCGCTATCCTTCGGCGACATAATGAAGCTCATTGAATCAGAAACTCAAGCTGCAGATCGGGCCTTCGAATTGAACGAAGCAGGTCTAGCAGATGAACCAGATAGAAAATTTGCGAACGATTATCTAATGAGAACTCTTTGCGAAGAAGTCCGTTTATGGTGGTCTAAACAACATGCTTAAAGACAAATCAGTTTGGGATCTGCCGGTGAAACCAGATCATGACGGCGGTGACGATGTCTTCACGGCCTTCATAGGTGATCGCAAGGCTGTTGAGACCACAGAGCAATTGATGGAGTTTGTTAAGAAATGGCGTAATGTTTGGTTGTTTAAGGAGACGAAGAAGGATATTCCCTGTCATTGTTCTGAGGCAGAAGAGAAAATTATTGATCTCACATTCAATCCTGCCGAGATACTTAAATGTTTCGAGATCAATAAAAAAGGCAAATGTGATATAGTAGGTTGTCCATGTGCTTACATCATGGTTCCGACCATATTATTGAGGTCGTCTATTCTCGCCAATGAGTTTAGTGTCCCTCACGATATTGCATTGATCCAATTGTCAGTTATGGCCGGTTTCCCTCCAAGATGAATAAAAAACAAAATGAGAGACAGATAAGAGAAGAACGGATTATTATATTAAAGGGGTTAATTGATGCGATATTTTGCGGATATGTCAGAAAAGAATTGTTAGATCGCGATCCAGATTTTGGTATGAATTTAGCAACCGCTGGGCAAAAAAAACCCGTATTATCAATAATGTTGCACGGTAACAATAAGATCTCACTATCTATCAATAGACCTCCTACATTAGCCGACATGCGCGAATATCGAGATATTGATATTATTAAAGATAAAGAATTTGAAGATGTTGGGGAATACCATTTGGCTGATCCAGAATGTATTACTAAAATCCAAGACACAATAAAGAAAATACGCGAGAGATTCACATTCATAATCAACCCGATGTGTAGTGAGCATAAAAGCAGATTAATGCTAAAATATTTCATCTTAACTCAAATCAGAAGTTCAACAGATCAGTATTTATGATAATTGTCACGAAAATTATAAATCCATGGGGTACCAATTATGGAAAACACCAACACCGAGAATGCGAGTGAGGCCAGGGAGTTGGTCAGACATGCGAGTGAGGCCAGGGAGTTGGTCAGACAAATCATTGACCGCATTAACGATCGTGGTATTGCCAGTCCTTTGGACTTCAAGCTGCTTGACAAGATCAACGATCTTAGGCTGGTCTTGGAGAAACTAGCCAAAGAAGGTTATTTTATCGACATCAGGATTGGCCACGATGATATTTCATTCCGTCGAGTTTAGGTAATTGTCACAAAACAGGCCATCAATAGATCTCACGTTCATTTATGAGGCAATCATGGACAATAAACTTCCCCGAGACACTTATCCCTCCGGTCTCAATCCCAACGACTTCCAGTGCTTTGGTCCTGCCGCGACCAAAGACGGCGCGTTCGAAGGGACGATGATCGCCGACATGGGCTGTTTCAAGCAGGATGGCATCGACTCCAACAAATATTATCACGGTGCCGTCGTCCAGTCGCGCAAGGACCAGAAGTGGTTCGCATATTTCGAGTGGGGTCGCACAGGCTCGAGCGCGTCCTTCCAGTTCGTTCCGTGCTCCTCGAAGGATGACGCTCAGAGTGAATATGCGAAGCAACTCCACTCCAAGAACGACAAGCGTGGCGAGTGGATCAACCACCCCTCTCTTGGTCGCATTCTCCAGGCCAAAGCCGACAAGGATTGCTACCTTGTCAGACCGCTCGCCACGAGGTCCACTGGCCTCCCCGATGCCAAGACGATCACTCAGAACGAGGGATCGAAGCAACCCGCGAAGCCTACCAACGGGATCAAGAAGGCTGCTTCGAGCCCCGTTTCCGATCCTCAGACGATGAAGCTGATGAGGGATCTCAACGTCGGTACTGTCAAGTTCACTCGCGGATCGATCGTCGGCGATGCACTCCCCACCCAAACCGCCATCGACGAGGCTCGCGACATCCTCTCGACCGCCACGAAGCGGGTCGGCGTCGTCGGAGACAAGGTTGACGATCAGGTCAACGACACCGAGATCAAGCAACTCACGTCCCTGATGTATGGGCGCATCCCGAAGAAGAAGGAGCGTAATGCTCTTCCCGAGACTTGGATCCTGAACAAGGACAACATCTTCATGTGGAACCAGGACCTCGACGCATTCGAATCTGCCCTCTATTCCGGCAAGATCGATAACGTCGAGGAGGTCAATGATCCATTCGGCGGGATGAAGATCAAGATGGAGTGGCTCGGACCCAATTCCACCACTGGGGAATTCATCAGGTCCTGGATGCCTCATGCCAGCAGGAACATGCACGGTGGTATTGGCGATATGAAGATCCAGAATGTCTGGTCGGTCGAGAGGGATGGTGATCCTGCGAAGATCGCTGGTTCTCAGAACAGGATCATCAGCGACAATCTCTCGACCAATGAGAAGCCTCTGCACCAGCCCAAGAGGACCGACATCGAGGATCGGGACGAATTGAAGAGGTTCGTCCAGACCCACACCTGGATGCTGTTCCACGGGACCCGCTCGGTGAACGTCAGCGGCATCCTAAGGGAAGCGCTGAGGATGCCTAAACAGCTCGTGGGTGTTGTAATTACCGGGGCTCTCTATGGAGGTGGGATCTATTTTGCAGATGACTGGAAAAAGAGTGCTGGATATTGTTCACTCGACAATTCATACTGGGCAAAAGGTGGGGGTGGTGTCTCTGGACGTGGTGCCTTTATGTTTGTGGCTGACGTGGTGATGGGCAAGCCCTTTATTGTTGACGGGCCTAGGGCATTCACACAGCCTCCGAAAGGACATCACTCGGTGTTCGCAATTGGTGGTGGATACATCAAAAATAATGAAATAGTGGTTTATTCGGCTGACCAGCATCGCTTGAGGTATCTGGTAGAATTTAAGGCTTAAGCAAATATAAATCATGGAAAAACGATATCGTGAACTACAAGATAAATCATGGTTAGAAACCAAATATATTGACCAAAAACTGGAAATTCCACAAATATCTAGAATGCTAGGGTGTAGTCCTCCAGGTGTCAGATTTGCGCTCAAAAGGTACAAGATACCAATCCGTAATACTAAATTTAAGTTTCATAAATTAAACGATAAGGGTTGGTTAATTAAGAAATATGTTGATCAGAAATTGGGTACACTTGATATCGCCAAAGAATTAGGGTGTACCAAACACGGTGTGCGAGTTGCACTTAAACGACACAGCATTTTGTTACGGACATCTAAAGACGCAAATGATATTCGCTTAGACCGCAGAGGATATCAGAGCGAATTTGTACAGCTCAATGATAAGGAGTGGTTAACCGACAAACACGTCGGTGGGAAATTAGCACCATTACAAATCGCGAGGATAGTGGGGGCAAAACAAGGAGCAACAGTAGTAAAAGCATTGCGTCACTTTAATATTCCAATAAGAATATGTAGGAGACCTTTCACAAGTATAAATGACAATTTTAAAGTGAATCAATCTGTTATTGATGGATGTCTACTTGGTGATGGATGCATATTAAATAAATGTATTACTCCAATTTTTAGGAAGAAAAATAAATACCACGATCATGTTATGATGGTTGCCGAGTCTTTATGTGGAAATATGGCAGCTCGTAGGGTAAAAAAGCAAATTAGCAAAGGACCTGTTGGCACCGCGTCAGAAGGTAAATTGTTCGAATGTTATTTGTTCACCACACTGTCGCATTGCGAATTAAAACCATTTTGTGATAGATGGTACCCCATTGAACGTCGTGATTATCCAGTTGGATTTAGAAAGTCTATTCCACAAGATATTGAAATTAATCCGACAGTTCTACTACATTGGTTTCTTGATGATGGTTCAACATCTTATCGTGTACGTGACAAAAAGATCAAATATGATCAAATCCGTCTAGTCTTCTGTACTGATAGCTTCACTAAAGAAGATCAAGAAATGCTTGCGAAGAAGGTCAACAACAAGTACGATCTTGATATGAAGACGACGCCATTCCACAATTCTTCTTGGCGTCTCCGTATTCCCCAATCACGCGTTCCTAAATTCTTCGAGATTATCGGTCCTCCGCCAGTAAAATCACTAACTTATAAATGGAAAATACTTGCCACAAACAGCTGTATTTAATAAAGTCGGCAATATGAGAAAGCGCAAAATATTCAGTTTCGATGATCTCGCGGAATTGTGCAAACATCGCAAAGAAGTCTCTCCGGCGCGGTGTTTGTGGGCGTTCCAAAGGTCAGAATCACAATCGGGACCATTTTATGGTTGTTATCATTTCAACGTGAAGGACGGGCCAATCCAATGTTGCGCCTCATTCTGCAAACCGTGGCGCAATTGTGGCGTGCCGATCGGACCAATATTTGGAAGTTACGACAGTGAACGCCGCACACGAACAGGGCGACGTGCAGCTAATAAGTGGCGTTAAATATGAAGATTGTAATTCCACCGGTTGAAAAGTGTCAACATGGGTTGGACGTTGAGCGAGATGTTTGCCCAGACACGTGCCCATTTCATAGTAGTGGTGAAATGGGCTCGGGGTGCTCTATGGTTTGGGCAAAGAAGTCCGATCCTAACGATAGTTGGTTCGTGCGTAAGTTTTTAATTTGCCCCGGCGAAAATTGTCCTGGACCTGGGGAATATCAGTTAAAGAAGATCACGAGAAGCCGCGAGGATGCTCATATGTTCGAGTCCAAATTCCCCCAAAAAGAGTTGGTAGTCAAGGTCCTGCTTGACAGATCTAACCAGATAATGAATGGAGCAAGAGCAAGAGAAGAGAATGAGGCCATTGAGAAGGCGAAAGAAGCAAAAGCAGTTCATCAAGATGGTGGTGGATATTTACTTAAATGCAATAAATGTGACAAGTCAATCGGGTGGAGCAAACAGATCGTTGAGATTATTTGCGACAGTTGCAAGGTGAAGACACGTTGTACTATCTGCAAGAAAGAAATGCCTCCTAGCACTTGGCCATGGTGTAGAAATTGTTGCGAAGATCCAGGATATTAAAATGCCAAAGCACCCAGAATGCGAGACTGAAGACGGTTATAGAATATGCATGGCTTGCCGACATTGGACAGTGCGTTTAACCTGTTCTAGTTGTCCGATGCGCGATACTCCAGATGATGCCGAATGCTCCGACACCGATTGTTATTATTGCGAGCTTGGGTTCGATAAAGATAATTCTCAACAAACCAAACAAGCAATGGATCACAAATCATGACCGAGCGCGAGATGTTTGAGCAATCATTCAAGCGACCAAAGAACTTCTTTAATTTGTCCGGTAAAGAACAATGGGACATAGACAAGAATCTTGGGATCTTGGATTGGAATGGTAACGATCTCTCTGATGAAGATATCAAACGTTTTGATGCCCATTATGGTCTAAAGTTCAATAAAGTTAAGAAGGAGAAGTCGCATGTGTGATCAAACCACCCTCACCATGGTCCAGGAAGCTGTATCTGTGGCTGTCAAGGCGGATAGAATGTTCACGGCTTTCGACATCAGTAAGGATGTCAAGCAGTCCGCGAAGAGCCAGGGTCTGCCTGTCGAGCGTCATCGCAACATGAAGAACGAGATCCACAACGAGATGTCGCAGTACATCGATAGTGGGCTCTACGAGAAGCAGCTCATGGACATCGGGGCTCCGATCAAGGCTTTCGTCTACTACCCCACCGGTCAGGATCCCACCAAGTATGCTGGTGGCCCCAAGAATGCCACCGCACCGGTCCAAGCGATCAGCTCGTTCCTCGATGCCGCAGTCCCGAAGCCGCCCGATGACGACGAAGAGGACGAAGAGGACGAAGAGGACGAAGAGGACGAAGAGGACGAAGAGGACGAAGAACTTAGCGTGACCCCGGCTTGCAGTGGTGGCACCACTTGTAGTGGGCAATGCACGTGCGCCACTAATATTGCTCCGGTTGGCCAGAACACTAATCCCCTCTCCAACCGTTCAAAGGGGATGAGGTCGATCTTCACGGAACGGAAGGTTGACAAGAGGGGTGCTCTCGCGATTCCCTCGAAGCTGATCAAAGGCATGAGCCTCAACAAGGGCGATCTCGTTGTGGTGCAGACCGTGCCTGGGGCGAGTTCTGGCTCTCTCGTCATCACCACTGATTGCACGGCAATTGTAGGTGGGGATCCGAAGCGTGGTCATACCCTCAAAGTGGACAAGTACCACAATGTCAGGATTTCCAAGTCCTACATTCCAGTCGGCAATTCCTTCGACTTCAATGGTCAGACGGATAAGATCACGGTGAGCGCGAACAAGTAACGCTCCACTGGATATCACACAGATAAGGAGAATATCATGCAAAAGGTTCACCTGCTCGTCATCGACCCTCAGTATGACTTCTGCAGCCCGAAGGGTGCGCTCTACGTCGATGGGGCCGACAAGGATATTGAGAGGCTTTCGGTCTTCGTGGACAGGGTTCGTGATAAGATCGAGATGATCCACGTCACCCTCGACTGTCACCATCTCATTGCCATCGCCCACCCGATCTTTTGGGTGGACAAGGCCGGGAATCACCCGAATCCTTTTACCATCATCGCAGCTGCTGACGTCGCGAGCGGCCTGTGGCGCACCACCAAGCCAAGCTGGCAGAAGCGGGCGCTCGACTACGTGAAGACGCTGGAGAAGAACGGACGGTACCCGCTGTGCATCTGGCCTCCTCACTGCATCATCGGACACCCTGGCAACAACGTCGCCTCCTCTCTCCAGATCGCGCTCTACGAGTGGGAGAAGCAGAAACTCCGCACGGTCAACTTCGTGACCAAGGGATCGAACCCGTGGACCGAGCATTACAGCGCGGTCCAGGCTGACGTTCCGGACCCCGAAGATCCGTCTACGCAGATCAATACCGGGCTGATCGGCACTCTCGAGAGGGCCGACATCATCTTGATCGCCGGGGAAGCCGGTAGCCACTGCCTTGCGAACACCGTCCGCGACATCGCGAACAACTTCGGCAACGACAGCTACATCTCGAAACTTGTCCTCCTGCAGGACGCCACGAGCCCCGTTACGAGCTTCGAAAAGCTGCAGGAGAATTTCATCGCCGAGATGAAGCACAAGGGCATGAAGGTTACCACGACCGTTGACTGGATGGCGTAATACAAAGATTGGAGTTAGGTGACTGCCAGAAGCACGGCAATAAAATGAGTAGCTCATGAGCCCAGGATCTTAGGATTAGCTGGGCGGAAAGAAGCGTCTGGTTGACTGTGAGCGGCCTAACTTCAATCTTCAAGAGGGCATAAGATGACGAGTGAGTAACATACGAAATAAGGAGAATATCATGACCGACAAGTCTAAGGCCAAGAGTGAGCCGCTCGAGCAGCACAATCTGACTACTTCTCATTTCGGATTCTCCGCCAAGAACGTCGATGAACTCGGTGCTACGGAGTACACGTTGGTCACAATTGCCGTTGATATCAGCGGTAGCGTGGCGTCGTTCAAGGGCGAGATGGAGAAGTGTCTCCAGGAGATCATCGACGCTTGCCGGAAGTCTCCGCGAGCCGACAACCTCATGGTCCGGGTTCTCACGTTCAGCAACAATCTTGATGAGATGCACGGATTCAAGCTGCTGCAGGAATGCGCTCCTGGCGATTATGCCGACGCACTCAATGTCGGGGGTATGACGGCGCTGTGTGATGCGACTGTCAACGCCATCGAGGCTCTCGGAGCTTACGGCAAGACGCTCGTCAGCCACGACTATGATGCCAATGGCATTCTGATCGTCATCACTGACGGCGCCGACAACAACTCGACCAACACCGTGCAGCAAGCCGCCAAGGTGGTTAAGAACATTAACAAGGACGAGGCCCTTGAGAGCTTGGTGACCATCCTTGTCGGGGTGAACGTGAGCGACCCGCAGATCAGCAAGCTACTCAACGACTTCAAGGACAAGGTTGGGTTCACACAATACATCGAGATTGGGAATGCAAACGCCAAGACCCTGGCGAAGCTGGCGAAGTTCGTCTCCCAGTCGATCTCCAGCCAGTCGAAGGCGCTGGGAACTGGTGGGCCGTCCAAGCCGCTTAGTTTCTAACACTGCTGGCCCGTTAGTACAATGCTCGCAAGAGCCGGAAGGCAAGGCGGAGTGCGCACGAAGCTGAGCCGGAGAGGTTAGTACCGCCTTCGGGCGATATGGAGGTTCAAATCCTCCACGGGCCACTAATGAAAAAGACTAAGACAACACCACTCATTAACGTAGTAACCAAGCTTGGAGTCGCTGATGCAATCGATTTATGCATCAGCGAAATTGGAGCTAGGAGAGTATTAAAGACCATCTTTGCTATCTGTTTTAGGAACACACTAGAAAAGAGCTGTTTCCCGATGAACTTATTGGCCAATAAAGGCGACGAGGAAATGGCGAATGTAGCTTGTGCGCTACACTATATAGAGCAGAACTGGCAGCAGGTTACAGACGATGGACTCAATTTGCTTGGTGACAAAATAAAACAAAGTAGGAAGAGCTAAGTATGGACAAGACAAAAATATTAAGCCTACTTGAAGATGTTAAGAAAGAAATTATTGGCGACAACGGAACAATAAAAGCAGAAGATAAAGAAGATACTCCGCAATCTATTTTTAAGAAGTTAATATTTACGTTGTTATCCATTCCTCCAGACGATAACGCCATTAAAAAGCATATCGGTCAGGCAATATACGAGATGTACGGATATATTCATGCAATGGATGAAGAAACGCAATACTTATTCTGCATTTATGCTGTAAACCTCTTGGATAATATTATAGCAGAGCATGGAAACGTAAAGGCGCGGTTCAGTGAAATTCATAAAAAGCTGTTATGTCTAATCGAAACCGGTAAGTACACTGAAGTAGTAGTTCCACTGGGATCTAAATTTGATGAAACATTTTCGCCGTCGAAGTATGAGCGCAAACAGATTAAGTCAGATAAGCCGATTGGTGTTATAATCGGAATTGAAAAACGAGGCTTTTTGGACAGTAATGGCGTTTGCGTACAGAAGGCGATAGTATTGGTAGCAAAAAGCTAGTAGATAACAGCGATAAAATCGAGCAACACACAAGGCCAATTCGTGAAATATGCTGGTATAGTGGACCGTCCAAGCCGCTTAATTTCTAAGGATAAGATGAAAATATTAAAGATTATGGGGTATAATTATCGCTGTCGAATTGTGGATAAGGAAGATCTATCTAATATGGGCACATGTGATGCGCGAAACCAAATTATCAGGTTAGCAGCCGAGTCGTGCGACCAAGGGGTCGAAAGCACGATCATCCATGAGATGATCGAAGCAATTAATTTCCATCTGCAACTCAGCCTAGAACACAATAAAATTATGTCCCTTGAGGCCGCACTACATCAGGCGTTGACAGCCAATGGGGTATGCTTGCGTCCACTATTAGATGCAAGTGGCTGGAACGCACGGAAGAAGGCCATATGGAAGAAAAAGACTAGACGTTCAAAGGGCCATTAAAGGTGAAATGTGTTAGTGTATAATATGCACACCGACTCATGTTTTCTCACTGGTAAAAGCCATCAAGTATGCCAGGATTATGCGCTATCGGGCACCAAAAAGGACGTACCATATGCTATTGTCGCTGATGGCTGCTCATCCTCGCCCAATACCGATATCGGTGCTAGATTAGTATCACATGCATTAACCCAAAAGCTACCAATTAGCGATAAATTACGTCATAGGGAAATAACCCCCGATATTATTCAAGTTATAGAAACTGCTAGGAATGCCACATCTCTTCTCGGCCTACCAATAGAGTGTCTCGACTCGACATTGCTGCATTGTGAATTCATATGGAGTAAACTGAATTCCGCTCCATGCGACTCGCCAAGAATGAGTGAGAACTGCGAATATTTATCTTGCATGGTGATTGGTGATGGCATCATAGCCGCCAGATTGAGGTCTGGTGGTATTGAAGCATGGAGAATTGAGTGCAAGAATAATTCTCCGGAATATTTGAGTTATATGCTTGATGACAATAGGCACGCTAGATTCATTAGCCAATTTGGTGTCGATAAGACGGTGATCCGGAGAGCGGTTGATAAAAGCCTTCACGAAATGCCAAAGGCTGATTTTGCATATCGTATATGGTTTAGTGATGCGTATGATATTGTTGCTCTAATGTCGGATGGTATAGCCACATTCGATGGTATGGATTGGGGCGAAGTAGTTGATAATTTGATGGATTTCAAGAATGTTACTGGATCATTTGTTCAGCGGCGTATGAAACGATTTGTCAAAGAATGCCAAGAGAAAGGCATTCATCATTACGACGATGTCGCAATGGCGGCTATTTATACTGGTGACAAATGAAAGAAGACCCGACGTTTTGCCCGACATGCGGCTCACGAATGCGTCGATCCTTGGCCGAACGGCTTGGGATCGATGGTGATGCTCTATGGAGTATTTTGATTGCAATTACGGTGTTCCTTGCAATCGCAACGCTTGTTACGGTTATCACATATGGTGTTGTAGTGGGCTACCAAAACTCGAATGAACATGAAGCTGAAATGATGCGCGGGGGCTATATACAACAAACACGCATCATTACACCGGCTACAGATAGGTACAGAGCCGCAACCGTCACAGAATGGGTGAAAGAGCCGATAAAGGAGAAATAAATGCCAAAGAGGAAAGCGAAAGATCCTGGGGAGTTAGTTTGGCATTGCATAATTTGTGGAAAGAAAGTATCAAAGGCATATCGCATCACCAACCCCGACAGCCCTCGCAACAATCAGCATATGCAGGCGGTCGGTGCGGCAGTATTATTTAACGCAAATGGCAATTGGGCATCAAGTATATGGGATCCACTTGATGAGCATATACGCATGGAGATCGCGATATGTGATAAATGCCTCAAGCCTCGTCTTCATCGCACTTATATTACAAAATTCCGTATGGAATATAGAGAACTTGACAAGAAGGGCTATCACGATTGGGTGAGGAGCGTCAAAGAGGAATTCGCTAGGCGAAATAAACTCATGCGGGGGAAACGGTCCAGGCCCCGAATTCACCATTGTCAATCCCGGATGATTGCTGATCCAGAACTTAAGGCATTGGTGCGTTTAGTGAAGTAAATGCCGCAGAAATTAGCCAAAAAGAGCTACAATACTGATATGTTAGAAAATCTTTGTCATAATTCAAGTACATCGTGCGTAGATTTATAAACCCATAAAGGTTTAATATGGGAATTGACTTTAGCGCAAACACGATGCTCATTAATTCACTTCATTTTGGATATGAACGTCGTGGATTTTCTGATTATGGCAAGGAAACCAAGCTTAAATATTGCACAATGGGCGAAGCGATGGAGTTTTATCTTAAAGTCATTGTGAGCGGTACAAAACCACATCAAGTCACCCCCTCTGTCGTCAAGCCAAAACCATCAGATTATGTTGGTCCTTATATGTTCATCACCAGCGTGGTTGATAAGACATGGTTTGGTGACCATCAATTGATGATTTTGGACTGTGATAGTGAAGATGAAATGCTCGCAACCTGTCATTGGCTTAAGACAGAATGCGGTATAATGTATGATCTAATACAAAGTGGAACGCCTGGCCATCATTGGGTAGTTACGGATTACGTTGGGAAGTGGAAAGATATATACAAAACCATGAGTATTATACCAGGCGTTTGTACTAAATATAAAGAATATTGCATAAAGTATAAAAAGATGGCAGTCAGGGCATTCCCCAAGATAATAAACGGTAAGCCGAATAAACCTGTGTTCCCAAATGAGGTTAACATTACTGACTTCGTTCCTCGCCAATGGTTATTGGCGATTAAGGCATATTATGATAGTGAGTATTACAAGAAATTGATGAAAGCTGTCTATCTGTGTTATTGTATCAGTGAAGGTAAGATGTCTCATATAGCGGCTGATCCTGGATTTGAATTATAATGGATGTCCAAGTCAATAATAAGAATATATCTCTTACAAAGCAAGACTTCCTCGCCGCAGGTGGCGAGGGTTCGATCTATATTAAGGGATCAACGGCTTACAAGATTTATGCCGATCCACACAAAATGATTCCTGTTGGCAAGATACAAGAATTATCAATACTGACAGATCCCAATATCATCAAGCCAGAAGCAATCATACTTAGCAACCACAAGCCTGTTGGATATACAATGCGCTTCGTAAAGGATACTCACGCATTGTGCCAACTGTTCACGAAATCATTTAAGGACAGATATGGGTTGACCTCTGATATGTGTCTCGATCTCATGAGACAGATGCAGAGAACAATTCATCATATCCATAGTCATAATATCTTAATTGTTGATTTGAATGAGATGAACTTCCTCTCAAACAACAAGTTTGATGAAGTTTTCTTTATTGACGTTGATAGTTATCAGACTAGCCATTATCAAGCAACCGCTTTGATGGAGAGTGTGCGCGATAGGCATAGTAAGACATTCAATGAGGGTACAGATTGGTTCTCTTTTGCTATTGTAACATTCCAATTGCTCATTGGAATTCACCCATACAAAGGGAAGCATCCGAAGATCAAGACCCTAGACGAGAGGATGGAGCACAACATCTCGGTATTCAACAAAGATGTCGGCGTGCCTCAAAGCTGTCTGTCGTTTAATACGATTCCAAAGCCTTATCTTGATTGGTATATGGCGACATTCGAGCGTGGGCTACGCGAGCCACCTCCAATGGATATGAGCAAGAGCATCGCGGTGGCTGTTGCTAGCGTCATCACCGGCAGCAATAACTTCGAAATTAAGGAATTGTTCTCGTGTAAGTGGGATATTTATCAATACGCGAGATATCTACAGGGTGAATGTTTGGTTGGAAATGGAATATGCTTTAACCGAAGACATTATCTCGCCGATGGGATGCCGTGCCACATTGGGTTCTTTGGTTCTACACCAATTGCAGCTCGCATCAAGAATGATCAAGTGGAATTAATCAATGTGCGAACGCAGCAGGGCATTACTACCCAAATCTCGGCAGAGAAATTAATGTCATATAATAGTAGAATATACGCCAAATCTGGCGAGAATATTCTCGAGATACAATTGTTTGGCGCTGAAGCACAGCCTGTGGCTGGAACCAAAGTAGTCGGCAAAGTGCTTGGTCACGCGACTCAGGTCTTCACGGGCATCATCATTCAGAACCTTCTTGGTACCTATTATGCATCAATCTTCCCCGAAGAAGGGAAATGCATCCAGGAGAGATTGGCATTCCTTGATGGATACCGGATCATTGATGCTAAGTATGACAATGGCGTGATTATGGCGGTTGGTATTAGGAATGGCAAGTATGATAGATTCATCTATTGTGCTGATTCTCAGCAACTCAAGAAGGTTGAAGATATCTCGTTCAGTGGTCTAAACTTCGTGGTTCTTGATAGTGGTGTGTGCGTGTCAATCAATGAACATGGGCAGGTAGAGCTATTCAATAAAAATGACATCACTAAGATGAAAGTAATTGATGACCCTGCCATACACGGAGGGTTAAAGTTATTTAGCGATGGTGCTCAAGTGCTCGCCGCAAATGGCAATAAATTGTGCTCTATTAAGATGAGATGATTTATGATATTCATGACCTCCGACCCACATTTCTTCCACGCTAATATAATCAAGTATTGCTCCCGGCCTCAAAACTGGACCGAGATTTACATTAGGAATTGGAAACGACTGGTTAAAAACGATGACCACGTTATTATATTGGGGGATGTTGGTTTCGGGAATGGTAGTTCTCTCAAATGTGTGATTGACCAACTTCCTGGTAAGAAATATACACTGATCGGCAACCACGACAAGCCCAAGCAATTAACTGATGCTGGTATTACCGTTTGGGATGGTGAACATGGTAAGAGGTGGTCGATAGAGGGGAACACCTTCGTGATGATCAAGGGTGAGAAAGATCCAAGACCGGAATTTGTTAGTTCACAAGGCGTCTGTAATGAAATAGGGATTTCTCATGAACCATATCCTAATATTAAGTTTCCATACTTTTATGGTCACTTACACAATGGGCCAATCCCGTTCAGCCGTGAATATAATCCATACCCTCTTCATTTAATTTCAGGGCGTAATCTTAGTGTTGAGGTTACTAATTATACCCCAATCCCGCTACCAATTCTACTGTACGATAAGGACTGGTTGGATAAGAATTGGAAGGCATATTTTATGGAATTCTTCGCACTTCCAAAAGGGGGGTAAGTTCTAGAATTGTGGCCATTTATGGAGTTTTTTGCGCTGGCGATTTATAGTTAGCAAAAGCTTGGAACCGATTGTGTTGAGACCAAGGCTTAAATGAGTCTTGATATTCTTTAATGTAACGATCCCACTGTTCATTTTTAGGGAAATATGGTATTTGCGTAATAGTGCCAAACACAGGGAGTGCCTTTTCAACCACCAAATAATCCTGCGAATTAGCGAATAGGGCAACCAATTCTAATCGATTGCATATTGACATATAATAAATTATCCTGCCGTTATTATGATCAATAATATTATAGACATCTCTCGCTGAGGTTACCAACGTTGTGATAGATGCGTGTATTATAGGTGGAATTTTCAGCGCCGCGTATTGGTGTTGATGGTGCTGGCGTAGACAGCGGTGTTGGCGCGGCAGTCGCAGTTGGTATGGTCGGAGTGGCTTTTCTTTGTTGTAATTTATTACCGCATGTGCGGCATATTTGTGCGTCGTTTGGTGAATTCCTTCCGCATAGTTTGCATCTAATTGTATTAGATAATTCTTCGAATAATTCCAGAAGCCTCATAAACTACATTTGACCTTTGGCTTATATCAAATATATATCATGGACCCCGCAGATATAGCCAAGTCTATAGATGACGAACCAAGCCTAATTCAAATTATCAGCGACGACTTTGCATCTAGGGGCTATAAAATATCTAGCAAACCTCAGGGGCATATGATTGGTTTTCCACTGCTCCCAAGTGATATCCCAAAACCAAGAGACTTTTGGAGTCTACAATCAGCGCCAACGATAATGGTGCAAGGATCGAGTGAGTATTACGCCATAATTAAAATATATGAATCTGCATTAGAAGTACACATAGTAATTAAACAGCTATTGAATACCTTCAGCCACGCAGATAGAATTGCACGTCGGCTTATGTTCAACATCTATAATGAAGGCGAGATGGAACGCGTTATGAAGATAATCGACGAATATCTGGAACCTCAAATATAAACTATGGGTTGGAATCCAGAAAAATGGATGAGTTTCGTAAACCCATATATAAAACCAAAGCCCACTGAATCTCCAGATAAGAAATACATTGATGCGGCAATAGATGCTTCAAAAGACCACAAAGAAGACATAAATATAGCGGCGTTGGGTGTTCAGCGAGTTAAAGAATTTCTTCAAGATATAGCAACACAAATCGAGGCCAGCGGCGAATTAGATGGGCCTCGTGGTCCTGATGGGATCATACTACCGAACAACCCAGTAGTTGCGGTGCATGCTAATCTTACAACTACATCGCAAGATCCATTGGTACCATTAACTTTAGATTATACATTATCAGCTGGTGAATTGGACGAAACTAAATCGATAATATTAATATCTTGTTATCAGTATGGGCTGAGTGATATTTACGTATGGATTGATGGTGGTTTTCCTGGTGCACCAATAAAGGTATTCCAATTTGGACTCTCACCACTCTTCCCGTGGGGTCCGTTATTAACCAATGACGGTCACGTAGATATTTGGTTGAGCCCGCTTATTGGTTGGTTTGATGTTGTTATTGGTGGTGGATATCCAAGAGTAACAGCTAATGCGATGGGTGTCGCGTCCAACGCATCGAACACATTTGTTGTAAATCATTGGATGTCTATGGGTGGAGTGACGATTCGAGTTGGCCTCTGGTCAAAGAATACATTACCAAAGTGGGGCGGCGACGTAACCATCTTCAAGGTTACGTCGCCGACTTTCGTCCTTGAGTGACAACACATTTGGTATTGAGCGATACGTAGAGATTGCCAAAGGCATCACTGCCACGGGCAATAATGGTGCAAATGGTAGGTTGGGGATCGGTATCCCCACAATACTTGGTGGCCGCGATGAAAGTAGCTCAGTATCAGAGACACCAGCTACTATCATCACGATTGGTACAACAGCGACAGTACGTGAATACACATTTGAGAGAAATTGGCTAAAAGATTCAGATATAATAATAATTGAATTATGGTTTACCCCAAATATTGATGCAGATGGCGCTTATACTCCAACTAAATTATATTGGAATGATATATTGGTCAAATCCATAACCCCGTTAGAAATAGCGGCAGTAGAGAATTATACAATAACAAGAGTCTGGTTGTCTAAGATACGCCCAAATGAGATGCATATTACTCAATCAGCACAACGTAACTATGTTAGATCGTCTTCTGTTAGTATTGGTTACGATTGGATATTATCTGGCGGGACTCTCAAATTAACAGCTGGTCCTTCTAAAGAGATTATTTATATCAACTGTAGAATGATGATAATATCTGGTGAATAAATGACCATTGACTCTAAAGATTTCGGTCTAGAAAGATTTTCTGGGCTATCTGACTATATCAATAAAGTTCATGGCGCACCAGGATCGCCTGGACCATCCTCAAAATTCACGTTACTTGGAGTGCGAGAGCACTGGCAGGGCCAGAATCTTACACAGTTTACTTTAAGGCATCCAATCGCACCAGGGGCAGTGAGTAAATTTAATGATAGTATAATAATTGTTTCATCAATAGTTCCACAAATAGCCTCATGGAGCGTCAATTTTGTATGGGAATTCCCAGAACTTACGACACATACATTATTTTCTGTTGATAATACAGTAATGCCGTCTGGTGGGATATTATTACTGGAAGTTGCTAATTATCCAAAATGGACTGATGGCGAAGAAACATGTTGGGGCGGTATAATGACGACAACACATAATACAGTTGTCGCCCCAGGTATTATACCAGGATGGTGGCCAGCGGGTTTCAATGGAGCAACTACATATATATTCGCGGCTGGTTTACAAAATTTATTGGTCGATGGTGGTAAAATTGGTGCTGGAATTATTACTGGTGGTGGTGGAATATTCGTTGGATTGGTCGTCAGGAATTATTACTTCTTGAGCCAGAAATGATAGTAGAAATGATAGATAAGGGCGGCCATAAGACGGTAATTGAGGCCGAAGAATATAAGTGGAAAGATGATTTCTTTTTCATTTATACAATTACAGCTATGGATTTCTTCGACAAAAATAATATAGCTTCAATAGTCGTTGACGGAGAAGACATTCCGCTACCAGCAAGCACCGGTTCTGATTAATGGAGCTGGGCTATGACGCCACGGGAGTTCATTCAAGAAGCCGAGCCCCTCATCCGCGAACTCAAAGAGCTGATGGAGAAGAAATATGGCGGCGGAAAGGGACGAAGGAGATCTGAGCCGAATCATTCGGGAACTTCGGGAAATGGTACAGGTACTCCGCCAACCAGCCAGCACTCATCTATCGGATATGTACAGACCAACCCGGGAAATGATTGATCAGCATGAGAAGGAATGTAACGAAGAATTTGATAAGAAGCTAGAGTCATTGCATCAATCTATTTTAGATAAATTATTATCGCTTGAAAGAACGAATGATAGTAAAATCACATCGATAATATCCGACATACGCAATATATGGTCTGTAGTATCAAAAGAAGTAGAAACACAAACCAAACCAGTATTAAATGGTGCTAAAACTACTCATGCTAAACTTGAGCCGCTTGAGCAGATTGCAAACGCAACCAAAATCAGAACAGACGAGCATGAGAAGATAATTAATGGATATACGCAAAGCAACGAAAAGGTGCCCGGTCTGATTGATCACATTAAAGAACTAAATAAGTGGAAGCGCGCATCAGAAGAAAAAGACCGAACTTGGATGGAACAATGGAAGTTCTGGATAATGGTAACGGGATTCTTCTTCACTGTTGCTATGGGAGTTCTGAGCGTAATATTCACATTATACAAACTCAACGCCGATATGAAACAGGTAGAGCAGAAGATGATGGATAAGGCAGAAAATAAGTGATGAACTGATTTTAATTATTGGCTCAGATAGTAGTCCAGGCTAATCGCGAACAACATACTATACATCTGCCTTTTGTATCTGTCCCTCGATGCGCTTTACAATAATAACACCATATACCATTACCGGCTTTAGGTGGTTCTGGGTCTAGAATCTTAAGTTGTGGTTTTGGTGGTTCTTGAAGCTGCAGTGGCTCTGATTGTTTGTGTGTGATCTTGGGTTTATGCTCTGGCCTCTTCGTTATTGGAACTAGTGACCCAAGATAATTTGGATCATCAACCCAAAACCTAGACGTCCCAGGGGCATCTAAATCTTTGATATTAGCCTTCATTTCCTTGATATCAATATCAGTTATTTCAATACGCTTGCCGTTGTTATCTAGGGCGATTAATTGCACATATCTCAATGTGTCTGCAAAGTCTCTAAGTTTTCTTCTTAGTTCGCGTGTTGCACTTCTTTTTGGCATTTTCCTCATTTCTGGAATATTTTGGTTTCATCTTTATCGGTCTTGGTAGAAGTGTTGGCTATATATTTGGATCTCCTTTGATTTGAACAAACGGTGAATTCTTACTTGGACACTCATCACAACCGGGGTTTTCTAAACAATAGCTGATCGCCTCTTTAATTAACTCGAAGCTGTTTGGTATAAAAAGGCTTATCTTTGTGATGGCTGCATCATCTTTGCATATCACCACTGCATCTTCTTCTATTTCGAGATCGAACTGATCAGGCGTATCAGGATTATTTTGTGACGTGGCCCTAATAATCGCCTTAATTGGTAGGAGGATTTTTGGCTCGTACCCCTGCTCTTCAAGCCATTCAATTAACAATACAGACTTGTTCATGTTAGTGCGCAACAATTCCGATTAGTGCTATATCCTCATAGCCGTCCTTGAATACTATAGAAGCAGCTTCACCAGTTTCGTGATAGATCTTCTTCTCGGTAATAGCACCGATAACAAGAGCTTTGATATATGCCACCTCAGATGAATCTCCCTTGAGGTGGCACTTGACGAAATCCTTATGATCAATGTTAATTCTGATAACTCCAGTGCTATCAAGCATCTTACGCCAAACTATACACTCATCGGAATTGGGCTCAACCATCTTGACGCTTACACCACTCTGTCCTCGCACGACGTCACGGTCGCTACCCTTGCCATCAGGCGAGTCAGCACTAACGTGTATGATGTTCTTTCTTTCGCCACGTTCTTTCTTCGACCTAACTTTCGGTAATTCTTCATCATCACTATCACCATCGCTGCGAGGAGTAGATTGCTTACCAATCTTAACTTTCTTACCAGAAACATCAGAATGTCCATCGCTGATCGCGCCGCAGAAGTCAGGACTTAAGAGAGTTGGGTTTTCCCTAAGGAAAGAGTCTACCGAACTAACGGCTCTCTTAGCGAGTTCCTTGTGATGATTAATTTCTCTCTTCCTTTTGGCGTCGTCGAGCCATTCGGAAGCATATTCGTTCGTGTACTGTTTAATAGCCTCAACCAACGCATCTCTTTCATCGCTCCACAATAGGTCATTGCGCTCAGCATTAACCTCGCAGAACCCAATGTGGATATAGCCTTGCATATATCCAGACCCGAAGACGTCTTTATATACTTCCCAAATGTCCATGCCTCTCATGTCGATATCAACCACGCCTTTATGTCTGATCTTGAATACCGGATCAGGAACTTGAGTATAAGTTGTATATACCTCAAATTCAGCGGGACCATATGGAGTCTTAATTAAAATCGGGTCTTCCTTACGACCATTAAACTCAGATATAATCACCTTGTCAGTTATATCGGATCCGCCCTCCTTTGGGACGATATTAACAGTAATATCCTTATCCTTAATCTTAGGGGCATATTTACCACTGCCAATATATTCGCAAAGATCCCTCGCTGCTTTATGCGCGTCATCCTTAAGCCACGATTTCATAGCTGACTTCTGAATGCCAGTACACTTGGTATGTGTGGTCATTCTGCTGACATCGATGGGTGCACAATATTTAGTATATGTATGATTAGGGAGGTCTTTAAATGTGAACGATACATCCTTAGAATTGTGGATCGTATCGTAGTCGATTGAGGCCATAAAGAATGGGTGTACCATGCTCGACACAGAGATCGGTCTTGAAATAAACTGGTATGTCCCGCCATCACCCATAATACCTAGAGGGGCGAGATTACCAGTTCCATACTTACCTTGCTGACCTTCATCTTTTTGCCTTTCACCGATATTCTGGACACGATTGATGAACTCACTCTTACTGCACCCATAACCATCATCAAACGCGCTGATGCTCATTGCCTTGAGGTTAATTGAGATTAGCATCGTCTTTGCGTTGGCGTCGATCGCATTTTGTAGCAGTTCATCAATTACTTTCTTAACGGTTGCATAGTCCTGCGACAATATTAGCATTGTATTGCCAGCGTTGAATCCGACACTGATATTTTGTGGTGCGGCGTTTTGGACTTGATTCTTAGGCATTATTACTTCTCCTCAGTAAATGCCTTATGATGTTTCTCTGTCAATAATGCCCTAGTTGCATTAAACATGTCATACGACATGTCAATTCCGATTAGTTTACGGAGATAATTTCTATGTTCGACAGTGCCATTCTTGATAAACCAATCTAATAACGGCAGAATTGTCTCAAACTCACGTGCAATTATATCTGCCTTTCTCTTCATCGAGGCAACGTGTACTTCGTTGACCACATTTTTAATCAGAACTGTCGGATTTGGAATATTATTAATGGCCAATTCAATTCCAGCTATTCGCTGCTGGCTTGGTAGAATATCACTAGTTTTTACCCATCGACGTATGGTGGCCTGAGGGCATTTCAATTCAATAGCTAAGCTTTTCTTATCGATCGCTTTAGAATTAAGCAACTCCATCATCTTGCTATGGACAATTTTCCACCGTTCGCGCTTTTGATCGGTGATTTTAATATAATCGTGTCTTACTGTGATGCAAGAGTCTTCCATTTAATCAGCTCCTTCTTGAGCTTCTCAATTTCCACGTTTTGCTTCTGTAATTCTTCTAGTGCATTCAGATATTGCGTCTCAGTCTTTTCCTTATCAGCCCTAATGTCGGCAATCATCTGAAGGGCTACCTTCAGATCTCTGACGTTCTCATCAGACGCCCTCATGTGGAACACCATCTCAAGCAAGAACATTTCGAAATTACTACCACCGCTGATGGACTTACGCCCATGAATTTTACCCCTAATTTCATCCAATACTGCCTTCAACTCTCCAGATACCTCTTCGATATTAATTGGCTTTGGCACCAGCGGCTCGCCTGGCACATAACGCACGGAAGGCGGCAGAGAAGGCGCGGGTGAGGGCGCAGAGGGCGTAGAAGAAGGCGTAGGAGATGGTGCAGCTATAGTCATAATTGGCTTCTCCTTCTTATCTCCCTTTCCCCCCCTTGGTGTCTTCTTATATTGCTGAGGCGTCTCGGCGTTGCGATATGCATTCAGCGCACGTTGCACAGCTTTGAAGTCGATAGATATCCCGCGCCCCTTAATTCTATTCTGAAAGTCATTAGCAATCTTTTCTGCAACATCCTTCAATACAAATCTTTCAATAGGTGGTGCCGTACCATCACAGCCAAACTTGGTTGCTAACCTATCAGCCTCATCTAACCACCCACTCTTAAGGTACATGTTGTATGTACCAGATTTATTCTTAAGAATTAAGATTATGGTATTGTCATTAATCTGCCGATGCTGAACAGCTGGATGAAATTCGTCTCTAAATTCGATGTTGTAGTGTGACGGCAGATTGGCTTGCAGAGGTGGGAACTTATCTAATGGTGAAGATGTATCTTTCATTGGTTCCACCTTAACTTCAGAGGTTGCCCTACCATTAACTTTAATTACCTCCAACAGATCAATATTTTGTTGCCTAGCTTGTTCGACCAAAGATCCAAGGCCGCTACCACCTACAACAAAGGGAATCTTGAATGTAGTAGCTTTTTCTTTCCATTTATTGAATGACGGGTGGCTGATGAAGCCGCCAAGGCATAAGATAACTTCAGGAATACCGCCGCTGAACTCATACCTCGACAGACTAGAGTCATTTACTTCGTAGTGGTTATAGTGGCAACTGATCCTGTGGTCCGCGATATTCTTCTTCATTCCACCAAGGAATAAGATTAGTGTATTCTTATCTGCTTTGAACATAGCGTCTCCTGGATTATCTCATAATACCAAATCGGTGTAGGTAGGCCGGGCAAATATGTGCGTCATCTCCGGTTTCGTTCTCGATTATGACTTCACAATCATGTCGGTGATTCTTGAATTGATCGGTCATAATAACTCGCCACCGCATTTCTGAGGCGTCGTCCCAGAGTACCTCTCCGATTTTCAATGATTTTGCTTCTTTAAGGTTCATTAAATGCGCGCTGTTTCGAATACGCTTTCTAAAATACTTCCTCTATATGATATAAATTGTTCGCTGGGGGTAATTATTGATGATACTGCAACTTTGCTGTGGCTATCAAAAACCTGGGCGGGCTCTACAATATTACAGTATGACTTTCCATCGTCCGGTCTGACGGCTCTACCGATCATCTGGTTGAGCAACGTCTTCGAATCGGTCTCACGACCAAGAATGACTGTTTGGCACATTGGCAGGTCAACACCTTCTGTGAGAACCAGGCAGGAGATCAGAAATTGAACTCTGCGAGCCCTGAATCGTTCTAATTGCATGCTCCTATCACTGTTTGCGCAAATTACTTCTGCATCGCCAAGGGCTACTTTAACTCGCTCGGCTTCTTTGATGCTTCTCACGAAGAAGATGGTCGGCCCAATATAATAGCGGTAATATTTTGCCCACTCAGATAGATCACGAAGCGTATCTTCTTCGGTTCTAACACGGAATAGCCTTGCTTTAGCCAAGAATCCATCATTAACAAGTACACCATAATTAGTAATTTCAATGAGTTTATTGAACCTGAGAGCCATACGGTCAAGCCGCGACGGCGTTGCGGTAATCCCCAATAATTTATCGAATTTGATCCTTTCGATGAGATTTTTATATGTGACACACGCCTCGTGATGGCACTCGTCAAGCACCACAAGGCCAAATTTCCTATCTGGAATATTAGTCGCATGCGCGGAGATGGTTACAAAATCGATATCAGTCAGGGCTTTGGCAGCCTGTTCAAGCAGTTCACGCCGATGGGCTACCCACGCCACAGGCTGGAAGCGCTTGCAGATGTCAGACGCCATAACTGTCTTGCCGCAGCCAGTCGGCGCGCACAACAATACTCTGCTCTCACCAGATTCAAATGCGCCGATTGTCTGTTCAATGCCGTCTCTTTGATATGGCCGAAGCTTCATGCCATCACGCTAGTGGCAAGTTGCTTCTCTGCCAATTACTGTCGTGATAATTGATAGACAGCGCCACATGTATTTAAATTAAGTATTATTAAGGAGTTATTATTATGGCTAACAAGAAGTTATTTGCAAGCCTCGGTGGTGAGCCTATGACCGACACGATCAATGAGGCCGGTGGAAAGGCGTACTCACTGGAATCGGAAGAGGCCCTCGCTCAGCTGGCTGTCACCGGCTGCCTCAATGGTACATATTATGCCAGTGAGGAAGAGCAACTCAACAGTGTGACCGAGCATATCGGTAAGTGTAAGCCAGAGTTTGTGGCGAAGCTGGCCATATATGCTCGTGAGAAGGCATTCATGAAGGATATGCCAGCACTACTGGCAGCCAGCCTTGCACACGGCAATGTTGAACTATTGAAGAAGGTCTTCCCGCGCATAATAGATAATGGGAAGATGCTGCGGAACTTCGTACAGATGATCCGTTCTGGAAAGTTCGGTCGCAAGTCGTTTGGAACATCCATCAAGAACTTAATCAAGAATTGGATCAATGGTCGCGATGACAAGCAGATATTCTTTGACTCTGTGGGCAACGATCCATCTATGGCCGACGTCATCAAGATGGTGCACCCGAAGCCAAAGAACGAAATCCGCAATAACCTGTTCGCGTACTTGATAGGGAAGAAATTCGATCTCGAGAAACTTCCCAAGGTCGTGCATGATTTCGAGAAATACAAGAAGGAAAAGACCGGAGAGGCCCCGAATGTCCCATTCCAGATGCTGACCTCGCTCGATCTTGGCACCGAGCAGTGGACCACAATTGCCAAGAACGCCGGTTGGCAGATGACCAGGATGAATCTTAATACGTTCTCCAGACATGGTGTCCTGAAGGACAAGAAAATGGTTGAACTCATCGCAAAGCGTCTGGGCGATGAGGCTGAGATCAAGAAGGCAAGGGTATTCCCGTACCAGATCATGATGGCCTACAAGGCTGCAAATCCGCCCAGGAGTCGGCTCGATAGCTATCTAGAGCCCGATACTAAGGACGATATGCCGCGCAAGATCACTGATGCTCTCCAGGATGCTATGGAAATTGCTGTGTCTAATATTCCGGCATTCGATGGGAAGGTGTTTGTATTCCCTGATGTTTCGGGGTCAATGAGTTCTCCGATCACAGGGCACCGTAAGGGATCGACCACGGCGGTAAGGTGCATCGACGCGGCTGCTCTAGTGGCTGCCGCCATCATGCGTAAGGCCAAGGATGCCTGTGTGATACCGTTCGAGCAGAGCGTCGTCAATCTGAAGATCAACCCAAGGGATAGTATCATGACGATCGCCGAGACCATCGGAAGCGTTGGTGGCGGCGGAACTAACTGCTCGGCACCGCTAGCACTAATAAACAAGAAGAACGAAACTGGCGATCTAATTGTCTACATCTCGGACAACGAATCTTGGGTTGATACGGCGGGAGCTTCGCACTTGGGCCGGGGCTGCGGATGCCTGACTTGCAGAGGCGGAAGGACTAGCACCGTCAATGAATGGATGAAATTCAAGAAGCGTAACCCGAAGGCCAAGATGGTCTGCATCGACATTCAGGCATACGATACGGTTCAGGCACCGAATTCGCGTGATATCTTGAATGTCGGCGGATTCTCTGACTCTGTATTTGATGTGATAGCAAGGTTCTTGGGTGAACCAGATGCTAATTGGGTCAAAATTATTGAGGAGATAAAGCTTTAGCGAAAAGCTAGCGAATGCTTAGGGGACTACATGGAATTGAGTCTCCTAAAAACCTTGTCGCTGGCCCAATAAAGTGACCGAATGCTGGCGAGACTACATCATCTGAACAATGAAAGTTGCCTCTCAAAAGGTGGCTAGGCCGAAAGGCCGCTGTCTCGTCAATTTTGTCGGTCACCCTTTTACGAAAGTAGCCGAATGCTGGTGAGACTACATTACGAGAAATGACATGTCTCATCGATTTTGTCGGCTATTAAATAATGACGCGGGGAAGTGTAGACGGTTGCATGCTGGCCTCATAAGCCAGAGGTAGTGAGTTCGACTCTCACCCCCGCTATTAGTGGCCGAATGCTGGCGAGACTACAATTCAAAATGTTCGTCTCGTCGACTCTTGTCGGTCACACCAAAATTAAGTGGTCGAATGCTGGGAAGACTACACTTAATCTGCGGGTCGGGGGTCCAATTCCCTCAAGTCGCGAAAGCGGCTTTAGCTCAGTGGTAGAGCAGCAGAATACGTCTTTCCGAATTTTGTCGACCACAACCTTCTAGGGCTCCCGAAAGGGAGCCCTTAATTTAAATATTAAGATGCCAAAATGGGGTTGGTTTTTATTGTTGTTAATTTTAATGGAATTGGTGGCCGATATATTTGCTAAATTATGGGGTGATGGAGGGCGATGGTTCTTCTGGGTTGGGGCTATAACCAGCTATATCATTGCCAATATTTTCTGGTTATATTCTCTACGTTCGGGTGGAAGTCTTGGTCGTGGTGCTTTAATATTCTCAGTGGCATCAGCAGTTGGGGCCATCATGGTGGGTATGATTTTATTTAAAGAGAAGATAACACACTTGCAATTGGTTGGATGCTGTTTGGGTATAGCAGCAATATTATGCTTGGTGTCTGAAGAATAATGCCACTCTGGAAACCAATTTGCGTTATGTGCGCCGAGGAGCACAGTGATGCTCCTGGCGGCATCGAATGGGACGGAGAGGTATATTGGACTTATTGCAAAAAGTGTGATTTTTGGACGGAACATGAGGCAAAAGACGTAGAGCGCGAGATAGAGGATGAAACGCTTCGAACCAAAGAAACGTAATCGAGATAAACTAGAGCGGCGACGTAGGAAGACCTACAGGGCAGTTGAAAAGTCAATGTTATCAATGCATAGTCGTGCAGACACATTCAATAATAAATTGCGCGGACAATCAGTCAATCACAAAAATGAAGTGCGTGCGGAAGAGGCAATGAAGCGACGACAAGGGTTGCCCAGCGCACCAATAGAATGCTTGGGCCAAATGAATGTGACGGACCGTACTACGACATGGATAAATTCAGACCCAAATATTGCTAGCACTACTTGCCCAAATTGCTGGTGGCCGACATTCTCATATTGGCCACGCCAGAGATAGGTTTAACACCATCCTTGCCGCAGCAACGCTTATACTTTTTATTGCTACCACACCTACATAATGAATTTTGCGGCTGGCTCGATGTCTTCATGGCTTTAGCTATGAATTCGGCTGCAGCAATACCTTTATCGCATATTAATTTTCCATTCAAGTGATCTATCTCATGCTGTGCGGCGTACGCAGCAATTCCTTTTAATAATGTGATCCCATGCTTATCATCTTGGATCTTGATATTAGCGTGCCTTCTAACAATATAGCTTTCTTGCGGACCAAGCGAATAACACCATTCTTGGTTCATTGCTGAACCACCCCATCCAACAATATCTGGATTACAGAATTCTATTTCGGTAGGTTTACCGTCTGGATTGTTGATCTTGATTATGAATACCCTAGCGTCGATCCCTAGCTGATTGGCGGCTAGGCCAAAACATCCAGTGGTATCATTTTCGCTGATTGCTTTGTGGATGGCTTCTAATGCTATTGCGCATTGATCTGGTTTAGTGTTTGGCACTCTTTTGCTTAACTGAACTCTATCCTTGACGCAAATGTCCCAGAGGGTAGGCATGATGGAGGTTTTGGAGTTTTCGTCAGTCACGTTCTTCTCCTGGATCTATCATAGCACACATCTCAAAACGTACCCTTTCTTTAGATACCTTTGAATGAGGCGCATCGCAGCAAACATAATTTGTGTGTTACTTAAGGGATAGAATATGGCTAAGATTCAATCAGTGTGGGAAAATGCACCTGGAAGGCATGACGAAAATGGGAAGTTACTAGACAAGTGGATTGGTGTTCAGATCCAAGGTGTCAGAAAGACTAAGTCTGGATACGTCTATAATTCATGGTGGTTCTTCCTGCGCGATTTTCCTGACAAGGAAGCTTCATATTGGTATCGCAAGCGTAGGCTGCCAGCAAAAGAAGGCGAAGAAGAGGGCGAGATCATCGAAGAATATGTTGGTAAGGAGCTTCCGTTTGAGGTTCCACCAGAGTTAGCAGAATCGAAATGGGGTCTAGCCACTAAATCAAAGAAACAAGACTAATACGCTACCCGATATTGTCGCAAGGATTGCTATCAATACTAGGCTGTCTGGGGTTCAGACGCTAGTCTTATCTTATTTAGGATCTCATCGTAAGTATAATACCTACGATGATTATCAAAGTCAACGAACCAATAGACATCGACGCCACCAATTCTGCCCATTTCAACATACACCATATCGTATCTGCGGCAGAAGGAATTCATGGTAGCTATGTCCATTGTGTTCCTCGTGTCGTTCCTTCGCGTGAATCTCTTGACTCTACATAAGTTTTGCTCCGGTGTTATATCTCAAAAATACATAGGCAGTAACAAAGGATTTGTATGACAACAACTATCGACAGATTTAATCCGACATTCGCTTTGTTTCCTATCCAAAATAATAGGACCGCTTGGAAGCCGGTATATTTACCAGCAATTCTAGTTATACCACAAATGAGATCGTCAGTCGGCAATGATGTTCCAAAAGCAATGGTGTCCGATATAAAGTTCTATATTGAGGATGCGCCCGGAAAAGCAAAAGTGTCTGGTTTCGAGCATATTGGATTATATGTTCCACAATACGAAAGATTTGTTAAAACGATCTCCAACTTGGATCTTAACAATTACACCATCGACGTCACTGGGCAATCATTTATCGATCAGAACACCGGAGAAGAAAAGTCATATTCAGAAGCCATAAATGGAGACTCTTTCTGGTATGTGATTGAAAATGGTGGCGTTAGAGATAAGCTGGTTTTCTACAAAGATGCCAATTATTACGATTTATCGACTATAACAATTGATACGATAGAACTTAATCCATATAGGCATTACAACTTTGTTTGGCAAGCAAGCTACAAAGAGAGAATAATCACACCAGACAATGAACTATACTGCATTGGTGATCAAGATCAGATCTCGAGATTATCAATTTTATTCAACCATCCCGGAGATGTGCATAGGGCGATGGTTCAGCATACTCCTCCGGTCTATTTTGACGGTAGCACTCTTGATAAAGATGGAACAGTTAATTTCTACCGACCATTTGCGGATGTGTTGCAAGACATATTCGACGAACAAACATTCATTCGTGGGATCAACTGGGTAAACAATATACCAGCACAGTATATCCCATATCTAGCATATCTTATTGGTTGGGATCTACCATATTATTCTGGCATCGACGATAACGTTAGAAGGTCATTCATTAAAAATGCAAGGAAGTTGCAGAAGCTAAAGGGAGCCAAGAGAGCAATTTCTGAGTTATTTGAGATATTTGGATTTACCATCGATATTGTGAATCTTTGGTATAGAAGCGACGGAAAGGCATTTATCGGCCCATATGATCCAATAGAAGAAGGGTTTGAGAACGACTATGTTAAAATAAATACTGTCTGCACGACAGAACCGATCATTGCCGATAATAACGAAAGCGGATTTGGGCAGGTCCAGATACCGCTATTATATAGACCAAATGGTGACTTCACAATAGAAGCATACCTGGTTAGCGATGGGCAATCGAGAACTGATTTAAATAACATAATTAACAAATCGGTCGCTGATCCTGACTCTCTGGATCAGGACTCGTGCAATAAGACCCCCGATGGGATGTATATTAGCGATACCCTGAGCGATGTAAATCTATCAAGTGTAGTCGGGTTTTCGAAAATTTTAGTCAGTTACAAATATGGCAATGGTACGGCTGAGCTAAGATCAGGGACAGCCCCACTCAATAAAAATGGCATAGTTTATGATAAGGATACCAATCAAATAACGATATCGTATGATAGGTATTTAGATCTTAGTAGCAATAGATTGTTCATTTTTGCGGTATACCAAAAGGATAAAATTATACCGTCGAAAACCCTCACTAATTTACGCAGTAATAGGTTCGACATCAGGGTATTATTGTTCAAGAACGGTGAACAACCCGATTCTGACATATATGACTATTTGCTTGATTTCCTGTTCAAGATTAAGGCGTTTCACTCGCTACTTAGAAAAATCACATATAGCGTCAATGTGGCAGACGTATACAATGTAACTGATTTTCAAGTTGGTGGTGTCAATAAGCAGTCGCCGGATACAGAAGCTGGTAACCTACAAGTTCCGCCAGCTATTATTCCGACTGATCCAACTTGCAGTTCGGACCAGAAAAACAGGGGATTCAAAGATAGCGACCTAAACCTTAGGAAAGATATCATCTCTGGTCTAGAAGATGAACACAAAACATGGAAAGACCTAGACGGAACCCACGAGATCCCAGGTAACCTTCGCCAAATAGTGGAATCATTATCTAGGATTCCAATTCCAGACTCGAGTGGCAAACCATGTGAGTTCACATATCTTGGCCAGGATAGAGTCTTAACTAGCAATATAGATTTTGATCAAAATCCAGACAATAGACCCAAACTATGCGACCTAAGCGGCAATCTTAAAGATTATACATATAAAGGTAGGGCTAAAGATTTCCTATCTGCCAGCAGGAGTATGATCTTAAGCGAGCAGGTTAGGTGTCATCCGTGCACACTTGGGCTGGGATATGGTCTTTATTGGTCTGGATCACTAGGCGATCCACTCCAGAGATGGATGTCGCCCAATAGAGCTAGTTTTAGTGATCTGGAGTTTTCTCGCAGGGCTGCATGGAACGATACAATTCATTTTACCAATAGATCGTTGATTGACCTCAACACAAATCAGGCGGCCTTCCTAGCGATTCAAAGACCGTCTCTTGAAATTCAAAAAAGCAACCTATTCTTTCCTGGCCATAGATTTATAAGAATGTATGCACTACCAGATGTTTTCGTACATCCGATTTATGATTTCAGACCATGGGATGATCTATTTAATCTACCATGCCCTGAAGATATCCCTATCGTAGACGGTATCCCAGTACCAATTCCAGATCTACATTCTAAAATTGTAACTGACACTAACGGAGATGAATGGCTAATTTTTGACAGTGTCAAGCTTGTATATTATGGTAATGGCTTATCACCAGATATTAATTCACTAGGTAACCATATTGGATCTAATTCCGTTGATGAGAATGATGTAACACATGAAATTTATTCAACTCAAATTGATACTATATCTGATGAGCGAGTGTATGAGTTCGACTCTATTATTCATTCTGATGATGAGTCGATATGCATAGACAAATCAAGGAAAATTTTCGATAGCGCCAATGAATCGTGTGTCTGTGAAACTGGTGGTATAAAAGACTACATCGATGGATATCCAGCAATAACTGGTGCATTCGCATATAATGGTGAAAACGGATATATTGATAATACTGATAGATCTGTGTGGGCTGAAATATTAGGATTGCCAGAAGCTGGCAGCGATATACCAATAGACCTATTATTCAAGGTTGGGAGCGGTATTAGGGCGATGGACGATCCATCATATAAACCATATAGGTTGGACTGTGGTTGCGATAAGTATGCTTGTGATTCTGGTGCGACTGGGGTAACATCCAGCGAAATGGTCATTAATCGATGTAACTTATCGAATTATTTGGATGATGGCAAATGTGACTTTAATTGCGATAAGGTTAATATCTTCCAGAAGATGATTCTTAGTGAGAATTTCGGTACATGTTCATTCATATTGGACGGCGAGATACCGAGCTTATTCTTAGTTGACGAGAACAAAATCACATGGGATAAGTCTGGCCCGGTACCGATAGGAAGTTACAAATTTGTGGACGATTGGGGAACGATTCATCTTGGTGTATTCAAAACATCGGGGGACATCTTAGATATTACGTGGACCACCATGGAACCACGTGTCTGGGGTGAACCAGATAGCGGCTTCAAAGATGAGACTAAAGTGTTCAGACGTGGAATAATCACAACACAAAGACAAGTGATGCAAATTGTCGATGGCAAGATTTATATTATGGCGCAGGGGGCTGAACAATATATTGGATACTTCCAAAGCAACATGTCATGCGGCGATACCAGATTCCTAGATCCATTTTTGTTCCATGTTGACTGTGGCATCGCAGACCAGGTAATGTTCGAGGTTAAATGCGGCCCAAGATGGTCAGATCCAGCTAATATTTATGATTTAGCAAGCTGGCCGAGCATAGGCGTCGATTCTTCGGGCAATGCAGTCATCGGCGCCGTAACTGGCGACGTGCCATTCTATTGGATTGATGTGTGGGGGAACGATGAGGGTGGCGAAATAACCTCGGATTGCAAATGAAGTTAAAAATCTTATATGAAGCTGGTCACTGGGAGGTATTGCCTAAGCATAGCAAAGGAAAGATGAGTTTCCTTGTTGGTGGAACCAAAGATAGAAATAGATTTATTAAAAAGATGTTCCCTGGTAAGAAGGGCAAGAGATGAAATCACAGATAAGATTGGCTGAGTTGCTCGATGAAGCGATCTTATCATCATTTCGCGAGCGTGACATACGTGGTTTTTATGTTGATTCAAGACTGATGGTATCGGTAGCCAATGGAACTAAGGATAGAAGTTATGAACGCATCAAGTTCATGCTCGGTTTCTGGCTCAATGAATCGCTTAAAATCAATTTTAATGTGCTAATGGAGGGAAAGATTGATACTAGCGTCAAAACTGACATAATAAAACAAGAAGGTGGAGCCAACACATATAAGATCACAACTCAACTTCCATTATCGGATGGTGGGACAATAGTATTATACATAATAAAGAAAGCAGATAAGTTTCCTGGTGAGACCCCCGAAATAGCTACCAAAAGGCTAATACAAGAGGTTTCTGAAGAAGCCCAAAATAATATTAAAAGGTTTGCAGAAATGGTTGCGGCTGGTCAGCTATCAAAGGCGAGTAGTTTACTTGTCAATGGTGGGTTTACTCGCGATTCATCCAAAAACCCAACACCAACAACAATCGAAAAGAAATTTGAACAAACTATCAACCCATCTTCGAGCGCACTAAAAAAATTTAGTGCGTCGGCGGAGAAACATAAAGAGGAAACATTAGAGGGCATTGGTGAAATGTTCGGTATACCAAATAAAAGTGATATAAGGAATGCGTTTGGTTTACATGACGAAAACGATATACCACAATTTGTGACTAGCTTCATGGCGACGATAGTTAAGAAATACCCGAAATGGGCCGAACTTACCACTGTTGAACCAACATTTAGTGATATCATGTATAACATGCGCGACGTGCGTGTCAACAATGGGTTGGCGCAATTTATCATTGAAACTTATAACATAAGTAGCAACGTGATGGAAAGCGCTGTTAGGGCACTAGCGGCAATAGCTTTGCTCTGCGCAGCGGCGATCAAGACTGCAGACAAGCACTTGGAGCTCGCCAAAGCATGACTGACATCAATAATATTGCAAAAAGTATTGGTAGCGATGGCAGTGTCCTAGATGACACGATTGCACTAGATGTTCTTAAGGTATTAAGATATGAATTGCACATGGTAAAATGTACTCTCCATGATTATAGAATAGGATTCGATTCCAATGGATTTGACATAAAAATTCCTAGCAATGCTATTATGTGCAAGGATTCATCTAAGATAATGGAATTATTACGTAACGTCGAACAAACTCCAGGCCAGATAGATCTTAGAAGTGTTTATGGTAAGAAACCTGGCACTTACACGATAAGTGCCATATTGAGCATTATGCAGAATAGGGTTAAAGACGAATTCGGTTTAGATCTAAGAGCTGCTGGTTATGATAATGACTTTGTAGTCTTGTCGTTCTACCCAGCGATTAAAGAGCCAGAACCAGAACCACTCCCAATGCCACCAATGCCAGCTATACCAGAGCCTGGTGGAGAACCAGCCCCAGAGATACCAGAACCACCAATGCCAGGAATGCCAGAGCCTGGTGGAGAACCAGCCCCTGAGGAGCCACCCCCACCAGCTCCACCAGCTGAGCCAGGGATGCCTGAGGGTGCTGAGCCAGCAGAGGAAATACCAATGGACGAGATTGATTGGGGAGCGATGGGAATCTAATGCGCCTAAGCATTTTATCAGAGCGACTATGTCGTTATTGCCATGCGCGCCTAGCGCCGCACGACAATAAAATAGCTTGCTCATCGTGTCGTGAGATGCTACAGAATCCAGACATTAATTTGAGTGTGCCAAATTTATCGTTTGGTGGCAGATATGGTGGTGATTTTGCCGATAAAACTAGCGCAACAACTACGCTGCCAGCGATGAACATGGGCGAAAAATCGGCAATAGGCGAGGCAATTGCCGCCACTAGACTTTCTCTTGGGCAGGCCACCGATTTAGCATTTAAACTAATGGCTGAATTAGACCAATTTCTCGCAAGATGGGAGATAGCCGGATCAATACGAAGAAAAGAACCAACCATAGGCGATATCGATGTGGTTTTGATTCCAAACAACATGTCTGGACTCAAGGCAAAAGTCCTATCAATAGACCCAACTGCTCATGGCGGCGATGTCAAAATATTCTTTGAATATGGAGGAAGAAAAGTTAACTTATTCTTCACAAATGATGACGCATGGGGAGCGACATTACTAGAAGCAACTGGTTCGTCATCATATATTATTGGATTGAGGATGAAGGTTAAGAAACGTGGGTGGAAACTCAACAACACTGGATTATATGATCAAAGTGGCAATAAAATAGCTGGCAAGACTGAAGAAGAGATATTCGATAAAATATGGGAACCAGACCCAAACTGTAGCGCCTGTGGTGGGGTAGGTGGAGGTGGTAAGGAAAACAAATGCCCACTATGCAGGGGTAAACTTGCAGGCAAGAGATATAAGACGCCAGAAAATAGAAATTAGCCTCTTCTCTTACATTTCTTAGGCATAGGTCTATCTAGAACTTGCTTGGCTTCCAGCACATCTCTCTGTATTCTATAAAATATTGGTCTAGCAGTCTCCATCGCATAAGCAATAGAATCACCAGAAGATATTCGGAATACCTTGGCGACTACTGCTCCACCCTTTGCTTCGTTGGTTAACTGTTTGGCTCCATCATCCGCGTCTTCCTGTGTGTTGCTGGTAGGCCCATAAAATGGCCCACTAAAGCTTATTTTCTTTTTGTCCTCGTTCACCCTCATGTATATTACTACATATAGGTCCATGTGTTCCCCCGCTTGAACCAAAACCCGTGCTTCCCCTTTCGGTTTCTGGCAGGGTGTTGGTTAACATTGTGGCCAATCCTTGGAATTTTGGAATGATGATGGCTTGCGATAACCGATCTCCGTCGCGAACAATGAATGGCAAATCATTTGGATTATGAATTCTACTCATTAGCTCGCCAGTGTAACCCTCATCAATAATTCCATTTATAATTATTAGACCGTAGTTAAAAGCAGCTGATGATCTATTGGCGATTAACATCCATGCGCCATCAGGAATTTTGACACAAATACCGGTTGGTAAAGTTGCCCACGATTTTGGAGGGATGATTGCCTTGGCGGGATTGCTGCTAAGATCTACTAGCCCAGATCTTATTAATTTATCTAATTCTCTTATCCCACAGATTTCAAATCGTCTAGACCCATCAATTACCTGTGCATTAACTATACATGGTAAATCCATACCAATATCGCCATGTTTGGCTGGTGCGAGTTTATACCCAAATGTAGACGTATATAACAAGGTGGGTTGTGTCATCGATCGCCTCCATTGACAAAGATTAAATACGATGAAAGTCTTTAGATATGAAGCCGTCGATATAAAGGGAAACACAAAGGATGGCGTATTGAAAGCCAACTCCGGAGAAGAAGTTATATTTAAACTTATGAAATGTCAGCTTTATCCTCTGGAAGTTCAGGAACTTGGTAGTCATAGTTTAATCGCGCACATTAGACTTGAAAAATTAAAACAAATAAGAGATAAATTGTCACCACCATTGGTTCAACCGAAAGAGGAGTCACAAGATAAGCCCAAGAAGAATCTGGTTTGGCCCGCGATCTTTACTATTGCGGCTATGCTAGGTTTGCTGATATGCTATATTTTATCTAGATAAGCGTAAGTAAGTTGGTTTTGATAGATTCAAAAACCTCATCTACGTTCTTATCTGCGTTAATGTACAGGCTTCTTAAAGATATCATATCAACACAACTCTTATGCTTTTCTAATAGTTGTGAATACTCCTCGCGCACTTTTTCCATGAACGCCAAATTGCTCTCATATCTATCCCACTTGCTATCGGCCCGCTTTTGAGCTCTAACCTTTAGGCTGTCTTTGCTAGCTTTAAGAATAAACATTACATCTGCCATTGGGGCATTCGCAACTGAGTATAATGTCTTTAGAGTGTTTGGGTCGACACCGTTTAGAACCTGGTAGATTAATCCACTCATGAAGTCGTGTCGATCTGATAGAACCCAACATCCACTGTTTAGCGTCTCAACTAGGACTGTTTCAACAAACGATATATGATCAAGGGCGAAGATCATGCCTTCGGTGATTTTGCCGAGCTTAATACTCTGATCATGTTTAACTATTTCTCTCAATTGCTTGCCCAAGTAGGTTGAGCCAGGCTGAGGCGCAACAATAGATTTAATACCGCTCTCTCTCAACCAATCACTACACATTCTTGCCATTGTCGATTTTCCACTTAAATCGATCCCTTCATATATAATATATCTGCCTCGCATTATTTCTTCTCCACTTCAAATAGTTTCTTTTTCTCACCAATTTTGGCAGTCTTTGCTGCCTCGACTATTTTAGCCACCTTTTCCGCTCTAGCTCCTTCGACCTTCTTCCAATATCCTTCTATTCTATCAATCTTCATTAATAATCTATCATATACGACTGTTTTCTTGCGATCGTTAGGGAGCGAACTGATCCCATCCTTAACTAGGATTGTTTCTTCCATATTAAGACTAAGGCTGGGTTCGCTTAATTTGGTTGAATGGATTTCGTCTGTCGTCGTTATCTTCGGTTTTTCTAACGTCATCTTCGGTTTTTCTAACATTTCCTATCTTCCTCTGTGAATTCCTGCTTGATGGCCTAGGATTCTTCTTCTTTAACAGGAGCCTATCAGACTCCCATTGCGTCTCAAGATATTTTGCATCGCTCTTTAGTGACTTTAAGATAACTAACAGTCTTTTGGCTACTAAATGCGCGGCTTTTAGATCTTCACATAGCTTTGTAGCTTTGATCGTAGCCTCACCGCTGGTTATGAAATACGCTTTTGGATCGATAGCTTTCAAATCAGCGTGGAATGTGTTCAGATCGACGCACCAGACACCATCTGGTTGATGTGGAAGTCTATCTTGGCATAACGACCCAATCGCGAAAGGCTTAAATACAACCTTAGCGTATTGATCGCCTATAGCATATGGGCCAGTATATTCTTCATTTTCTATTGACATACCAGCTAACTGTCCTTTCTAAGCCATCATCAAAGTTCGTCTTGGCTTCAAACCCGAACTCTGTCTTGGCCTTAGACACATCAAGACAACGTCTCGGTTGGCCATTTGGTTTGGTTTTGTCCCAAATCAGTTTTCCGGTGAATCCAGTTAGCTTAGCAATTTTTATGGCAAGATTGGCGATTGATATCTCCTGGCCGCTGCCTATATTAATCGGCCCTGGGCTTTTGCATCCCTTAAGAGCCATTATGATGGCTTCTGCGCAGTCATAAACATATAGGAATTCTCTGGTAGCGCTGCCATCACCCCAGATTGTGACATCGTCATTAGTCGACTTTGCCTCAAGCATTTTACGAATCAATGCAGGAATAACATGTGACGACTTAACATCAAAATTGTCCCTTGGCCCATACATGTTGACTGGTATTAGCGATATCGTATTGAATTTATATTGTTCACGATATGCATCCATCATCACACCTATTGATTTCTTAACCACACCATATGGAGCATTAGTGCTTTCTGGGAATCCATTCCAAATATCTTGTTCTTTAAATGGTATTGGGGTATATTTTGGATAACTACAGACCGTTCCTATATAGATATATTTCTGAACTTTAGCTAGATGCGCATAATGAGTACAATAAATTCCAATTCTGATGTTATCATAAAACATCTTACCAGGGTTATCTCTATTGAAGCCTATTCCGCCTACTAATGCTGCGAGATTAATAACTTGTTCAGGACGAATTTCGTCGTAAAATCGTTTGACTTGATTTTCATCTGATAAATCTGCAGAATATAGATGGCACTTGCCACCAAATATCGACATAGTTTCAGGATCAATCGGCGCAGTAGTGCTGGCCGTAATGCTACGGCTAACCAGCACTATATTATCATATCCGCAATTTAATAGCGATTCTACTAAAGCCGATCCTAAGAATCCGCTACCACCTAGTATGGCTAAGCTCATAGAACCTCCAGAATTTTGGTTTTTACGTCTTCGATCGTAGGATCGTTGATCGAAATGCTTGGGGCGTATCCACAACCATTCATGCTAACACTACTAGGAATTCCTAATTCTACTATTCTAGGTTGTGGCTCTGCGGCGGCAGCCATCATTGTTATGCCAGATCCAACACCGACCATTGCCTTAGCTTGTCCAAGGAGTGCGGTGGTCTGCCTCCATGTAATGCCAGTGCAACTAATTGTACCTCGTATGGCCTGTTCTGATGATGATGCTATAGTCATGCATTTTACGCCATGTGGTTGTAGTATAGATGCTAAGCGCTCGAATTTAAAATTGTCCCACACTGGTGTCTTAGAATAACTATAACACTCAAAAATTACCAATCTATTTACTTTATGCCTATTACAGATCGCTTTGGCGAAATTCCTATCATCGTCTGTTATTCTTATAATAGGTTTCCTACCACCTAGTGGTTTTAGATCAGTAATTCCAGCATTATAAAAATATTGGTCAGCTATGCATGGGAGAGACCATCTATTCTGCGGATACACCACACCAAATGGATGGATAGACGCAATTATCTTAATGTCTATGTCTTGTGTGTTTTGAATTAGTGGCCATAATTGCAATCGTTGCTGTGGTGTAGCGTTGTGATCTGCTAGAAATAAACCGTTGATATGTGGGTTGTGCTCGTGTATATTATGATACCACTGGCCAACAATAAACGCGATGGCCGCATTCGGATATTTAATGCGATAATGATGAATAGGAATAGTCATGTGAATTGAATCGCCAGCATTTCGAATCTGTTTGACCAATATTTTAGGCGATCCTTTATGGTCCCTAAGAAATTTTATCGCCTGGTTTACCGCTTCAATATTACGATCCATCTATGGTGCTTTCAATTTTCATATCTAAGTACACATGGAATCTTGTGCATCCATATAGGAATTTTGGTAGCATGTGGTCTAACTTAACACGCCATATTTAGCATGAGAATATGGATGGCAAGCATGGCCAGATTTGTGCCGAGTAGCTACTTCTTTCGGCTTTCCAGCATTTCTTTCCTGACGGATAATGCCAACTCTTTGACATCCAGCATGTGTTTCCTGACTCGCGTGCTGGCGCTCTTGCTACCATCAAGAGCCTTTACGTAGTCTTGGCAACAATTATCAACATGATCCTTGATGTCGCCGAGTTTGGTCCCCTTAATCTTGGACAGGATATTTTCGTCTACATTACCCATATTACTCTCCTTTATACTTTATTCTTCTGAACTTTGTTCTTCCACTCATCTGACGTGTAAATCTTCGCTGGATTTCCAATAGCCACGCAGTTGGGAGGAACCTTTTTCACGACTATAGCTCCCATTCCAACAACTGACCAATCACCGACAGACAGTTTTTCTCTAATCTGAGCGCCGGAACCTATATATGCGCCTTCGCCAACCACAACCCACCCACCAACAGAGGCATTTGGAGAAACAACGGCTAGATCTTTTATTAATACATCGTGACCGATCGTCGAATTATAGTTTATTAGTGTGTGTTTTTCAACTGTAGACCTAGGCGAAACTATAGCTCCTGGGGCAATTATAGATCCTTCCCCAATTTTCGCAAATGACGAAACCGTAGATCTCGGATGGACGAATTTAAATATCGGCCCCCTCGCTTCTTTTAGCATCTTAATTTTAATTTCTGGGCGTCCAGACCCAAGGATCGTAGCTGATGGTGTGCCATCTGCGATTCTCTGATGATATAGGGCCACTGTTATTGCGTCTGCCGAATTATCATCAACCAAGAAAATCTGTTTTTCGCGCAGCTTCAATATGTCTATTAAATATGCCCAAATCTCTCTGGCGAATCCAGATGAGCCAAGTATGTAGAAAGCAGTTTGGCTTGAGCTAAAACTCATGTGGTTTATCTACGCGCTGATTATATTGACCGATCAATAAGTCTTGTGCTGCGGATTGACAAAATCATTAGGATTGATACTACCATTAGATATGGCGGCTAGTTTCTTATCAAGCTCATCTACTAGTCTCGATCGTTGCACGTTCAAGTCTGTACATCTCTTAAGAATTCCATGTAATTCGTGTAATTTATTACCCCACACAGACGCAAACTCATCTGACGATTGTTTTCTAATTTTATATAACGTTTCTTGATTCCATGCCATTTTAAAATTAACCGTTGCAATCTTATCAACTAATGACCCAATTGAATCTGCCATTTTCGGGTCGTCCTCACTGCTATATTCAGCCCAATCGCCAAGCAATGTCTCCTGTAGTTTAGTGTAGTCATTTTCTTCAGCGGCTCTTAATATGTCTGGGATGACGTGTGATGGCACCGATCACCTCGATAGATCATCGTGAAGAAGTTTTAGCCACTCCTCAACCAGATCAAAATTCTTTGTGGCCAATGATGCGTATGATATATCACCCGTTTTAGCCGATATCTCATATGAGCGTTTCATTCTATCTACGATTAAATTGCCATTGAGATTATTTTTCTTTAATGTGAAATTAAACCAAATCCTAATATCATAATCATTAACGTTATCGACAACAAAACCATGATTTTCTATGATATCGGAGATATAGTCAATAGCCGATTGGCTTGGTTTGTATTCGATATCGAATAAGTCAACAACTATTGGATTGGGCAGAACCATGTTACATTCTAAAGTAGACTACATATATATTTTATCTCGTCATTTGTTAATGTTATTCCACTAGGTAATAAGATACCATGACGATACAACATCCTAGATATCTGTATGTCCGCTTCGCACTTAAAGATGGGCATATCTGGCATTGGTGGGAAGATTGGCCTTGTTTCGACACCATTCTTTGTCATCCTAGCTGATGTTTCGGCATAATATTGTGAATCATCAGGCGCAACAACACCAATCATCCACCATGAGTGCTCACAATTATTTAATTGTGTTTGCATCTTGACATGGCTCGGGATACAAGATTGGTACATTTTTAATATTTCGATTTTCCTGCTCTGAATGTCTTCCACCCTACCAAACTGCGATAAGACAATCGCAGATTGCAAATTAGTCAGTCTGAAATTGGTGCCGCGAGCGACATGCCAAAATTTTCTCTCTGCTGTCTGGCCTTGCCCACGATATAATTTCATTGCGTTATATGCTGTTTCCGAATCGGTCAAGACCATACCGCCTTCTCCGCTCGACAGTAGCTTGTTTCCATAAAATGAAAATACTGATATATCACCAAGAGCGCCAGTCAACTTGCCATTGTACCTAGCGCACAGGGCTTCACAAGCATCCTCAATAATGCAGAAACCAAATCTATGGCTTAAACGCACCAACCCATCATAATCATAAGGATTACCAAGATTGTGTACGGCAATAACACACTTGATAGGATCTGTATATAGCCATTTAACGCATGCGTGCTCTAACTTTTCAATGCTTATATTCCATGTATTAGGGTCGACATCTATAAATTCTACATGGTTGCGCTGCTCGAGAGCAGCATAGGCAGTAGCAGCAAAACTGCAAGCAGGAACAGCAACCCTATCATTTACGATGTTTAACCCGCAAACAGCCATCGACAAGGCAGCCGTCCCATTGCAGCAAGCTAATGCGAACTTCCTATGCGTCCATTTTGCAAATTGTTCTTCTAATTCTATGGTCTTAGGACCAGAACTAAGAAACCCACTTTTTACAACGTCATATGCTGCCTTGGCATCTTCTTCTGTGAATATCTGATCGTATACTCTAATCATCTAAATCTCCTTAGCACCTCTATATTAATTACTTCTGGTTGGGTTTGCCACCGAATATAACCTCCTTGCCCTTCTTTAGCTTTCTGGTTACATCTGAACGTTCAGTACCAAGCGCAACGGTTTTTGATTCTGGAGCAATTATGGTGCATGGCGAGTATCCACCGACTGGCACTGCAATTCCACCTGTCATCGTTGCATCTTCCTGGACGATGATTCTGCTATTTATGGCCTCAAGATGGGCCTTTATAGCATCTTCGCCAGCAAGTTCGATCAATTCATACCTATTTGGACCAATTTCCTTAGCTCCTCTCCAAACGTATGATATGTAATCATACCCGTATGAATCCTCATTTATTCCTTTTACAGCATAATATGGCATGATTACCTCCTCTACATTCCAAAGTAGTTTTGATGAGGTTTGCTATATCTGTTTGATAGCTTCTGAAGGCGGGATAAATGTCAATTTGCTTGATACCATTGACCAATTGACGGGCGGGTCCATGCAGAACAATATCTTCTTAGACCGCTTACCCAATATATTGAGCAGCCTAGCTATCCTTCTGGCTGTCTGCTCGTCTATTTCGCTAGTTATGGCGTCGAACACATACATGCACGAAAATTTAATTTCAGTTAAGTAGTCGAGCAATTGCTCTAATTCCAAAGGTTTTACTATTCTATATTGCCCACCAATTTTGGCTGGTATCTGAACGCTATTCCCACCATCAACGAATTGTTTTGGAACTATCAGTTTGGGTCCGTCTTTGACGTTTACTTTTATCCATGGCTCATTGTGATCAAAGCCATGATCTATGGCATCTTTAAATATTAACTTATACCTGTCTACATTCATCAATAATGATATCATTTCCCTAGCATTGTTCGATATGGTCTTTGCGCGTTCTGATCCGACTATCTTACTAATTGAAATGTAGTCGCTTTCGCCAATGGTATTTATATCTCTTCTAAAAATAATGCCATTCCAATTATCAATAATTATATCATTATATGGGCTAATGTCTGGGACTATAACTACAGCCCCAGCAGCCATAAGTCTAAACATAGATCTCATCCCAGTATCGTCGGTGCTTGATACCTTACCAAGTGGAATATTGTCGTGAACTTTAATTCCCTCAACATTTACCCATGGCAATATTTTCCTAACTGGCCTATCTATCTCCATGCACTTGAGAGCGTTGGCTAACATATACGCGGATCTACTACCAAATGTCATAAAACAATTGATTGAAGAACCGGATAATATCATTTCTGGGCGCAAATTACCATCACTAAAACATATGATTTTGTTGCTTTCGTCTATCTGCTTCATTTCGCCAATCGATATTGTCCTAAACGATATAATTGTGTCATTTAAAAGCGATGATAATGTAACTGTTTCGTAGCCGCCTAGATATTCTTTTATTTTATCGCTACCAGATGCATTATCGCCTATCTTGCCACCAAATAATTTACAATAATCAAGAGCTTGATAATCAAACTCAGTTTTGATGTCCTTATTAACTAATATTACAAACATTATTGCAGCTTCCTCAGTTTGTACTGAGCAATTTCCCTGGATGATTGCGGAATTTTACTCTCCATATCTTTATGCTTAGTCAACAAATATTCTATATACGCAGTGTCTCCAATTATAACATAATCAATTGTTATCTTGTCTGATAGGAATTCTTTGACTATTTTGATTAATTCATTTGGATCTTGATTTCTAATGATTAATTTGTGCGGGAAAGTTAATATCTCTGGTTTATATGATCTAAATACTCCATGCTTTTCTAATAAAGCTTTTAGAGCCAGTGCTCTATCGTCTGGCTGTTTAGTTTTAATTGGCAGTTGGGTGGGTACCTTAGTCGGAGGCTTTAGCGGCTGAGTCTCAATCTTCTGTTGTACCTTTTCGGAGGTGTTGAGTTCCACCATAAATGGGAATCTGCGTTTAACAAAGGTCTCAAATTCACTCCCCTTGCCTCTTTCATATAAATGTTTATATATTTCAAGCATTTTGATTCTGGCCGATCTACAACCAGAATTTACCTTGAGAAATGATATTAGTTCTGATAGGAGGTCTGGGGCGATTTGCTGAAGGAAGGCATGCCAATCTGGATTTCTTGATATGCCGCAGAAACTGCTAACTCTGAGTTCCATATGATTTATTTACAACTGCGGCGTCACAATCTAGTTCTTTTAACTTATCAATTTCGCTCACTAGACTGGCAGTATATTGGTTGCCAATAGTCAATCTCGATCTTAGTAATGCCATATGTTCCTTCTTGATAGCACATAATATCTTAGCGGCATTATTAGGATCAGCAATATCGCATATATATTCTGGAAGTTCCCCAATTGTTCTTACATATAATCTACCACGCGCCAAAAGTAGCTCACAAGCACCAATTGGCCGTCCAACCACATTCGCCAAAGTGGTCGTATGCATAGAAGACAGGTTTATAACTAGCTTGCTCCCAACCCACTTATCAGATACCTTATACCCATGTTCTGTGAGTATCTCTGAAATGTATTCCCGAAGTATCTTTCTGGCTTCCTTTTCGGCTCTATTGATTTTGATCATACTTAACTAGTCCCAAAATAGCCATTTAATAACGAACTAGGCTTCCAACGCAAGGAAAGGCCCTTTCTTGTGTGTTCTAAAGTACATCGACGATATCTGTTCTCGCCAATTATGTTCTACCATAGTCGTCTTCGTATCTAACTATATCTTCCTCGCTCAGCACGTCGCCAAGTTGTACTTCTATAAATATTAAATTATCCTCTCCGATATTTTCAGCTCTATGTTTACGACCGGCTGGAATGGTGCTCATACTACCCTTCACTAATTCAAATACACCATTCCCGATGGTTACTTTTCCTTTGCCGCTAACCCCACACCACCTCTCTTCTCTCATCATATGAGCTTGTAGGCTTAACCTACACTTGGGTTTGACTACTATTCTTTTCACCTTAAACCCGCGCCCTTCATCGATGATTTGGAAATGGCCCCATGGTCTTTCAACTATGTCCATATGGAATCTCCTTAAAATTAAACTAGAATATTATATTGACGGAAACAGGATCCATGGAATTGTATTGTTAGGATCGCCATGGATATATGTGACTTCACCACGTAGTAATTTATCCATGATCTTACTTGAAAGCTCATCGTCTTTTATGAATGTTATATATCCACTAGATGGTTTACCAATAAATTCCTCGCCATTTATTGATGGCCAGGCTATGGCTGGGTGTCCCTGTGGAGTGTTGCCAAACGTCAATACACATGGATTATCAGGGCTTTCGCCACCACCACAGCTCATATCGATCCCAATTGATCTCTTAACCACAATAAACGCCATTCCGTCTATTTCGACATAGAATGAGCAAGAAGCGCCAATCCTATGACCGCGTTCTAGCCACTCAATTTGCTTCCAGTGCATCTGGCAGCCATCGGTAGGAGGTATCGTTGTGAATATTACTCTATTGTTCTTAATCTCTTCAATAGGATTCTTGCTTGTGTTGCATACCTTAGAACCAGATGCGCACGAGATTGAATCTCCCAAGAATCCAGGAATAATGTGCCATGTTTGATCGAGAGCAGCTGGAGTCCACCATTGGTCTATGTACCTGCCAGTTATGTTGGTAGGAAGCGCTGGCCAACCATTAGCCGGAACGCTATATCGCCAATATTTAGCGAATGCGTCAATTATCGCATATGCATTGGGTTCCTTATTATACATTGGATCTTCAGGAGTCCATCTTGGCATATCAAGCATTGCGGCTATACTTTGGATTCCAAGCACTTGCGTTTGAGATTCTGCCCTCCTAATGTCAATGATAAGCCGCGCAATATTACCAAGATCAAAAGTCTTCTTAAAATCTCCGGTTACCTTAGTGCCAATGATTGTTCCGGTCGGTGGAGATTCTAGCGTCGATGGATCTGATTCAATTACGACCACTTCGTTTGACGTTGGTGGACCGAATGATACCCATGAAAATTTATTGGCATTATCGGAATTTTTTCGAATGGTTCTATCTGGGAACTCAAAGTAGTTGCCACTGCTATCAACTAGAGTCACCGAAAATGTAGTGGCTTCTGCGGCATATGCAGAGCACAAAACTCGCAGATCATTAACAATAATTGGTTTTGATATATCTGCGACTATCGATCGTGCCACCTCAGATCTTGAATAGATCTGAACCATTTTTGGTGATTGAAATATTTTATACCATTCATTTATTCCGGCATTTCCTACTAAGTTGACTGGACGCGGCTCAAAATCTCTCCACCATCTAATGTTTTGATCTTTAATTAAACTGATGGTAGCTAGCGATAGCCCACCACCCATATCTGGTTCGCGACAATTTGGTGAGCATGCACTTGTGCCATCAAATAGCGAGTATGGGTTTATCTGACCAGTTGCGGTTGATTCTTGTCCTATAAACTCTCTCCACCAATCACCTGAAATATCAACACTATATAGATTGCCATATGCTGAAGCCGCACTTGGGTCATCATCCTTGAGGTTCTCATTGCCAACTGGTTGTCTAAGAAGAGAATAGTCGAAGTCTATCTTCACTGGTCCCTGTGCAAGAACAACCTCAGTGTTGTCCTTACCATCTGCGGCCTTGATCATTACAAGATCGCCAGTATCCATCGGATCGAAAATGACTTCCCATTCTCTTACTTCACCAAGATCCTCAAAGTACCCTATAATTCCACCAGCCGTACGCCCGTTATAGCTAAACTCACCATCATATAATCTGGTAGACATTGGTAGATCAAGGACTCTCTTGGCCAATGGAGAATCAATTAATATAAGATCGCCAGGATCATTCGAAAGCAAGACATTATTAGGAAGTGACACCTTCTTAGTTGATATGAACACTCTTGACTTAGTTGCAAACGCGAAACCAGCTTTATTTTGTATGGTGTAGAACGATATACCATCTGGTCCCTGGTAGAAGAATACTTTTAACACCTTTCCTTCTAATCCTGGGCCAGATTTAAGATGGGCATTGCTACCAACTAATCCATAATTCGATATGGCACTGAGATCGCCCTTGAACGGATGAATAACGCCAAGGACATTCGTAGATGAGACTTTGCCGCGATAGATATATATTGGTGCTTCAAATTCCGTCCCAAATTCAATAGCTGCATCACGCATACCTTTTGGGAGCTGAAGCAGATAATTATCTAAGCACTCGACTTTTTGTATTCCGACCACAACTTGACCGGAGGAGGCAAGGCCGCTTGCCTCCGCATCAGGTATCCACAGTCAGGTAGATCCGCCAGCGTGCGTAAATCTGGCTGTCATGCCAAGATATGCACTGCTGGCGGAAGATGGATCGGCAAATAGTCCCATATTCGGAAGCTGAACCACTCCGGGCTCATACGTCTCTCTATCAGTTCCTTGTTCGATTACTCTGGTATACATCATCGCCACGCGGCCAGTGTGTTGTGAGCCAGCTTGATAACCCTTTCTATTAGCGTATGGTGTTGAGTTTATTGCACCAACATCAATCGCTTGCACTTTCTGTTGATTGCCACCCTCGTCATGAACTATTATTTCGTTCGGTGATCCGGGTACTGGAGCGCCAGGATATGCCTTTCCAGCAACTAATATTTTACCAACCGAGGTAATCTTACCATCTTGGGTGGTTGCCACTTCACCAAAGGACTTGCTAACAGCTTCGTTACCTATGGTGGCGCAGCATCCTATTATTTGTGTATAGTATGATCCTCTAGGAAGGTTAAACGACAAGCAATGACTATTGCCTGAAGTGCGAGGATCCCTATTGTGAACTGTAGCGTCTATTGTTAGCTCATATAGCCATTCACCACACCCGGCACTTAGATTTTGCTTAACATAATCGCTTGGTTGTGATATTGGGGTGGCGCATTGTTTGTTTTCATCAAGATCAACTGTCAGTCTATCCTCAACGCCGTTAACAATGAGGGAGAAATTGCCAAGAGCAGCTTGGATCCTCTGTTGTTCAATATATTGCCTTGCGCCGGTGTTTCTAGTTCTTGATTTGCAATTCTCGAGGGCGCAGCATAATGCCGACTTCTGTTGGTTAAATAGGAATACCATCGTCTTCAACCACGATGCGACTAGATCTTCTTTCGCCTCCTTTAGCTCTATAATCTTCTCTTTGAATCTTGCAAATATTTGCTCTAACAGCGGCTCAGCATTCAAATAATAAATTGAACTAGAACATGTCGCACAAGAAACGCCACAATCGTCAGTTAGTTTCGAGAGCTTTTTGGTGCTCTTGGTGCCACGTTGCACAACCAAAAGCCAAGGACTCAATATTGGCTTTGGGATTATCTCACTTGGGCATGCGTCTGGATTGCCAATATTAGCTCTTGTTAGGACAAGATAATTTTCATCGTCACTCACTTGTTCTGTTGAAATATCAACAATACCCCTAGGTTCGTCAGATCCTCCAACTGTTAGATCAAGAGATTCCTCGATGAGGCTGCCTTCAAACGGAGAATTTGTGCCATCGCTGCCAGTGGCACCAGTAGGCCCGGTATCTAATTTATCGCGGCCAGCATTGCCCCTATCTCCGACATCACCTTGATCCCCTTGGATCTTACGCTCAATTAAGTTACCGCGTTTCTTTATTTCATCTAAAAATTGCTCGATGTTAAGCTTAAAATCTATACCAACAGTGTTTCTATGAATATCCCACGGAACTGGCGTATCATTCGAAGATTTTCTTAGGTTAAGCTTTGGAGTAATAACTAGAGACTCATCGCTAGAATAGATGCCAACCTTGCCATGTTTAAAGATTAGAGGACAGTCCTCGCCTTTTAATGTTGCTTGTGGTGGAGGAATGATGAGGCTCATAATTTTATGAAGATCTTCGGAAGTCATTATACCGTCTTGGAGTGGGCTGGCAATAGGAAGAGCATCGGACCCATCTATTCTAATCCACGAATTATCTGACGCCCTATATTGGAAGAACAATCCTGGGATTGCTTCAAATATTTCGCCATCAGATGGATTTGGTGGAAATACTATTTTCAATGGTTAATCCTCGTACTTTATGTCATCATCTTTCTTTATTATTTTTTTGTTGACTATGTCAATTTTGTGGGTGTTTGGGTGAATGTGAATATTAGCATCGATATCAATCTTTATTACCCCGACATCTATATGTCCAACACGTTCAGCGACTTCATCGCTGTGTATTTTCACATCAACTTCAGTAAATGGGGTGGGCGGATCAAGCCCAACTCCCTTAATGGTCACATCAACTGATTCTGGTTCATAAGTAGTCACCTTTTTGGTTGCTATTATTGGTTTAATTTTAGGCATCCTAGGTATTGGATGCACCATCATTGGGAAATTTGGTCCAAATGGCCAATTATCTATTGGCCCAGTAGGACCTGTAGGACCTGTGGGGCCAGTAGGCTCAGACCAAATTGAGTCACGCCCTTTAGCAATTTCAACTTGTTCCTCAGTAACCACCTTTTTCTGGTGATATGTCTTATGGTCAGTATCTATTGAATTAGCAGATATTCTCTTAAGCTTGGAATACCCGTGTTTCGTTCTTTTAGATGATTCAATAAATAATTGAACAATTTTGGATTCATCGACGCCAATCAATGCATCACTAGTGACAATACCATT
>Ga0315285_10000225_pt1 | contig 56005 bp, 55 predicted proteins | sample YL17G09_36_MG_FD_203698 | JGI IMG/M metagenome (GOLD analysis project Ga0315285, IMG submission 203698) | Sediment microbial communities from Yellowstone Lake, YNP, Wyoming, USA - YL17G09_36 | ecosystem: Environmental > Aquatic > Freshwater > Lake > Sediment | place: USA: Wyoming | collected... | reverse complement strand
TTTTACCGGTTGGCCCAGCAGGCCGTGCAGGTCGAGCCGGCCCCGTTTTCAACCCTCATCAAACCACCACCTATTGGGGGCGGTTGAGTGAAGTAAATATCCCTAACGGCAAATGGAAGAAGGGCATGGTGGCCGCCCGCACGGTAGCGTAATGGTTGACAATTCTCCGGTCGATTTGGTAAGATTCTTACTGGTAAGAGTAGAATAAGAGGATGTCACGATGAAAGTCAGCACAAAAGGGCAAGTGAGCATTCCGATATCCATCCGGCGGAAGGCGGGGATAGTGCCGGGTTGCGAGGTCGAGTTCAGCGAAGAAAAGGGCCGTCTGTACCTGCGCGTGGTAGCGAATTCCGGGCGTGGGAAGGCTTTAGTAAGACAGATGACGGGACAGGGCAATACAAGAATGTCCACGGACGAGATCCTGGCGCTGACGCGAGGAAAGCGCTGATGCCCGTCATGGTGGATTCCTGCGTTTTCCTGGATGTCTTCTCACAAGACGTCCGTTGGTTTGGATGGTCTTCGAATGCGTTGGCCGAGGCGGCGGATGCCGGGAGCATTGTCCTGAACCCGGTGATTTACTCGGAGATATCGATACGGTTCGATCGGATCGAAGACCTCGAGATGCTGCTTCCTTCAACCATATTTGAATACCAGCCGATACCTCGGGAAGCGGCGTTTCTCGCGGGAAAGTGTTTCCTCGAGTACCGCAGACGCGGTGGGAGAAGATCGCTACCCCTACCCGATTTCTTCATTGGGGCACATGCCGCCGTGGATCGCTTGGTCTTGGTAACCCGCGACGCAGCTCGTTTTCGCGAGTACTTTCCTGGACTCCAACTTGTCCACCCCTGACGCGACCGCATCGCAACTGGAGCGAAGAAACATGAAGCTGATGGATGAAGAACGGGTTATTTTGGAATCGGTTGAGCGTGCCGAATGGAAGAGTGTGCCCGAGCTTGAAAAGGAAAAACGGCGTTACCAGGCGGCGGCCCGAGCGGCCCAGCGCAAGGACAAGCGCATGAATATCCGCATGACTGAAAGCGATCTCGTGCGCTTCAAAAAGAAGGCCGCCGAAGAAGGCCTTCCGTATCAGACGCTCATTTCCAGCGTGTTGCACAAATACCTCAATCGCGGCGCTGGGGACTAGCGACTGTCAACCACCGCGACGGGCAGTTGCCCATCTTACAGATTCTGCCGGTGCGTGTGATGCACTTGACAACGCGTTATCGATCATGGTATCGTTTAACGAACGACAGAACGATGCGAGGTGAAGCATGAATTCCGTAAGGGTGTCACCGAAATACCAGATCGTTATTCCGAGGCAGATTCGGGAGTCCATGAACATCAAACCCGGCGAAACCATGCAAGTCTTTGAGTTGGAAGGGCGTATCGAGGTAGTCCGGGTACGCCCGGTTAGTTCGTTGCGCGGCCGTTACCGGGGTATCGACACGTCTGTCGAGCGGGATGAGGATCGCATATGAACGTTGTGGATTCGTGCGGCTGGCTCGAGTACTTCGCCGACGGACCCAATGCGGATCGCTTCGCTGCTCCGGTCGAGGACACGGGCAATCTGCTGGTGCCTTCGATATGCGTTTACGAGGTCTTCCGCCGGTTGTTGCAGCAGCGGGGCCGCAGTGATGCCCTCGAGGCCGTGGCCGCAATGCGCCAGGCAACCGTCGTTCCCCTCACGGATACGCTGGCCATGGAGGCCGCCACGTTAGGATGTGAACTCAAGCTGCCCATGGCCGACAGTGTGGTGTTGGCCACGGCGCGCGCATTCGACGCGACCCTGTGGACGCAGGACGCTCACTTCGTTTCCATGCCGGGTGTTCAGTACTTCGAGCGCCAATAACGGATCTCCGGGAATGCACACGGCCTCGAGCCGCGCTGTTTTTTGCCGGCGCGACTGCGTATTCGTTATAATTTCGCCAATGTGCGGAAGCGTACGGAGGTGGCCGGTGATTACGAATCCTTCGTTGTGGGAAACGTGGGAGACTGAGTTCGCACGGCGCACTCCGGTTGATTTTGCCCATAACCTGGCTGTCATGGAAGCCTTGCGCGAACATGCCGTCTTGCTGGGCCTGTGGGGTGTGCGGGCGCCGTTGGACGGCCTCGAATCGCGAATAGAACTGGCGAGAATTCTGAATGTTCGGCGAACTCTTGGAGAAACTGGCGCAGGCGTTTGATGGGCGGGCCATTCCCTACATGATCATCGGCGGCCAAGCCGTGCTCCTGTACGGTGAACCGAGGCTGACCCAGGATATCGACGTTACACTGGGGACAACGCCGGGGGAACGGCTTGCCGACGTGTTGGCCGCCGCAGCGGAGGCGGGGTGCGTTCCACTCGTCGAGAACCCTGCAGGTTTTGCGGCTCAGACCATGGTACTGCCTTGCGCCAGCCAAGCCGGGCCGCGGGTGGACCTTATCTTTTCATTCACGCCGTATGAACAGCAGGCGATCCAGCGCGCAACAGCCGTCCGAATCGGGGAGACACTCGTCAAGTACGCACGCTTGGAGGATCTGGTCATTCACAAGGTTTTTGCGGGACGCCCCCGCGACCTCGAGGACGCGCGGTTGATTCTGTTGCGGCATCCGAACGCGGATGCTGACTATATACGCGAGTGGCTTACCCGTTTTGAGAACGACCTGAAAGAACCCTTCCTGGAGCGTTTCGAGCGCCTGCTCCAGTGAGATTTCCGGGCGCCACCGTTACCGGCGGCCTGGGCGTTACTCGTCAGTCGACAATCAAGAGCCGCATTAGAATCGACAGCTTTCCCGCCTCCAATTGACACGCGGGCTCGATGCATGTACAATGTATGTATATATGAAGGGTCTTCTTGTCGAGTGGGACGAAAGGAAGAACCGCGCGAATAAGCGCAAGCACGGTGTCTCTTTTGAGGAGGCGCAGACCGTATTCTTGGACGAGAATGCGATCCGCTATTTCGACCCGGACCATTCAGCCGAGGAAGACCGATTTCTGATGCTCGGAATGAGTTGGAGGCTGCGAGTTCTCGTTGTATGTCATTGTTTCCGGGTCGACGATTCGACTATCCGCATCATTTCCGCCCGCAGAGCAAACAAGGAAGAGGCGCGGGAATATTGGAGCTAGAGCCATGAGAGACCACTATGATTTCGGCAAGATGAAGGGTCAGAAGAACCCTTACGTCAAGCAACTAAAACAGCCTATTACGATTCGGCTGGACAAGACGACGATTGCCTATTTCAAGGCATTGGCGGAAGAACTCGGCATGCCGTATCAGAACCTCATCAATCTCTACTTGCGTGAGTGCGCACTGAGCCACAAAAAGCTGAACTTGAAGTGGGTTTCATAGCGACTGCGCGAGATTTCGACAAGGATCGGCACAGACCAAAGTCACGCGACCGAGGCAACAAGCTGCGCAACTGACGGGAAGCCACGTACGGGCAAGCTGATAAGGCTGCGTGCGGGAGGGTGGACGTTCTGCATAGACTTGGGGACTTTCGGCGAGAAAAGGATGGTCGAGCGTTCGGTTCAGGACTTGGAAAGCCTCCGTTCGATGTTTTCGCATCCGGCGGATTGACCGTGATCACTGCTGCAGTTACAATAGTTCAGACTCATCGATAGTGCCGGTCGGTAGAACTACACGGGAAATCCTGAATAAGCGAATTTCGGGTCCGGAAGAGGATATGACGAAGCGGGTTGATTACCGCAAGCTCGCCTTCGATGCGTACGATCCGCTGTGTGCCCACTGCGGATTCGGCGTGCCTTCGGTCTTGGAAGTATCCCACGTTGACGGCAACCGCGCAAACAATGATGTCGCCAACCTGGTCATCCTCTGCCCCAACTGCCATAAAATGCACGACATTGACCTGATCTCAACCGAGACTATAATTAAAATGCGAGACCGCCCGAAGTCCGTCAAATGGTCGAAGAGAATGAAGGACGCCGGGAAGAAAGCGGCATTGCGGCGGAAGCGCCGCGCAGCGGCCAGGAAAGCGGTCGAGACGAGACAGAAGAACAAGGAGACCCATCAGGATGCTGCCGCTGATGCGCTGCCATGCTCGGTTGAGAGTTAGCCGTCGTCGGAAACCGAGTGACCACTCGCTATGTCGCGATGCTTGGCTCTATAGGAAAGAGAAATGGTCGGGGCGAGAGGATTTAAACCTCCCGCGGTGCCGGGCAATCATGAGTTGACGAGCGAATCAGCCCAGGCTACTACGGTCTCGGCTATAGCCAGCATTCTCTCATGAAGCTTCTCGGTTATAAATTCGCTGGTTCCAGGATAGCGCATCTGAGTGGCAAATACAGTCAGCCGTTCTGCCTCTCGCACTTGTTCGGGCACTTCCAAGCCAGTCTTGACGAGGCCGTCCAATAAGAACCTGATGTCATGTACGAACGCGAATTGCAGCCCCTTTCTACAGTAGACTGCCTTTATGGCCAATTCGGCCGCCTGTTGCGCCATGTAGGTCAGGTCCTGCCAGTAAGCTCCTTCGGGTAAGCGCTGGCGTGCAAGAACAAGCTTGCCTTTCGCGCGATTAAGCCAATCCTGCGGACTCCCGGGAGCATAATCAGGACTCATGGAAGACTTCCTCGCCTTCTGTAATGGCGGTGTGAATGACGAGACTGGGATTGTCTTTCAATGCAGCCACTTCACTCTCGGTAACCACTATAATGTCCGCGGGGCATTCCACCCCTCTCAGACATCGATGCAGGCGGTAGGATGTCTCAAGCCGGTCTGTTCCATCGGGCATCACCACCAGCAAATCGAGATCGCTTTCAGGCCCCGCGGCGCCCCGTGCCGCCGATCCGAAAACAAAGATCTGCCGAGGGTGGGCCTCATCAACTATCCGATGAACCGCCTTTTCAATGTTTTCCGTTGAAACGCCCATCATGCTCGTCCGTTGGCATCCGTTTTGCCTGCGTCGCAAATCCCCAGGGAGTGGGAAGTAGTCTCCCACAGGAATATCGTCTCACTTTTCCCGCTGAGAAACAGAATGGTCGGGGCGAGAGGATTTGAACCTCCGACCTCCTGGTCCCGAACCAGGCGCGCTAAACCGGGCTGCGCTACGCCCCGACGTGGGAGAAGAGATTAATTATAGCCAATGGGCGCTGGTTGAGTCAATTTTGGTACGCCGACTTTGGCGGCGCCTACTATGTCGGCGTTGGCCTACTCGGCGGCACATGTCCTGACTTGCCGCTGCTTCAAGGGACGTCGAGCCCCCTCAAGAGGCCAGCCCCAAACCAAAGCGCCGACCGTTGGGGCCGACTTCGGCGAAGTCGGCCTACTTCGGCGAATTCGGCGTAATTTTTGGAAGCAGCGCTTTGGGACGCAAGGGAAATAAGACTGTGGGACACCCCCCACAAAAACCGGGGGGCGTCCCAACAAGGCGCGCTAAAAACGGGACGGGGGGCGTCCCGACGATTATGCTTCCTCGACGACTTTGAATCCCATGAGGTTACCGAGGTCGGTGATGCTTTGCATGTGGTTGCCGTAGAAGACGACTCGGTGCAGCAGCGTCATGACGTCGCCTTCGAGCACGCCGCCGCCCCAGTTGAGGAACATTTTTCGGGCGTCGCCGACTTCGGTGACGAACTGGGTGCGGCAGGCGAGTTTGTCGTGGGTGACTTCGATGATTTTGCCGGTGGAGATGAGCATGGTGTCGAGGTCGATGAATTTGGCGCAGGTGACGGGCTGGCCGACCCGTTGCTCGACATCGAGCGCGACGCCGCGGCCGCTGTCGGTCTGTGTGCGCATAATAAAGGGGCGACGTTCGCCGCCGGGCCCGTCCATTTTTGTGGCGCAGGTGCAGTGGAAATGGATGAGGGCGTTGCGTGCGGTGTCGAAGACCGGGTCGGTGACGAACCCGGGGATTCCGAACCCGTAGTTGAAGATGAGCATGGTGAGGGTGGAGTCCATGTCGCCTTCGCAGGCGCCGACAAGGCCGATGTCGCACAGTTTACTGAACGTGAGGCAACCTTTTGCGGGGTCGCCCATGCAGTTGGAACTTGTGACGGCTTGTGCGCCGTTTTCGATCATCATCTTCTTGATGGCGAGGTAAAGTTTGGCGGAGTTGACGATTTCTTCGCGGGTGGGCTCGACGATTTGTTTGGCCTGGCTGATCCAGTATTTTTCGGCTTCGGCCTCGGCTTCGGCCTGATTGACGGCCTTGTGGGCCTCGAGGGTCTGTTCAACGGTGACGGGGACGATCTCGATTCCCCATTTTTCTTTGACCTTCGCCGCGTCTTTCACGGGGGTGGTGCCCATCGGCCCCTTGATAACGAGGATTTTGGTTTGGCGCAGGCGCGGTGCCACGCGCATCAGGGCCGACACCCGGTCGAGCTCCGTCCAATCGCTGGTAGGCAGGAGGACCACTTTTTTCCCAGCCTTTTGCCAGGCGGGGAAGTACATCCAGCCGTGGCCGCTGAACGGCTGGGAGAACACGGCGGTCGGGATGCCGGTATCGACGATTTTGTTCATGGCTTCGGCGGGGGCGTCGCCGCCATGGCCGCTGAGATGGAACAAGATGATGCCATCCGCGCCGGAAAGATTGGCGATGGCGGCGTCGGCTTCTCCGCGCGCGATCAGGTCGCCGCCGATGAACTGGACGTCGCCGAGTTTCTTGGCCACGCCGTCGAGGTGCTGGTTGAGCTTCTCGATTTCTTCGGTAGGCCGGGACATGTAGATGTCGCCGGTCCGGCCGACGAACACCTTGTAGATTTTGACAGGGGGCATTTGCGGCCAGCCTTCGTCCGTGGCGGCTTGTCCGGATGCGCCCATGCTGCCGGCCAACAGGACGCCGCCCACGGCGGTTGTGCCAAAAAACTGTCTGCGGGATATTCTGGACATACTGATTCTCCTTGAGTTGACTGGCTGGCAGTCAGGCCCTGGGTTAAATGACAGAATTAACCTAACACAGCGCGGGCAGCGGCACAAGCTAAAAGCTTGGCAGTTCAGATAGGGCCTGGCCTGTAGGATGCCGCAACGGGGATTTCTTGCGCGGCGCCGCTCCAGCCGCCTGACCTTCAGCCGACATCTACGCCGTTTGCGCAGATGTTGTGGACACAGATTCTACAGGTGCGGGTCGTAAGCGTGCTGGAGGCCGGGCGCATCTTGAAACTTCAGGGATTGCTTGCCCGACACGGCGGCCTCGGCCATCACCCGGATGGACGCGGGGGCTTCTTCGCTGGTGGTGGCGCCGGCAGCGCCGGTTCCGGCGGGAGTGGACTCGAAGTCGTCGCTGATGAGCGTGGGGGAAGGCGGCGAGGGCGGCGCAAACGGCTCGCGCGGGATCAATCCGGGTTTTTGCACCCACTCGGGCTCGCCGTAAAGGCCGGAACTGGACAGGTCGAACGGCTCGAAGCCCAGTGCGAACGCCGGCGAATCCGGTTTGAGTCTGAAATCGGCCGCGTGCGGGTCAACAAACAGCGGATCGGCAATGACGCTGTTGACGTCGTAGCCTTTGGCCTTCCACTCGTCGAACGTCATGCCGGCGAAATCGAACTCGTGGCCCAACTCGTCCCAATACACGTTTTTGTCGAGCCGGTAATTGCCGTTTTTCCATGTGCTGCCCAGCAGCCGGCCGTTGTTGAAGAAGACGATGTTGTTTTCGAACGTGAAGGAGAGATGTTCTTCATCGCGGCTGCGGATGAGTTGCTCGATGTGCGAATACGCCAGGATGTTGTTGCGGACGATGTTTTCTTTGCCGTAATGCTGGTGGAACGTGCCGGTGCTCGTGTTGTAGACGACGTTCTTCTCGGCGACGATGCCGGTGCTGCCCTCGTCGAAATAGATGCCCCACCCGCCGTACAGGCGCGGGTGCGACAGGATGTCGTGCATCAGGTTGCCGCGCAACACCGTGCCCGGCGACACGCCCAGCGTGTAGATGGCGCCCATGTCGTTGAGCTGGCCACGGCCGCAATCGTGGATGCGGTTGTACTCGATCACGTTGTGGTTGGCGCTGCTCGGGTCGTAACCCCACGACCATCCGACCGACACGCCCGAGTACCGGAAGTCGCAGATTTCGCTGTGCGAGATCGTGTTGTAGGAACTGCGCGCGATAAATGCACCCACCGCTTCCCGGAAGATTCTCCCGCCGTCGTGCATGAAGCAGTTGTCGACCACGACGCGGCCGACGGCCTCGTTTTCGGAGGCGGGGTTTTCGGTTTCACCGATGCGGACGCCGCCCGCCCCGAGATCGAACAGTTCGCAATGCTGCATCACGTCGGCCACGCTGCCCGTGCGAAACCACACGCCGTACGTGCCGGTGTGGGCGATCTCGCAGTTCTTGATCGAGCAGTTGCGCGCGCCCGTGAAATGTATCGCCGCGGGAACCGACACGGCGGCCTGGGCGTCGCTGTGGCCTTCGGGCTCGATTTTGTAACCGGTATGGTGAAACGCCAGGCCGTTGAAATGCACGTTCTCGACAAACTTGCCTTCGCCGGGCCGCCCCTCGAGCAGCACCAACTGCCCCGCGACCGGCGCAACAACCTCGGCGGTTGCCATGTCCTCGCCGGGCATCGGGTAGTAATACAGCTTGCCCGTCTCCCGGTTCAGGTACCACTCGCCGGGCTGATCAAGCCCCGCAAAGATGTGCTCGACGAAATAGCGCTGATCCGGCTGCCAATAGCCGAACGGCCAGCGGGCCGGGCCGGTGAATTCGACGATATGGTTTTGTTCGTCGAGGTTTTTGACGCGCAGGATGCTCGTTGCCCATGAATGAAACACCATTACGAACGCGTCCTCGATGTCGGGCCAGTTCTGGATGTCGCCGGGGCGGTACTGAAACTTGGTGGCGCTCTTAACATCTTTGCCGCCGGCGTCCTTCTCGACCACGGGGCCGAGCGTCTTGAACTCTTCGTCGTCCTGCGGGAAATCGCCGGCGGGGTGGCGCGAGTTGGGCGACCGGGCCGGCACCCGGCGCTCACCGTTCACCCACAGTGCGCCAAACTCCCACTGGCGGTTGGCCGCCTCCGGCACGTCCGCCACCCAAAATGCGTCTTCCTGCCGCCAGCCGGCAATCACGCGCCCGCCGCTGATCACGGGCCGCTCGCCCGGCGCCGCCTCATAGAAAATCGGCGCGCCGGCCGTGCCGGAATCTTCCGGCGTGAAGACGACGGGCTTGCCGATGCGGTACACGCCGCCTTTAACGACCACGTGTACCGGCCCCGGAAGCCCACCCTGCTGCTTCATCTGGCGAATGGCGTCGCGCGCTTCCGCCAGCCCCGCATATTGGCCCGCCCCCGCCGCCCCCGGCGCCACCGTCAGCGTAACGTCCGCCGCCGCCGCCGAAATCAACACCAATAAGGCTGCCAGTGTGGTTGATAGAATCTGCATGCTGTCTCTCCTTTCCATACAGGTAAAGGCAGTCTAAGCCACTGAAAGTAAGATCTCAATTAACCAACCACAAAGAACGCAAAGAGCGCAGTGCGGTAGGCGGCAACCCGAAAGCCGGGTATGGGGTTTGGGGTATGGGGCTTGGGGTATTGCGGATTTCGGATTGACACGGACGGGCGAAAAGAGGGACACCCCCCACCACGCGCCACGCGTGGCCGGGGGGCGTCCCAACGCGCGGCATTGAAGCTTGAACTTCTGCGCAAGAAAACAAGAAGTCAGCGGATAGTAGCACAAGAATTCAGTCGGCCTTTGTACTACTAACCTTCAATTTCTTGTTGCGCCGCGCAAGACTTTGCGTACGTCTGGGACGCCCCCCGGCAGTTGTGGGGGGTGTCCCACTTTTGTTGGCAAGGCTGGCATGTTCAAAAAAGGGACACCTCCCACAACTGCCGGGAGGCGTCCCAACGGGGGTGTCTCTATGTTGGGTTTTTGGTTGCGGCACTGTCGCGTTGTGAACTTTGCGTTCTTTGTGGTTAAAATCAGGTGGCCCAATGCGGGAATATTCCAGTCTCCGGGCATGTTTGTCAGTCGGGGTTAATCTCGGCCGGGTCTTTCCGAGTATTAAGGAGCAGCTTATGGTGAGATACCAGTTTACGCGGGGCCGGGATGTGGATTTGAGGGCGGAGCAGGAGCGGACGTTGTCGACGCCGGTGTTGCCGGCCAACCTCATTTTGAAATCGATGTATTTGACGTTCGATGTGCTGTACGGCCGGGCGCGCACGCTGCCCAAGGTGAAGGTGCTCGAGATCCTGGCGAGATACCCCTACTGGGCGTGGGAGTGGGGCGGGTACTTGCGGTTGTCGCGCGCCTACTCATCGTCAAAGTATGGGACGGTGCAGGACACCGAGCTGCCGTTGCGCCACATCGAGATGGGCCGGGACTTGCAGGACAACGAGCAGTGGCACCTGATGCTCGTGGAAGACATCATGCGGCAGAAAGGCTTAAAGCAGGGTTGGTTTCGGATGTGCCTGATGCCGCGCCTGCTGTCGTTTGTCTACTACTACATGACGCGCATCATGTACAAGATCCGGCCCTCGTGGTCATTCGCGATGAACGCGGCATTTGAGTCGCATGCCGAACACGAGTACATGAAGATGTCCAAGGAACACCCTGAATGGGACGACGAGCCGCTGGACTCGCATTACTTCAAGTTCTACCCGCGCCAGGACACGCTGGGCGACCTGATGCGCCGAATCGCGCTCGATGAGCGCGACCACATGTACGATTCGCTCGAAGAAGTGGACCGGCTGAAAAAAGGCGGGTACGGTCAGCGGATTAGGGACGAGGCGTCGTTGTAAGCTGATTTCACGGCCTGCCTGGCCTGGCGGACGCGCTCGGCGGTGTCGGGCATTTCGAGCCGCCGCGATAGATCCTTGAGTTCTTCCGGCGTACCGGGCAGGGTGCTCTCCGGTCGGCCGTGCATCATCCGGATCCTGTTTTCGACCCGCCGCAACAGTAGATACGCGTCGTGCAAGCCCCGGTAATGGGCTTCGGGCAGTAATTGATGGCGCCCAAGCACATGCAGCGCGCCGAGGACGTCTCCGCGCTTGAGGTCGGGCCACTGGCCCGCATTCCGGAGTTGCAGCAGGCGCACGATGAACTCGATGTCGGTGAGCCCGCCTTCGGCCTTTTTTAGATCCTGCGGAGATGCGCCATGGGTGATCTTGCGCCGGATCTCACCGATTTCGGCCAGCGTCCCGGGTGTCAGCGGCAGGCTGAACGCGATGTTCCGCGCCTCGGTTTCCAGCTCCTTCGCGAATTCCAAGTCGCCGGCCACGCGCCTTGCTTTAATTAAGGCGAGCCGCTCCCACGCCTGCGCTTCGTTGAGGTAATACTCGCTGAACCGGCGCCGGCTGACGGCGAGCACGCCTTTTTTGCCGTCGGGCCGCAGCCGCGCGTCGATGTCGTAGAGGGTACCGTAGCGCGTGTGGCCTTTGAGGCACTGAATGACGCACGCGGCCAGCGCGGCGTAATATTCCGAGGGCGCCATGCCGGACTCGACCACAGCCTCGCTGCCGTACACGAAAGTCAGGTCGAGGTCGCTGCCGTAGCCCATTTCGCTCCCGCCGAACTTGCCCAGGGCCAAGATGGCGAACGGGCCGGAAGCCGGGCCGTGCCGCTGCAAGACTTCGGCCTGCGCCTGTTCGAGCGCATATTCGAGCAGCACCTCCGCCACCAGCGTCAGTTCCTGGCCGATTTCGACCACGCCGGCCCCCGCGAACAACTCCCGCATCCCCACCCGCAGCACCTGCTCGTCGCGGAACCGGTAGGGGGCCGCCGCCGGTTCGTACGCGCTCCTGAGCAGATCGAGTTGCGCCCGCAGTTCCTCGATTGACGGCGCCCGGTCGAGCACGGTGCGCGACGCGAACACGTCGAACAGGCCAGGGTCACGAATAAGGATTTCGCTGAGGTATTCGCTGTTTGACACCAGCGTCACCAGGTAGTGGCAGAACGGGGGATTGGTTTTGAGGGTTTCGTAGACGGATCCGGGTGCCCGCAGGTTGGACAAGATCCTTCCCAGCCGCACGAGGTTGCCATCGGGGTCGCCGGATTCCGCCAGCGCCTCGAGCAGGGTTGGCGCGATCGCCGCGAATTGTTGCCGCACGTGAAACGCATACGGCTGGTCTTCCGGCCCGGCGCTGAGTTGTATCAGTTCGGCGCGTGCCTTCTGCGGGTCGCGGAAACCGTATTGGACGAGGCGCTCGATGCCGATCCGGCCCTCGGCCTGTGGGCTGAGCAGGTCGTAGGTCCAGAGCGTGCCGGCCCCTTCGATGGTGAGGAACTTGTCGAGGATGGCCCGGGCCTCGCGCGTTTTGTCGCGGTACGCGGCCATGAACGGATCGCCGCTGTTGTAGCCGAGCCGGCGGGCGAACCGGTCGAGCGCTCTGCCTTCGGGCGGCAGGACGTGGCGTTGCTGGCTGCCTTCGATCTGGAGGCGGTGCTCGACGCCCCGCAAGAAGACGTAATGGCTCGAGAGTGCGGTGGCCTCGAACGCGCTGAAATGGCCGCGCAACCCGAGCGCCTGGATCGCGTCGAGTGTGCGGGGGGTGCGCAGGTCCGGCATCCGGCCGCCGTTGAGCATCTGGAGCATCTGGACGGTGAACTCGATGTCGCGGATGCCGCCGCGGCCCAGTTTGACCTCGATGCCGGCCTGGCCCTTGTCGGCCACGATCGCCTCGGTTTGCTGTTTGATTTGCCGGATCTCGTCAAGGGTGGCGTCGTCGAAATAGCGTGGAAACACAAACGGCCGCGTTGCCTCGATAAACCGCTCGCCCAGTGCCAGGTCGCCCGCGGACGGCCGCGCCTTGATCAGCGCCTGGCGTTCCCACGCCTGCGCGTACCCGCCGTAGTATTCGAGCGCCCGCGCCAGGCTGATCGCCAGCGGGCTGGTCCGGCCGTACGGGCGCAGCCGCACGTCGATCCGGAACAGGTGGCCTTCCGCCGTCTGCTCGCTCACCAGCTTAATGATGTGCTCGCCGAGTTTGTGAAAATAATCCAGCGTGCTGGCCGGGCCGGACGTGCCGCCGGTCGTTTCGGCTTCGTCGGCATACAGGAAGAGCAGGTCGATGTCGGAACTGAAGTTGAGTTCGCGGCCGCCGAGTTTGCCCATGCCGATCACGGCGAACCCGACGTCGCGCGTGTCCCCGGACAGGTCGCGCAACACCGGCTTGCCGTATCGCCGCTCGAGGTGGCGCGACCCAACCCGGATGGCCACCTCGAGCGCCGCGTCCGCCAAATTGGACAGGTCCTCAGTCAGCGACGCCAGCGGGACGTGCACAAACACCTCGCGGGCCGCGATCCGCAGGATCTCCCGCTGGCGGTACAGGCGCATGATCCTGCCGCAGCCCTCGATCGAGTCGCAGCCTTCGAGCCATTGCATCATCTCGGTGGCCATTTCGTTGGGGGGTCGGGCGTCATCAAACTCCGCCTCGTCCGCCAGCCAGGGGACGTACTCGGGGCGGCGGCACATGATGTCCGTCAGGAAATGGCTTTGGTCGAACAGGGTCGTCAGGAGGCGCGCGTAGGCGATATCGCGGGCAAGCCGTTCGAGCACGGCATCCGGCGCATCGGTCGCATCGAGGAACCGTTCGAGCGCCACCAGCACGGAGTCTGGTTCCGCCGATTCCGACATCGCGCACGACAGATTTGCAGCAAGCCCCGGCCCACCTCTTTCCAGCAGGTGCGCCAGCCGCTGTCCCGACAGCTCGGGATCGTCAAACGCTATATTTACTGGGACCATTGGGACCATTGAGACTTTTGGGACATTTGGGCTCTTTGCACTTGATCTGTAAACAACCTGAAACCAACCAATGGCTCTCCACCGTAGCGGGCAAGCGGTTTCAATTAAATCCGCAATAGTCTTATTGTGCCCGTTTTTTATTCAACGCAACGATCAGCCGCGCCAGGTTTTCGCCGGCCCGCTGGAGCGAATCCTCGCAGCAGGCGATAGATTCCGCGAGCGTCATCGGCCGCGGCTGGATGGGAAGCACGGCGTCGATGCCGAGTTCGTAGAGGATCTCGTAGCCAACGCCGAGCGTGCCCGCCACGGCCACCACGGGTATTCCCAGCTTCTTGGCGATTCGCGCCACGCCCAGCGGCGTCTTGCCGCCGGCGGTCTGGCTGTCGATCCGGCCTTCGCCCGTGATGACGAGGTCCGCCCCGGCCATCCGCTGCTCGAGCCGGCACGCCTGCGCCACCACCTCGGCGCCCGGCATGAGCCGCGCACCGCAAAACGCCATCAGGCCCGCGCCAAGACCGCCCGCCGCGCCCGCGCACGCCACATCGAGCACCGGCACGCCCAAATCGCGGGCAACCACCTCGCCAAACCGTCTCAACGCCGCGTCCAGTTCGTCCACGGCGGTCTTGTCAGCGCCTTTTTGCGGCCCGAACACGCGCGACGCGCCCAGCGGGCCGCAAAGGGGGTTTGTTACGTCGCACGCCACGGAAAACGAGGATTCCGCCAGCGCCGGATGCTTGCTCGAGGAGTCGATCCGGTCCAGCCGCGCCAACGCCGAGCCGCCCGGCGGCAACTCATGCCCGTCCACATCCAACAAGTGGTACCCGAGCGCCTGCGCCATCCCCGCGCCGCCGTCGTTGGTGGCGCTGCCGCCGATCCCCATGACGAACCGCCGCAGGCCCCGGCCCAGCGCATCGAGGATAAGCTCGCCGGCGCCGCGCGTCGTGGTGACGCGCGGGTCGCGGCGGTCCGGCGGCGCCAGGGCAAGACCTGCTGCGGCCGCCATCTCGATCACGGCGGTGATGCCGTCGCCGAGGACGCCATACTCTGCCAGTACCGGCTCGCCCAGCGGCCCCGTCACGGTAGCGGTCGCCTTGACGCCCCCGGTGCCTGCGACGAGCGCGTCAACCGTGCCCTCGCCGCCGTCCGCCATCGGGGCCAGCACCAGGTCCGCTTCCGGCATGACGCGCAGAATGCCCGCAGCCAGCGCGGCGGCCACCCTGTCCGCCGGGGCGCTTTCCTTAAACGAATCCGGGGCTATCACAATGCGCATGCCGCCATGGTAACGGCGCAAGACGCGGTTTTGCAAAATACAGCACGTCCAAAGTGCAGTTGTAGGCGCGGTCGTCTCGCCCGCGCCGTCAACGCCCACGCCGACGTTCTACCGCAAGCGCCCCGACGTTAACAAGCCCTGTTCGTTCCGGTTTCTGTTTGACCTCAGCTTTCGTCGTTGATGCACGCTAGCGCTCTGGACGGCGCGGGCGAGACGACCGCGCCTACAAAAGGCCGCAAAGAGAATCCGATTGCAGTAGAATGGGGCGGACTGCAGCCCAACTGCAGGGAGAGGAGGGGCGTATGCGGGCGGTTGGTTTGCTGTTGGCGCTGGTTTCGTTTTGTTCCGGGGCGGAGACGCTCTACAACGGCATTGTCTTGCCGGACGTGTGGCCGCCGCGCGACCGGGAGCCGTCGCGCGAGCCGATGGCGGTCCCGTACCTGGAGTCGCCGCCGGCCGTAATCCCGATTGATGTCGGGCGCCAGCTTTTCGTGGACGACTTCCTCGTTGCCGATATGACGATGCAGCGGAAGTACCACAAGGCCCAGTACTACATCGGCAATCCTGTCCTTCAACCGGACAAACCGTGGGAGACGCAGGCGCAGTCGCAAAACCAGCCCGCGCCTACGGCGATGGTGTTCAGTGACGGGGTGTGGTACGACCCGCAGGACGGATTGTTCAAGATGTGGTATATGGCCGGCTATTGCCACGGCACGGCCTACGCCACCTCGCGCGACGGCATCCACTGGGACAAGCCGGAACTGGACGTTGTGCCCGGGACGAATTTCGTCCATACAACCCAGCGGGATTCGTCTACAGTGTGGCTGGATTCTGACGAGAAAGATCCGGCGCGCAGGTACAAAATGTTTGTCTATGTCCGCCCGTATGAGAAACGAAGCCTCGCCGTCTACTTCTCCCCCGATGGCATCCATTGGAGCGACGCCGTGGCTCAGTCCGGGCCGCTGGGCGACCGCAGTACCGTGTTCTATAACCCGTTCCGCAAAGTCTGGGTCTACAGCATCCGCGACTACGCCCACCCGGGCATCGGGCGCTACCGGCGCTATTGGGAGAACCCCGATGTGCTCGAAGCGGCCAAATGGGAGGAAGGCCAGGCGCCGTTCTGGGTTGGCGCGGATACGCTTGACGCGCCGCGGTCGGACGTGAACAGCACGCCGTGCGAACTGTACAACCTCGACGCCGCAGGCTACGAAAGCCTCGTGATCGGCCTGTTCAGCATCTGGCGGGGCCAGCCCCAGGACCGGGCCAAGCCCAACGACCTCTGCATTGGGTTCAGCCGCGACGGGTTTCACTGGCGCCGGCCGATGCACGAGCCGTTCGTGCCGGTGTCCGAGAATGTGGGCGACTGGAACTGGGCCAACATCCAGAGTGCGGGCGGCTGTTGCGTCATTGTGGGTGACCAGTTGTATTTTTACGTGAGCGGGCGTAAAGGCGTGCCCGGGTCGCCCGCGTCCGGCGTGTGCAGCACGGGTTTGGCGACGTTGCGGCGGGACGGGTTCGCGTCGATGGAGGCGGGGGCGGATGGCGGGACGCTGACGACGCGACCGGTGACATTCAAGGGCAAGTATTTGTTCGTGAACGCAAACGTGGCGGGCGAACTGCGGGCGGCGGTGCTCGATGAGTCGGGCGCGGTTGTTCCGGGCTTCTCGGAGCAGGATTGCGCCGCGTGGAAAGGCGACTCGACGCGGCAGCGCCTGGCGTGGAATTCGGGCAACCTCGGCGAACTTGCGGGAAAACCCGTGCGATTCCGGTTTTCGATGCGGGACGGCCAGATCTACTCGTTCTGGGTCAGCGCCGACGAGTCCGGCGCCAGCGGCGGTTACTACGCCGGCGGTCTCGTGGAAAAACTTTAACCACAAAGAACGCAAAGAGCGCTGGGCAGCGGGGCCGCAACCCGGAAAGCACCCGAAGGTGTCATTCCGAGGAGCGCTGGCCGTAGACTGCCGTCCCTGCAACTCTGACTTTTCCCAGCGCGACGTGGGAATCCCCGCGGTAGTATTGCAGGTGTGGGTTAGGTCTAGGAATGATTGGGAGGCCACTGGCTCCGAGCGAGGGGATCCTCACGCCGGCCCATGGGAAACGGCGAGTTAGAAGTGATCGCCAGTGTCTGGGCGGGCTCAGGATGACAGGCCTTGATCTAGGGCCGGCTTTTAATTTCTCCGAAAATTTGCAGGAAATCGACAGATAGTAGTGCAAGAATCTCCCTTGTGCTCCTTTGCGTTCTTTTGTGGTTGAGATTTCTAGCCGCCGGGCTGCTCTTTGGCGATCTGGCGGATCAGGTTCCACGAGTAGATGCCCGAGGAATGGCCGTCGCTCCAGGTGATCGACAGCGCGTAGTTGCCCAGCGGCGCCATCTCCTGGATTTCGATGTCCGGCGGGATCGACGCGGCATCGAGAATCGGCTCGCCGGTAAGTTCGTTGACGCACGCGGCGCAGGGACACGCCGCCCGCAGCACAAACCCGGGGACATCGCTCGCGGTCCCATCGGGCCACTGGACGTGCAGGTAGCCGCCGCGTTTTGTGGCGACCGGCCGGGCGGTCTCGATGCGCCTTCGGCCGATGGCCCGGTGGAGGTTGTCCGCCAGGTCGCGCATGGCCTCCTCGAACGCCGCCGCGCCCGGCGTACCCGAAGACGCCAGGCCCGTCAGCAGCGGGATCTCGGCGAGTGTCGGCAGGCCGAACCGCTCTGTTAAAGCGTGGGCGCCCACGCCGAAAATGTGGTGTTTCTTCTGGCAGTTGTCGCACACGAAAAAGCTCATGTTCTCGACCACGCCCAGTACCGGCACGTTGACTTTCTCAAACATCAGAATGCCCTTGGCCACGTCGACCAGCGACAGGGTATGCGGCGTGGTGACGATGACGGCGCCCGTCAACTGTGCCCGCTGCGTGATCGTAAGTTGGATGTCGCCGGTGCCGGGCGGCATGTCGACGATCAGGTAATCGAGCCGGCCCCAGTCGGTCTGCGTCAAAAGCTGGTTAACGTATGTCGAGACGAGCGGGCCGCGCATCACGGCCGGCGAATCGCCCAGCAAAAACCCGAACGACATCACCTTCATCCCCTCGATCTCGAGCGGGATGATGTGGCCTTCCTCGCCGTAGACTTCCGGCCGGTGGATGTTGAACAGCGTCGGGAACGACGGCCCGTAGAGGTCCGCGTCGAGAAGGCCCACCGACAGCCCCTCCGCTGCTAATGCGCGCGCCAGGTTCACCGCCACAGTAGATTTTCCCACCCCGCCTTTCGCCGAGGACACCGCGACGATCGCCTCGACCTCGGTCAGCGTGTTTATTTCCGGCGCCGCGGGTCGAGGACGCTGCATCGCCGTCATCGTCACGCTGACGCCCGTCACACCGGGTATCGCGCGCACCGCCTCTTCGGCCATGCGTTTGAACCGGTCTTTGACGGGGCACGCGGGAGTTGTCAGTTCGATGGAAAACGACACGGCCCCGCCGTGTATCCTGACGTTTTTGACAAACCCCAGCGAGACAATATCGCGGCCCAGGTCGGGATCTATTATGGAACGAAGCGCATCGAGGACTTGCTGTTCAGTAATCATGCAGGAATTGTAGCTAATGAAACGGGAATAATGAAACTTGATTGCGGGGGAACTCCCGCACGTGTATTATCTTGTCAAAACTAAGCAGGAGGTACTCGAAATGTTTATGCGCAGGCTGGTCTTTTTTGTTGCACTTGTGATGCTGTCTTCGTGCCTGGCGCTAGCCCAGGATGTGGCGCCGGATCCCGAGAAACCCGGATCGTACCCCGTGGGCGTGACCACGATGCAGTTCGTCGACCATTCGCGCGTGGATGTGGTCACGAAAAAGGACCGGTCGCTGCTCACCGAAATATGGTACCCGGCCACCGACGACTCGAAAGGCCTGCCCAAGAACCGTCTGCTGGACTTTTTCCTCAAAGGGGCGGACGGGAACCTGCCGATCCTGTTTCAGTTGGCGTTCAAGGTCGACATCAACGCCATCGATAAGACGTTCAAGAATTTTGCGGTGCGCGACGCCCGGATTCGCGACGGGAAGTTCCCGCTGATCCTGTTCTCGCACGGGAACGGCGGGATGCGCAGCCAGGGCGTGTTCCTCTGCGAGCATCTGGCCAGCCACGGCTACATCGTCGCCGCGCCCGACCACACCGCCAACAGCGCCGTCACGTTTGTCGACGGCGACATGGTCGCGATGAACCCGGAAATCCGCGAGCAGGCCGCTAAAGACCGCCCGCTCGACATCCGGTTCCTCATCGACACATTCGACAGGCTTAACAAAGGCGCCGACAGCCGGTTTCTCGGCCGGATCGACATGGACAAGATAGGCGTCGCCGGCCACTCGTTTGGCGGATTCACCGCCACCTGGATCGCCGACACCGAGCCGCGCGTCGACGCTATCCTGCCGCTGGCCGGCTGCGCCAAGGAGCGCGTCAACTACACTATGCCCGTGATGGTGATGATCGGCGCCGAAGACGACACCATCAAGCTCGAGGGCAACGACCGGCTGCGGAAGTACTACGAAGAATCGAAAGGGCCGCGCTACCTTGTCGAGTTCAAAAACGGCGGCCACTACTCCTTCACCGAGATGTACCAGTTCAAACCCGATTTTGGGGATGGCGTGGGGGAGGGTACACGCTTGACGAATGGCCAGCCCGTGAAATACGTGACGATGGACGTGGCCTACCCCATCATCAACGGCTACGCCACGGCGTTCTTTGGTAAATACGTGAAAGGCGTGGCCGGCTATGAAAAATACCTCGCCTCCAACAGGAACGAAAAAGAACTGATCGTAAAAAGCGAGCCTAATCCCACAGCGGCACCAGCCGCGCCAGCGACAGCGCCCGCAGCAACCGCTGCACCAGCGGCGAAATAGGAAAAGCAGACGTTGGGACGCCCCCCGGCAGTTGTGGGGGGTGTCCCCTTGTTGACTTAGGGCCTCATGAATGCCCCAAAAAAGGGACACCCCCCACAACTGCCGGGGGGCGTCCCAACGGGAAGAAGGCGTCGAGGGATGATTACGCGGATGGCACACGTTTGTCTGGCCGCGAAAGACTTGGCGGCGACAGAGCATTTCTACTGCAATGTCCTGGGGATGAAGAAGCAATTCGACTTTCTGCGGGACGGCCGAGTTGCCGGGTTTTATTTCAAAGTAGCGGAAGGCAATTTCATCGAGGTTTTCCGCCAGGACGAAATCCATTCCACCGCCGGCTGCCCCATTGGCCACATGTGCCTCGAAGTGGACGATATAGACGCGGTCGCTGCGCGGCTGAAGTCGTTGGGCTATGAGGCAACGGATAAGAAGTTGGGTAGCGACCGGAGTTGGCAGATCTGGACCACCGACCCTTCCGGCGTCCGCATCGAGTTCCACCAGTACACCCCGGAAAGCACCCAGTTCACCGGCAAAGACTGCATCATGGACTGGTAGCGGCCAGTGTAGTGAGTCATGCCAGTGGCATTTTCTTCTTCGACGCGAAAAGCGGGGACAGACGCGCTTTTCAAACTGCCGAAAAGCGAGTCAGTCCCCGTTTTTCGCTTGTTTCTTGCGACCATGGCCGGTCCATGTCAATTGAGGTGGAAAACTCGCCGCGCGTTCTCGCTGAGAAAGAGGCTTGCCGCTTCTTCGTCCAAGTCGAGGGCGTCGAACCCCTCGAGTGCCGCTTTTGGCATCAGCATGGGATAGTTGCTGCCGAACAGGACTTTCTTTCGGCCGCTGCCTTTCATGAATGCCACCAGTTCCTGGGGGTACCGTTTTGCTTTATAGGCGGAGGTGTCGATGTAGACGTTTGGATACTTGGTGGCGAGTGCGATCATCTCGTTGGTCCAGGGATAGCCGATGTGGCCGCCGACGATGACGAGATCGGGAAAATCGAGTGCGATCTCATCGACGTACGGGATAGGCCTGCCGGGATCGGATGGGCACATGGGGCCGGTGTGGCCGACCTGCAGGCACACCGGGATGCCCAGCTCGACGCACTCCGCGTAGAGCGGGTAGAAATGCCGGTCGTTGGACGGCAGGTTCCACAGCCACGGCAGGATGCGAAGCGCTTTGAACCGGCGTTCGCGCACACAACGGCGGAGTTCGCGCACGGCCTCGACGGGCCTCATCACATTGACGGCGGCCACGCCAACCAGCCGGTCGGGATACTTGCTCACCCAGCCCGCCACGTCCTCATTCGAGATGAGGAAGCCCTGCGGCCCGCACCACGCGCACGTCATCGCCTGCTTGACGCCCGCCTGGTCCATCGCGGCGATGGTAAACTCGAGCGGGATCTCAGGCACGTCGTCGCCCACGCCCATCCAACGCCGCAACGATTCAAACATCGGTTGCATGACAAAGCCCGGGGTCGGATGCTGTATCCACGCATCGATCATTTTGGCCTATGCCCTTTCTCTATGGTTTAGCTCCAACGGGCGCCAACTCCTCAGCCGGCCCATCGAGATCCAGCGCAATGACGGTATCCGGATCCTGCCGCGCCGATTTCCGAACTCTTATCGTGATGCCGTCGTCGCGCTGCTTGACGCGCGCTTTGCCACCGGTGAGGACCGCGTGGCCGGTGATCTGCCGGCCCAATGCGGGCAATACGACCCTTCCGTCTTCAGCCTTGCTCCAATCGAGGACGTGGACGTAGATCCGGTTGCCCTTGCAGGTGGCCGCGCCCCAGGAGGCGGGCGTGTATGGCCCGCCGCGTGTCCCGTAGATGCTCTCACCGTACTGCTTAAGCCACGCGCCCATCTCGGCAAGCCGATCGACCTGCCGCGGCTCGATCCGCCCATCGGGCATCGGGCCGACGTTGAGCAGGAGGTTGCCGTCGCCGCCCGCGGTCCTGACGAGCACGTCGATGCATTTGTCGAGCGACTTCATGGGGTCGTTTGGTTTCCAGGCCCACTGGTTGCAGATCGTCATGCAGGTTTCCCAGTTTCGGTTGCGGTTGAACGCGCCAATTTTCTGCTCGGGCGTGGCGTGGTCTTCGGGGAGCCCGGCCCTGTCGTTGATGACGATGCCCGGCTGGAGCTCGCGGATCATCTTGACGAGCCGCTCGGCGTCCCAGTCCTCGGGCTTGCCGCCGAGGCCGTCGAACCAGAAGATATCGATCTTGCCGTAGTTGGTGCAGAGTTCGCGCACCTGGGCATGCAGATACTCGATATATCGGGCGTGGTTTTCAGTCCGGTAATCCGGGTGATGCCAGTCGGGCGGCGAGTAATACCACCCTACTCTGAGCCCGGCTTCATGGCAGGCGTCGGCCAACTCGCGCACCACGTCGCGTTTGAACGGCGAGTTGGTGATTTTGTAGTCGCTCACGGCCGAGTCGAACATCGAGAACCCGTCGTGGTGCCTCGACGTGAACACGAGGTATTTCATCCCGCTGTTCTTGGCGATTTGCACCCACTCGCGCGCGTTGAATTGGACGGGGTTGAACTCCTTGTACAGGTTGTCGTAGACGTCCACGGGGATTTCGCCGGTGCCGCCGGTGCCGCGCCGCTCGCCGCCGCGCGACCAGCCGATCTCCGTCCCTTTCAGGCTGACGGGCCCCCAGTGGATGAACAGGCCGAACCGGGCCTCGCGCCACCACGCCATGTGCGCGCGCTCGCGCGCGGCGTCGGGCGCGGGCTGTTGCTGGGCGGCGGCCGGCAAGCAGGCGAGCAGTATCAGAATGCATATGGCTGATTTTTTCATGGCGCATCTCCCTGGTTTTGCGATTAGGTTAGCACAAATCGGGCCGCGGCGCGTTTTTCGAAAGGGATTGGTTGAACGCGGGCGGGCGCGGGTGTTTTAATGGCGGGTGCAGTTCCGTAGCACCGATGAGGGCGTTCATGTTTTACATACAGAAGATTTGGCTGTTTCTTGCGCTGTTTCCGGCGCTTGTTTTCGCGACGCCCACGGCCAGCGCCGCCCCGCGCGTCACGCTACTGAAAGACCTCGTCTACGCCACCGTTGACGGCGTGGATCTCCTCTACGATTTTGCCATGCCGCCCGAAGGGAAAGGCCCGTTTCCGTTTGTGTTGTGCATCCACGCGGGCGGCTGGCAACTCGGCAACAAAAAGTCGTACCGCGACATCGTTAAAGAACTCGCCGGGCGCGGTTACGCCGCCGCCACCATCGAGTACCGTCGGACACCGAAACACAAGTGGCCCACCCAACTCGAGGACGTCCAGCGCGCCGTCGAGTTTTTCCGCGCCAACGCCTCGACTTACAAAATCGACCCGGGCCGCATCGGCGTGGTGGGCGACGACGCCGGCGCCCATCTCGCCCTGATGCTCGCACTCACCGCGGCCAGGGAGGACGCGGGCAAGCCCGTAGCGCAATCGCACCGGGTGCAGGCCGTGGTGAATTTCTTCGGCCCGCTCGACCTGCACGAGTGGCGTGTCAACAGCGCGTGGGTCGAAACGAAGATCCGGATCGGCTTCTTCAAAAGCAGCGAGCAGATCATCGAGGATTTCCTGGGCACCCGCGACCGTACCGCGCCCATTTATGCCGAAGTCTCGCCGATCGCGCGCGTCACGCCCGGCGCACCGCCCATTCTGACGTTCATCGGCACAGAAGATCCGTTGGTGCCCGTCGCGCAGGCGGAAGCGTTTCACGCCGCACTCAAGCAAGCCGGCGTCGAGGAAGAACTGGTGATCGTCGAAGGCCAGGACCACGACAGGGAAAACATCAACCGCGACGGCAAAGCCTTCGAACGCATGTACGCGTTCTTTGATCAGCACCTGAAGAAGTGAAACTGTCATAAAGTGGGCTTTATTGTGGTGCGGGCGTCTCGCCTGCACTGCTTGCGCGCTCGATCAAATGTGCAGGCGAGACGCCCGCACCACAAACAGGAACTAGGCCAGCGTAGCGAACGGCCAAGCAGGGGAGAGACCGTATGTGCAAAATCGCATTGGTAGTCCTGGCGTGCTGTGTTGTTGCCGGCTCCGTTTCCGGCCAAGAACCCGCCCCGCAGCAGGCGAAACCAGCCCTGGCGCCTCGATCCTTTGACCCCCTTCCGCTCAGCAGCATTCAGCCGCGCGGGTGGTTGAAACGCCAGGTCGAGATCCAGGCGCGGGGGCTCTCCGGCCACCTTGACGAGTTCTGGCCCGACATCCGCGACAGCGGCTGGATCGGCGGCACGGCGGAGGGTTGGGAACGGGTCCCGTACTGGCTGGACGGCATCGTCCCGCTGGCGTACGTGCTTCAAGACCCGGCGCTGCAAGCCAAAGTGACTCGATGGATGGACTACATCCTGACGCATCAGCGGGAAGACGGGTGGCTGGGCCCGGTCAGCAGCAAGAACTACAGAGATTACGATCCGTGGCCGCGGTTTGTACTGCTCAAGGCGATGGCCCAGTACCACGAAGCTACCGGCGACCCCCGAGTCATCCCCGACATGCAGAAGTTCTTCCATTTCCTCGACTCCCTCCTCGACCGCCAGCCCCTGTTCGAGTGGGGCCAGTTCCGATGGATGGATGGCGTGTGGTCGGTCCACTGGCTGTACGACAGGACCGGCGAGGACTGGCTGCCGCCCCTCGCCGCAAAGCTGCACGCTCAAGGCTTTGACTGGAACGCCCATTTCGCTGACTTTCAATACACCGAACGAGTCACCAAAGGGTTCTCCCTTAAGACGCACGGGGTGAACAACGCCATGGGCATCAAGGCGGGGCCGCTGTGGTACCGACAGTCGGGCGCGGAGGCCGACCGCAACGCCGTCTACCGTGCCATCAAAATGCTCGACAAGTATCACGGCCAGGCGAACGGTGTGTTTTCGGCGGACGAGCATTACGCGGGCTTAAGCCCGTCGCAAGGTTCGGAGTTGTGCCTGGTCGTCGAGTACATGTTCTCGCTGGAGACGGCCATTTCAGTTTTGGGCGATTCGGCGCTGGCGGACCGGCTCGAACGCATCGCGTACAACGCGCTACCGGCTACGTTCAAGAAAGACATGTGGGCGCGCCAGTACGACCAGCAGGTCAACCAGGTCCTGTGCAAGGTCGATAAAGACAGGCCATTCGCCACCAACGGCGCCGACGCCAACATCTTCGGCCTCGAACCCAACTACGGCTGCTGCACGGCCAACATGCACCAGGGCTGGCCAAAGTTTGTCTCAAGCCTGTGGATGAAAACCAAGGACGGGCTTGCGGTGATTTCCTACGCGCCCTGCGAGGTCAACACCCAGATCAACGGCAAACCCGTCCACCTGGAATTGGTCAGGAATTTCCCGTTTGACGACGACTCAGTCACGATTGATGTCCGGGGAGAAGGCCATTTTGCCATCGACCTGCGCATCCCGGGTTGGGCCAGCCTCGGCAAACTGTCTGTCGATAATGGGCCTGATGAAACGATTCGCGGCCCCTGGCATCGCGTCGAGCGCGACTGGACCGGCTCCACAAGAATTGAACTGAACCTTTACTTCAAGCCCAATTTCGAACGCCGCCTCAACAACAGCGGCGTCGTCATGCACGGTCCGCTGGTGATGGCGCTCCCGTTGGGCGAAGATTGGAAGAAGATCCGCGGCGACGAGCCACACGCCGACTGGGAAGTCTATCCGACGACACCGTGGAACTACGCAATTGCGCCTTCCCGCGGCAAAACGGCGTGGCAGGGCCGCGTGACCGGGAGCGTGCCCGACAACGCCATCCCGTTCTCTGTGGACAATCATGCCGTCGAATTCGAGGTGCCGGCGCGGCTGGTGCCGGAGTGGAAACTGGAGCACAATGCGGCGGGGCCGCTGCCGGCGAGCCCCGTGAAGAGCACCGCGCCGCTGACGAAACTCAAGCTTATCCCGTATGGCTGCACAAGCCTGCGTATCGCGGAGTTTCCCATATTGGAAGAAGAGCCGGAGTTAGCGGAAAAAGGAGCCACAAAATGATGAAACGCAAGCCACCCCGCGATACCCGCCGCGGGCCTCGACGTGCAGGCGGGGCGCCCGCGCCACAAAAACGCGCAGGCGGGGCGCCCCGGCCCAAAAACCATGCAGGCGAGACGCCTGCGCTACAAAAACGACGGCAGGAAGAACAGTGGTCTACGCGCCCGCCGCGGCCCTCGAAGCTGCCGCGCCGACGAGCAGTGCCCAGGCCCGTATTCGCCAAGCCGCCGCGCGAGCGCGAAGAAAAACCCGCCGACGTCAAGCAGGTGTGGAAACCCGGCACGATGCTCTACCCGGCGCCCGCGGCGCTTGTCACCAGCCTCAGCCGCGACGGCAAGCCCAACGTCTGCACCGTTGCCTGGACCGGCACCATCTGCAGCGAACCGCCGATGCTGTCGATCAGCCTGCGGCCGAGCCGGCTGTCGCACGAAAACATCATGCAGACCCGCCAGTTCGTCGTGAACATGCCGTCCGAGGCGCTGATCCGTAAGACCGACTACTGCGGCGTGGTGTCCGGCCGGGACATCGACAAGTTTGCCCAGACCGGCATGACAATCGCCCCCGCCTCAAAAGTCCAAGCCCCCATCATCCTCGAATGCCCGATTAACATTGAATGCCAGGTGCGGAAAACGCTCGAACTCGGCACACACACCATGTTCGTCGCCGAAATCGTTGCCGTGCAGGTCAACAAAGACCTGATCACGCCCTCGGGCCGTTTCGCCATCGAAAAAGCGGGCCTGTTTGCCTACGTCCACGGCGGCTACTACCCCCTCGCCGAACGGCTCGGCAAGTTTGGCTACAGCGTGAAAAAGAAAAAGTGAAAAGCGGGTACAGCCACCTCTTTCAAACTGCCGAAAGAGGTGGCAGTCCCCGTTTAGGTCCTATAGGTCCTATTTCAGAATGAAGTAGGCGCCGTAGGCCGCCGCGGCCCATGCCGCAATGCCCCCGGCCAAGACCGCCCTCACCACCCGGCCCCGCGACAGCAAGTCAAATCCCGCCGCGGCCAACGCCCCGTAACAGCAGACAAGCCCGAGGGTGTAGGCCGCCTTGGTGATGCAGTAATACGGCAGGCTGAGAAAGCCGTAAATCAGCATCGCGATGTACAACAGCAGCGTTCCCCCGAGGAAGATCAGCCCCGGCCGTTCGGGCCGTTTGCGCATGGCCGCGGCGACCCCGGCAAAAATCATGCCCGTCGGGATCAGGCTGAGCAGTACGCCGCCCAGCATCAGGTTGTAATTCCACGGCGGGGCGTAGTTGGCGTCCGTGGTCGACGAAATGTAACTGTCCGCCCACAGCGTCGAATAGAACCCGTCCCAAAAACTCACCAGGCTCGAACACACCGGGTACACCAGCGCCTCGCCCCGCGGGATCAACTGCGCCAGCGTCCTGTATCCGGGATCTTGCCACCATTGAATGCTGCGCTCGGGCTCCCACCCGCCCCAGAAGGCCCGCCCCAGCACGATGTAGTTGCGCGCATAATACCAGCCGCCGACCAGCGCCGCCATCCCGAACACCAGCAGCAACGCGGACGCCGCGCGCCGCACCTTCCGCTCGCCGGGCGCCGTCATAAACCCGTACGCCATCAGCGCCGCCAGAGGCGGGATCAGGAAAAGGGCCGTCAGCTTGCTCAACAGCGCCAGCCCCAGCGCGACGCCCATCATCACGAGCGCCCACTTGGTCCGCCCGCGTTCCGGCGCGCCATATGGCGCGCCATATGGCGCGTAATAAAACCGCAGCGCCAGCACCACCACCAGCCCCGCCAGCAGGCCCGCCAGCGGCTCGTTGCCCACGTACTGCGACATGTACACGCTCGCCGGCAACAGCCCGCCCACCGTCGTCGCCGCCATCTGCAAGCCGTCGCGGTTTGGCCAGAGGTACCGGCCTGCCCGGTAGGAAAGCTCGATCTGCAGCACCCCACACGCCAGCGGCAGCACGCGCAGCGCCTGGAGCGCGCGCTCCGGCTCGAACATCAGCGCAGAGGCCGCGTACAGCGGCGCCGTCAGCACGTAATACAGGGGCGCCTGAAACATCGTCCAGCCTTGCGTGGGCAGCGGGATCGCCCAACGCTGCACCACATATTCGACGTATTCGACGTGGCCCTTGAAATCGAACCCGTGGTAAAACGGCAGCTTGAAAATGTTGTTGGCCGCCATCACGGCCACAGCACCCATCAACAGCCACCGGTACCTCGAGGCCCGCGGCGTCAGCCGCCGCACCCACGGCGAGACGCGCCACTCGCCCGAAAAGGCGAGGCTCCACGCGAACACGCCCGCGAATACCACCCCCAGCAACGGCAGGCTGCGCAACAACGCCGTGTCCGCCCGCGGAAACTTCCGCGACAGCCCAGCCGGCCGGTAGGAATCAACCGTCACCGCGGGCGACCAGTTTTGCCCGTCGGCGCTCGATTCCCACCGCGGGCCGGTCGCCAGGTTCAGTTGTGGACAATACGCCAGCAGGCACGGCGGGCCGTCCCGGTTCACCACGAGAACTTTCAACTCATGGTCGCCCGCCGCCAACCGGCCCGTCAGGTCGATTTGGCGCGCCTGTTTCCATTTATTGAACTCCGGGCCCGTGCTGTAGATAAGCGCGCCGTCCAAGAACACGTTGGCCGCCTTCATCGCCCTCATGGTCAGCACCGCACCGCCGCCGGCCCCGGCCATTTGGAACCGCACGCGGAATCCCGACACCGCGTCTTTCAGCGGCCGCGCCACGAGGTTTACTTCTTCATTAAACCGGATCCATTTCGCCCCGCCCTCGCCCATCAGGAACGGATGCCGCGGGTCCGAGAGGTAGCGCGGGACGAAAAAAGCCGCACCCCCGGCGAACACGGCCGCGGCCGCCAACGCACATACCGCCACCCATCGTCTAGACAGACGACCCGGCTGTCCGCTCGCCGTTCCGTTGGTTTCCAACCCCACCTCGATTTGCGGCCGCGATTTGCGCCGCCGCCCGCTACATATACCCTGCGGCTTTCATCCGTTCTTTCTCGTCTTCAGTCATTTCCCGCTGCTGGGACTTAACCTTGTCCGGCTGAATTTTCGGCTTGGCCTGGCAAAAGGCCTTGTACTGATCCAGCACTTGCCGCATCCGTTCGAGTTGCGCCTCATCCTGAACGGGCCGCTGCTCGTTCGGGTCGTCTTTGATGTTGTACAGTTCCTCGTGGACAACCGGCCCCCACGGGTCGATGAGCGGCAATTTTCCAGCCCGCAATTGCTCGAGTTGCTTGTCCTGTACGCTGGCCTGGTGCGCGCACTCGGCCGGCGTCAGCCAACGTTGACCGGCCAGGTACTTGTAGTCGCCGTCAATCACCATGCGGACGTTGTCCCGCGTCTCCATCAGCAGCTCGGCGATCAACGGTTTTGTCCGGGGCGCGAAGATGGGCGTCACGCCCTCCCGCCCGAACAGCGGCGTTCCGTCAAAATCGGTGCGGCCATGCCGGACTTGCGTCAGGTCCAGCACCGTAGGCGGTACGTCGATCAGCGAGACCGGCTGGCTCACCCGCGCCGGGTTCAAAAACTTCGGCGCGTAGAAAAACAGCGGCACATGCAGCGACTCCGTGTACAGGCGCCAGGCGTGTTCAACATACCCGTGATCCAGAAACTCCTCGCCGTGGTCCGCTGTGATGATCACCAGCGTCTTGTCCAGCACCCCGTACCGTTTCAAACCCTCGAAAAGCAGCCGGATCGCCGTGTCGGCCTCGTAGATCTCCGCGTCATACCGCAGCATCAGGTCTTCGAACCGCACCTCACCCGGCCCAAACCCTTCCGAAACCAGTTGCGGAATCACCGGCCTCACCTGGTCGTAAAGCCGCAGCGGATTGGGATAGATCTCTTTGGCGAATCTCAGGTATGACTCTTTCTTGGGCTGGTACGGTGCGTGCGGGTCCATGTAGTGGAGGTACATCATGAACTTCTGGCGCTTGTTTTGCCTCACAAACTCGAGCGCCCGTGCCGAGAGCAGCGGCCCCACCTGACTGATGCCCCACCGCGTCTCGACGTGGTCCACCTCGCCAAACCCCCGGTCCACCGGCAGCGTCCCCAGCACCGGTTGATCCGTGAAAAAGCCCGTCTTATACCCCGCACCCCCGAAATGCTCGCCCAGGCTTTCCGCCTCCGGCGGCATCGAAAGCCAGCCCGTTCCCGTGCCCCCGCTTGACGGCAGCAGGCCCGAAAGAAGCGCCGGCACCACCTCGCACGTGTACGAAGACACCGAGTTGGCCCGCTCGAAAAACACCGACTGACCCGCAACCGAGTCCAAGAACGGCGACGTATCCCGACCATACCCAAAACAGCCCAGGTGGTCCGCACGAAGCGAGTCGATCACCACCAGCACCACGTTGCAGTCCGAAAGGTTTGTGGCCGGCGCCGGCATCGTCAGAAGGTACACGCCCCCTGCAACCAATAAGACCGCGGCGGCGGCGGCCACGATCAAAAGACGCTTCTTCATTCGATGTAGCCCAAGGCTTTCAGTTGCTGTTCGGTTTGCGGATCGACCTTGACGCCGGGCTTGATTTCCGGCTTGGCCAGCGCGTCGTGCAGAGCCTGCTGGCGCTCAACATACGCCTGTAATTCCGACTTCAAGCTTTCCACCAATGCCGGATGCTGCCCGGCCACGTCGGTGGTCTCGCCAAAATCGGTTGCCAGGTTGTACAGCCGCGCATCCTCGCCTTTGATGGTGCAAAACAGCTTCCAGTCGCCTTTTACCGCGCCGACCGCGCCGAACCACTTCGAAACAATCAGCCGGTCATTAAACGACGCCGCGTTGCGGCCCCAGATCAATGGCACGAGGCTCTGGCCTTGGAATTGGCCGAAGGGCGCCTGCCCTGCCAAGACCAGGATCGTCGGCGCCACATCCAGCAGCGCCACGTTCTCGTTGACCTCCCGCCCCGCCGGGAGTGTTCCCGGCCACCGGATCAGCAGCGGCACGTGCGTGAGCGTATTGTACGGTTTGCCGTGGTGCGTCAGGTGGTTTTCATGTTCCCCGAAATCCTCGCCGTGATCCGCCGTGACAATAACCACCGTATTCTCCAACAAGCCAAACTGCTCGAGCCGGTCGATCATTTTCTTGAAATTGGAATCCGCGAACGAAACGGCCCCGTCATACAGGTCCATCTGCGTTTGACCTTCCGGCGATGTAAAAATCCCCCGGAACGGTTCGGGCGGCTCGTACGAGAATTCCTTGCTGTCAGGCCCTCCCTGCCGGATGTCGTGAAGCTCCATCGTATGGACATACAAGAAAAACGGGCGGTCCTGGTGTCTTCTGAAAAAGGCCGACGCCTTCTGCCGGGTAACCTCGGGAAGTTCCCACCACTTCAGCGGATTCTCGCCCAGCTCCACGTTCAGATGAACCGGCTCCAGATAGCTGTAGGCCGCCCTCGGAACGGTCTCCGGCGGCGTGTGCGGGTTTTCCGTCAGCACGCACGTCTCATAACCTGCCCGCCGCAGCAACTCGGGAAATGTCGCCAGACCTTCAGGCGGCACGTCGCCGAACTCCCCGACATCGTGGTAAATCTGGTCCACGCCCGTCGAAAAGGAGGTTGTCGACGACTTGGTCCACGTGTCCACGGCGAAACATCGGTTAAACGTTACGCCCGTCGCCGCAAACGCGGCCAGGTTCGGCGCCGTCCCCCGGCCGTAGCCATACGTCTCCAGGTGGTCCGGCCGAAGACAGTCGATTACGTATAACACGACGTTGGGCAGCCGCCGATCCGCCGTGGCCTGGCCGCCCGCCTCGTACCGCTCAAACACCGCCGGATTGCTCCACAACGCCACTTGGCCGGTCCCCGTGTTGTACGAGATCAGAGACAGGTCAACCTCCCGCCCCGCGTATCCCGACAAATCCACCTCAACGTCATCCCAGTGCGCAGGGTCATCCACCTGCTTTGTAAAAACCGTCTCGACTTTTCCATCTGTTTCTACCACCAGTTGGAACGTCACCGGGCTGTCCGGCTCGACAACGCTCAGCCCGGCGCTGAACAGGGCGCGGTTGGGCAGGCGCAAACGGTACCTCAACGTGGCCGGGCAATGGTTGTACAGGCAAGGCCGAAGCCGATCATCTATTGAATACTGGATAACGCCCGCTGTTGCTTGGCTGAACGGCACCCGCCGATCGACCAACTCGATCGACTCTATCTCCACCCGTGCCGCAGACCGCACCTGAAACAGTATCTGGTCAATGTCACGATGCCGCCACGACCGCACCTTCGTCATTTGAAGGTTGTACTGGATCATCTCGTTTTGGTTCGGCACTCGGATTTTGAGTATCCGATGCTCTTCAATCCCCGCGCCCTGGGGTATCCAGTTCAAGAAGACCGCATCGGTGCCGCTCACGTTCATTTTCAGCACGATCGAGTCCGTCGTGAATCCCAGGATCTGAAGACCTTTTGGGCTTTCCAGCCGGTCGGCTGCATCCGCCGAAAAGACCAGTCTCGATTCCGATTCCTCCACCGTCGACGCCCCGGTCTCGCTCGTCCAGCCCCCGGTCAGGCGCAACAACCGTCTCTCGCCTTCCGGCCGGGCAACCGGGCCGTCCACCGACACCGCATTCTCAAAATTGTCGTCAAACCGGTAATAGCCGTAGGCGTTCGGCCTCCCACTGCCCGAGCAGCCAGCATGCAACCATACCAATGACGCGAACGACGCCACAATGAGCAAAAAAAAACGAACAAAAGCCATCATCAGTTTGCTGCTGCTCCGGCACAACTAATCCAACCACTACCACATAATGCCCCGGCAGGGCGGATCTCCTGCTCGACCACGATGCTCGCCCGCGGGCAAGAGCAACCGCCTTCGTACACGCAGATGTCTCGAACAAACATCCTACCGGTCATTATCCCATTGTTTCTTCGATGATTCAACGGGTTTTGTGCTTAGCCGGCGCACGTGAATCCAAGGGGTAGGCGACAGAGCAAGGGACAGGTTTTCCCTGAAGTGTTTGCGGTTGTAAATCTGTCGTTCAATACGCTCAAGGGCGGGGAGGTTTTCGATGATCCAAGGAGGGGCTACGCCTTTTTCCACGGCTGTCCGATACATGCCTGGACCGGGACTCCCAGCGGCACCGATAACGGTTAAGAGATCTCTAGATAGACGCCGTAGACCGGGGCGATGCGCTACACGTTCGATGGGCATGTCGGTGCGCGCCAAGACCGCACAGGTAAGGCCCCAACTGTGGATATTATAGTAATCGAAGTTTTCATAGGCATCGTAACACCAGCCGCTGTTCCTGAAACCCGCATAGTGTCCGTCAGGGGACGAAGCCCGGAAAGAGCGCATCCGATCAATATTCGCTTTTTCCGACCAGGAGGGATATTGCAGGGCGGAAAGGGTTCGGTGGTAGTGCGCGTCGGCAATGCCGTTGACTAAGCCGGATGGGGTTCGAAAGTAGAGCGGATGCCGGGCCAATTGCGGCGGATACCTCAGGTGGACCACGACGAAAAGAACAACCATAGCCGCTATGACGGCGGGCGTAAAACGGGGGCGGCCCCAGCGGGCCCAAGCTATTTCCACCAGACCGGATGCGGAACAAGCAGCCAGACACATAGGAAAAGCGAGAAAACGGAAGTGCCGGGCATCGCCTCCCACTTTTACTGCGTAGGCCGTAACTACAAGGGCGGCCAGCAGCATCACTATCCGAGGCGCGACACACAGGCCCGGTTGCCGCCGCCATATCAGCGTTACCGCCAGCCCAAGGAGCACCGCCCCGACGGGGTACACGTAGTAGACATATAGGCTCTCATGTAAATAGAGTAACCCTTGTCTAAAGTTGACCGCGTCTTTCAGGTAGAAGGTATTTGGAAGGAGGTCGGCATAGTAATAAACACGGAATACAAACCATCCCCCAACGGCTGCAAACAACGCAAACAGGGCGAGCCAAGGGATACGCCGCGTCACAAGACTTCCCCATAGCACCGCCACAAGCCACGCCAAAAGGAATTCTTGACGAACCAGAGGTGTCAAGCTTATCAACAGTTGCCAACGGCGTTGTTGTGGCGCGGTGATATACGCCGCAACCACGACACCCGACAGCAGTACCAGCGGCGTTTCCAGTCCTGAAGAGAAATAAGTAACTACTCCATAACAGCCGGTAAGATATACTAAGGGCAGATCAAACACGCGTCTGTCTCCGCTGTAGTGGCGATTTAGACGGACTATCCCGAACGCCCACCCTAAGTGACATCCGAATGCCAGTAGCCGGATAATCGTTGGATATTCAAGTTCCAAAGATCGCAAGGCGATAAGCACCAGCACCCACGCCGGACTGCTGAAACCCTCCACATACTCGCCTTGATTGTTTACAAGGCCGAAATTCAAGAAAAGCAAATTGTCAACATAACGGAAATAAACGAAAGCGTCGTCCATGAGCCAGTAATAGGATTGGACCAAGAACAGCCCTGCAATGATACATGCAGACTCCAGGCTGGTGGGCGGAACTTGCTTCCTAGCACATGCCATCATATCGTGCGATTGCCGCAAAGGGGATGTCAAAGAAGGGATTTCCCGGGGTTCCAGCACGGAGAACCTTTCCTCATGGGACGCCTAGATCTATGGCCGAGTGATGGCGTAAATGGTAAGAAATGGCAAGAGCCAAAGTCAATTTAGATAAGATTTGACTGCGACCCATAAAAATATTATAATTGAGAAATGCCGTGCTGCGCGGCATCGTATGCTTTTTTAGAGTAAGGAGAGGGTAGTGAAAAGGACGTTTCAACCTTCCAACCTCAAAAGGAAACGCAACCACGGTTTTCTGAATCGCATGGCGACGGTGGGTGGACAGACGGTGATCCGGCGCCGGCGGCAAAAGGGCCGCAAGCGCCTTTCAGCATGAGTGGCGGCCGGTACGTGCCGTACCGGCGGGTGCGAACGTCCGCACCCGGGGCGCATAAAATTGTGCCGACGCCGAAACAGGTAGATGAGCCTTTGTGCCGGGCCAGCAGAGATTTCCTCAACGTGAGCGCCTCACCCGTAGAAGCCAATTTCTACATGTTTACTCGACCGGTGAGAAATACGTCGGGGAGGCTTTCATCGCATATTGGGTCCGGCAGGCAGGCCAGGGACGGAAAATGGGGTGCGCCGTGTCGCGAAAAGTCGGCGGGGCCGTGGTGCGTAACCGCGTCAAACGCTACATCCGCGAAGTTTACCGCAAGCACCGCGAGCAGTTGCCGCAAGACATCCACATCGTAGTGGTCGCCCGGCCCGCCGCGGCGGGTTGGAACTACGCCCAATGGGAGTCGGCGATACGGCAATTCTTCCGGACGGGAGATTTGCTTAGTGGCTAGAGTTCTGGTGGCGCTGATACGCGCCTACCAAATCGCCATCTCGCCCATGCTCGGCGACAATTGCAGGTTCACCCCCTCCTGTTCCCAGTATGCCATCGACGCCATTCGCGTCCACGGGGCCGTTATCGGCTCCGGCTATGCGATCTGGCGCATCCTGCGGTGCCAACCGTTCTGCCGTGGCGGGGACGACCCAGTCCCCCAACGGCGAGGGCAAGGCGCATAGGGCTCATCCAACGCATGACGCGCTTTCTTAAGCGCGCGGCTTGGAGTCCAGAAGTTTGGAGGATAAGCACGAGAAGGAGATGATGCGCAATCAACTGATTGCCTTCATTCTCATGGCCGTACTGGTTGTCGTTTATTTCAAGTTCTTCCTTCCCCCGCCCCCGAAGCAAACTACACCCGCGCCCCAGACCGTCCAGTCCCAGCAAGAGTCGGCGCAGGCCCAACCCGCTCCGGCCGAACCCGGCCAGCCCGGCTGGTCCGAACTCCCGCCTGTTCCGCAGGTAGACAACCCCGCCGATTATGAGGTGCGGCTGGTAAACCAGAATCTGGACCTCGTGTTTACGAAAGTCGGCGCCCGGCTCAAACAGGCTACGGTCCTGGCAGGCAACAGCGGCGGATCGCAGCAACTCGTGCCCACGGCCGACAAGCCCGATACCGAAGCCGTCTATCCGCTCGGGCTTGACTTCGCCGACCCGGGGCTGCGCGACCAGTTCAACAACAGGCTGTGGGAAGTCGTCGAAAGCAGCACCGAGTCGCTGGTATTTGAACTTTCGATTCCGGGGCGCGGCGTCATCCGCAAGAAATTCACCCTGAGCCCACAAAGCCGTGTGCTCGACCTCGAGGTCTCTTACCAGAACGCGGGCGCGGAAAAAGCCTCGTTCGGACTCGACCAAACCCCCGCCTACTACCTCAATTGGGCGCCCGACGTCATCTCTGGCGACCAGAAGACGGGCGCACAACAGACCATCGTCTGGCGCAAAGGCGGCCAAAACGAGGAAATTGCCACCGGCAAGTTGTCCCGGAACGGCGCCCCTTATCTGATGACGACGCCCAGCGTCGACTGGCTCGCCATGAAAAGCACGTATTTCGTAGTGGCGCTCAAACCCGAGTTCCAGGCCACCGCGCAAGTTGCCGGCCTGCCCGGCGATTACCGCGTCGGTCTCGGGGCGCCCAGTTTTGCCCTGGCCCCCGGCGAAATACAGACAAGCCAGTTCCGCGTTTACCTCGGCCCCAGTGAGCAGGGCGCGCTCACAAGCGCTTGGGATAGCCTCGCCACGGCACAGCGCTTTTTCAGTTACAAGTGGATGGACTGGTTCGCCAAGCTGCTCCTGGCGATCCTGAACTGGTTCCACGCGCACATAATCGCCAATTACGGGCTCGCCATCATCTTCCTGACGGTCGTAGTCCGCATGGCGATGTTCCCGCTGACGCTCAAGAGCATGAAAAGCATGAAAAAAATGCAGCTTCTTGGGCCCGAACTCGAGCAACTGAAGGAAAAATACGGCGAGAATCAGCAGGAACTGAACAAAAAAATGATGGAGATGTACCGGGAACGCGGCGTCAACCCAATGGGTGGCTGCTTTCCCATGCTGCTGCAGTTCCCGGTGTTCATCGCCCTGTACCGGATGTTGTGGTACGCGTACGAACTTCGGGGCGCCCACTTTTTCCTGTGGATGACGGACCTGTCGCAGCCCGACCACCTGTTCCGCCTGCCGTGGCTGGCCAACCTGCCGTTTATCGGCATGTTCGAATACATCAACGTGCTGCCGATCCTGATGGCGGTCACGATGGTGGTCAGCCAGAAGGTCACCCCGGCTACCGGCCCGGCCACTAACCCGCAGCAGAAGCTGATGATGAACATCATGCCGGTGTTCTTCAGCTTCATCTGCTACAACGTGGCATCCGGCCTTAACCTGTACATCCTCACCAGCACCGTGCTGGGCATGCTCCAGCAAAAATTCGTACGTGTCGGGCAAGTTGAACTGCAAGCAAAAAAGACCCCGGCGAAAAGGCAGCACTTCTACACCGCTGCCATGGCGAGAAAGCGCCAGATCGAGAAAGAAGCCAAGAAGGACTCCAAGAGGAAATCCAAATGACATCCCACCACCGGCGGCGCAGCCATAAAATTAACCGGGGTCACAACCCAAAGCCGGAACACCCGACCGGCCAGAAAGACGGAGGAGAGTCTGTAAGATGAGATCGGTGGAAACTACCGCCAAAACAAGACAAGAAGCCATCAAAAAGGCCCTCGAAGAACTGGGAGCCGAACTTCACGAAGTCCAAATCGAAATCCTCGACGAAGGCAGCCGCGGCATATTCGGCATCGGCGCACGCGGCGTCAAAGTAAAGCTCACACTCGAAAAAGATGTCCCCACACGCCGCGGTGAACGTGAACGGGACAGAGACCGCGAACATGACAAAGACCGCGAACGGCCGCGCAGCGAACGCGACCGCGGCGACAGAGACCGAGGCCGCCGCGGCGAACGGCCCGCCGCGCGCGAAGAAAAGCCCGCCCGTCCCGAGCGTGCCGAGCGCGGCCCGAGCCCGGAACGGCCGCCGCGTCCTGACCGCGGCCAGCGGCCTGAGCGGCCACCCAGGCCAGAACGGGTCGAACGGCCGCGGCCGCCACAACGGCCGGAACGCCCCCAGCGGCCACGGCGTCACGAACCGCACGAAGTCCGACCCGAACCTGCGGCGCCTGAAGCCGTTCAGACTGTTCCCGAAACACCCCCGGCGCCGGTGCGGGAAGAGGAGCGCGACTTGGCGCCCGTCAGCGATACCCGGCGCGAAGAGGCGGCCGCCCTTCTGGCCGAGGTTGTCAACAAGATGGGAATCGAGGCCCAGGTAAACAGCAGCCTGACCGAAGACGGTCGCGCGCGTGTCAACGTCGAATCCGCCGATTCCGCCATCCTGATTGGCCGGAAAGGAAGGAACCTTCAGGCCCTCCAGTACCTGCTCAACAGAATGATGCGGCCCGGCGACGGAGAAACCATCGAACGATTCATCGTTGATGTTGAGAGCTATCTCGATCGGCGGCGTGAAAACCTCGAGGAGATGGCGCGTCATCTCGCCGAGCGCGCAAAAGAAACCGGCCGCGACGTTCGTGTCAAGCCGCTTAGCCCCCCAGAGCGGCGCATTATCCACCTCACGCTCCAGGACGACCCCGACGTCCGCACGTTCAGTCTCGGCACGTCCTCGATCCGCACTGTCGTCATCTCGCCCAAGAACCCGGCCCGCACCGGCGGTCGCGACACCGGCCGCCCACGCCGGCCCCGCGGCGGGCGTGGACGGCGGAACGGCCGCGGCGAGCCACCCCGTCCCTCCTCCGAGCCTGCCGCCGTTGCGACGGAAGACGAGGACATCATCGCCCCCGATGAGGACGTCGTCGCTCCCGATGAGGAGGCAGCAGACAGCGACGCGCAAGAGTCTTGAGGACACGATTGCGGCGATTTCGACGCCGCCCGGCGAAGGCGGCATCGGGATCGTCAGAATCAGCGGGCCTTCCGCGATGCCCATAGCGGCTGCGCTGTTCAGGCCTGCTTCAGGCAACGGAGTGGCGAAAGGCCGTGGGCGGGTCCAGTATGGCCATGTTGTCACTGCTCAAGGCGCCATTGTCGACGAAGTGCTGCTCCACGTCATGCGCGCGCCGCACTCCTACACGCGCGAGGACGTGGTCGAGATCAACTGCCATGGCGGGGCCGGCCCATTGAACGCCGTGCTTGACCAGGTCTTGACCGGCGGCGCGCGGCTCGCCGAACCCGGCGAGTTCACCCAAAGGGCGTTCCTCAACGGCCGCATCGACCTCGTCCAGGCCGAGGCCGTCATCGACACGATCCGCGCCCGCACCGAGGCCAGCCTCAGGGCGGCGGCATCCGCGGCATCCGGCGCACTTTCGCGCGACATTGGCCTCATCAAGACTGTCCTGGTTGACGCGTTGGCGCGCGTCGAAGCCGCCGTGGATTTCCCCGACGAAGACCTCCCCGACCTGGTCGGCCCGGCCCTCCGCGACACACTTGATGGCGCACTCGCCGGCATGCAGGCCCTGCTCGATACCGCCGAAGCCGGCAGGCTCTACCGAGAAGGCGCAGGGATGGCCATCGCCGGGCGGCCCAACGTCGGCAAATCCAGCCTGTTCAACGCCCTGCTGCGCGACTCCCGCGCCATCGTCTCACCCACACCCGGCACCACACGCGACCGGATCGAGGAGCTTATTACGCTTGCCGGCGTGCCTGTCCGCATCACGGATACCGCCGGGTTGCGAGATACCCGCGACGCCATCGAACAGATGGGCGTGAAGATCGCTCGGGATGCCGTACAGAACGCCGACTTTGTCCTGCTGGTTGTCGATGCGGCGGCCGCCGGGCCGGAAGACGAATCGCTTGCCGCGGAACTCGAGGCGTTGGACCGCCCCGTTTGGGTTGCATGGAACAAAATCGACCTGGCGCCGACCGCCGCGCCTCCCGGTTGGGTAGGCCGGTTTGCGGGCTGCACCCCCGTATCCGCAATCACGGGCGAGGGAGTGAATGATCTCGAAGAGGCCCTTGGAAGGCTGTTGCTGGGTTCTGCCGCAATCTCCCCCGAGCACGGCCTCATCTCGCGTGCACATCAACGCGACAGCCTGCGCCGGGCCGCCGCCGCCGTCACGCGCCTGCTCGACAACTTCAACGCATCCCCGGAATTCCTGGCCGCCGACCTCCGCGAAGCACTCGACGCACTCGGAGAAATCACCGGCGAAACCACGCCCGAAGACATCCTCGCCACCATCTTCTCCTCATTCTGCGTCGGGAAATAACCTCTTTGGCACAATACCACGCCACATTGGCTTGCTCGGTGCCCATTTTGAGATTGGACGATATCGAATGGTGATGGCAGCGGTGGGACTGAATGCGGATTCGGCAGGATTATTGCTGCCATTCGTAAGGCTTTACAGCCTCGTGTTGCGTGTTCTGATATTCCATGAACTCGTTCTTGTCGAGGGGATACCATGGGTTGTACGGATACCGTCTGAAAAACTGCGCCAGCTTCTCCCGAAAGTGCTCATAGGCGACCTTGTTGAGTCGCCCTTTACGCAACTGTTTGAAAGCTTCAAGTTCTTCTGTGGGCAGGTGGATCACTGTGCGGAAATCCACAGCCATTCTCTCCCGAAATCCCGCCGCACCTCCCGGCGGCAGATAGAACCAGCGCAGATTCTCCGTATCCTGTTTGCTCAGAACTCTGGCCCAGGTCTTCGTGGACCAAGTCTGCGAATCCGTGAGCATCTTGTCTACTGACACAATCTCGCAGAGACTTACGTTGTCAGCCCGGACAGCATCGCAGCTCTGAGTAATCACGATCGCATCGACGGGGTATAGCGGCAGAATGGCGCGAACCATCTGGGAAGCGCCTGTCCGGCTTTCGGCCGCATCGGCCCATGTCATCTCATAAGGCGACAGGTCCGCGTCGACTACGAACACTTTCTTCAGGGACACCTCCACTCTCGGCAAGGAAGTGAATATGTCTCCCTGCGAAATGGGTGCATCATTGAGCACTGGGTCGTAGATCATCTAGATTCGTCATCTGGCAGGCCGAAAAACTCACGCGCTTCTATCTCACGGCTCTTCTGACGTCTGGCCTCTGCTTCCTCGAACAGACGCCCTACCTGTTCCCACGCCTCGCGCAAAGAGACCTTGCGTCCGATTCTTGCCGGCTTTCCCCATCCCATCCGTTTCGAACGAAATGTCCATGTAGTAACATCTAGTTCGACGTAGGGACGCAGCATTTCGGCTTCCCAATCTGTTCGCCTCCACCCTGAGGAGGCGGCACCGGCCAAAGCCGCGATATTCTGCGTGTCGGCGGTTGTTCCCGCCTCATCGCTGGAGTAGTCCCGGACCTGCCGTTGCTGATCGAAGACAAGGCTGGCGAAAGACTCGATTCCTGGAATCTCGTAGCTGATCCCAGATTCAGTTTCCAAAGATGTGATTGGTCTGGCCTTAAGGAATTCAAGCATGTTTATGCCTCCTGCTCAAAAAGCATCTTCAGAACCTGTTGATAGCGGCTCCAGTCTTCCTTGATGTGCCCTAAGTGGCCCACTACTTCCTTTTCGCCGGGGTATTCTTTGCATTCGCGCTGAAAATTTGCCTTCACTATTGCGACCGGTTTCGCCGTGACTTTTTTGTCCGTAGTTTTCTGTTCGCCAGCATCCAGATCAAACACGACGCGTCCACCGTCCGGGATTGAATATAAAAATCGAACACCAGCAGCGGCGAGTGGATCAGATTCAGAATCCCATGGTCCGGTCTTTATAAAGCGCTTCTTGAGGAACTCTCGTGGGGAATCCATCCCGATCACGCTGTGGAAGTTCACGCCCACCGCCTTGTACCTAACGTGAGGCAATGTAAGGACGTATTTGTTCGCGATCCGCACGGCTACACTCTCGGAAGGATCTGCGGGCAAACTCGTGTCCACAACCTGAAGCTTCTCGTTCTCAACGACCACGGAAATGCCGTTTTCATAAGCCACAACCGCAAATGGCGGGGTAGTGATTGTTTGGGCCACCTTCACGGTTCCTTCCCATTCCTGTGGCACAATGTCCCGAATGTGCAGGAAGTTGGGATTCAAGATAGTTGGATTATGAGATTCGCCCGTTACAACTATTGAAAAAAGAGCAAGGCGGCTTTCCATTCGCGTCCCTGAGCCTCTCCAAAACGACCACTTTCAGAAGTTTACCACATCGCGCAACAGTCAAAGATAGCCTACGCCCCTATTCGGCCTCCTTCGCACATATTAGGACTTCAAAAAGCTCAAGTCAACACCGTATAATGCAACGCCAGTATGTGACGGAACCGGCAGCTATTAAGCTGTTACCGCGGGAACGGCCGTGATGGTTGTACACTTCACAAAAGTGCTTCGGGTGAAGCTGCATCTTAGGAAGATTTCCTCTGTCAACGTCGATACGGGTCCGCATCTGCGGTGGTATGCCAACCTGTTCCGGGCGGAGCGGGTGCAGTACATCCTGACGACGAATGCGGCTTCGTTGTATTCGGTGGTGATGTATGGCCGGGGCATAACAGATTCAGACCTGTATTTGAAGCACTTTTTGACGGCGTTGCGGGAACAACTCGAGGCGGCGGACATGCAGATGATGTACAAACGCTGTATTGCGCCCCATACGGGCACGGTTGCCTTGGCCAAGGCGCAAGACCGTTCAGTTCTCGGTTCCATGAACGACATGGTGAACCAGTACAAGTACAGGCTGGAAATGGGTTCAGCCAGCCCCTGGCACCTTAGCGAGGCAATTAACAGCACCCCCTTCGGCGCCATCGGCTACCGCTACCCGGTCGAAGCCTTTGCGCAACTGCCAGTGGTGTCCGCTGAACATATTGGAAAGAATGGCCATCATCAGTGAACCCCGGAGCAGAACAAGGCGAGTCGGGAGATAACGCAAATGGTTACACGCAGGCAAGGCCAAACCTGAAAATGACAACAGAGCACGCCTGCTTGTTCAATCTCCCGTTATGCGGCTCGTGACGGCTTCGGCAACCTGGCGGGCTAGGGCCAAGGCTTCCACGCTTTCAGCCGGTGAGGGCTCCGGGAGGTCATCTGGATAACGGGCTTCGACTCCGTAAGGGGTCAAGATTGCGGCCGGTATGAGTTCCTCGGCCAGTCTATCGTCAACCGTGGCGGCCAAATCGAGCAGTTCACGGATGTTGTGGGTTTTCGGAAACTCGACCTGCCGGTACGTAAGGAAAGCTTTTATGTACTTTTCGGAAGCTTGCTGACAGTGGAAGCATACCGGATACAGTAAAGGCGGCTCGTGCTGCATGAGAACTTCGGCAGCGTCCAGGTCCTGAGCCGCCTTGTCTGTCCAATGGCCAACAAGTTTCCTTCGGACTTCTTCCTCATGCGGCATCATAAATTATCTTCCCATACTTGTTGGCTGGGTAGGCGATGCCGCCGATGACGTTCTTGCTGGCCTCGAACCATTCGGCGCCTATCACGATGACGTCAAAAGGATAGCCCAGCCCGCGGAGCGCTTCATGGATTCGGACGCTTTCCTTCCGCCGATCGCCTGGGTCAGCCTCTAACACTAAAAGGTCAACGTCGCTATCCCGCGTCATTTGGCCTATGGCCGCGGAACCGAAAAGGATGATCTTCTCCGCGGGAACGACGCTCGTCACTCGGCGCACGATTTCATCTATCAATGTCTCGTCTATTCCCATAGTTTCCATTATACAGCACCCGCCGCTGCGCTTCTTCGTCGGCATCCTATGGAAGACCGGACCGTGGACATCCTTTTGAGGCGGATTTCTTCCTTGACAATATCTGTCTACTTTGGTAAATTTACTTTAGTAACAACCGGCCGGCTGGGAGGGCGTTGAGATGTTACTGCCGCGTCTTGGGAAAATTCAGCTTCACATAATGCAGTTGTTGTGGAACCGAGGTCCCCTCACGGCCCGCGAAATCACCCTGGCGCTGAACGAGTCCAAACCTATTGCGCGCAGCACGGTGCAGACCCTCTTGCGGAAACTCGAGAAGAAGGGGGCGGTCGGTCACACGACCCGCGACCATACGTTTTATTTCCGCGCTTTGGTTGAACCGGATTCGGTCCGAGTCCCGGCTGTCAAGGGCTTTATCGATCGGATGTTCGAAGGTTCGGCATCAAGCCTGATTTCGTACCTTCTGAAGAACGAGCGGATCTCCGGTGAGGAACTCAATAATATCCGTAATTTGATCCATGAAGCGCGTGGGAAAAAGAAGAGGGAGGAACAGCCATGAGTGCTTTTGCAGCGTTCTATGCAGGGGATGTGGGTGGGCTGTGTGAGCAGTGGGCGTTTTGGGTGGTAAGCGTGCTGGTTCAATCGACGGCGCTGCTGTCCGTGGGTTTTCTGGCGGTGCGGCTGGCACGAAGCCAGGGCCCGGCGATGCAGTCGGTGATTATGCGGGCGGTGCTGGTGGCGGTTTTCCTAAGCCCGTTTGTGACGGCGCTCACGGGCGCGGCGGGGCTGAACAAAGGCCTTCTCGACAGCGTTCTGACCCCGCCGGGGCGGCCTGAACCCGTCGCGGCTGTGCCGGAACCTTCTCCGGCACTCGCTCCGCGTCACGAGATCTTGCGCATCGAGGGTCAATCAGCAGCTGCTCCCCCGGAGAGCCGAGGTTCCGCGCTGTACGTAGTGCTGGCGTCAGCCGGGTTGGCGACGACGGCGGTCCTGCTTTTGAGGATTGCGGGGGCTTGCATCTGGATGCGACGGCTGCGGTTGAACGCCGTTCCTGCCCCGCATGCTGTCCAGAAGGCATGTTCGGGTCTGGCTTCGCAACTACGGGTACCCGCGCCGACTGTGCTGGTGAGCGGCGAAGTCAACAGCCCGTGCCTGGCGGGCATTCTCAATCCGGCGGTTGTCTTGCCCGAGGTGAGCATGACCGGTTCGCAACTGGGTTACGTGCTGTTCCACGAGTTGGCCCACTTGGCCCGGCGCGACGGCCTGTGGAACCTTGCGGGGCGCGTCATGCGGGCGGTGCTTTTCTTCCAGCCCCTGATCTACGCCTTCACAAACAAGATGGAATGGGTGAACGATGAGATTGCCGACGATTACGTCGTCTTGATGGGGGGTGGCGGGGCCGATTACGCGGAACAGTTGACCAGCGTCGCCGAAAGATGCCTGAGGGACCCGTCCTCGTTGGCGTGCGCCGGCGTTATGGCGTTCAATTGCTCGCTGGGCCATCGGGTGCAGCGGATCCTGAATTTGGCCCGGCCTATGGCGCTCTACGTGGCCCGGCCGGTCGCCGTTACTATAGCGGCTGCAGGCCTTTTAATGGTGGCGGCCACGGCTCTTCTTTTCGGCACGGCCGGAGGACAGCAGTCCGGCACGCCGACTGCAACGGTTTCCGACGAAGGAGCTTCCCTCCTGGGCCGGTGGAAATCCGTTGACTTTGTGGATTCACCCGCCGAGTTCAAGCCCGGCAAGCGCCAGTCCAGAGGCGAGTTGTATCTCAAACAATTGGACTTCCTGCCCAACGGCCGCACATCCGGCCCTTGGGTGTGGGGCAACGGTGTTCTTTACCACCCCGGCGACCAGTCCAACGCCAAATACATGACCAAAACCATCCGCGGCAAGCGTTACGTGTTCTTGGAATGGATGAGCGGGGATGTGCTGATACGCGGCCAGAAGCCCCGGTATTATGTCCTCGAATATCAAGGGGACGCGCCGCCCGCGCCGGTTGAACCGGCTGTCGCGCCCGGAGCTGAACAGTACCACGCCGATTCGCCGCCGCCGTTCGTCAACGACCGCCTGCTCGTCGGCAAATGGGAGACGGTCGATTTCGTCGATACCGTGGAAGAGTTTGACCCAGAACACAGGTCCTGGCAAGGCGACTTCTATCTTAAAGGGATGGAGTTCATGCAGGGCGGCCGCACATCCGGGCCGTGGAGTTGGAGCAATGGGACCATCTACCACCCCGGAGACAAGTCGCTGGCCCGTTACGTCATCCAAGACATGAACGGCCAACGGTACCTCCTGTTCGAGTGGATCAGCGGCGACGTTACTCAGAGGGGCATGGCGCCCAAATATTACGTGCTCAAGTATGTCGGCCCTTCAACGGCGCCCACCGCGCCCGCTGATGTCAAAATCAATCCCGCCGACTACATCTCCGAAAACCCGCCCCAGTTCGTTGACGATCCCTACGTCATCGGTAGGTGGGAAAGTGTTGATTTCGTCAGTGAAATGGCCGATTTCGAGCCTGGCGTCAAGAAATGGCCGTCGGGTCTGTACCTGACCGAGCTTCTTTTCCACCCGCAAGGCCGCCTTACCTCTGTGTATGACGCCACCTCAAGCGACGTCGCCGTCTGGACGAACGGCGCAGTCTGGCACCGGCAAGACCACACTCTTTCCCGTTACACCCTCACTCAAAGCGGCAGCGATCTCTACATGTTCTTTGAGTGGGTGAGCGGCGACGTGACGATGCGCGCAATGAAACCAAAGTACTACGTGCTCAAACGCGCCAGCCGGTAAGTGCCGGTAAATTACAAAAAAATCAGGACCGCAACGTTCGTCACGGCCCTTCTATACCTACCCGCGTTTCCGCAGGTTGTTTTAGAGGCCCAAGATGACTCCCGGGCCTCCGCGGAAGGAGAAACGCCACATGTGGCGCTGACCGGAGTGATTGTATCACAAGGTGATCGAGAACGCAAGTGCCTTTTAGTCAAGTATTTATGACCGCAGTTCTTGTATACTTTCCCATTTTGCCGCAATTTGCGCCTCTAGCATTTGAGCACGGTGATATATCCCGCCTCAAGACGCGATAACGCCCTTATTCCTGCCCAATCCATGACGGCACAATAGGTTACGGCCTACGCCAGTTGTTTCCCCGTTGAACTGACGCTTAACGTGGCGTGAAGCACCCCTTTTTGTTGCTTGAGTTCCCCCGCAAGTCGCTGGATTTGGTTGGCGTGGCCTTTGACGACAACGATTTCGGCGCAGAGGTCTTCATCGAGATGGATGTGGGTGGATGCGAGGACGACCTCGTGGCGGTGGTGCTGAGTGTGGGTAAGCTTGTCGGTCAGGCCGCGGGCGTGGTGGTTATACACCAGCGTGATCGTGCCGACCACCTCTTCATTATGCTCCCACTGTTTTTCAACCAGCCGCTCACGGATCATGTCGCGGATAAACTCGGACCGGTTCGCGTAAGCCCCATCCCGAACCAGTTGTTCGAGCCGCTCCATCAGCGGATTCTCGATCGAGAAACTGAGTCTGACCACACCAGGCATGACCGTCTTCCTCGGCACCATGCGCATTCTAGTCCCGCCAGCCGGGTGTTGCAACCCCGTCGGCGCCGGCGTGTTTTTTCCATGGCCCATCCGGCGCCCTTCGTTTATAATGTATGCGCCGTTACCATGCAGGAGACTTGGCTTATGCTGGACGCGACGCTGTCGGGCTGCATCAATCACCCCGGAATCGAGGCGACGGGTCGGTGCAAGCAATGCGGCACGCCGTTCTGCGGCGCCTGCGAAGTACGAAGCCCCAACGGGCGGTTCTGCAGCACCGTGTGCAGGGACAAATACGAACAGTTCGCGGTACGCGCGCGCCAGTTGGACAAACACCCGCCCCGCGGCGGCATCCTGATGCGCTTGCGGATTTTCATCTTCAAGGTGGCTGGTTTGGTGCTTGCGGTCGGAGCGATTGTGTTCGGCCTGGCCTATTTTGACGTGCCGGTGGCCGGCCGGATTTCGCGCTCTCTCCTTCAGCTTGTTGGCTTCTACCTGCCGCAGTAGCGGCAGGTTCTTACTTTGCCGCTTGGCTGCCGGGCAGACAGCGGCGGCGGACAACTTGGCGCAGTGCGCCGCGCAACGGCGCCTGCCGGCTACGGAGGCACAGGCATCATGGATCTTTCCTTCTTGAAGTGGCCCATTATTATCATCGTGGTGGTTGGCGGCGGCTGGTTGTTGACGTCGGGCGGCGTCAACTTCATGTACAACAAGTTCACCGCCACCCCGCCCGGCTCCGACGCCAAAGCGGACGCCGTCAACGAGGCCGGATTGAGCAAGCTGGGCGGCTACTGCCTCAAAACGTTTCAGTACGAAAAAGCCATGCTCATGTTCTCAACCGCCTGCGACCGGTATCCCCAGGGCGCTAACTTCTATTACAACAAGTACCGCATGGCCAAATGCGCCGAGAAAATGGACGACGTTCCCCAGGCCGTGGCCCTGCTGAGGGCGCTCATACAGGTCAATGCCAACAGCATCGACAGCAAAGTGCCGGAAAACGACAACCTCAAAGCCCGCTCCGACAAACTCGAGGCGGTCAACAACGTTTAGCGGCCTTTTTTGGAGTGCGCAAGCTTGCTTGCGCTTTTGGTACCACTTGGCGCTCAGAGTTTCCACACAAGCCTGCAGAAAACAGGATCGACGGTGTTAACAGAAAAAGTGGCGGGGCGGATCCCCGTGCTCGAATGCCTGAAAGCCGGCAAACGCAAGGCGCATCGGCTGTACGTGCTCGAAGGCGCCCCAGGACTCGACGAAATCCGGCGGGCCGCTTTGGGCGTGCCGGTCGTGCCGATGCCGCGGCGCGAATTGGACCAACTCCTGCCGGGCGCCGTCCATCAGGGCGTCATTCTCGAAGCCGACCCCCTGCCCGTGTTCAAAGCCGAGACTTGGCTCGATCGCGATCACGCGGCGAATGCGATAGTGGTTGTGCTCGACGGCGTCGAAGACCCCAGGAATTTCGGCGCCATCGTGCGCAGCGCCGCGGCGATGGGGGCCGAGGCGGTCATGTTCGCCAAAGACCGGGCCGCGCCCATCTCGCCGGTGTCGGTCAAAAGCGCGGCCGGCGCCATGGAATACGTCGACCTCGTCCAGGCCACCAACCTATCCCGCGCGCTCGATGCCATGAAGGACAAAGGCTTTTGGATCGCCGAGTTGGACGAGGCGGCGACGCAAAACATCTGGGACGCCGACCTCACCGGCCGCATCGCGCTCGTTATCGGCAGCGAAGGAAAAGGCGTACGGCGGCTCGTCAGCGAGCATTGCGACCTCCACCTGCGCATTCCGCTCGCCGGCCCCATCACCAGCCTCAACGCATCCGTCAGCGCCGCCATCGCCCTCGCCGAATGCCTCCGCCAAAGACTTAAGTAACAATTGTCCGTGTTCGTCCGTGTCTGTCCGTGTCCGTCCGTGAAGGATGAAGTCTCTGCCCCCCGGATGCTAAGATACCCGCGATTCCAAAAAATCGAACACAAAAACGAGCCGAGACATGTTCGAAAAAATAGTCGAAGCGGCAACAGATTACCGCGTCGTGCTTGAACCGGATGAAAACACCCCCGAATGGTGGGCCGGGGCGCCGTCGGCCGTGTTGTCGCCGCACGGCGAGTTTTACCTGGCGGCGCGAATGCGCGAGGGGAAAAGCCCACGCGGCAAGCGCGGGTACGAGATCCGCATTCTCAAGAGCGACGACGGCCGGCGGTTCACACCCATAAACCACATCCGGCGAGAGGACGCGGGTGTGCCGGGGTTTGAACGGCCGGCGCTGGTTGTTGACCCCGCCAGCGGCCTCTACCGCCTGTACGGCTGCTCGCCACTCGACGCCGGGTGGTCGATCATCAGGTTCGACGATGCGGAAGACCCCGCGGGCTTCAAGCCATCAACCGCGCGCACCGTCCTTCAACCCCAACCCGGCGACCCAGCCCACGCCCGCGTCAACGGCTACAAGGACCCGTTCATATTCTTTCACGCCGGCCGCTGGCACATGTTTGTGATTGGCTGCGACTTCATCGAGCGCATCCATTATTTCATCAGCGACGACGGCGGCGTCTGGCGGGCCGGCGCCGACAACCCCGTCATGGAAAACACCGGCTGGCACAATTTTTACACGCGGCCGGCGTGTGTGCTGCCGATGCACGTGGGTTACCTGCTGGTTTACGAAGGGTCGTGCATCGGCTGGCACGACCCCGTCTACAACATCGCCACCGGCCTGGCCTACACGCCCGACCTCAAGACGTTCCACGACCTGACCCCGGATCGGCCGCTGCTGAAATCCACCACCCCAGGCGACTACCACACCTGGAGGTACTCGCACTGGCTGCCCGTGGGCGATCAGGTCTTCATGTTTTTCGAAGCCGCACGCCCCAACAACACCAATGAGGTCCGTCTCGCAACCTTCAAACCCGCTCATGCGCTATAAGGCTTTTACACGGCCTCGCTCGACGAGTTCCGCGCGCATCAGCCGGTGAATGAACCGCCCGCCCGGCTTGGGCTTTTCTTCGCCTGTTACGGTTCCACGAATGGCTGGACTTCCACAAAGTTGAAGGCGGTTTCGGCGCCCACCTCGCCATTGTCGCTGATGATGAGTTCAGGCGTGGGGCCGGATGCGCGGAACACGGCGCGGTGGAACGTGAACCAGGCGGGGTGGCTGGCCGAGTACGGCTCAACTTCGTGCGAGTAGCAACTGGGGTAGGCGCAATTGAATGCAAACCGCGGCAGCATTTTGGCACCCACGGTTTTGATTTCAAGCGGCGTCACTTTCTGCACATCCAAGTGCGCAGGATCCGCCGAGATCACCTTGACTGAATAAAGGCGCCCTGGCGTCAGTTGCTGCAGTGTCTGCGCAACCTTGTTGGCATGCTTGCCGGAACGTTTCATCCAGCAGAACGAGTCGCCCTGTTTGGTCTGCGGGTAGCGTCCCTGCAGCCAACTGAACCCCTTCATTTCGCGCGGCTCCATCGAGCCCACGGTGGCGGGTTCGGCGCGCCAGTGGTCGAAGCCGTCGGCGAAATCCGCGTTTTGGAGGTGGGGGAGCAGGTACGGGTCGTTGTTGAATCGCGTGGTATGGCCTTCGATGCAGTAGTGGCGGAACAATTTCTGGGCGTAGCGCAATGATTCTTCGTCGGCGTAATCGGCCATGTACTCCATCACACCGTACACGCCGTCAAACTCCGGGTCTGTTGCGAGCGCGTGGAACTGCATGTCGAGATACACCTGGTAATCGGCCGATGGATTCAGGTTGAGGCTCTCGGGCGGCGCCGACAGGTAACCCAGGCACACCACCATCCTCGGCTTGACAGTCGGCAGTTCCTTTTTCCATTTGGCCATATGGCTCTTGAATCGATTGATTTGCTCGCGCGCATCCTGCTCGTCTTTGCCTTCCGGCAGGTATTGCTCCCACACGAACAGGTCGTCTTTGGCCAGGAGGATTTTTGCGAACGTTACGCTACCGGGTTCGTCCCACATGTTTCCGCACCATGCGTAGAACTTTTTCCCGGCGAATCCCGGTGTTTGATGCAGCCTGTGCCACGCCTCCACCCAGGCGATGTAATGGTCGTTGCTGGCGCCGATAAACTCATCGACGATCAACCCGCCAAACCCTGGCTTGGTCACCACGGGATTTTCCGCCCAGTATTTATAGACATCATCCGGCGACGGCGGCGTGTCGCTCGATAGCCCCGGCAACGACGCGTTCGACAGCCATTGCCGCCCTTCGCGCAGCCACTGTGCGAATTGATCCGGATCCACTTCGGATCGCGTGACGATCGTGTTAACGTCCGGCAGGACGTATTTCTCCATGTAGTCCCAGTCGTAAGGGCCGTACGGGGCGATGTGCGGGTTGGTCGGGTAGTAGCAATACTGGATTTCGGGTATCGTGCGCACGTCCAGCCGGCAGCCTTTGACTCCTTCCAGGCTCAGTTTGTGCCTGCCTCTCGGGAGCTTTACCATGGCTTCGACGGCACCGGTTTGCGGGTGCGTGCGCCACACCAGCGGCGAGGGCAATTTATCCAGTTGGGCCTTCGGTTGGGAGCCATGCGGCTTGCTGAGCCGGATGAACACCCAACCTTCGCGCGGGTTCTTAATTTCCAGCGCCACGGTCTTGGCTGTCAACATTGCAGGCCTCGCCAGTTCCGTCACGAGATTATTCAGCCGCGTCTGTTCCGCCCGAGAAACCGGCGCGGCCAACAGCGCAATCGCCACCCCAATTGCCACACAAGTCCTGTGCATCTGCAGCCCCTCCTCGATTTACCCACAGCATAACAGGGTTTGCAGGATTGTGAAAAAAAACAAGCCCCGGTCGAAGCCGGGGCTCACAAATGTCTGGTTCGTGTATCAGAGCAAGGTTACTTTTGTCGCTTCAGGCCCCTTCTTTCCCTTGGCCGGCTCGTACTGGACCCGCTGCCCGTCTTTAATGGATTTGAAACCGGGCATTTCAATGTTGGAGTGATGGACAAACAGGTCGCTGCCGCCATCGTCCGGGGTTATAAACCCATACCCTTTGTCGTCGTTGAACCATTTTACAGTGCCACTTGCCATTGCTTTAATCGTCTCCCGGAGTTCATTTTTTTCGGGCCGAACTCCATGTGTGCCCGGGACGTCTTGTCCCCGTGTTGCACTGTCAATGGCCAATCCATCTCAGTACAAGATATTAAGTATAACGTTTTTCGGCACAAGAAACAAGTTTTTTTGTCAGATTTTTCAGTATCAGCCCGGCGCAGCCAGTACCAGAACATGCCCGTCCCCGACCGGCACGGCGATCTCGCTTCTGCCATCGCCATCGAGGTCGGCGGCGATCGGCGCGCCGGATCCCGACGGCAGATGGCACCGCCACAGGAGGTGCGCGGCCCCGCCGTTGTCCCCGAGCGCATACAACCCCCCGTGGCTCGTCCCAAAGATAAACTCCTGCCTGACCGGCGTAACCGCGGGAGCACTTCGGCCAAGGTCGAACGAGGCCAGCATCCTCGGCGGCTCTTTTATCGCCCCGCTGAGCGGCTGAATGCCTGTCAGGCAGGGATTCTGCCGCGGCTCCGGCCAGTCCCCCGCCGTCGAAACCAGGCCAAAAACCATCATGCACGAGAAGATAACCATATCCACGCCATGATACGGCACTCGCGTTTGGTAACCAAACTCTACACTCAGAACTTCGCACTCAGAACTTCGCACTTCGCACTCCCATACGCCAGGTTTGCCTTTTCCGTCTCCGGCGCGATACCATCCCGTCATGGCAGAGAATGAAAAAACAGGGCCGGGGCCGACCGACAACGAGGCCACGTTTATCGTCGATGAAGCCACCGACGAGGTGCTCCGGCTCCACCTCGAGAATTTTGAGGGCCCATTCGAAGTTTTGCTGTACCTGATCAAAGCGCAGGAAATCGACATCTTCGACATCCCCATCAACAAGATCACCGACCAATACCTGCGTTTCCTCGACATGATACGGGAAGAAGACCTCGATGTGGTAGGCAATTTCATCGTCATGGCCGCCACGCTGATCCAGATCAAATCGAAAATGCTGCTGCCCGCCGAACTCGATAGCGACGACGAGGAAATGGAGGAAGAAGACCCGCGGCTCGAGTTGGTCGAGAAGCTGCTCGAGTACCGAAAGTACCGGGATGTGACCGCGCGGCTTCAACGGCTCGAAGAAATCCGCGCCAACTGGTTCGCCCGGACGGTCAAGGCAGACATCGAGCACGTCGAGGAAGAGGAGGAACTGATCGACCTGAGCGTGTACGACCTGATCCAGGCGTTCCGCGGCGTGCTGCGGTATTTCAGCGACGGACTGACCCATACGGTGATGGGGGAGGGGGCGTCCGTGGACGACAAGATCACCTATATCGAAGATCAGCTCGCGTTGCACGGGTCGATAGCCTGGGTCGACCTGTTCAAATCCTGCCGAACGCGCGTGGAACTGGTGTGCTGTTTCCTGGCGATCCTCGAGTTGTGCCGGATGGGCAAAATCAGGGCCCACCAGCAGCGCACGTTCGGCGACATCCGGGTGTTCCCGGCCGGCACGGAGCCCGCCAGCGATGTGGCCTCTGCGCAGGCGTAAGCCGCTTGGGCCGGCGGGCGAAGACCTGGCCGCAAAGGCGCTGCGGCGCGCCGGCTACACCATCCTCGACCGCAACGTCCGACTGGGCAAATACGAAATCGACATCATCGCCCGCGACGGCGATACCACCGCGTTTGTCGAGGTGAAGACGCGCCGCGACAACTCCGTCGTGCCGCCCGAGGACTGCGTCGGCGGCGTCAAGCGCCAGCACATCCGCAAAGCCGCAAGACTCTACATCAGCCGGCACGACGAACCGGAGATGTACTACCGGTTCGACGTGGTTTCCGTGGTGACGCCCGAGTCAGGAAAGCCCGCCGTCACCATCCACCGGGACGCATTCAGGCCCGAGTAAACGGTTGGGACGCCCCCCAGCCGCGCTTCTCAGCGCGCGTTGTGGGGGGTGACCCAATTTTTGAATTTCTTAAGTAAATCGTTCGGCGTTGCGAAAAGCGGGGACAGGCACGCTTTCTTCAAACTGCCGAAGAAATCGAGCCTGTCCCCGTTTTTCGCTAAACCAGACCCTCGGCCTCGAGCCAGCGGATGCAATCCAGCGCCGCCATGCAGCCCGACCCGGCCGCTGTGACGGCCTGCCGGTACGTCCGGTCCTGGACGTCGCCCGCGGCAAATACGCCGGGCACATTGGTGCGCGTGCTGTTGTGCTTGGTGAGGATATAGCCTTCCTTGTCGGTGTCGATGGCGCCCGCAAACAGTTCCGAGTTCGGCTTGTGCCCGATCGCGACGAAACAGCCCGTCACCGCTATCTCGCGCTTTTTCCCCGTTGTCACGTCCGTGAGCCGCACCCCCGTGACGCCGTTCGTGTTGTTGCCGAGGATTTCGTCCACCACTGAGTTCCACTCGACCACGATCTTCTGGTGGTTCATCACCCGGTTGGCCATGATGCGGCTCGCGCGGAACGCGTCCCGGCGGTGCACGACGTGGATTTTGCTGGCAAACCCGGCCAGGAACAAAGCCTCTTCCATGGCCGTATCTCCGCCGCCCACCACGGCCAGCGGCTTGTTGCGGAACCGGGGCAGCGCGCCGTCGCACGTCGCGCACGCCGACACCCCGTGGTTGAAATACCGCCGCTCGGATTCCAGACCCAGGTACCTTGAGGCTGCGCCCGTCGCGATTATGACGCTCTTGGTTTGGAACACGTCCGTGCCCGCATGGACCACGAACGGCCGCCGGGAAAAATCCACGGCCGTCGCCGTCCGGTACAGGAACCGGGTGCCGAACCGGCCCGCCTGTTTTCTCAGCAGGTCCATCAGGTCCGGGCCGGTTATGCCTTCGGGGAAACCGGGGAAATTCTCGATTTCCATGGTCGTCATCAACTGCCCGCCGGGCAGGATCTCCTGGCTTGGTTCGCCCTCCAGCATCAGCGGCTGCAGGTTGGCGCGCCCCGTGTAAAGGGCCGCCGTATAACTCGCCGGCCCCGAACCGATAATAATAACGTTATCCATGCTGCCTGTATCTCTCCTGCGGGGTGTATTTTGCGATTATACGCGCCAGGTTGACGAGACACAAAACGCAGCCTTGTCTTCCGGTTCGCGCAGGTCTTGTAGTACTAAGGCTCGACTTTTTTGGCACAAGTAGGGACACCCCCCACAACTGCCGGGGGGCGTCCCACACGTTCAGACGGTGCCAACGGTTTCATAAACCGGCGCATTTATGGTATTATCTACTGAGTGTCTGCCGCGGGGCCAGGGTTGCTGCCGGCTCGGGCGCGTCTCGGGCGTGTCTAGTACGCATGTGGCTGACTTGACTTCGTTTCCCGCTGTTTGGTATTTTATTTGTCTTGCCGCCTGTTGGTCCCCGCGGACGGGGCGGCCCGCGCGCCGCGTGCGAAGCACGCGCAGATGCTGGCGTAGCTCAGCAGGTAGAGCAACGGATTTGTAATCCGTAGGTCGGGGGTTCGATTCCCTTCGCCAGCTCCAGGTTATCATAACGCTTTTATTAGAATAGTTTTGCGTGGTGAGATGCCCGAGTGGTTAAAGGGAACGGGCTGTAAACCCGTCGGCAATAGCCTACGAAGGTTCGAATCCTTCTCTCACCACCATTAGACATGATGGATGTTTGGGGCGGCCGGTACGCGCCTGTCACTTGGACTCCAGGCGAGCGGGAATAGCTCAGTTGGCTAGAGCGTCAGCCTTCCAAGCTGAGGGTCGCGGGTTCGAATCCCGTTTCCCGCTCCATAATGTTGTTATGCGGGCCCGCGTAGCTCAGTTTGGTAGAGCACTTCCATGGTAAGGAAGGGGTCATCAGTTCGATTCTGATCGTGGGCTCCATTCTAATCAGCCCTTAAAGATTGCTGCGGGGTATGGCGCCCCAGCCGGCGCACGCGCGCGACGCGAAAGGAGGTTTTTGAGAGATGGCCAAGGCAAAGTTTGAGCGAACCAAGCCGCACGTCAACGTGGGCACCATCGGCCACGTCGACCATGGCAAGACGACGTTGACCAGCGCGATCACCAAGGTGCTGGCCAAGAAGAATCTGGCCGAGGTGATGGAATTCGACCAGATCGACAAGGCGCCCGAAGAGCGCGAAAGAGGCATCACCATCGCCATCGCGCACGTCGAATACCAGACCGAAAAGCGCCACTATGCCCACGTCGACTGCCCCGGCCATGCCGACTACATCAAAAACATGATCACCGGCGCCGCTCAGATGGACGGCGCGATCCTCGTGGTTGCCGCAGACGACGGGCCCATGGCGCAGACCCGCGAGCACA
>Ga0315285_10000224_pt1 | contig 56027 bp, 48 predicted proteins | sample YL17G09_36_MG_FD_203698 | JGI IMG/M metagenome (GOLD analysis project Ga0315285, IMG submission 203698) | Sediment microbial communities from Yellowstone Lake, YNP, Wyoming, USA - YL17G09_36 | ecosystem: Environmental > Aquatic > Freshwater > Lake > Sediment | place: USA: Wyoming | collected... | reverse complement strand
CAGCCCGGGAGCTGGGACAGGCCCTTCTTAACGGCAGTGACGAAGGGCAGGGATGGAAGATTTCGCCTTCGGTTGTTATTGAAGCAGGGCAAACGTTTGTGCTGGCTGACATTAAAGAAAGCGGCGCTATCCAGCATATCTGGATGACGCCGACAGGCGACAACCGAATGAACATACTGCGGATTTACTGGGATGGCGAAAATGAGCCATCAGTCGAATGTCCGGCGGGTGACTTTTTTGCGTGCGGAATGGGTGAGTATGCGCAGATTACATCACTGGCTGTTTGCGTCAATCCTATGAGCGGGTTTAACTGTTACTGGGTAATGCCGTTCCGCAAGGGCTGCAAAATCACAATGACCAACATAGATGAAAAGTTGATGGTGCTGTATTATCAGATTGACTATACGCTCACGCAGGTCCCGGAAGATGCCGCCTATTTGCATGCGCAATTTCGCAGGGTAAATCCTGTTCCATACAAAGCAGTTTATACCATTTTAGATAATGTGCAAGGAAAAGGGCAGTATGTCGGGACATATATGACGTGGGGCTCGAACAGTCCGGGATGGTGGGGTGAAGGGGAGATTAAGTTCTATATAGATAGTGACAAGGAGTTCCCGACAATTTGCGGGACAGGGACGGAAGATTACTTCTGTGGTTCATACGGATTTTCCAGGCCGGGGACAGACCAGTATCAGGAATTTTGCTCGCCTTACACGGGTATGCCGCAGGTGATAAAATCCGAGAAGCAGCCGAAATTTGGGCTGTATCGCTGGCATATTATGGACCCGATAAGATTTGACAACGACCTGAAGGTAACTATACAGGCGCTGGGGTGGCAAAGCGAAGGGCGGTATCTGCCGCTGCAGGATGACTTGTCTTCGGTTGCGTTCTGGTATCAAACTGAGCCGCATTCTTCTTTCCCAAAATTGCCTGATAAAGAGTCTCTGAAAATCATCAAAAAATGAAAAGGACGGTAAAGTACCGATGAGGAGACATTAACAGTATGAGCAATTCCAAAATAATTGAGAAGGCATACAATGCCGCTCAAGAACGTTATGCCGAGCTGGGTGTTGACACTAACAGGGCGATGAAACGGCTGAGCAGGATTGCGATATCGCTGCACTGCTGGCAGGGAGATGACGTAGGAGGGTTTGAAAGGTGCGAAGGCCCGCCTTCTCGTAGGCCGCTACGGCGGGCGAAGAAAGGGGTCGGCAGCGGAGGTATATTGGCAACGGGTGCCTATCCCGGCAAAGCAAGAACACCAGACGAGCTTCGAGCGGACCTCGAAAAGGCGATGGGGCTGATACCCGGCAAACATCGGGCGAACCTACACGCAATGTATGCAGAGCCCTTCTTTGCCCGCCGTAGTGGCTTGGCTACGAAGGGCGGGACTAAAGGAAAGGTAGAGCGCAACGAGTTGAGGCCGGAACATTTTGCGGGCTGGATTGACTGGGCGAAGGCAAACGGTCTGGGAATGGATTTTAACGGGACGTTCTTTGCACATCCGAAGGCTGAAAGCGGTTTTACGCTGTCAAGCTCCGATGACCGGATACGCAGGTTCTGGGTGGAGCACGGCCTTGTATGCCGAAAGATAGGAGCATACATCGGAAAGAAACTCGGCACGCCCTGTGTAACAAATCTGTGGATTCCAGATGGTTTCAAGGATATTCCTGTGGACCGCAAAGGACCACGGGAGCGACTCAAAGAATCGCTCGACCAGATTTTTGCAAAAAAGATAAATCGCAAGCACCTTCTGGACTCGGTGGAGAGCAAGCTGTTCGGCATCGGCTCGGAAAGCTATGTCGTCGGGTCGCACGAGTTTTATATGGGCTATGCCATCGAAAATAAATTGCTGCTTTGCCTAGACACAGGGCATTTTCATCCGACCGAGGTTGTTTCTGATAAAATATCATCTGTGCTAACATTTCTTGACCAGATACTGCTGCACGTCAGCAGGGGCGTGCGGTGGGACAGCGACCACGTGGTTATTCTGTCGGATGAGCTGCGGGCGATTGCCGAAGAGATAGTGCGGGGCGATTATCTCGAAAGGGTGCACATCGGCCTCGATTTTTTTGATGCGAGTATTAACCGCGTTGCAGCGTGGGTGACAGGGACACGATGTATGTTAAAGGCCCTATTGCTCGCCCTGCTTGAGCCAACGGATAAACTGCGCCGGATGGAAAATGCCGGCGACTATACATCGCGTCTGGCTATGCTGGAAGAGCTGAAGACCCTGCCTTTTGGGGCAGTGTGGGATTACTACTGTCAAAAGCAAGATGTCCCGGCAGGGCTGGATTGGCTCAAAGTAGTAAGGGATTACGAGGCCAGAGTAACGAGTTTGAGAAAATAGTAGGATGGAAAGGAATCTATTATGGACAGCGAACACAAGAGTAAGGCCATAGAGGCGCTCGACAAACTGTATGAGTTCGAACAGGAACCGGTATCGGAAGATAAATTGCAGCCGGGCAGATACTTTGCGGCCTCATACGGCGGCGAACATATCGCGGGAACGGAGTTTGTAATCGGCGCGCTTTTTGTGGCCTGGGGAGCAACGGCATCGAACATCTTCTGGGGCCTTTTGGTCGGAAACCTGCTGGCGGTGCTGACCTGGACGTTTGTTTGCGCACCGATAGCAGTCCAGACCCGGCTTACGCTCTACTGGTATCTTCGCAGGATTGCCGGGCCTGTAACAACGACCATCTACAATGTCCTGAACGCTGTGCTGTTCTGCATTCTGGCGGGATGTATGATAACGGTTTCGGCCTCTGCGGTTCGCATACCGTTCGGCATTCCCGAACAGACCCAATGGTATCCCCAGGACTTCCGGTTCATCGTGATAGCCATACTTGTAGGCGCGGTGGTGGTGACGCTGGCTATTCTGGGATTCAAACGATTGGCGCAGTTTGCAGAGGTGTGCGTGCCGTGGATGTTTTTTATGTTTATAGCCGGCGCGATAGCAATGCTGCCGGGGCTGGCTCAAAAGGTTCTCGGGCATCCGATAGCTGGTTTGCAGGACTTCTGGGCGATTGCAAACAAATCTATATGGACAGGCGTCAGGCCTGACGGCAGTAAACCTATCGGATTCTGGCATGTTGCGGCGTTTGCGTGGATATGCAATCTTGCAATGCATGGCGGGCTGTCGGATATGGCTCTGTTGCGTTATGCAAAGAAGGCCTCTTACGGATTATATTCTGCCTTCGGGATGTATTTAGGCCATTATCTGGCGTGGGTCTGTGCGGGCATAATGGGTGCTGCGGCGGCAATTGTTGTCGGCAGGTCGATAACCCAGATGGATGCCGGCGGCGTCGCCTGGCAGGCGCTTGGCGTGTCCGGAATTATAGCGGTGACATTGGCCGGCTGGACGACATCCAATCCTACATTATATAGAGCAGGACTGGCTTTCCAGGCAGTAACCCCCGGCTGGCCACGATGGCTGGTAACACTGGTCGCAGGAATTGTTACCACAATTATGGCATGTTTTCCCTTCGTCTTCACTTATCTTCTGAACTTTGTTGCGCTATATGGTCTTTTGCTTATGCCGGTCGGCGCCATTGTGTTCGTGGAGCACTGGATTTTCCCAAAGCTTGGGCTGACTCAGTATTGGGTTGCTCGCAAGAACCTTATATTTAGCTGGCCGGCGCTATTTAGCTGGGGCATCGCCATTGCAATCGCGATGGTGCTGAGGATGACCGGGACGATGCACGAATTTTTTGTGTTCCTGCCGACCTGGTTTATAACAGCCATTCTATACACGCTATTTGCCTCAATGGCGGGCGCAAGAGAAAAGCTGCCGGAACTTGTCATCCAATCCGTTAGTAAAGCAGCACGCGCACCTGCCGAACAAAAATCAGCCGTAAAGAAAGCGGATACAGCGGTCTGGTTTTGGGGAATTGTGGCTCTTGCGTCTTTAGTTGTCTGCCTGGTGCTGCCAATCTGGGTGTATTTCTCGTCGCCTGACGCTTACGAGAAGAACCTTGTAACATTCAAAAGCATTCTGATTTGGCCTACACTGATTAACTTTGTTAGCGCAACGGCCTGGGCAATCAAAAAAGAAAAGGCAATGTAGCTGTAAGCTAAAAAAGGGGTAAATAGGAATGGATAAGGCGTTAGCGGATTTGATAAGAATATCGAATGTTACAGGCAAAGACTCCACCCTTGTTCAGGGCGGCGGCGGCAATACATCGGTAAAAACGGCGGACGGCAAGTATATGTATATCAAGGCCAGCGGCACAGCCCTCAAGGATATGAACCAAAAGCAGGGCTGGCGCCGGCTGCGGCTGGCTCCGGTGCTGTCAATTATAGAAGATAAGTCGCTGGCACGACTCAATGCGGCAACAAGGGAACCGGAGGTGGTTAATCGACTGCTTCTTGCCTGCGATGATGAGGTCACCAGCGGCGCCCGGCCGTCGGTGGAATCGCATTTGCATGCTTTTCTTGACAGGTGTGTTATTCATCTTCACCCTATTGTAGTTGCTGCTTATGTAAATGCCAAAGAAGGCCGTGCAGAGATTGAGAATCTCTTCAAAAAATCCGAAATCCGAAATCCGAAATCCGAAATTTTTTTGCCTCCTCTCTGGGTGCCATACACAGACCCCGGCTTTATGCTCGCAAAGAAAATTGCAAAGTTAGCCAGTGATTATCAAAATCAGTTTGGCAAAAAGCCGGCAATCCTCTTTCTCGAAAAGCACGGACTTTTCGTTACGGCAGAAACCGCCGATGCTGCGTTACGGCTGGTGCGGAAGGTAATTTCGCTCTGCAGCAGCAAATTGAAAAAATCCGAAATCCGAAATCTGAAATCCGAAATTCCCACTCTAAGCGGCCAGAATATTATCGATGTCAAATTGATGATTCGCAAAGGGGTTTTCGGCGCTATCGGCCAGTATCTGCCGGTAACTTACTTCGGGAAAACCGAAGCAGTCGCTGCATTTATTGCCCGCAAAGATGCAGGGAAACTGCTTGCGACACCTGCGTTAAATCCGGATGAGCAGGTCTATGCCAACGGCTCAGCAATGTGGATAGAAAAATGCGAAGCTGAAAGAATATCGAAAAAAATAAAGGCACAGGTCGGCAAAGGGCAAAAACCGCCGGCGGCCTTCGTTGTCAAGCGGTTGGGGCTTTTTGTCGCGGCTGACAAAAAAACAGCTCCCATTGTCGCTGAGATTACCACCGGCTCGCTTATAATTCGTATGAACGCAGCGAAATTCGGCGGCATACTTGCTCTGACAAAACGCCAGCAGAACTTCATCAACAACTGGGAATCGGAGGCGTTTCGCAAGAAATTAGTGTCAGGGGTCGAGGGTCAGGGGTCAGGGGTCAGCAGCGAGCTGCAAAACCGAATCGCGGTCGTTACAGGCGCAGGAAGCGGCCTGGGCAGAAGTATCGCCATCGGTCTTGCAAAAGCCGGCGCAATGGTCGCTCTTGTTGATATTGATAAAAAGGCAGCAGAGGAAACTGCGAAAAAAATCCGAAATCCGAAATACGAAATCCAAAACTTGCCTGACGGCAGTCAAGATTTTCAGACGATGGTAGTGCAGTGTGACGTTACTAATGAAGCAGACGTTAAGAGGTGCTTCAATGCCTTGCTTGACCAGTGGGGTGGCCTTGATATTCTGGTCAACGCCGCGGGCGTAGCTCCGGCATACCCTCTTGTAGATATGCCTGTGGAAAAATGGCGTTTCGCTCTCGAAGTAAATCTGACCGGATACTTTCTTATGGCCAAAGAAGCTGCGAGAATTATGATTCAGCAGGGAATGGGGGGCAATATCATTAACCTTAGCTCCAAGTCGGGCCTTGATGCAAGTAAAAATAACACCGCCTATAACGCGACAAAGGCAGGCGAAATCCACATCGCACGCGGCTGGGCGCTGGAGTTAGGCGAATACGCGATAAGGGTCAACGCCGTCGCTCCGGGTAATGTGTTTGAAGGCTCGAAAATCTGGAACCCGGAATACATAAAGGTCTGTGCGAAAAAATATGGCATAAAACCCGAAGAGGTCATTCCTTTCTACGTCGGTAAGACCGCGCTAAACCGCGAAATAAAAGGGCAGGATGTCGCGGACGCCGTCGTGTTTCTATGCTCCGACAGGGCCAGAACAGTTACAGGCCAAACCCTCGTCCCCGATTCCGGCCAGGTAATGGTGCGTTAACGGGTCACGGTATTCATTTCAGAATCTACGATACGGGGTGCAACTTACAAACCGCAAGTGCCTTCCAATAGGAAAAGGAACAATTCCGCTGCGTGCCAGGAGTGCGGGACAGCGGGGTGGCAGCGTCAAGCGCAGCTTGGCGATGGCCATCGACTCATCCCAAAGTAGAGATTCCGCATGAGCAACAGAGATTGCCTTTTCCTGACTAAACCGCCATCAACGGAGCCAGGTCGGCCTGCTTCAACGACTCGCAATAACGATTCATCGAAACACCTTTCATCTCTTTTGCCACCAAGGCACTAAGACACAAAATTTTTAATCTTTATTACTTACAACTTTGTGCCTTTGCGGCTTCGTGGCTATGTTCGGAGAGACCTATGCGGCAGGCACAGGGCCGGCAGCAACGAGCCGCCTTCGCGCGGAGTCAACCGTGAGGTTGAGACCTTCGAGTGTCCGTGCCCCCAGTAAAATAAGGTCTCCAGGCTCGGCGAAAACAACCTCATCAATAGTGAAGTTCTTACCAACCCGCAGGATAGCGAAGCCGACACTGCGTGTTACAACCTGGCCATTGGCCATAATGAAGCGGACGTCCTTTTTCTCCCTTACGACCCCAATCTTCTCCAGCGTCGCGGCGAGAACCCAGGTATGCTCGCTGCCCGTATCCACAAGTAGCTTCGGGATACGAACCGATTTCGTCCTGTCCCTGTGATTTTCTATCTTACAGCTTATATGGAATGTTCCCATATCGTTATAATATCACCTGTGGTCTTTCTTTTCAGTCTCTTTTGTCGAACTTTTGGTTATATTATTTTCCTATAAACCATTAGCACTGCACAGTGCTATCGCTACGCTGCCATCAATGGAGCCAAGTCGGCCCGCTTCACTTCCTGTTAGGTCATATACCCGTTCAAACTTCCGCTGCCTCAAAGGCAACCCGTATCGGTTGGGGTGTTACACCTAATTGGGCTAAGAAATTCAGTTTCTCAAACCCGATAACTCGTCCCGATTTATCTTTCATCAAAACTACTTCATCGCCGGTTTCTTCACAGATATGTTCATCCTGTGGATTGCCAAACCAGACGGTAAGCGTGTTGCCTGCCCGGTCATAATACACTTTCACTTCGGCCATACCCGCACCCCTTCTTTTATCGCATCTGTCAGATAAGTCGTTATTAAGAAACCTTCTCCGTCTAATCGCCTGGTAACAACACAAACCCATCGCCCTTTGCGATGCGATGAATAGAATAGATATACTGCCGGGTCGCTGCGACTGAGTCGAACTTCGTCCGGTTTCTCAAGTGTCTCTTTTACATCTGCCTCACGGCCTGTCATTACCGGATGCTTAACAGTGATAATCAATTTCCAGTGAGAGCGACTCACCCGCACACGAAAAACGAGCGGCGTCATCACCTCAAAAAACGCATCGTCCGTGTGGGTATTATCACTCATCGTACCCTAATTATACCTCTGATTTAATGTCTTTGCAACTTACTGCCCATTCTTATCGACTATATTACCTTACGCCTAAGCACAGATTCCGTCAAACCCCTTTTTTCAAGCCGCAAAAAATGGCTCATCATGAGTATGGTTTTGGAGTTGCTTTTTTATGGGAAAATGTGTTATACTTCTATCTTTTAGTATTACTAACTGGGCAGAACAATCGCGGTAAAGAGCAGTTTTAGGCCTGCCAGAATGGTTTTTTGTGGAAACAAATAGTATGAATTTTTGTATTGAAGATACTCGCAAGAGGCCGGCTCCGAAGGTCAAGGACCTGATTTCGGATGGAATTATTACTTTTGATGATGCAACGGACTGGCTGCGAACCATTTATGAAATTCGGTTCTTCGAAGAGAAGGTTTATGACCTGTTGGGCCAGAATATTATAAAAGGCGCATCGCACCTTTACGCCGGCGAAGAGGCGGTCGCGGTCGGGGCCATCGCAGCTATCGAGCGAGGCGATGTCATCGCCTCAACCCATCGCGGCCACGGCCACTGCGGCGCTATCGGTAATAAATACTGCAACAGCGAAAACGACCGTCAGAATCACTGGGATCAGATGATGGCCGAGCTGATGGGCAAAGAGACCGGCTACTGCAAAGGCAGAGGCGGCTCAATGCACATAGCCGACGTCGATAAATGCAATAATCTCGGCTCAACCGGCATAGTCGGCGGCAACCAGGCGCCGGCTGTAGGGGCTGCCCTGGCGGAGAAATATAAAAAGACCGGCAAAGTTGTGCTTTCATTTTTCGGCGATGGTTCCACCAACTGCGGCAGCTTCCACGAATCAATGAATATGGCATCGACCTTGAAGGTGCCAATGGTAGCGATAATCGAAAACAACCTTTACGGGATGAGCGTGCCGTTTTGCGGCAGTGAAGTCGAAGGCACTTTGAGGGCCAGTAACATCGAAGATATCGCCGTAAGGGCGGCCGCATACAACATACCGGCTGTGATTGTCGATGGTCAGGATGTCGCTGCGGTTTTTCTCGCGGTGCGAAGCGCCGTTGAAAGAGCCAGAAAAGATTTCCAGGTGACAATGATTGAGGCCAAGACCTATCGCTGGTATGGGCACAGCCGAAGCGACCCGCGCGAGTATCGAACCAAGGCAGAGGAAAAATGCTGGCACGAACGCGACCCGATTACTGTTTTGAGCCGGAAACTATTGGATGAAAATCTCTGCACACAACAGGAGTTGGACCGGATAAAGGATAAGGCCTTTGCGATAATCGAGACGGCCACAAAATTCGGGATGGACAGTCCCTGGCCGAACACCGCGGAATTAACTAAAGATGTATATGTCGAGGAGACATATCCGGCCCAGCTTATCGAGGCCGAGAAAGAAATGTCCGCAAAGGTAATGGAAGCAACCGCCGCATTCGAATCACTTGTGGCCTCATCCGGCGCCAAAACAAAGAAAGAGGCCGCCGAACGAGCCAGAGCGGAAATCAAGTTTAAGTTCGGTATGGATATTATCTCGATTGGGCAGGCGGTTTCAGCAGCTCAGGCCGAGGAAATAAGAAGGGATAAAAATGTCATCGTGATGGGTGAGGACGTAGGGCTTTATGGCGGAGCATATCAGGCAACTCGCGGACTATTAACTGAATTCGGCACCGGCAGGGTCATCGACACTGCGATATCGGAAGCGGCCATCGCCGGTGCTGCGGTCGGTGCGGCGCTTCGCGGGATGCGGCCTGTGGCGGAGATTATGTATGTGGATTTTGTTACGATAGCAATGGACCAGCTCGTCCACGTCGGCGCCTATAATCGCTATATGTTCGGCGGCAAGGCGAAAGTCCCGATGGTGTTGCGGACCGAAGGCGGGGTCGGCAGATGTATCGCGGCGCATCATTCAGAGTCGCTGGAGGCCTGGCTTATGCATCCGCCGGGACTATACGTGGTAATGCCCTCAACGCCCTACGATGCAAAAGGATTGCTCAAGGCCGCCATACGCAGCGATAATCCCGTAGTCTTCATCGAGCATAAATCAACTTATGGCCAGCTCGGGCCCGTGCCGGCAGGCGATTATATCATTCCTCTCGGAGTGGCGGACATCAAAAGAGAGGGCAAAGATGCAACAATTGTCAGCTATAGCAGAATGGCAATGTTCTCACTGGAGGCGGCTAAACTCCTCGCAGACAAGTTCAACATCGATGTCGAGGTCATTGATGTGCGGACGCTAAAACCGCTGGACATAGTGACAATCGCCGAATCTGTCCGCAAAACAGGCCGGCTCATAACAGTCAGCGAGGGTTTCGGCACGTGTGGAGCGGGCAGGGAGATAACCTGCCGGTTTATGGAATACGAGTTTAGTGACGGCTCACGCGGATTCGATTATCTCGATGCGGCGCCGGTGAATCTCGCGGCGGCGGACGTGCCGCCGCCGATGAGCGAGCCATTGGAGCTGGCAAGTATTCCGAGCGTGGATAGAATAGTTGAAGCAGTGAAAAAAGTCGTTAGTGGTTAGTTAATAGTCGTTAGTAAGGGATTTGTAAATGGCAAGAGAAATCAGATTACCGCAGCTCGGCGAGACAATGAAAGAAGGGACCGTCGTTAATTGCCTCGTCAAGGTCGGCGACGAGGTCAAAAGGGGCGATGTGATTTTTGAGATTGAGACCGACAAGGCGACTCTTGAGATGGAGTCGCCCGCTGACGGTTTTGTAAAGCACATCCTCGCTGAGGTGAACCAGACTCTTCTGGTCGGAACGCCAATTTTAGTCCTCGGCGAAAAAGATGAGCAGGTGCCGCAAAGTTTTATCGATTCGCTCAAAGCTGCTGCACCCGCCGCTTCGGCTGCCGTTGCGCCTCCGGCAGCAGAACCGGTTAAGGTCGAACCTCAGGTAAGCAAACCGGCAGGCAGAGTGATGGCGTCGCCGCGGGCAAAAAAATTAGCTGAGGAGCTCGGCGTCGATTTGACAAACCTTACAGGGACAGGTCCCGGCGGGAAAATTACAGAAGAGGATATCAAAAAAACTGCTGCCTCGAAACCTGCCAGGCCCGTTGCGGGGGAAATTAAACTGGGCGATACCATAGCGATTAATCGGCTCCAGAAAATAACCGCAGAAAGAATGTTAAAGTCGAAACGCGAAATACCCTGCTTTTACCTGACTGTAAAGGCCGATGTTACCGAGCTGGTGAAACTGCGGACCAAATTAAACGAAACAAGCGATGTGAAAATATCCTACAACGATTTTATTATGAAGGCAGTTGCGACAGGGCTGGAGAAATTTCCGATTATGACCGGGCAGTTGGCCGGCGATGCTATCAAACTGGCTGATGCAATCCACGTCGGCTTGGCGATTGCTGTGCCGGACGGACTTGTCGCACCGGTCGTCAAGGACGTGAACAAAAAAGATATTAAGCAGATTGCCCGCGATAGTCTGGCTCTGATAGAAAGAGCGAGGAACAATAGACTCTCGCCGACCGACTTGGAAGGTGGGTGCATTACCGTAAGCAACTTGGGCGCCTTGGGGATAGATTCTTTTATTCCGATAGTTGTGCCGGGTCAGTGCAGCATATTAGGTATCGGCCAGATAACCGATACCTGTGTGCCGGAGGACAGCAAAATCCTGGTTCGCAAGCTTATGAATATGACGTTGTCGGTTGACCACAAGGTTACCAACGGCGCCTACGCAGCACAATTCCTGGATTTTGTCAGGAAACTTTTGGAAGATACAATCACGTTTGGCCCGGGGTCCTGAATCCTGAATTTTGAATCTTGAATTTCGAATTTGGTATGAAGGAGTGTTTGCAATGGCCAAGAAAATCGAAGCAATGCGGTCGCCGAATATAAGGAAGGCCACGCCGAAGGTTCCCATTATCGGAGTTTTTGCAACCAGCGACCCGCGGATTGATAAAGAGAGCCGGCAGCGCTGTCAGAACATCGTCCAAATGGCTGCTGATGTTATAAGCGGCTCTGTGGTTCTGCCGGATAAAACCGCTGTGCCGGTGGTTTATTCCACCATCCTGATAGATGGCGAAGCACAGGCCGATATTGTCACCCAGCAGTTTCGTAAGGCCGGCGTCGATATATTGGTATGTGTTCCGGACACCTGGGCATTTCCACAGCTTACCACCATTTCGCTGCTCCAGCAGTTCCCGTCAAATACGCCCATAAACATTACCTGCGGCAACAGCGGGCCAAAACCGGGTGTGGTTTATGCCCACGCCCTTAATGGTGCTATCAGCCAATACGGACGAATGGCTGCGCTAAATGTCGGCACCTGGCCGGATACCGGGATGAATCCGAAAATGACCGACCAGACTGCAAAGAACCTTATTGACTGGTGTTATGCTGCGGTAACCGCCGTCGGACTGCGAGGCCGGCGAGTTGTGATTTTAGGCCACGACTCAATGGGGATGGAGACGGCTTTAGCGCACGTTATCCCCACCAGAAATACCTTCGGCCTGGAAATCACCCGTCTGGATATGAAACTTCTGGCCGATATGCTCAACAAAAAAGCATACAACGAAAAGGAGCTAAAGGCGCTTCGCGGCTGGGTCAATAAATATGTCGGCAGCCGCCTCCACTTACGCAGCGACGCCGACAGCCAGCGCTTCAATCAAGAGCTGGCGATGTATCTAATCGTCCGTGACCTTATGGCCGACTTAAACGCCGTCGGCGGCGGCTTTATGAGCCAGTTGGAATGGGGCAGTGACCCTCGCGGCATCCCACTGCCGGTCGCTGATGTGATGGAGTCCTTCTTTAACAGCACATTCGACCATAAAGGCCGAAAAGCTCCTCTGCCTTATGCTACCGAGGCTGATGTGCAGGGACTTTTGACGATGCTGTTTATGACTTATTTATCCGGCGGAAATCCGCCTTTGTTTATGGACTTTAGAAAGGTCTGGGAAGCATCAGAAATCAAAGAGCTGGCCAAAAAGATTGGCATCAAATCGCTCGATAAAAAGGCGGACTGGTTCAACAAGGGGCTGGTAGATGGTGACAATTCCGGCAGCGCCGCTTTCGACTGGGCCGCAAAACCCGGGGCATCCATCAAAGAGATTATGGACGGCGTTGGAATGCCTCTGGCAGATGAGTTCTACTTCCCCGGCGGCGGCAACTCGGTAACATTTATGACGCCGGCTGGAATCAACGGCATCGCCGGCAGAATGGCTTACAGCAGTGCCTGCGGATTGTTCAGTATGGTCTGGGACCAGGCCCATACAACCGAGGTGCCGAAAGAGCTTGGCCAGGCGATGTGCAACCTGACCACGCCGACCTGGCCGCACACATTTGTCGTGCCGAAATATGCCAGTATGATTGAATACAAGCAGTATCCGCCGGCTAATCACTTCCACATGACCTGGGACTTGCCCGTCGCTCGGCTGCAGCATTGGATGGATTTGACGGGGGTGTTGAGTGTTACGCCCTGGGCAGCTCGACCGAAGTTCATCGAAGGTGTGGATAGACCTCAGCCGTTGATTCATCTGATAAATGGCGGCGAAGACGCCTTCAAATTGCTGCGCGTTCGGAGTTAGCCGCATATCACTTCGCCGCACGCGATTTGACAAGCTGCTATTCCGCACACATCTGGCTGTGCCTGACGCAGGATTCAATATGGAGAAACCAATGAAGAAGCGAAGCTCGGCGTTTATGTGTTGTCTTGCCCTATGGTCCATATTCTTTGCCTGTATGGAAACAGCGGCATTTGCTCAGGAAATTGTCACCCACCACACAATCAACTATAAATCACAAGCCGAGGCAGGCGGTCCGCTACAAAAAATCGTAAGAGGCGTCCCTTCTTCAGTCCATTCGTGCAATGTTTTTTTGCTCGGCGAAGAGGTAACTGTGAGGATGCCTTCCGGGTTATCGCCGGAAGCGGTCCAATGGCAGGCATTAGACGACCGCAGAAATATCGTTGGGCGAGGGACGCTTACCCTGACGGAACAAAGCATCAGAATAGGTAATCCTGGAATTGGCTGGTATCAAATCGAATTTCTGGATTCCGGTGGGAAGATTGCAGCGTGGACTACAGCGGCGGTTCTCGCCGGGCTGGCGGAGCCGACTGGCCAGGATTCGCCTGTCTGCGTTGACTCAGCCACATCCTGGTTTGCACCGAACGACCCACCACGGCAGGAGCGTTTTGCCCAGTTGGCTGCTCTTGCAGGGGCAAACTGGATTCGCGACCGAATAAGCTGGGGAGGCGCAGAACCAGCTCCCGGCAAATTTGCTGAGAACACAAGTTATGATACGGCGGCATCTATCCAGGCGCGTTATGGCCTGAAGGTGCTCCAGGTATTTCACGATACGCCCGGCTGGGCGACCGATAAACAGCTCGACGGTGACCGGGCATCGGGGCGGTTCCCCAGAGATTTGCGAATACTATATAAATTCTGCAAGACGATGGCACAGCGGTATAAAGGGCGGGTGCTCGCCTGGGAACCCTGGAATGAAGCAAACATCACCGTTTTCGGCGGCCACACCATTGATGAGATGTGCACACACCAGAAAGCGGCGTATCTCGGCTTCAAGGCCGGCGACCCGGATGTCACCGTGTGCTGGAATGTATATGCAGGCGCGGGGACGACTCTGCACAGTAAAGGCGTGCTTGAAAATGAGGCATGGCCTTACTTTGAAACATATAACATTCATTCATACAATAAACCTGATGATTACTTCAGCTCATTTGCGCCGGCCCGTGAAACCGCGTGCGGGCGGCCAATCTGGCTTACCGAGTGTGGAATAACTTTGCCGTGGAAGACAGAAAGACCCTGGAGCGAGCTGTCATCGGATGATGAATTGCAACAGGCCAAATTCATCGCACAGTCTTATGCCAGCAGTCTGTTTGCAGGGGTAAATCGGCACTTTTTCTTCATCCTCGGTAATTACGCAGAAGGCCAGACGCAGTTTGGCATTTTGCGCCACAACCAGACGCCTCGGCCCGGCTATGTGGCATTGGCAGCCGTGGGGCGATTTCTCTCTGGTGCCACGTGCATAGGCAGGTGGCTGCCAAAGGACAATTCTTCGCTGCGGATTTATGCCTTCCATTCCCGTCCTGATGGAAAAGAACAGGATGTGTTAATTATCTGGTCTGAGCAGCCAACTAAATGCTCGCTTCCCGAAGGATTATCCATAGAGTCCATTTATGACTATCTGGGCCGGCCCATTGGCGGAAAAATGCCGGAAGAAATAAATTCGGCTGCTATCTTCGTGCTTCTTCCAAAAGACGGTGCCCAAAAGCTGCCGATGGAACCTCCGCTACGTTGCTCCGGCCCTCGCAGCGGTAGAGCTTCGCCGGTGGTGCTGCAGATTCAGATACCACACACTGCAACTAATCTTGAGCAGCAGGCCCACACAGTTACTGATAAGGAAACTAATCTTGAGATATTCGTTTATAACTTCAGTGACGCAGCGGTCAGAGGGACAGTAACTGTAGAGAATATTCCGGATGGCTGCAAGCTTACTCCGGACCGCTGGGAAATAACGGTCGAACCAATGGAGCAAAAACGCATAGACGGTCGTATAAGCAGAAACGAAGACGGAGGCAAACCGACAAGAGGGGGCTGGATAAAATTACGCGGCGACTTCGGCGAAGCCGGCCAGCCGGCTCTGGCGTTTCGGCTGACAAGCAAGGACTAATGGACCGTCGATTGACGATTTGAGATTGACGATTGCTAATTCAAATCACATCCAATAAATCCTAAAACACTAACGAGAAATTATATTCTGCACCCTCTGAAATTGCAGACAGACTCCCGTCTTTGTGCATCCTGCTTACGTTTGGGAAACCTCCATTTCTCCGCCTTATATCGCCATCGCTCCGTCTTTGGCGGTCGATGATATAGATATTTTAGACTAATAGGGCGTTATTATGCAAGAAGATTTTTTGATTATTCAGCCGTTTTTACGAATTTTTGTTGGGTTTAACTCGTTTTTGTCAGCTACATGTGTGTTTGATTGAAATTTCTGCCACCTGCGTCCAAAACTAACCGCTAACCACTCACCACCCACCGCTTACCACTCTCAAACGTTCCGTTTGAGTCAGATGCTTATATGGCACAGGACCGCCAGCGCCCAGAGCAGGTCCTTTTTATTTACTACCTTCGTTTCGTATTTTTCGTTTATCGGTATAAGGTGAACGCCGCTCTCGGTTGTTCTTATGAGCTTGCAGGTAACGCCTATTTGCCTTGCGATGCGAGCGACTGCCAATTGTCCCTGTGCCGCCGGCACCGACGGGCTTAATATCACGATGTCACCATCATTTATCCGTGGTGACATACTGTCGCCGTCTATTCGCAGCGCAAAACTATCAGGGAATAGCTTATGAATCTGGTCGCACTGGATAAACTCAGCTACCTCGCTCGGCTGCTGGCCGCAGACCCCAATGAGATTGGCCTGTTTTTCTTTCACGCCATCCAATAAAGCTCTCGTTTGCAAATCGACAGACACGCTGCCTCCCGCGGAACTGACAATCGATTTGCCGAGGTGCTTTTTCACCAGCTCATCAAGCTCGGTGATGGCCTGTTCCGGTTTGGGCAGAAGCTCCTGGTCCCAAAAATGGATTATGCCCGCAGCGGTTCTGCCAAGCACCGGAATCCATCCTGGCCGGGCCGCTTCGGGTGGCGGAGCTTTAGGCCGAAGTTGTTTTTCAAGCCCTTTCTTTTCGCATAGCAGTTCAACAAAAGCCGACACCGCCTCGGTCATATCGGGATTCGCGGTAAATAAGTCGTCTAATCTTTGCAAAAGCGCAGCATTTGACCCGGATGCGACTCTTTTCTCGCTACCACGGCCTGTCAGCAGCCACTCCAAATCTGCTCCTGTAATCTCGCATATTTTTAGGAGAATCCGCGGCGGGGGAACCCTGTTATTTTCATAATAGCTGTAAGTAGAAGCACTTATGCCTAATGCCCGGGCAAATTTGCTCTTACCTCTATCCCCTGCATATTGTGTTCGCAGGCCCTTAATTCGCTCAATTATCGCTTTTTCGTCAGAATTTTGCATATTTTCACGAATTTGCGAAAATTTACCTTGCAATACTTCACAAATGCGTTAATATTCCCACAAACTGTCTCTAAACAAAAGTATTTTAGGCGCAAATATGAATTAGGTCAATAGAGAGGCCACAAAAAAATGAGAAAATCTGCGAGAAAAAAACCAGGATCGGCGACTTCGGCAAGAAAAACCCCCAAAGGGGAGAAGAGCCGAACGAAGGCAAGGGAATATGTTGGCTATCTTTTGGAATTGCACAAGTTACAGGGGGTGCTGCTGACCGAGCTGCACAAAAAAGTTTAGCAAAGGCAGTAGTGCCTGGGCTCGCGGTCTGCCTTACGTCGATTGAGTGCAAAAGTTGTAGTTTGACGCAGAAGAAAGTTTCAAATATAATGTTGTTCTGTAGAAAAGAGTTAAAGATGTCATTTCCGCCGATAGGTGTCCTGTGGAGAGCGAGCTCCCGCTTCTGTCTTCCGACAGGAAGACGCGGGGGCGAGTCGAGAAATCCCTCGACCCGGCTCGGGACAAGTGTGTTTTTGAATAGATTTCTCCGCTTCGCTCCCGTGCTTTCTGAGAAAGCAGAAACGGGGGCTTCGGTCGAAATGACGGTGGGTCTTTTCTACAAAGCAATATAATGTCGAAAAATAGCGAGTTTGTGTCTTTTCGCAGCTTCGAAAGTTAGAACCTAATTATTGGTGGTCGAGTAGAAATGTTAGCGAATGTAACCGTAGCCGATATCCTTCGTCCCTGTGAGAAGAGGTGGGCCGGATTTTATGACCTCGCATTGATTATTGGCGGTTCGCTGCTTATCGGCTTAAGCGCGCAGTTTGCGGTCCGTTTGCCGTTTAGTCCTGTCCCCGTAACGGCTCAGACCTTCGCGGTGCTGATGATAGGGGCTCTGTTTGGGTCGCAGCGGGGTGGGGTGACTATCCTTTTGTATGTAATTGAGGGGGCGGCGGGGCTGCCTGTATTTGCGATGGGACAAGGCGGTGCTGCGGTGCTTTTGGGGCCACGGGGAGGTTACCTTGTCGGCTTCGTAGCCGCCGCTTATGCGGTAGGATTACTGGCCGAAAGAGGATGGGACAGGCGAATCGGGACTACCATTTTGGCGATGGTCTTCGGCGAGGCGTTAATGTATGTCTTCGCCCTGTCGTGGCTGTTTTGTTTAAGATTAGTCTTTAGAGTGCCGATAGGCGCCGGCAGTATTTTGGCTCTTGGTTTGTATCCTTTTATTGTCGGCGACCTTCTGAAAATCGCGCTGGCAGCGATACTTCTACCATCGAGTTGGAAATTGCTAAAATATATCGGAGTTACTGAGAAAACTCAATAAGTGGCAGAAGCTTCCACTGGGGAATAGTGTAATGGTAGCACAACTGACTCTGGATCAGTTAGTCAAGGTTCGAATCCTTGTTCCCCAGTTGCTTGTTGCTGAAGTCCTCTAAAAGATGCAGACCGAAATGCTTTTCGATAGTTTCAAAAAGATTGGTCATAGAATTGCTATAGTTTCGATATTTGTCTTTGCATTTTTTGGTTACGCAAAAAGCGACCTGTCCCGGAAAGATATTCGGAATACCAAAGAGACTAAGGCGGCATCCGTCATTGAGCAGGGTCTGGCAAGTAAATACAAGGGCGATAGAGGGATTGAGAACGACCCGAATGTTATTTTTGCAGAGAACTTTGAGGAAGGTTCTATAGATGCTATAAAGGCGCGGTGGGAAAGCGTAAAGGATATTGAGATAATGTCGCTTTCCGCAGATGTGCCAGCGGGAAGTGCCGGCAAACATTCACTTTTGATGACCCATATTGGGGACAAAGGAACAGGTGGGCATTTATACAGACGTCTTTTGCCCGGCTACGAGCAACTGTATGTCCGTTTTTATGTGAAGTTCGACCCCAACTGTTTTCCGATTCACCACTTTGTTCACGTTGGAGGCTACAATCCGCCGACGCCTTGGCCGCAAGGCGGAGCGGGAATTCGGCCTGCGGGCAATGAGCGATTCACCACAGGCGTCGAGCCCTATGGTGAAAAATGGCGATGGGATTTCTACTCATACTGGATGGGAATGAGAACTTCTCCCGACAACAAATCCTGGGGCCACGATTTTATTAACGATGAAAACCTCAAGGCCCGCCGCGGAAAATGGGTATGTGTTGAGCTGATGATGAAAACCAATAACCCCGTCACCGAGCAAAATGGCCAGCAGGCGTTATGGATTGATGGCAAGCTCTGGAGTAAGGGTGGACAAATAATAAGTCACCTCGGAAAAGGATTCCCCAAAGGCAGATGGGTATGGGATAGCTTTATCCCTGACCCGAACGGCCAACCCTTTGAGGGCTTTCGATGGCGAAATACCGAAGACCTGAAGTTAAACTTCCTGTGGCTCCTTTTGTATATCACCGATGCTCCGCCGGGACACAAAAGTTCCGTCTGGTTTGATGATATTGTGGTAGCGAAAAAATATATCGGCCCGATAAATCCTGCAAAAAAGTAAGTGAGACGATTTTACAGGTTAAATTCGGCGACAATGGGCGTATGGTCACTGGGTTTGGCTGATAGGGAAAATCGACAAGATTCCATTTGACATATTCCGGCTGGCAGGTTAGGATATTTACTAACAGTAGAAATATCAGATGCATGGGATTGTTGTGACCGGTTTATGCCGATGGCATAACCATAATTAGGCAGGGGATAAAGAAAAATGGACTTGATTTATGAAAATAAAATTCTCTCGTCATGCAAAAAGAAGGGCAAAATTATATAACATTTCGGAGTCCATAATTTTAAGGGTTCTTGGAAACAAAGACCTATCTCATCAAGGGATGAACGAGATTGTGGAAAATGTGGAAGGATTTAAGTATCCGCTAAAAATTGTAGTTGCCGTTGAAGATGATGTAATAACGATAGTAACAAATTATCCTTTGAAAAAAGGGAGGAAAATATGAAAGTATATTATGATGATGAAGTAGATGCTTTATATTTGAAGCTGTCGGATGATACCCCGGATGGAGTCATAGAAATTTCGGAAGGCGTTAATTTAGATACAACTTCGCAAGACAAGATTGTAAGCATAGAAATTCTAAATGCCTCTAAAAAAATAGATTTAAGAACGGTTCTATCTTACTCGCTTGAATTTGATAAAGATTTAATAACTCAAAAATTTACCCAATAACGCTATTACGACTTTGAACGACAAGAAGGTTGGGTTGTTATGCGGAAACCATACGAACAATAGTCAGGTGCTTTGAGCGGATAAGGGAGATCAAGTTATGACGCGAAGCTCTTTGGGCTGTCGCTGGGGTGTCTTGCTCGCTAAGCCAGGACAGCTACCTTGGCTCGGCGTTCTTGTGATGAGCATTGCCTTTGGGCTGGTGACGGTTGCTTTTGTGATGATGAAGCATGATCTCAACGAGGCCATTTCTCTCCTCCGGCACCGACTCGACAATGGCCGGTGGGACCATATCATCCAACGCCAATGGCATGGGCCCGACATCCCGTCAGTCTTTGTAGCCCTTCTACTCTTCAGCGGGCTCTGGCTGGTACCAACTGTAATAATTCGACATTACGCCGTGGATGGTCGGCGGGGACTTTTGTGTCTGGCTATGATATGTTTGTTTGCCGCTTTCCTTGTCCTGTTGCTTGCGATTGGCTCGTTCACCATCGTTTATTCTAACACTGAGATAGTAACAAATGCTTTCTCTTGGAGTAGTGTTTGGGCTACTGGGATCGCCACTTGTGTCCTATCATTTTGCACTGTCTTGTTTGTGCTGGGCTACCGAGGTGCCTAACCATTCGCTTCAGTGGACGCCGCGAGCGCCCCGTGTGCTCTACTGCAACCTTAGGACCTTTCCGTCTTATAGCCGGTTCTGCGACCCAGATTGTGCGTTGGCCAGCGTGCTTGTGTTCACAAGTTGAACTCTGCGATGATGGGGGTATGGTCGCTCGGGCGATTTGCCAGGCGGGGTTTTTTATCTATGTAGGAATTGGTGCTCTTTTCTGCCAGCGGCTGCGTAGCCATAATGTGGTCTAACCGCCAGCCAAGATTACGCTTGAAGGCGTTTGGCAGCTGGAAATCCCAGAAAGTATATTGGCCTGCCTCGCGGCAGTGGATTCTGAACACATCCACAAATCCCCATTGCATAACTTCGTCCAGCGCCCTGTGAACATCCGGATGGAAACAGACGTGTCCTAAGAAATATTCAGGGTCATAGACGTCTATCGGCAGGGGTGCTACGTTAAAGTCACCTACCCACAGAATGGGGTCGGTGGGCGCAAAATTATTTTCAAAAAACACCCGGAGCCGATGAAACCAGTTTAATTTGTAATCAAACCTTTGAGATTCGGGCCGATAGCCCTGCGGGATATAGGTGTTGACGATTACGATGCCATTAATTTCTGCTTTAATCAGCCGCGGTTGGTCTTTCGGCTCATCAGGAAAACCGGATTCCACGTTTGAGATTCTGGTCTTGCTGAAAAGTGCTACGCCGTTGTAGCTTTTTTCGCCTTTGAAGGCGTATTTGTAGCCGATCTTGTCGAATGCCTCGGTCGGGAAGTCGCTATCCTGGACCTTGGTCTCCTGAACGGCGAGGATGTCAGGCTGATTTTCAGCAAGCCAATCAAGCACTACACGCAGGCGAACACGCAGAGAATTGACGTTGAAGCTGGCGACTTTCATTATATGCAATTTTTCCGTGTAAAAAGTCAGGTTTTTCAGCGAATCGGCCTGCCAAATGTAATAAATCATATCCGGCAAGACCGATAAGACTTGTATAATTTTATCAAAATACTTAAAGTTTTTACATATAATCCCTCGATTATTGTTATAGAACCAATTCTTTCGGCGATTACAAACGGAGTACGAAAAGATGGTTAGAAAAGTATTATTGGCGTTCGCTTTAATTCTTGCGGTTTTCTGGCTGTCCAGTTGCCAAACTGTTGCTGGCGTAGGAAAAGATATTACCTGGACTGCAGATGCAACTGCCGGCGTGCTGGAGGGAAAATAAAACGGGTCAACCATTTGGTGTGAACTGTCGCCTCCTGTATTTAGCCCGGCGTTTTACGCCTGGGTTGCCTGCCCTGAGCGAAGTCGAAAGGTTTAGCCTTCGCCGGCACGTTTGCCCTGAGCTGAATCAGTTTCTCTGGCGGAACCTTCGGCCATAATTAATAGGGCCAGCAAAAAGCTAAGGGTGCTTTCTGCACCCTGGTTGACATTGACCCCATCAGGCGTCAAGGCATCAGAGCATCCCTTACTTACAGAATCATAAAGCGGAATATGCAGGTCGTTTGCGCCTAAGAACCAGTCAAAGGCCTTTCTTTGAAGCCGGGCGAACTTGCCGTCTTTCGTGGCGTCATAGGCGGCTCTTAGCATCATAACCATACTTGCAGCTTCTATGGGTTGCTGGTCGAATGTTGCCCTTTTGTGTCCGCGTTCATACCATCCGTGGCAGCCAACGAGGCTAAAATGCTCGCCGTTGAAAGTGTTTGCCAGCAGAAATTCACAGGTTTTTTGAGCGACTTCGAGGTATTTGTTATTATTGAGGGACAGACCCGCAACGAATAATGCGTGAGGCAGGACGGCGTTATCATAAGTCAGCTTATGCTCAAACCATTGCCAGTCGGGAAAACTATTTTTTTCGTTGTCGGCAACTAATTGGTCTGCGGCTATTTCTAATTTCTGTTTGATATCGCCGGCGTCTGGAAATTGTTTGAGATAATCTGCCATACCGAGTATCGAATATGCCATACCTCTCGGTCGTTGCTCTTGCAGATGTCTGATGGATTTATCAAAACATTCCGCTGCTATATGCAAATATGAAGGCAAAGGTGGTTTTGATATGACTGTTCCGAGCGCCCACAGCACTCTGCCGAGTGCGTCTGTTGAGGGTTCCTCCTTGCGCCAGGTCCTGTTGAAATTCATAAAGTTCCTGATTGAGCCGTCCCTCTTTTGAGAATGTAAGATAAAAGCTAAATAGGTATCGAAAAGCCGAAGTGCCTCCGGCTGGGGGTAGAGGGCGTAATACCGGGCCATTACCATTACGGCCCTTGCGTTGTCATCGGTGCAGTAACCTTCTTTGCGGTATGGTATAATAAATCTGGCGTGCTGATATAAGCCGGTGTCGTCGCTCAGCCGTTTGATGTGGTCAAGCGATGGTTCGGGTAGTTTGCTGTTTGCTGGCAGCCACTTTTTACGTGTAGTCTTTTGTGCCCGATGTTTTGCCATTTTGTCCATCTTTTCAGAAAGCAGCAACTATTCGTATGCGAATCTTATGAGGACTTTATGGCTTTGTCAAGTTTGTCTCTTGGTTCTCCCGGGACCTACTTCTTATTTGCTGATACGCCGGGGGATAACTGTCTCCAATTCAAATTTTCAGCAGCGCATTCTCCAGATCTGCTTTCAGGTCTTCTCTGTTTTCCAGGCCAACCGAAATCCTGATTAGATTGTCTTTGATTCCCCTTCTTAATCGTTCTTCTTTGGGTATTGAGGCGTGGGTCATCTTTGCCGGGTAACAAGCTAAAGACTCAACCCCGCCCAGACTTTCGGCAAGAAGAAATATTTTTAGGCCGGAGAAAAATTTTTCTACGGATGAAAACTCCCCTTTAATTTCAAAACTGAGCATCCCACCAAAACCACTCATTTGCTCCGAAGCGATATTATAGTCTCTTGTGCCTTTAAGGCCCGGATAATAAATCTTGGCGACTTTCCTGTGTTTCGAGAGAAATTCTGCAAGATAGAGCGCATTCTTCTCGTGTTCCTTCATCCTGACGGCCAGCGTTTTCAGGCCGCGCAAAGTCAACCAGCAATCCCACGGCCCTGGCACCGCCCCCGCAGCATTTTGGTAAAACTTGAGTTGTCGATATAAAGCTTCGTCATTAACCACCAAAGCGCCCCCGACGATATCGCTGTGGCCGTTGATATATTTGGTAGTGCTGTGCACAACGATGTCCGCACCCAGAGCAATCGGATTCTGGAAATACGGACTTGCAAAGGTATTGTCAACCGCCAGGAGCACATTTTTCTCTTTGGCAATTTTTGCAAGACGCTTGATATCGATAACCTTCAGAAGGGGGTTCGTTGGTGATTCTATCCATATCAGCCGCGTTTTCGCAGTGATGGATTTCTTGAAAGACCTGAGGTCATCGACGTCGGCGTATGTCGCCGAGAACCCCCATTTTCTGAATACTTTCTCAACAAGACGATACGTTCCGCCGTACAGGTCGTCGCCAAGCACGATATTTGTTCCCTTTCCAAACATTGAAAAAACCGCGGCGGTGGCTGCGACTCCGGAGGAAAATGCCAGCCCATATCTGCCTCCTTCGAGTTCTGCTATGCAGGTCTCAAGGGCGGTTCGTGTCGGATTGCCGGTCCTCGAGTATTCATATCCTTTATGCTTTCCTATCGCTTCCTGCTGGTAAGTCGATGTCTGATATACCGGCACGATTACCGCGCCGGTGGAAGAATCGGGCTCCTGTCCGGAATGTATTGCTTTCGTTTCAAACCTCATTTGGTTCCTTCTCTTTCTGCGTCCAGAAGCTAATTAAATCAGACCTTGTAATGACCCCCTGCGGTATGCCGTCCTGCATAACAACAACGCCGGAAACACCCGAAAGAAGCACTCTGAATGCTTCGGAAATATCTGTTTGACTATCCATAGCCGGCAGGGGCTTGCCCATAACTGCCCCAATCTGCTGTTCCTCAAAGTTTACTCCATCGTGAAGTAGTTTCATTACCGAGTCCTCGTTCAAACTCCCGACGAGCTTGTTTTCTTCTATCACGGGCAACTGAGAAATATTGTACTCCTGCATCCGCGAAATTGCACAAATAAGGTTATCTTCCGGGGAAACGTAAATTAGCGGAGGAAACGCCTTTTTTATTAACAGGGCGTCTTGCACATGCGCCAGTTTTGAACGCTTCTCTTTCAGGAAACCGTTCTCCATCATCCATCGGTCGGAATATATCTTGTCGATATAATTTCTTCCTGTATCCGGCAGAAGGACAACGATGTATTTTGGCTTCTCCAGACGCTGCGCGAATTTGAGTGCTGCCGCAAGGGCCGTACCGGATGAACCTCCGGCAAGGATTCCTTCTTCTCTGGCAAGTCTGCGCGCCGTAAGAAATGATTCTTCATCCGTCACCCGCACCATTTCGTCAACGAGCTGTCGGTTAAACGTTTTGGGAATAAAATCCTCCCCGATTCCCTCAACTTTATACGCTTTTGGTGTGTCTCCTGAAAGAATAGACCCTTGAGGGTCGGCGCCCACGATGACAATGTCCGGATTTTTTTCCTTGAGGAATTGTGCAGTGCCGGAAATGGTCCCGCCCGTTCCCATTCCAGCAACAAACACCTCGACTTTTCCGCCGGAGTCTTCCCATATCTCCGGCCCCGTTGTCAGGTAATGCGCACGGGGATTATTGGGGTTTTCAAACTGGTTGGGCCGGAAAGAATTCGGTATCTCCCTTGCAAGTCGGTCGGCGGTGCCGTTGTAACTTTCTGGTGAGTCTGGAGGGACCGACGTCGGTGTAATCACAATCTCTGCGCCGTATGCCTTAAGCAGGTTTATCTTTTCCTGGCTCATCTTGTCAGGCAGGACGAATATGCAGCGATAACCTTTTATCGCCGCCACAAGCGCCAAACCCATGCCCGTATTACCTGCGGTCGCCTCGACAATTGTCCCGCCGGGCTTCAATTTTCCTTCGCGCTCGGCTGCTTCGACCATAGCAAGCCCGATACGGTCTTTTACGCTTCCGCCCGGATTTAACATTTCAGTTTTTACGAATACAGTGGATTTAATGCCGCGAGTTACACTGTTAAGTTTTACAAGCGGCGTCCTTCCTATTGCTTTTAGTATATTTTCAAGTTCCTTGCCCATATCTTGCCTCTTTTCAATTTTTAATCGCCTGTTGAATAACTCCTCCTCCAACTACAACGTCTCCATCATAAAAGACAATCGATTGGCCTGGGGTAATCGACATTTGTGGCTCCTCAAAATCCACCCTGACCCGATGTGAATCAAAGGGAATTACCTCGCAGGGTTTCTCCGGCTGACTCGACCGTATTTTCGCCGAAACTTTTATCGGTGCCGACGGTGCGGAAATAGAAAGCCAGTTTAATTCCCCCGCGATTAGGCCTCCGGCAAGAAGATATTCCCGCGGGCCAACAAGAATCTGGTTATTACAACTGTCGATATCAATTACATACAGGGGATCTTTCAAACCGCCCAATTTAAGCCCTTTTCGCTGCCCGATTGTATAGTGAATCACCCCGCGATGCCTGCCTAAAATACGCCCTGAAACATCAATAATGGCTCCCGGCTGTGAGTCGCTGTCCTGAAAAAAATCTGCGTAGCAATCTCCTTCGTAAAAGTCCTGGCTTTCGGGTTTGTCGGCTATATCTTTCAGGCCGATTTGCACCGCCGTTTTCCTGACATCATCTTTCAGAAAATCGCCCAGTGGAAACAGCGTTTTATCAAGCTGCTCCGGCTTTAGCCGATAAAGAAAATACGTTTGGTCTTTCTTCGCATCAAAACTCTTTTTAAGAAAGGTCCTTTTGCTTAGTGCGTCCCGCTCAATTCTGGCATAATGTCCGGTAGCAAAGAGGTCAAAGGAAAGCCCCGATTGATGGGCTTTATCGAGTAATAACCCGAATTTTATTTTCTGGTTGCAGATTACGCACGGGTTCGGGGTTTTTCCGCATAAATATTCGCCGCGAAAATATTCCAGCACCGCTTGTTTGTATTCCTCCTGGAGATTTATCACGTAAAAAGGAATACCAATTTCACTCGCTGCTTTCTGTGCGGCCTCAATATCGCTGTCTTCGCCCGGGCCGTAACAGCTACTTCTGGAATGTCCTCTCACGGGAATAGAGCCGTCGCAGATTTTCATAGTTACGCCGATAACATTGTGGCCTTGCTTTTTCAGCAAATACGCGGTGACGGAAGAATCGACGCCGCCGCTCATCCCCACTGCTATGGTTTTTGATTTTTCTTTCGTCATACCTTAATATCTTGGAAAAGCCAGGTCGTCAGATATCGTTCGCCTGTGTCGGGCAAGACAACCACAATCAGTTTGCCGGTATTTTCCTTGCGTTTTGCCACTTCCAGCGCCGCCCAAAGGGCAGCCCCGCTTGAGATACCGCCGAGGATGCCTTCCAATCTTGCCAGTTGCCGGGCAGCGGCACCCGCGTCTTCGTCTTTTACACGGATAATCTCGTCTACTACCGCCTTGTTCAGGACCTGTGGGACGAAACCGGCGCCTATACCTTGGATTTTGTGCGGCCCGGGTTCTCCTCCGGATAGCACCGGCGATGTCTCAGGTTCAACCGCGATTGCCTTGAACGTTTTTTTCCGCTGCTTGATTACTTCGGCGACTCCGGTAATGGTGCCTCCCGTGCCGACGCCGGATACTAAGATATCCACTTTGCCGTCGGTATCGTTCCATATCTCTTCCGCCGTGGTCCTGCGGTGTATTTCGGGATTGGCGGGGTTGTTGAATTGTTGCAGAATGACGCTGTTGGGTGTTATCTTGGCAAGCTCTTCTGCTTTTTCAACCGCTCCTTTCATCCCCTTTGCTCCTTCCGTGAGCACCAGCTCAGCACCGAAGATTTTTAATAACTGCTTCCTTTCGACGCTCATTGTTTCGGGCATAGTCAGTATCAGCCGGTATCCTTTGACCGCCGCGACGAACGCCAGGGAAATGCCGGTATTGCCGCTCGTCGGCTCGATAATCACCGAATCTTTGCGAAGCAATCCCCTTTGCTCTGCATCTTCAATCATTGCCAGCCCAATGCGGTCCTTTACGCTGGAAAGAGGATTAAACGATTCTATCTTGGCTAATACCGTGGCGTTCAGACCTTCGGTAATTCTGTTGAGCCGGACCAGGGGTGTATTGCCAATAGTTTTGGTGATATCTTCAAATATTTTGCTCATTTTAATTTCTCCTTGGTTTGTTCAGACTTTTTTCAGGGCCTGTTCAATGTCGGCGATAATGTCATCAACGTGCTCAATGCCGATGGACAAACGCACAAAATCAGGCGTTACGCCGGTCGATAGCTGCTCCTCGGACGACAACTGCTGATGCGTGGTAGTCGCGGGATGAATGGCGAGGGTCTTTGCATCGCCGACGTTGGCAAGGTGCGAAATCAGCTCCAGCGAGTCGATGAATTTCTTTCCTGCCTCCAGACCGCCTTTGATGCCAAAGCCCAGAATTGCGCCGGCGCCCTTAGGCAGGTATTTTCTCGCCCTTTCTTTATCGGGGCTTGAATCGAGTCCCGGGTAATTTACCCAGGAGACCTTGGGATGTTTGCTCAAATATTTTGCCACGGCAATCGCATTTTCAGAATGTCTCGGCATTCTCAGGTGCAGTGTTTCCAGCCCCTGCAGGAATAAAAACGCGTTGAATGGCGAGATTGCCGTGCCAAGGTCTCTTAAAAGAGTAACCCGCGCTTTAATAATATAGGCGATATTGCCTATCGGCTTAAGAGCTTCAATGAAGTCAAGGCCGTGATAACTCGGTTCCGGCTCTGAAATCAGCGGGAACTTTCCATTGTCCCAATCAAACTTCCCGGAATCAACGATGACCCCGCCTATGCTTGTGCCGTGGCCACCGATGAATTTTGTCGCTGAATACACAATAATATCCACGCCAAAATCAAACGGCCGTAACAAATAGGGAGATACGGTATTATCCAAGACAAAGGGGATTCCGTTTTTGTGGGCAACCTTGGATATCCCTTCTAAGTCCGCGACGTCTAACTTGGGATTACCTATGGATTCAGCGTAGATGGCCTTTGTCTTTGGAGTTATAGCTTTTTGAAACGCGTTAAGGTCATTGGACTTAAAAAATTTCACCTTTACTCCTAAACGCGGGAATGTGTAGTGAAACAAATTATACGTTCCTCCATAAAGATTATCGGCGGAAACAACCTCATCGCCTGCCTGGGCAATATTAAGCAATGCCAGAGTGGTCGCTGACTGACCGCTGGAAAGCGCAAGCGCTCCGACGCCGCCATCCAGAGCCGCCATTCGTTTTTCAAAAACGTCCTGCGTCGGATTCATAATTCTGGTATAGATGTTACCAAACTCACGCAATCCGAAAAGATTAGCAGCGTGTTCCGTGTTCTTAAATTGATACGAAGTTGTCTGATAAATAGGTACTGCTCTCGCTCCTGTTGTAGGGTCGGGCTCCTGGCCACCGTGTAAAGCCAGCGTTTCTACTTTTAACTGATTATCAATCTTGCTCATATTCTTGCTCCTTTCGTGGTTCTGGATAGGGAGAAGCGAAAAACTCCTCCCTATCCTGTTTGTTATTCACTTTTTAGAATGCATACTGAATACTAAAGACAACACCGTCACCGAGACCTACTTCAGATGTCGATTCATGGTCGCCGGCGTCGACATAAGCTCCAACCAGCGTCAGATTTTTGTTCACAAACCACGCAATATGAGCATTCCAGTAGTTTGCGTTCTTGAAGTCATCGAAATGCGCTCCCTGTCTATATTCAAAGCCGAGGGCAATGTTTTCCAGGGGGAGAACGTCAACGTTCCCGAAGAATACCTCGTCTCTGTCATCATCAAATCCAAGGACTCCGAGGGTTCGACCTTTGGTGGAAATCACGCCGCCTGACAGCAAGACCGGCTTTGGCAGTTGCTTTATGAGTTTGGTCGCGACAAGATAATAGTCGGCCCCTGAATCATCCACTCCGGCTGGCACATCGAAAGTGGTATGTTTCCAAACCGCTCCAATGGAAACGGCAGGGATAACATTACCTTCGGGAAGCAGGAGCAATTTCGTGCCTAAGTTGTTTTTGTATATCGTGTCGCTTCCCGACAGCGCAACGGTCTCAAGACCGTATGAAACCTCTAAACGCTTGAATAATGTCTCCGCGACGCCAAAAGTCGTCCAGTCTATTTTGACATCGCCAAGATGCACATACCAGGCGCCAAACCGAGGATTACTGAAGATGTCACCAAGGAAAGAATTGCCCTCTTCTCCCTGTGGCTTTTCGGGATATGTCCCCGCGGGATATGCCAGAGGATTGAATGCGATGCCTCCAACACCTTCAAGATTATTTAATGGAACGCCTGCGTTAACAACCGTATTCGCAAAAACGCCTGCCAGAACAACTAAACTGACTACAACCAGCTTCTTCATTGGAAAATCTCCTTTTCTCAGGCAGGATTTTCCAGATGTCTGGTTGTACCTGCGGGCAATTAATCTTTTATCTAATCGCTACACAACACGTCAGCCGGTGCGGAATGACCACTTGGCCGGCAAATCTGCTTATGCTATATTCCACCTCCTTTCTCAAGTCTCAAACTATCATCAAAACGTTTCTTCTGGGTTATCTCGATTTGCACAATTTTAGAGTTGTGCACCTTAATCGTAACGGTCCCGTAATCAAGACCGGCGATCGCCTTTTTAATATCCCTGATAATGGCGTCATTTGTGGCATATTCATTACTATCTTGTTTCCCACTCATATATTTTCCTTCTAACCGATGCCGCGTGTAGATAATTCCTACTAATCCTACTGCTATAATGGGAATAGTATCATATCCAGAAAGCCCTGTCAAACACTTTTTTTAAATTTTTGATAATTTTTTGATACCAGTTCTTGATAGGTTCGTATAATATACTACTAATACCGTAGGAATTATGGAGATTTATTATGAAGCTTTCAACACGGACCAGATATGGGATAAGAGCCGTAATAGAATTGGCTGCAACCGATAGTAAAAAACCGGTTCAGCTTAAAGTTATTGCCAAGCGCCAGGACATATCTGTCAAATACCTGGAACAGTTGATGAATGCTCTGAGGTCGGGAGGGATTGTCAGGAGTATGAGAGGCGCCAGAGGCGGATATATTCTTGCCAAACCTCCAAATCAGATTAAACTTGGCGACGTATTCAACTGCTTGGAAGGCAATGTAATTACCACAGAATGTGTTGAGGATGAAGATTACTGCCGGCGGGCTGCCGATTGTGCGGCCCGGCTGCTCTGGATTCAGGTGGAGGAGGCAATTAAAAATGTCCTGGATTCTGTGACTGTCCAGGATTTACTTGACAGGGCAAAAGATAAAAAAACATCGGATTATCAAATATAGATTTACACAGGAAAATTATGGGCACTATATTCAAGGACATCACAGCCATAATCGGTCATACGCCGCTGGTTCAGATAAACAAGCTCGGCTCGGCTAACGCAACTATTCTGGCCAAGCTTGAATCACATAACCCCGGCGGCAGTGTGAAGGATAGAATTGCAAAGTCAATGATAGAAGCGGCGGAGCAGGCAGGACTGATTAAGCCCGATACCGTTATAATCGAACCGACCAGCGGCAATACAGGGATAGGCCTTGCCTGTATTTGTGCTGCGAAGGGATACCGGTTGCTCCTGACTATGCCCGAGTCGATGAGCATAGAGAGAAGAAAGCTGCTGAAGTTCTTCGGGGCTGAGATTGTGCTTACGCCTGCCGAGCGTGGTATGGCCGGGGCCATAGAAAAGGCCGAGCAGCTTATGGCCGCCAATCCTGATGCCTTTATGCCGCAGCAATTTAAGAACCCCGCGAATCCGCAGATTCACAGGGAAACCACGGCGGAAGAGATTTGGAATGATACCGGCGGCAGGGTTGACATTTTCGTTGCGGGAGTTGGGACCGGCGGGACGCTGACCGGATGCGGCGAGGTGTTAAAACAACGCAATAAAGAGTTGAAGGTGGTGGCGGTGGAGCCGAAAGATTCGCCGGTGCTTTCCGGTGGCAAGCCCGGCCCCCACAAGATACAGGGTATCGGCGCAGGGTTTGTGCCGGAGGTTTTGAATGTCGCTGTGATTGACGAGATTATCAAAGTCTCGAATGAGGACGCTATGGAGACGGCCCGGCAGCTGGCGAGGAAAGAAGGGATATTGGCGGGTATAAGCTCAGGTGCTGCAGTGTGGGCGGCAATGCAGCTTTCGCAGCGGGCGGAAAGCGAAGGCAAAACAATAGTGGTAATTCTTCCCGACACCGGTGAGAGATACATATCGACCGAATTGTTTGGGTGAGAGTAAAAAATCTTTGTCTATGCAAGAGGGACCGACAATGCAAAAGAAAAAGTTGGCCGGCAAAAAAATCGAGGGGCTGGTTGGTGAAATTATCGAGACATATCGGGGCGACTTAGGCATAAATTTTATCGATGCCTCCAATCTGCCGGTCAGAGCGAGGATTCTGGAAATTCTTGAGCTGCTTTTTGAAGTTCTCTTTCCGGGCTATACCGGCAAGAGGATAGTTACAAAGTCGAATGTCAACTTCATTGTCGGGGATATTATCTGCCAGGTCTATACTGAGCTTTCCGAGCAGGTGGAACGTGCTTACAGGTATCAGTGCAGGATAGGCAAGTGCAATGGTTGTGATTGCCGGATGATGGCTGAGAATGTTACTGAACATTTATTGGCTCAGCTGCCCGGGATAAGGCAGATGCTCAAAGGCGATGTCATAGCAGCTTTTGATGGTGACCCCGCTGCGAAGTCTTACGAGGAAATTGTGATAAGCTACCCCTGCATCACGGCAATTGCGACGTATCGTATCGCCCACGAATTGTATCTAAAGCAGGTGCCGTTGATTCCACGGATAATGAGTGAGTGTGCGCACGCCAGAACCGGTATCGACATCCATCCCGGGGCCAGGATAGGTAAGAATTTTTTTATCGACCACGGCACAGGCGTCGTGATAGGAGAGACTTCAATCATAGGCAACAATGTGAAGATTTATCAGGGCGTTACGCTTGGCGCTTTGAGTTTTCGCAAAGACCAGAGGGGCAGGATAATAAAGAGCGGCAAAAGGCATCCGACAATAGAGGACAATGTCACTATCTACGCTGAGGCAACGATATTGGGCGATGTGGTAATCGGAAAAGGTTCGGTAATCGGAGGCAACGTCTGGATAAAGGAGTCTGTCCCGCCCGGCGTTACCGTTTCGACACCGGGTGGCGATTTGGTATATACCAGCCATAAAAAGCACAGAGGTAAAAAGTAATATTTAGCCCCGCAATCCCGCCCTCGAACGTTGTAATCGGGGGTTATTGCGGGGTTACATTTCTGAAAATAAAATCAGTCGGTTTGAGTAGAAAGTGGTTCGGGAGGTTTTTTGGACGAGCGGCTGTTTGAAAAAATAAAACTGCTGAAGGAGAAACGCAACGCGGTGATACTTGCGCACAACTATCAGCCCGGTGAGATACAGGACATCGCTGATTTTTGCGGTGACTCTCTGGGGCTGAGCATAAATGCGGCAAAGACCAATGCCCGCGTTATCGTATTTTGTGGCGTGGAGTTTATGGCCGAAACTGCTGCTATCCTTTCTCCGGAAAAGACCGTGCTTTTGCCGGATAGGTTCGCCGGCTGCCCTCTGGCCGATATGATAACAGCACAGCAGTTGCGCCGGCTAAAACGTAAACACCCGAACGCGTTGGTGGTTTGTTACGTAAATAGTCCCGCAGAGGTCAAGGCCGAGAGCGACTACTGCTGCACGAGTGCTAATGCAGTGGAGGTGGTGAAGTCCTTGCCGGCGAACAGGCCCATCATTTTTGTCCCGGACCAGCATCTTGGCCGATTTGTTATGGACAAGGCCGGCAGAGACCTTGTGCTCTGGCCCGGCTATTGCCCAACGCACGTGGTCATAACCGAAGAGGACATAAAAAATGCAAAAGAAAAGTTTCCTGATGCTATTGTAATGGCGCATCCGGAATGCACCGAGCCGGTCAAGGAGCTTGCAGACCAGCTCCTTAGCACCGGCCAGATGCTCAAGTTTGTTAAAACCAGCGCCGCCAGACGATTCATAGTAGCTACCGAGATAGGGATAATTCACGCATTGAAAAGGCAGAACCCGCGAGCCGAATTTATCCCTGCCAGTGACAGAGCGGTGTGTCCTAATATGAAAAAGATTACTCTGGATAAGGTCATCGGGTCATTAGAAGATATGCAGTTCAAAATCACAGTCCCGGAGAAGATAAGAATAAAGGCGAAGATGTCGCTCGATAGAATGGTCGAGATTTTACCGGCAGAATAAACGCATCTGTCATATTTTAGAAAGGAGACAATAGTATGATTTTCTCAAAAATATCTGAAAAGCAGGTTACCAGAGCGATTGTATCTGAATTCATCAAAGAATTTGAAGATCACATCGAGAATGATGTGACCGTTATCGGTGGAGGACCCTGCGGACTTGTCGCCGCAATGGAGTTTGCAAAAAGGGGTGAAAAGACACTTCTTATCGAGAGCAACAACTATCTCGGTGGAGGATTCTGGATTGGCGGCTATCTGATGAACAAAGTAACGATCAGAGCGCCCGCCCAAGTAATTCTCGATGAGATTGGAGCGCCATACAAGGAGGTAGAAGAAGGGTTGTATGTTGCTGATGGACCGCACGCGTGTTCCAAATTGATTGCTGCGGCGTGCGATGCAGGTGTGAAGGTATTGAATATGACGCAGTTTGATGACGTGGTGATAAAGGATGACCGGGTTTGTGGCGTAGTTATCAACTGGACACCCGTGTCCGCACTTCCAAGGGCAATCACCTGCGTGGACCCGGTTGGTATCGGGTCGGAGCTTGTGGTTGATGCTACGGGACACGATGCGGTGGTCGTTCGGTCGCTTCAGAAGCGAGGACTCGTGGAGATAAAGGGGTTCGGTCCTATGTGGGTCGAAGAGTCAGAGGATGCAGTTGTCGAGCATACCAGAGAGGTGTACCCGGGTTTGATTGTGGCGGGGATGGCTGCTGCAACTACATTTGGTCTTCCACGGATGGGGCCAACCTTTGGTGGGATGTTGTTATCCGGCAAGAGAGCCGCAGAAATTACTGTGGAGATGTTAAAACAATAGGAGGTGATAAAGTGGCGGAAGAACGCAAATATCATATAGAGACGCTGGCCTTACACGCAGGCCAGCAAGTTGATTCGGACACCTGCAGCCGGGCTGTGCCGATTTATCAGACGACAAGCTACGTGTTTAAGGATACCGAGCATGCAGCGAACTTGTTTGCACTGAAGGAGTTTGGCAACATCTACACCCGGCTGATGAATCCGACGACCGATGTGCTGGAAAAACGGCTGGCGGCATTGGAAGGCGGTGTGGGCGGTCTGGCATTAAGTTCAGGCCAGTCGGCTATCTACGTGAGCATTTTTAATATCTGCGGCGCAGGCGGGCATATTGTATCTTCCAGCTCACTGTATGGCGGAACGGTTACACTTTTTAGCCAGACCTTTTCAAAACTCGGCATCGAGGTTACCTTTGTTGACCCCGAAAAGCCGGAGAATTTTGCAAAGGCGATAAAGAAAAATACTCGCCTGATTTATATAGAAAGCATCGGCAATCCGAAGAATGACATTTTGCAATATGAAAAGATAGCCGACATTGCCCACAAAAACAGTATGCCGGTGATTTGCGATAATACCGTTACGACTCCCATACTGTTCAAGCCGATTGAATATGGTATCGATATCGTGGTTCATAGCTGCACAAAGTTCATCGGCGGCCACGGCACAAGCATCGGCGGAGCAATTGTGGATTCGGGAAAATTCGACTGGACAAATGGTCGCTACCCAGAATTGACTGAGCCGGACCCAAGCTACCACGGCGTAAAGTATGTCGAGTCTTTCGGTGAAATGGCATACATTGTCAAAGCCAGGGTTCAGTTCTTGCGCGATATGGGTAGCTGTATGTCACCGTTTAATGCGTTTTTGTTTCTGCAGGGGCTTGAGACGCTGCATCTGCGTATGCCCCGGCACAGTGAAAACGCCCTAAAACTTGCTAAGTGGCTTGAAAAGCAACGGCAGGTCAACTGGGTTAACTACCCAGGGCTCGAATCGCATCCTGACTATGCGCTTGCAAAGAAGTATATGCCCAATGGCGCAGGCGGCATCTTGGGCTTTGGAATAAAAGGCGGCAGAGATGCGGGTATTAAGTTTATTAATAGTGTCAAGCTGGCAAGTCACCTCGCCAACATCGGCGACAGCAAAACTTTAGTGATACACCCGGCCAGCACGACTCATCAGCAGCTTAGTAAAGAAGAACAGCTTGCAGCCGGCGTAACGGAGGATTATATTCGTGTCTCAGTCGGCACAGAGCACATCGATGATATAATAGCCGACTTCGAGCAAGCACTAAAGGCGAGTTCTGAGTGTTGAGTTTTGAGTTGATGGCTTCGAAAAATCTATTACCATTCAGCGCCAAACTTTCTATAATTATCCATTGAAGGAGTTATAAGTGATTCCTAATCACAAAGGTGAAATGTGGAATCGGTAGAATCGGAAAGTTCGCTATGAGTTTTGTACAGCAACAACTTTTTCATACTGTGAAGAGTGAGGTTCAAAAACACCGGAACAGGAAGAACCACAATCAATATTTTACTCCTGAATTTGCGGTGGAAAAGGCGTTTTCGTTTATTCCAAAAGCAAAGGTCGAGAACATCATCGACCCTGCGGTAGGCAATGGGGCGTTTCTAAAGGCAGCATCAAGGAAATGGAAAAATGCAAAATTGTTTGGGATAGACATTGACAAAGAGGTAATATCTGTATTGAACAAATCCAATCTGCCGAATTCCTATTTTGTGTCCGCAGACAGTCTTTTACGAAAAACATGGCAACTGCCTAAAATTCAACAGATTCTTTCAAAAGGCAGCTTCGACCTTGTTGTTGGAAATCCACCTTTCAGCAGTTGGTTCCAGCGTGTGGAATCAGAAGAAATATTGTCTAACTACGAATTAGCTAAAAATAATGGGAATTTGAAAAGAAGCCAGGCGATTGAAATACTCTTTCTCGAAATCTTTGTAAAACTGGCTAATGTTGCAGGTTTTATTGTTATTGTCCTGCCTGATGGTATTCTCTCTAACCCCCAATACCAATATGTAAGAGAATTTATCCTGAAAAACACGAAAGTCCTGCACATCATAAGTCTGCCAAGAAATATATTTGAGCAGACTTCTGCCAAAACGAGCATTCTTATTTTAGAGAAACAAGACGAAACTAATCTAAATTACTTTGCAGAATTGCACGATCTGGGAAAAACAGGAAAGGTTAATAATACAATCAGGGTTCCAGGAAGAGATTTAACAAAGCGGATGGATTACTTCTATTACCATAATTTGCAAAAAAGTCCCTTGCGAGAATTGATGGGTAATGGAGTAGCATTCAAGCCGCTAAAGGACTTTGTAATTTATTGTAAAACAGGAAAAACTCTTTATGGTGAGGAAAGAGAATTTTCAAAGAAAGGGTTAAGATTTCTGCATGCAACGAATATCACGGATATTGGGATAAATTACAAAAAAGACGAGAAGTTCATTAACCCTTCAGGCAAGATGAACTTTCCCAGTGCTTATGCTATGATTGGGGATATACTATTTGTCAGAGTAGGAGTTGGCTGTGCAGGCAGAGTTGCCATTGTGAACACCGAGGCTGACGAAGGCATAGCAACAGATTATATCCATATCTTGAGGCTAAAAGGTATCAATCCATATTTTCTTGTTGTATATCTGAAAACAAAGTACGGTAAAGATTCAATAAATCTTTTACGTCATGGTGTTGGAACGGTGAGCATAAATAAAACAGACCTCTTATCTATACCGATACCCATTGTTTCAAAAGATATCCAGATTGAAATTGAAAACCGCTATAAAAGTATCCTATCCGAATATCGCACAACTGGAAATGCTGTTCCCGTAGAAACAGAATTTATTTTTCTGATACGCTTTCTCGAAAAGCAACTGCAGAGAGAAGGGTTACGCCAGAGAAAGTCAGAAGAAAGGGTGGCCTGTTATGTGGAAATGTGAGCGATGCGGAAAAAAATTTGGTGAAGGAACAATGGCTGTAGAAGTAAGGTTCGGCTATGTTGATAGCGAAGAAGTGGCAAAAAGCAAAGACCAATACATGGCTTTCAACACTGATACCGCTTGGGCTCCGTTATGTGATGAGTGTGCGACGGCCTACATCAAAGGAGAAAAATAAGTGTCTCAACAATCCAAAGTCATACTAAAAGAATTCACTCAAAGGTGTAAAGACCATCTCAATTCAGCCAAAATTCCTGTAAAAATCGGCAAGCATAAAATTGAATTGTCGTCAAGAACTCTTTCTGATGTTATCGAAAAACATACCATAGACTTCATGATTGACTACTTTGGCAAAGATAAAGTTAAATTCAAAAATTGGCGTGGGTATGATGTTATTATAATTACTCTCGAAGAAACATTATATGTGAACATAAAAACTCAAGAATATAACGAAAATCTCGAAGCCACTTGGTTATTTAGTGCTTCCGTGGTAAAAGAGTTGCAAAAAGAGGGTATTATCGAACATCTTTATTGCGTAAAGTTCGAGTATATCAAACAAAATAGAGATTTTCTTGAATTTTCATCCGGGAAAGTCGCAGGTCCACTATCAAACGTAGATTTAATCTATTATACAAAGGGGGATAATCCTCCTTGCAAATTGAGGACAGAATTTAATGGGACTCATTGCCACCTGCGCAACGAATTCTATGAATAATAGAGCTATCACTATAGATGAGGGCGACATCGAGAATGCCTGATAGGTATAGAAAAGTTTCGTAGCTTAAAATTTTTTCGGGCCACGAATCACGAGATACGAGGTACGAGATTATGTGGGAATATACGGACAAGGTTAGAAACCATTTTTTCAATCCGCGAAATGTCGGCGAAATAGAAGACGCGGACGGCACAGGCGAGGTTGGGTCACTTGCCTGCGGAGACGCCTTGCGGCTGACGTTCAAGCTCGATAAAAATGGCAGAATCGTAGATGCAAAGTTCAAGACATTCGGCTGTGCAAGTGCAATCGCAACATCATCGGTCTTGACCGAAATGATAAAAGGTATGACCCTCGAGGAAGCCGCCAAAGTAACCAACAAAGATATTGCTGATTACCTCGGCGGCCTGCCTGAGCAGAAAATGCACTGCTCGGTTATGGGCAGGGAAGCCCTCGAAGCGGCAATCGAAAATTATCGAGGCGGCGGCAAAAAGAAACGCCAGCTTGAAGGCAATGTCGTCTGCACCTGTTTCGGCGTAACCAACAAGGAAATCGAAAGGGTAATACGCGAGAATAATCTGACGACCGTCGAGCAGGTAACAAATTATAGCAAGGCGGGCGGCGGCTGCGGCGGCTGCAAAGGCGAAATCGAAAAGATAATACAAAGGGTCCAGGGTGACAAAATAAAGCAAGTCCCCGTGTCGGTGCCGCGACGAGGCGAGCGGCTTACCAATATCCAGAAGATTCAGTTGATTCAGCAGACAATAAATGAACAGATTAGACCTCCTCTGCGGGCTGACGGCGGCGATATCGAGTTGGTCGATGTCGAAGGAAATAAGGTTGTTGTTGCTTTCAGAGGGATGTGTGCCCAGTGCAAGCTGGCCGATGTTACAATGAAAGATGTCGTTGAAGCCAAGCTGAGAGAGTTCGTATCGAAAGACCTTTATGTCGAGGAAATCAAGGATTCTGGATAATACTTGGTAGGGTGGGCTTCCTGCTCCGGCTCGGCCTCCGCCGAGACGAGTCAGCCCACCAATTTTCTAATAAGTAACAGTGTTAATCTGTGTAAATCCGTGTCTAAAAATAAAACCTGAGGATAGCGGATGAAAACGATATATTTTGACAACAATGCAACGACAAAAGTAGCCGATGAAGTGTTTGAGGAAATGAAACCCTATTTCTGTGAGCTTTACGGCAATCCTTCGAGTATGCACACCTTCGGCGGCCAGGTCGGCCGCAATATCCAAAAGGCGCGTGAGCAGGTGGCCGATTTGCTCGGCTGCGACCCCGGCGAGATTATGTTTACAAGCTGCGGCACCGAGAGTGACAACGCCGCCATAAGAGGCACGCTCGCTGCGATGCCGCAAAAGCGTAAAGTCACAACGACCAGGGTTGAGCATCCGGCGGTGCTGTCGGTTTGCCGGGACCTCCAGAACCACGGCTATACGGTTGTGGAGCTGGGAGTGGATAAGCAGGGTCGGCTTGACATTGCCGACCTCGAAGAGAATCTCGATGACGATACCGCTCTGGTTACGATTATGTTCGCAAACAACGAGACCGGCGTAATGTTTCCGATAGAAAAAATCGCCAAATTAGTTACCGATAAAGGGGTGGTGTTCCACACCGATGCGGTTCAGGCAGTCGGCAAGATTCCGCTGAATTTATCGAAAAGTAATATCGATTTGCTCAGTCTATCAGGTCATAAGCTGCACGGCCCTAAAGGCGTGGGCGTTCTTTATGTCCGCAAAGGCACGCGATTGTCGCCGTTTATGCTGGGCGGCCACCAGGAAGCAGGCCGCAGGGCCGGCACAGAAAATGTGCCGGGAATCGTCGGCCTGGGTAAATCCTGCGAATTGGCCGCCAAGAATATCAAAGAGGAAAATAGCAGAGTCAAATATCTGCGCGACAAACTCGAAGATGCAATACTAAAAAGCTGTCCCGACAGCCGGGTCAACGGCGACAAAAAAAATCGTCTCCCAAATACGACTAATATCAGCTTCGAATTCATCGAGGGCGAAGCGATTTTGCTTATGCTCGATAAATACGGTATCTGCGCAAGCAGCGGCTCCGCCTGCACGTCCGGCTCGCTTGAGCCATCCCATGTATTACGTGCGATGGGCGTGCCCTTCACCGCCGCCCACGGCTCAATCCGTTTTAGTTTAAGCCGATACAACACCGAAGAAGAAGTGGACTATACAATTCAAATAATGCCCGGGATTGTCAATCGCTTGCGCGAGTTGTCGCCCTTTGTAGGAAAGTAGTGTTTTGTGGCGAGTCAACCGATGAGTGTCCATTTCTGAGGCAAAAATTCAAATTCTATTAAGCAGCGTTAATCAGTATCTGCTTTGTTTTGAATCTTGTCCGCCTTCGGCGGATTCGTATTTTGGTTATTCGGATTTGTTTCGGATTTCGGATTTCGATATTCGGATTTCTTCCTTTGTCCCTCTGTGCTCTCTGCGGTTAGACAAAGTCTGGGTTAATTCGTGTCTATACGTTTTCGATGCCGTTTCAACCAGGTGCCGCCTTTGGCGACAAGGTAAATCCCTGCGACCAGCACGCCGTAGGTCTTCAGGAAAGTCAATAACCGTTCGGTTCCTTCAATCAGCCCGAATAACGTGGGTGTGAGAATCACGCCCACAGCGGCAGTGCTGCGGCTCAAGTTAAATCGGGACGACTCCGATAGCCATCGTCTAATGATTTGTAAGGCAAGCCACCCGCAAAAGATACCTATTGCCGCTGCGGCGAAGACATCCGATGGGTAATGGGCCAATACAACTACTCTCATAATCCCGACGCCGCTGGCGATGCTGAAAAATATCAATCCCAAGGGCCAGCGGACAAAGGGTACTAATGCTGCAGCTGCCGCGAATACGACTGCCGTGTCACCGGAAGGAAAGGATAGGTTCGACGACGAGTTGTTATTGTTTTCTGCTTTTTCTGTTCTCATGGACGCTGCGATAACTTCTCTGGGCCGTGGTCTATGTACCAGAGGTTTTAGCGTGCATACCGTTGGGGCAATCAGCAGAAGGGCCAATAGTCCCGCCAAAGCCGGCCGCTCTTGGCCGGTCGCCCAGACCCAGCTTAGTAATAGCCAGATTACTACCCACGCCTTACCTAACAGAATGAATGCCTGCACCCAGTTATTTGCATACCAGTTGCTGGGATGCCGGCAGAGCCAGAAAAAGACACGTTCATCAAGCAAAAAATAACTCAGTAAAGTGGCCAGGCATAAGGTAATGACAGATACCCACATTGCCAGATTGATGCGGTGCAAACGGCATGGGTCTATTTTTTGTTCGGTCATTAGTTCTCTGCCTTTCGAATCAAAGCCAGCACTTCGAGTGGTTTTCCTTTTGAATAGTTAAAACCTTCTTTCGAGGCGATTTGCTCTAAAGGCAAAGGACCGCACCGCTGCTCGATGCTGGCGAGCACGTCTTTGGGTATAATCAGCACTCCCGCTTTCGGCTGTCGGACCCAGGTTGCAACCGCCTCTTCGCCGCGGAGAGGTTCAATTTGGCGGCCAATATAAAAATTCAGTGTTGGTTCGGCGTATTTATAGGTTGCTACGGGTGTTTCTCTGGCGGTTTTGGCCTTGACATGCTCGGCGATGGACGGAGATATTTTTATCTGTTCAATCGCCGGCAGCACACCGAACAGGACTGGAATCTCAAGAGCAAGCATACCGGCCAGCAATACCTCAGCACTTGTGTGCGGCCTGTCGGCACGTTGTAAGTAGATGGCGACCGTGGTCATAATTAACAGCACAATACCTGATGACAGACCGGACCAACGCAACCCCGCTATCGGGAAAAAATATGGCGCAATCATTAAAGCCATCGCTATGGCAATTGCCGGCGGGCTAAAAAACCAGACCCCGCGTCGCAGCCACATTTGGTCTCGGCTGCTTAACCTGTTTTGCTGTGCAGCGACAATCGTGCCTGCCACCGTCAGAGCCAGTGCCGGCCATATAAACAGTATGTAGTGTGGCAATTTAGTAACCGCTAATGTCATTATAGTAAAAATCGATGTAACCCAGCCGATTAACAAAGGCCGACAGTTTTGTTCGCCTAAACGTCCTCCCAGTGTTGCCGAAAAAGCTCCGGGCAGGTGCAGCGTCCACGGGAAAAAACCCACTACAATAACAGGCAGATAGTATGGCAAATATAAGAGAAAGTTTCCTCCGTGATGTTCCATAGGTTTAATTGCTCGAGTAAGGACGTGCCGGCCGACAAAGACACGTAAAAACTCCCCACCTGTAGCATTGTTGGCTGGGATTGCCCACGCCAGAAAAATTAAAACCCCCATCACTAAGGCAGCCCCAAGCTGCAAAAGAGGCCGAACAAGGCCGGGCTCGGCTTTGCGGTTAAGTAATATGATAGTTGCCATTGCCGGAATTGGCAGTGCTCCTATCGGCCCTTTGGCAAGCATCCCGAAACCGAGGGCTACGCCTATCAGAATTATGTGGTGCGCCCGCATTCCGGACTTCATCGCACGGACAAAAATTGCCACTGTCGCGACTACAAACGGCAGCACTACTGCGTCGGAAGTCGCAGCGGTTCCGACAACCAGCATCATCAAGCTTGAGGCCAGAATCACCATCGCCCACAACCCTTCCTTTGCGCCAAAAAGTTCCTTGCCTATGTAGAATGTTAATAGGCAGGTAATCGCGGTGCCAACCGCCCCCCAAAAACGGCAGGCAATCTCCGTCGGCCCCAGCACGCGAATCGGTAAAGACATCAGCCAGTAAAGCAGAATCGGTTTGTCCGGCCACGCCTGCCCATTAAAAGTTGGGACAAGGTAGTTGCCGGATTCCACCATTTCTACTGCGACCCGCGCATATCTCGGCTCATCGCGGTCCCACAAAGTGGTGCGTGTGCTTATAAAAAGATATATGCCGATTACTGCGAGGGCAATCAGTATTGCTGCTTTCCAGCCGGAAGGATTGATTCCGGTTTTCTGTTGCGACTCCATTACATAACTCTATTTTTGCAGACGGGTTAAATCAAACCGCCGATCACTACTGTCCCGTTAACTTTTAGGTAATCTGTTGTAAGACAAATAAATTCAATAGGTTGTGAGAAAAAATGGTTGTTGTCGATTTCAACTCATCCATAGACTTTGGCCATAAAACTTTCATTGATCCATTGAAAGGACCGGCCAATGAACACCGGACAAATAGTCTTCTCACAACTGATAGACTTTTTGCCAAAACACCATTTTGACAGATGTGTTCGACAATATCAAGGCAACTATCGAACAAAAACTTTTTCCTGTTTCGACCAATATCTGTGTATGGCGTTCGCCCAAATAACATATCGACAGAGTATAAGCGACATAGAAACCTGCCTGCGAGCGATGCAACCAAAGCTATACCATTGCGGCATTCGTGGGAAGGTTTCTCGCAATACTTTGGCAAAGGCAAACGAAAACCGAGACCGGCGGATATATAAAGCAATTTCAATTATTCTCGTCTTTGCTGTCGCAAGGTTGACAAGACAACCGGTTTGAGATGCGACCAGACAATACGGCTCAATGGCTTTTACGCATCGCAGGATTATCCTGCTGTTCTTCGTCGAGTCGGTTACTTCGACATCGAGACGAACAAAAAGTTCATATTTTTAACAAACAACTTTACACTGCCGGCTCTGACAATTGCGCTGCTTTACAAGTGCTGCTGGCAGATAGAAATTTTCTTCAGGTGGAACAAGCAATACCTGCGTATCAAGACATTTTTTGGCACGAGCGAGAACGCGGTAAAGACTCAAATCTGGATTGCTGTCAGTATTTACGTCTTGGCAGCGATTGTCAAGAAAGAACTCCAAATCGAACTGAATTTGGGCGAAATCTTGCAAATTCTCAGCATTGTGGTTTTCGAGAAAGTTCCTGTTACACAAGTACTTACAAAAAATATGTCGCAAAACGAATTTTGTCAATTTCATAACCAGTTGTTATTATTCAACTTATAACGGGACAGTAGTGTTGTAACACAATAACTCAAATAGTGTCGGTGCACCCATTTTTGACCTGTGAAGAACCATAAATTTCAATGTTTTTTACAAAAAAATCAAAAAATACCTGACATATTCAAACAAATGTTTTAAGCTGTTGTATAAAACAAATGTTTGGGAGGCCAATATGGCCATTTCGAGTGATAACGGAACGGATAGTAGTGCTCATAAGCCCGTTCAGGAGCGATTGCTTGACGCCGCGGAAGAGCTTTTCTGTGAGCACGGTTTTGAAGGCACAAGTGTTCGTGATATTGCTGGCGCTGCCGGCTGCAATGTCGCATCAGTGAACTACTATTTTGGCGGGAAAGAAAAGTTATATGTCGAGGTTTGGCGGCGTCATTTGCTTGGGATGCGGGATATGCGAATTGCAAGTGTGGAGCGGGTAATGTCTGATACCATCAGCAAGCCGACTCTGGAGGGACTTCTCCGTTCATATTCAAGGGCGTTTCTTGAGCCGCTTGTGGAAGGAGAAAAGAGCTTTCGATTTATCCGGCTTATGGCTCGTGAGATGATTGAGCGGCATTTGCCGGAGGGGATGTTCGTTAAAGAGATGATTTTGCCTGTTATGACAGTTTTGCAGAAAGCGATGGTGCAGATTTGCCCTGGACTAAAGGAGATGGAGGTTCAGTTCGTGATACTTTCTGTTGTTGGTCAGTTGATGCACGTCATCGCTGCAAAAACTATGTTTGAGCAAAGCGGCGAGCTGGGTGTGCCGAGGTTTGACCTTTCTGAAATAGTCGAGCATATTGTGGCGTTTTCGGCTGCCGGGATTCGGGCCTATACTGAAACTAAAAACTGTGAAAGGGCGTGAACCTAATGAGACGAAGAGGCGTTGAGTTTGCAGGTTGTGTGGTGATGGTCTTGATATTAGCCGGGTGCACCAGCACTGAGCAGTTTTATGAAGATGTCAGTTTGTCCAGAGAGACGGCGTATCGGCAATGGAAAAATCGCAAAGAAAGTCAGCAGACATCGCAGCCGCGTTTAAGTGGGCAGTTGGGCATTGAAGACTGTCTGAAGCTAGCTTTGGCCAACAATAAGGGTCTGCAACGGACTCTTGAGGAAAAGCAGATTGCCCGGGGAGAAGAGCTAAAGTCGTATTCAGCGATTTTGCCGACCGTGGGCCTAACGAGTGATTATCGGCGGCTCGATATGGTTTCCTCTATAACTATCCCCGACGGCCCAAAAATCACGATGGGCGATGTGGATAATTACTCAGTAGGTCTTCGAGTTACTCAACCCATTTATGCCGGTGGCGCAATAATGGCTAAGCTGCAAGCAGGCAGATTATTTTCACTGCTGACCGACCAGACGGTTCGCGCAGCGGTTCAGAACCTAACTTATGCTGCCAGTCACGCCTATTACGATGTTCTGCTTAATCAGCATTTGCTTCAGATTAGCGCCGACGCTGTTCGGTCTGCTCAGGCACATCTTGATAGTGTCAAGCAGAGACGGCAGGGCGGTGTCGCTTCTGATTTTGACGTTCTGCGGGCCGAAGTGGAGCTGTCAAATTTCCAGGCAGAATTGATACGGAACAAAAATGCTATCAACGTAGCAAAAGCCAACCTGCTGAAGGTGATGGGCGTTTCACAGGATAGCGATGTTACTCTGTCCAACGAGCTGGTTTACGCCCCTATGAAGGTGCCGATGGAAGAGGCAGTTGAAACTGCTTATCGCAATCGCCCCGATTTATTTGGGCGGGAATTTGATATTAAATATCAGAAGGAATTGCTCAAGACTGTTCAGAGTCGATATTGGCCGATTATTAGCGGCTATTATGACAAGACCTGGTCCAAGCCCGACCCGCACAATAGTATGCTGATTGAGTGGGGAAACGCCTGGGATGTCGGAGTTATGGCGACACTGCCCATATTTGATGGCTTTGCGCGTGAAGGCGATGTAATTCAGCAGAAGGCGCGGCTTAAGCAGGCGCAAATAAACCTGGTTGATGCAGAAGAAACTGCTTTGTTTGAATTGACCAAGGCGCAATTAAGTATTGAGGATGCGGAGGAATTTGTCGATTCTCAGCGGTTAAACCTTACGAGGGCCCAGGAAGGATTGCGCCTCGCGGAGGTGGGTTACAAAGAGGGAACAAATACGCAGGTTGAAATGATTGATGCTCAGGCGGCTTTGACAACGGCCAGAGCAAATTATTACCAGGCCATTTATTCACATACAACCGCGAAATTGGACTTGCAAAGGGCGATGGGCACTTTGACGAGGTTTGAAGTCCCGGCATCTGAGACGGGGACCAAGAATTATGAACTGCAAACTGCTGGAGAGACGGTTTCAGCAGGTTCTGTTAAGTGAAAGCAGGGGGCATAAAAGATGAGTGAACAATCGCCTAAAACCAAACTGTTGAAAACAGCGTCGGGTTGGTTTCGCCGCAACACCGCCAAGACAGTTATCATTCTCGTTTCGCTGGCGATACTGGCCGTAATCATGGTAATACCGAAGCGAAACCGCGATGTCCCCTCTGCTGAAGCGCCGCCGGTGAACGTCACGGTAATGACCGTCACTGCGGAACCTGAGATTGTGGACACGTTCGACCTGCCGGCAGTTGTAGAACCCAACCGTATTGTCACGGTTTCCGCCGAGGTGGCGGGGCGCATCGAACACATCCCCTTAAAGAAAGGTAACCTGGTGCATGCCGGCGACCTGCTAATCCGGCTCAACGAAGACCTCCTTCGGCCGGAGTTTGAAGGTGCCGAGGCACAGTTCAAGCGCGACCAGATAGAATATGAGCGTGTGGCGAATCTGGTTAAAGAAAAAGTCTCCCCGCCCCGTGACTTGGACAATGCCACAAGCCAGCTTGCTATCAGCAAAGCTCGCCTGGCGGAAGTACGTGCCCGGCTGGAGCGCACCAGCATCCTTGCCCCCGGTGCTGGCCTGCTGAACAACCTGCTCGTTGAGGAAGGTGAGTACGTCCAGGTCGGCGCGCCATTGGCCGAGCTTGTGGATACGGATATGGTCAAGGTAGTGGTGGAAGTTCCGGAACGCGACATTACGTATTTTGCCATCGGACAAAAGGCAGAGGTCTTCACGGATACCAGGGGCCAGGAGAAATCTCTCACCGGAACAATCACATTTATCAGTAAGCTGGCCGACCAGCGGACTCGGTCCACTCGCATGGAGGTAACTTTGGACAATAAGGAGGGTCTGTTTTTAAGTGGACAGATTGTGCGTGCCCACCTGACACGCCGGATTCTCCTGGATGTCATCTTTATCCCCCTGCTGGCCGTTATTCCGATGGAAGAATGCAAGGCCGTCTATGTTGTGAGTTCCTCGCAAGTGCAACGCCGCGAAGTAGAACTTGGAGTCATTAAGGGCGACCGTGTCCAGGTGAAACGCGGGCTGGCGCCTGGCGACCGACTAATCATCGCTGGCCATCGCTTTGTCTCGCCGGGACAGAACGTAAAAATTGTTTTAGAGAATAAATAACATTTATGCTAATCACCGATATTGCCATCCGAAACCGGACTACCGTGGCTGTCCTGGGTTTTATCATCATCGTGCTGGGCGTCTACAGCTATATGGCACTGCCCCGCGAGGCGTTCCCGGATATTCCCATTCCGTACATCTTGGTTACTACGACGTATGAGGGGGTCTCGCCGGAGGATGTCGAAACCTCCGTGACGATGAAAATCGAGAAGGAGCTTAACGGTGTCCGCGGCGTCAAGGAGATTCGCTCCAGCAGCGCTGAGGGCCTCTCGATGATCAGCGTCGAGTTTACGCCCGATGTGCCCAGCGACGTGGCCCTGCAGCGGGTGCGCGACCGTGTGGATATGGCTAAGGGAGAGCTGCCGACTGACGCGAAGGAGCCCGTAATCAAGGAGATAAACCTCGCCGAGTTTCCCATCATGCTTGTCAGCATCTCCGGCGACGTTTCGCCCGTTCAGCTCAAGGAGATTGCCGACAACCTGCAGGACGTCCTCGAAGCGGTGCCCGGCGTGCTCAAGGTGGACGTGTTAGGGGCGCTGGAACGTGAAATCCGGCTTGAGTTTGACCCGGATCGGGTGGCGTCATACAATCTGACTATCCCGGAGATTCTTGCTCTGATCCCTTCAGAGAATGTGAACATATCCGCTGGAGGTTTGGAGACGCAGGGGACGAAGTTTAATGTTCGAGTCCCCGCAGAGTTTGTAAGCCCCGGGGAGGTGGACCATCTGCTCCTAACGGTGCGTAACGGCAAACCCATCTATCTGGCCGATGTCGCCGCCGTGCGAGATGCCTTTAAGGACCGGACGAGTTACTCACGCCTCGATGGGGCCGACAATGTTACTCTAAGCGTGCAGAAGCGTGTCGGTGCCAATGTCGTCCAGGTCTCCGATTACATCAAAACCGTTATTGACCGGGCGCAGCAACAGGTTCCAGGTGCCGTGAAGTTCGATATTACCTTCGACATGTCCAAGTACATCCGCAACATGGTGGCCGACCTGGAAAACAACATCGTCGCGGCCCTGATAATGGTGACCGGCATTCTGATGGTGTTTCTGGGCTGGCGGCCGAGCACGATCGTCGCGATGATCATTCCGCTGAGTATGCTTATCACGTTCTTTGTGGTCCAGGCGCTTGGCTACACGCTGAACATGATCGTGCTGTTCAGCCTGGTTCTGGTCCTGGGGATGCTTGTGGACAATGCGATCGTGATCATGGAGAACATTTATCGCCATCTTCAGCTTGGGTACAGCCGATTGGAGGCTGCGATGCTTGGCGCCAAAGAGGTTGCCTGGCCAGTGACCACCTCCACGCTTACGACAGTGGGGGCCTTCCTGCCGCTGATGTTCTGGCCAGGCATGATGGGCAGCTTTATGAAGTACATGCCGATCACTCTGTCCATCGGTCTGATGGCCTCGCTGTTTGTCGCCCTGGTGTTTAACCCGACGATTTGTTCGATTTGGGCCGGCAGTTCACACAAGCCGCGTCAGACGGATCACCGGTTCATCCGGGGCTATCGGCGGTTCCAGCAGGCCGGCTTGCGAAACCCGGGCCTGGCGTTGTTCCTATCTATGTGTCTCCTGATAGGCTTGGCGGTTCTGTACGGCAAGATCGGTCAGGGTGTGGAGTTCTTCCCGCAGAGCGATCCGGAGCGGGCCATTATCAACGTCCGCCTGCCCCAGGGTGCGAATATCCGCGAGACTGACCGCATCGTTCGGCTTATCGAGCACCGCGTCGAGCCATACCAGCCGTGGCTCAGGCATGTAGTGACGAACGTCGGCTCCTCCAGCGGCGGCATGGACCTGGTCGCCACTGCAGGCGGCCCGCACCTGGCGAACATCACGCTTGTCTTCTACGATTTCGTGGAGCGAAAGCGTCCTTCTTTGGAGATCATCGCCGCAATTCGGCGCGACATCGCCGACATCCCAGGCGCCGAGATCAAGGTCGAGCAGGAGAAGCATGGCCCGCCGACGGGTGCCCCTGTGACGGTGGAGATCGCCGGTGAGAACTTCAAAACCCTCGAGCGTCTGAGCGAACAGGCGCACCGTATGATCACGGACGTGCCCAACCTGGTGAACCTGCGAAGCGACCTGGAGGCCACAAGGCCGGAACTGGCCTTCACCGTCAACCGACGCGTCGCCATGCTCCTTGGTGTCAACACCGCCACCGTAGGCAACTTTCTTAAAATGGCCATCTTTGGCACGAAGGTCGGTACCTATCGCCAGTTCAACGACGAGTACGATATCACCGTGCGCCTGCCGCTGGCCGATCGGGTCAGTATCGACGAGATGTCCAACCTGCAGATTCCCAACGGCACGGGCAACGCCGTGCCGCTCAGCTCGCTCGGTCGCTTCGAGTACCGCGGCGGGTTCGGCACGATCAATCGGGTCAATCAGAAGCGGGTGGTAACGCTGACGGCGGACGCCGAGGGCCGGCTAAGCACAGAGGTGCTGGCAGATGTGCAGAAACGCATGAGCAAGGTGGAACTGCCATCTGGCTATGAGATTCGCTACGCCGGCGAAAAGGAAGAGCAGGACACCGCTCAGGCATTCCTCTCGAAGGCCTTTATCATCGCGCTATTGATAGTGACGCTGATTATTGTGATTCAGTTCAATTCGCTGATGGTGACGCTGGTCATCATGACGACCGTGATTCTTTCGCTGATCGGGGCTCTGTTGGGCCTGCTCGTCTGCAACCTGCCGTTCGGCATCATAATGACGGGCATTGGCGTCATCAGCCTGGCTGGCGTGGTCGTCAACAACGCCATCGTGCTGCTTGCCTACACGCAGCAGTTACAGCAACGTGGGTTGGACCTCGTCTCTGCCGCTGCAGAGGCAGGCGTCACTCGCCTGCGGCCTGTGCTCCTGACGGCCGGGACCACGGTCATCGGCCTCATCCCGATGGCCGTCGGCGTCTCATACGACTTCCACACGTTCTCGTGGGCGACCAAGAGCGAGTCCACCCAGTTCTGGCAGAACATGGCGGTAGTGGTGATCTTTGGCCTGAGCTTCGCCACTATCCTGACGCTGGTGGTGGTTCCCTCACTCTATGTGATGCTTAGTCGTGTATCCATCCGGCTGGGATTCAAAACAGCATACGCTGAACATCCAACGGAGGAATCCACACCGCCTGTCTGTGTTAAGCGTTAAGCGTGCACAACTTGTGCAAACAGGGTGGTAACGGCGGCAATAGAGCGTATCCCTGGCGTGACGGATATTGATATCAGCAGAAAGGAGAAGAAGCCGGAGCTTAAAGTTACTATAGACCGCCAGAAGGCCTCACGGCTGGGGCTTGACGTGCGGACCATCGGCAAGACGTTAGAGACGTTCTTTGCCGGCACAACGGCAACGCGATATCGTGAAGCAGGTAATGAGTATGATGTCGAGGTTCGGCTGCGGCCGGAGGACCGCACCAAACCGGAGGACTTACGCGATATATTTGTAACCACACCAACAGGTGAGCAAATAGGGCTGGCCAACATTGCGACAATTAAAGAGGGTGTTGGACTGACGAAGATTGAGCGCAAGGACCAGCAACGCTATGTTACGGTTTCCGCCGATATTTCAGGCAGAGACCTCGGCTCTGTGGTGGCGGATGCAAAAAGAGCAATAGAAAAGATTCCTGCGCCGCCCGGGTTTAGCTGCAAGTTTGCCGGTGCTGAGAAGGAGAGAAAAGAGGCATTCAGTATGCTGATTGTGGCGACCGCTCTGGGGATGGTCTTGGTATATATGGTGATGGCGTCACAGTTTGAGTCATATCGCGACCCATTTATCATATTTTTGTCGGTGCCGTTTGGCATAGTCGGTGTTATTCTGGCTCTGGCGATTACCGGTCTTGCGATGAACATCGTAACGTTTATTTCGCTTATTTTGCTAATCGGCCTTGTGGTCAATAATGGGATAGTTTTAATTAGCTACAGCGGGATTCTCCGCCATCGCGGCTACGATACTTATCAGGCGATTGTGGATGGCGGACGCAGCCGACTTCGGCCTATCCTTAGCACGACCTTGACCACGCTCTTGGGTGTGGCGTCACTTTTATTTGTACAGGGCGCTGGTTCTGAGATTTGGGTGCCGTTTGCGGTAACCAGCATCGGCGGCCTTACGCTCAGCACGCTTATTACCCTTATAATGATGCCGGTGCTTTATAGTATGTTTGAAGGCGTTAAAATGCAAAATTAAGAAAGTCGTTGGGGATTAGTCGTTAGTATTTAGTCTATCGACTAACGACTGTCGACTAACAACTGTCGTTAGGGAATAGTTATGAAAGCTGTTTTGATTGTGCATAATATTGCGATAGACAATGATGTAAATGAGGCCTTAGAGTCCGCCGGGATTCGTTACTATACTAAGTTTACCGATACCTTAGGCCGTGGCGAGCTGAGTGAGCCGCATCTGAATACAGAGGTCTGGCCGGCAACTAATATAGGCACTTTTGTTGTTACTGACGAGGCCAAAGCCGGGGAAATAATGGCTATTGTTCGCCAGATGCGAAAAAAACTGGGTCCGGAGGGCATAAAAGCGTTTATGTGGGAGATAGAAGATGTTACCTGATAGATGCTCGATACCGGATACTCCGCCGTAAGGCGTCCCCAAGCGGAGAAACTCGAAACCAGCAGCGAGTATCGAGATACGAGAATCGAGAAAGATTTTTGAAGATTTTTCTGGCCAGGTTAGTATTTAGTCGTTAGTATTTAGAGCTAACGCCTATCAACTATTAACTAACGACTATGGCAACTGCTACTGGATATAAGCCGAACGTTGAAGTTGTCTCAGACCCTGAGGGCCTTGCGAGAAGAAGTGTTGAGCTTTTTATCGCTGATGCACAAAAGGCGATAAGAGAAAGGGGAGTCTTCTGCGTTGCCGTATCTGGGGGGCACACGCCGAGAAGTTTTTTCCAGCTCCTTGGCAAAGCGCCGGAGGCAACAGTTCTGCCCTGGGAAAGGATACAGTTGTTCTGGGTTGATGAGAGGTATGTCCCCCCGGACTCGCCCTGGAGCAATTACAAGCTGGCTGCGGATACCTTCCTGGGTAAAGTTGCTATCCCCAGCCGGAACATTCACCAGATTCCTACTACGGACAGCGATTTCTGGGCTGCGGCTCGCCGTTATGAGCAAACCATTCGCGAAGTTTTTGGGCTGCAAGTCGGACAAACTCCTGTATTTGATTTGATTGTGCTCGGGATGAGCGTTGAGGGTTATGCTGGTTCACTATTTCCCAACTGTTTCGCGCCCTTTGATACCGAAGATTTGGCATGTGTTGTATATGCTCTGGATGAGCGATTAAACCGCATAACTCTGACGCATCCGGTTTTGCGTGCTGCGTCACATCTGTTAGTGCAGGTTTGCGGGAAAGAAAAAGCGGGTATTTTGAAAGAAGTTTTGGAAAGCCCTCCGGATGAGGTCAGGTTTCCTATTCATACTCTCTGGCCTATCCTCGACAAAGTCACCTGGCTGGTCGATAGCGAGGCGGCGCAATTTATCCGCAACATCCGGCAGTAATGTATTTGCCGGAATAAGAATACCTACTTGTCCGCCAGACCTCTGGCGGATTTACCTTTCTCTTCTTTACTCTTTAGGCGGAGTAGCAATACGGGGGCGGATATTGCGATTGACGAATAGGTTCCTTCGACGATGCCGAAGAGCATCGCAAAGTTAAAGCCCCGCAGGCCTTTGCCTCCAAAGATGTACATTACCAGCAGGACCAAAAGCGTGGTAGTGCCTGTCAGCAGAGTTCTGGAAAGAGTTTCGTTGATGCTGTTGTTGATAATCTGTGGCGTCAGGACAATGCCTTTGCGGCGGTTCTCACGAATGCGGTCATAAACAACGATTGTGTCGTTGATTGAATATCCGAGCAGCGTCAGGAAGGCGGCTATCATAGCGAGGTCTATCTTGAAATCCCCGATGAGTAATTTCTGCCCGATTGTTGTTGCGGCTATGTAAGTGCAGGCGCTAACCATGCCGACCGTAACGCAGGTATCGTGGAAGAGCGTTATGACAGCACCGAAGCCAAAGCGGAAATCTGCAAATCGGACCCATATATAAATCAACATCGCAATCAACGAAAGGACAATGGCAACCAGCGCCCGAGTTTTTGCCATTTGGCCCACTGATGGGTCTATCTGCGTTACTCGCGGCAGCGACGTTTCCAGCTGAGTTGCAGTCAGGACTTTGGTGCTCTCATTTTCAACGAACCGTGTCCACTCGTCCTCGGTCAACTGGCGGAAAGCAGCTTCCGGATGGACGCTGATATAAACGAAGGATTTAACCAGCTGATTTGGCTCGAGGGTCGTCAGGTCGGGATTGAGTATCTTATAGGAATACCAATAAAGATTTCGCATATCGGGTTTGAATCGCAGGTCATTTATTCTCTGGCCGATTTCTTCTGCTGTTGCAGGTCTTTCGATTTCGCAGGTGATTCTGATGCCGCCCAGAAAATCGGCAAGTTCAGGGTAGGACTCTACGAGCTGTTCGGTTATTTTTTCCTGCGAGGCAAGTTTGGGCGACAGATTCTGCTGAATTTTTAGTTCGTTCGCAAAAGCGGTCATTACTGCGTTATTAACAACTTCATCGACCTGTGGCTGTGAAACGTTGGCATCGGGAAAAGCCGTTCTCAAAATGTCTCCCACTAAGAAAGTATTCAACTGGCTTGTTGTTATAGTAAATTCCGACCCCGTTTCGGCTTGCGGTGTTATGACAAGATTATTCAGTTGGCCGCCTTTTTGTTCCATAGCTTTTTTGATTGCCGAGGTCACCAATTCGACTGTCTGACCGGATTGTGAGAAGGCAACTGTTGCTTTTGTCTTATTTGTTTCTGTCGTGGTTATCTCATACTCTTTACCCGACGTCCCGATGCTGTAAACGGCCGCCGTTGCCAGACCTCGACTTCCCCGCTCGGTTCCGGCCTTGTGGATTCTGTCTTCTACGGTTTGTCTATCAAGGTTGACATTGTCTTTTAGATTGATTTGAATACTTGTTCCGCCGGTGAATTCAATATCATATTTATTGTTTTTTGTGTTGTCCCTTGTCAGGAATATAATCACGCCTCCGATGGTGAGCACTGCCGAGAGTGTGAAGAAAACCGGTCGCAGGCCCATCCAGTTTATATTCGGTTTGCGTATGAGGTGCAGCATAACTAAATGGTCTTTTATAATTCGTTTGTTCAGCAGAAGTTCAAAGATTGCCCGGGTTATGAATAGGGCGGTGAACAAGCTTGATGCCAGGCCGAGCATAAGGACGATGGCGAAACCCTTTATGTCTTCCGACCCAACCCAGTAAAGAATTGCAGCGCTAATAATTGTAGTAATGTTGGAATCGAAAATGGCACTGAATGCTTTTTCGTAGCCGTTTTTGATGGCGACCCTCAGGGATGCACCTCGCTGCTGCTCCTCGCGGATTCTTTCAAAGATAAGCACGTTGGCATCGACGGTCATACCGATGGTCAAAATAGCGCCGGCGATGCCTGGCAGTGTGAATGTTGCCCGAAGCAGAGCCATTATTGCCAGAGTGAACAGCAGGTTCATAAGCAGCGCCGTATCGGCGATTGCTCCGCCGAGCATGTAATAAATCGCCATACATAACATTACCCCCATAAGGCCGATGAGGCCGGACCTGATACCTTTGTCGCGATTGTCTGCGCCTATGGATGGGCCGATTGTCCTTACCGAGATGGGCTGCTCTACCAGCCGGGCAGGCAAAGAGCCGGCATTCAGTTTGTTTATCATATCATTTTGCTGTGTTTGCGTAAAAGTGCCTGTTATTATGCCGTCTTTGCGAATTCTCGATTGAATGGTGGGTGCTGATATTGCAGTTCCGTCCAGCAGGATACAGAGAGGCCGGTCGAGATTTTTACCGGTAACGTTAGAAAACATCCTGCCACCTTTGTCATCCAGTGTGAAACCGATGGCCCTGCGGCCCATCTCATCCTGAGATGGCCTGGCTCCTTCGAGCTTCCAGGCCTTTTGGTCTGCACCGTGCAACAAGGTCTCATTTTCTTTGTTGCTTGCCAGGACGTAGAACTTGTTGCCGAATGGGGTAAGGAAAACATCATTCCTTTTCCATTCCTTGATATCTTCTATTTCGCACCATGCGTATTTATTGTCTGAAGCGTATTTTGGTCCTTTTTCTTTGAGGGCTTCAACGTAGGTGGCCATTTCATCGGCATTTACTTCCGGGTGGCCCGATGTCGGCAGTATTCTAAACTCCAGTACGCCGGTCCCTTTTAACATTCGCTGGAGGTCCTTGGGGTCGTCGAGCCGGCCCCTGAAGGGGCGGTACTCATCGAACGCCTTGGCCAGGTTGACAATCTTATCTCCCCGGTCAGGAAAGTCGGTTTTGAGCTTTTCAATGGCCTCTTTGCGGCTGGGGGACTTGGGAGGCGTTTCGAGGCAGGAATCTATCTGGTCGGTAGTCAGGTTTAATTTGTCGATAGTTTTTAGAGCATTTTTGTACTGGATATTTTTGCCGGTTTCCGGGTCGGTTAGCTGCTCAACAACCTTCGACCATTGAGCGT
>Ga0315285_10000223_pt1 | contig 56227 bp, 98 predicted proteins | sample YL17G09_36_MG_FD_203698 | JGI IMG/M metagenome (GOLD analysis project Ga0315285, IMG submission 203698) | Sediment microbial communities from Yellowstone Lake, YNP, Wyoming, USA - YL17G09_36 | ecosystem: Environmental > Aquatic > Freshwater > Lake > Sediment | place: USA: Wyoming | collected... | reverse complement strand
TCGCCGCCCCCACTGTTGACGGTGGTTACACCGCCGCGGCCCTCCCTCGAACAGCAGGCATCCCTTACACTCTCAGTGTAGAGGAAGGGGCGGAGGAATTGTCAATACCAATGAGTATTTGTTTGGGGGTTGACAGGTGGGGGGAAGGAGATTAGGCTGGGGCTGGTTCCCCGCCATCCGGCTGCATTTCCCGGTTCTGCCGCCGTGCAGCCACATGACGGGGCTTTTCGTTGGCTCCCCGACCAGGATTCGAACCTGGAACCTAGCGGTTAACAGCCGCCCGCTGACTTTGAGTCTGAGATGGAGCTGACAGAGGACTTTGGCCGCACACTGCAACTAGAGGGGCTCCGTCCCTCCACCATCTACCACTATGTCCGGGACGCCCGGCGTTTCTGCCTCTACCTGCGGGGCCGGGAGCTGTCGGGGACCACACCCGGCCTGCTGCGCGAGTACCTCATCGTCTTCCAGAACGGCCGCAAGGCCAAGACCCTACGGGAGGCCCAGATCGCCCTCCGGCGCTTCTTCCGCTGGTTGGTAGCCGAGGGCCAACTGGCCTCCGATCCCACGACCGGCATCCGGCTGGCCGCCTTTCGCACCGAGCCCCAGCCCACCTACACAGACAAAGAGATCCGGCAACTCCTCGCCGCCTGCACCAACATCCGGGATCGGGCCCTCATCCTCACGCTCTATGATACGGGCGTCCGCGAGGGGGAGTTGATCTCGATGGGAGAGATACACTGGGAGTGCAGAAAGGTCCAGGTTACGGGTAAGACCGGCACCCGGAGTGTACCGCTGGGCGCCACCACCCTCCAGGCCCTCCGCCAGTATATCCGCTCTTGGGGCACCAACAACGGCACCCTCTGGCGGGGTGAACGCGGCCCCCTAACGGAGTCGGGCGTCCTCCAGCTCGTCCGGCGCCTCTGCCGACGGGCCGGGGTTGAGCACAAGGGAGTCCATGCCTTCCGCCGGGCGGCCGCTTGTCAGATGAAACGCCTCGGCGCTCAGGACTCAGATATAATGGAAATCTGCGGATGGAAGAGTGTGGTGATGCTCCGGCGCTACACCGCCGCCTACGCCGAGGAACTGGCGCAGCGGGCTCACGATCTCTACTCCCCCGCCGATAATCTCTAGGAAAATGTTTACAGAAATGGGGCTTGCATCCCCAGTGAACATTTGGTAACATAAATGCCGTGATGTAGCTCTCTCCCTTCAAAGGCCGGGGTGGTGGCGTCTGAAGGTCGCCGCCTTCTCCGCCACAATACACCCTGCGTCTTCAGAGAGTCGAAGGCACCGGACCCCAAAATCCGGTGCCTTCGGTAATTTCATCAACCCTCCCTGGTTCACAGCCATCTCCCCTTCTAGTATCGGCCAAATGGCTGATACAAGAAGCGATGTTGCAAATGGCGAAGTCGCCTTGGTACAATCAAGGTGGAAAGCCCAGGCGAATTATCGGGCCAGCCTGCTAGCGGCTGGTAGCCCCGGCCAGGCCAGTCGGGGAGAAATGAGAAGCGGCCTTCGGGCACGCACCTGGGACATGGGGTTATGGGGTGAGACTCCAGATGTGCGGTGGTGGAGGGTTTGCTCCGTTGACGGGGCGGATCCTCCATCCATCGAGGAGAAGGCAATGACCTACACCTACGACGAATACACGCTGTTCCCCACCGGATACGCCGGGGGTGTTGGACACAAAAGCGCCCGGAGTGCAGTGTTGGCAGCCCGGTTTCAGATCAGCATTGACCCCTCCCGAACGGAGATCGTGATCCGGCGCCCCGACAACAAGCCCATCTTCTTCTACCACCCCATATTGACCCCCGGCGGATAGGAACATGCCACTTCCACCCATCCGTTCCTGGGTCGTAGACCCTACCTTCCGTCTCCTGGCCCGCTGTGACCGTTGCCACCGGCGCCGTCTCTTCGCCCCCTACTTCGAGGTCTACGGAGAACGGGACGCGGAGCACATCGCCAACTGCCGCGGGTGTCAGGAGCAAGGGAACCCTGTGGGTTCAGGAACTTGGTGGTGGGAGTGCTACCTCTGTCTAATTGACACCCTCACTACCCTGGCCGAGAACCAGCGATCCGGCGGCTGCCCACATTCTGGAGGGTAGGACGAGTGCTAACGCAACCTCAGCGAAGAGCCCTTGAGATCATCCGCGACCACGGCCGCATCACGCCGGGTCGCTTCGCCGACCTCATGTGGCCCGATAGCCCCGGACACAACCGGATACACAAGTGCGGTCCCAACGGGGCCTCCAAGGGCGTGATGATGGCAATGGCAGGGGGAGGATACCTCGGCAAGCTCTGGAAGCGCGGCCTCATCCGCCCGGTGTGGGATGACTACATCCGCGAGTGGGCCATCAGCCCCGAAGGGCTCCGTGCCCTGAACGACAACGACCTGCGGGAGGCAGGCCTACAGAGGATCCCAGAGAAATGATCTACCTTTCCTCCTTCTTCGGCCCCGGTAAGGGGCCCCGCTACTCCATCGCACGCTGGGCGCCCGACTCCTTCACCGGCGACAAGCGCACCCTATCCTTCCTCGGCGCCCGCGACACCCAGGGCAACGCCCTCCGCCACCTCGACCCCGATACCTTCAGGGCCCGCTACCTCGACTACCTGGCCAGCGAAGAGGTCTGGACGCGGCTTACGGCTTGGGCCGACACCCTGGACCCTGCCGTTGACCTTACCCTTTGCTGCTGGTGTACCACGGCCCGCCAGCAGCCCCATACCAAACTCTATTGCCATCGCGTCCTGCTCGGCCACGTACTGATGAAACTCCGTCCGGATGTACCCCTTATCTTCACCGACGGCGCCGAGAGGCCTCTGTGGGAGTTCCCCGAATCGTGGGGTGTGCAGAGGCCCGAAGAAACTTCACCCATCTGCACACAAGGAGACGACTAGATGGGCGGCCGCAACCTAGCCACCTATCCCCGCTGCCCCAAGTGCGGCCTCAAGCGGGACGTAAGTTCCCCGCTCACGCGCTCCGGCGAGTGGCACTGCTACCCGTGCGGCGTCTTCTTCACTGTGAAGGATGGACAGTCGGTGGCGGAGGGCCTACCGCCAATCCCCGCAGACATCAAGCGCGTCTACTACTGCCCCATCCACTACCGAGAACACCTCGGAACCTGCCCCTCCTGCATCTACCAGCAATCCCGCCGATAATAGAGGCAGGAGGATCCCATGCCCCACAGCGTACCCGCCTCCGCCTACCTCCTCATCCGCTGCCTCCTCATCGGCGCCGGTACATGGCTTCTCCTCAACGGTGCCGCGGTCTACTTCCTCATCAAAGACCGACTTCTACTGTAGGAACTGAGGCCAGCAGCAGCTCACGGTTGCGAGAGTAATCGCGTAGGGTAAGAGAGTGTGCGATTTCTCCCTTAACCGGCTGGGGCCCCTGGGCGATATTTAGCCTGGAAGCTAATTTTAGCCTAGGGGCTAATGGTCTCTTGCTTTGGTCGGGGCCCCACACAAAGGGTACAAGTTCGTTGGCTGAGTATTCTTGTACCCACAGCGAAGGTACGGAGGCTCCGGGGCCCCTAAGCCGAAAATTGTAACTTTTTGCATGAGACATCAGATACAGAAGCGAAACAGAAGCAGAAACCAAACGACACCGTAGAGATACCAAAGCCATGTCATACCAGAACTAGACCAAAGAACCTCAGAGCAAGAGGCAAGGGGCTGGCAGCCAAAGGATAAGGGGCATAGGCGGATGGACCGGAGGAACCTGGCCCTTGCGTAGCGTGCAACGCAACACAGGATAGGGCATACCCCTTGTCTCTGGTTCGGTGGCTGTTGGCTGTTGGCTGTTGTCCTGGTGCTTTGGGCATGGGGTAGGGTGGCGCAATGGGCCTAGCACTATTAGGGACACAAGGCAATGGGCGCTAGCTCTATTAGGGGCTGAACCTGAGCCCTAAGGTGGTATGCCTTCCTGAAAGTTTCCCGGCCTACCCCCTTGACAAGCGGCCCCGGATGTGCTATCTCTATTAGGGATGTCACTCAACCGTCACCCTAGCCCTATTAGGAATGGGGCAACCGGGCCGATACTAAGAGCGACAAGGAAAAGCCGCATACAGGGGCAGGGATGCCCCCCTCCTTCACAACAGAATACGGGCCTTTGGCCCTTGCCTCTGCCGATTGCCGTATGCGCCAAGAGTAGGACACCAGGAGCGCGGAAACCCAGAATGATGGCTCTGGGCGGCAGAGGCAAGGATCAAAGCAGGAGGGAGAAGCCAACATGCCGAGAGGAAAAGGCGGCTATCGGACCCGCCGGATCGCCAAGTTACAGAAGACAGCACCGCCCGGCGCTCACTTCATCGGATTCGGTGGGAGTAGCATCCGACAAGAGACACTAGTATTCGACATCGATCACCAGGAGTACCGCCTGCCAGTGTTCCCGGACGCCTGGAAGAGCCCGGACGAGATCGGTGCCGAGTACGGATGCATCGGCCTCTTCGATTGGTCTGAGTACGAACCGGATGAGGCTGAATAGGAGCCCTGACCCATGCCAAAAGACAAAGTTGACAACAAGGCACTCAAGTCCAGGTACTCACTGAAGGCGAGAGCTGCCGGGGGACTGTCGAAGCCGCTCGTTCGGGCAGTGACCTACTACCTAGAGCCCCGGTTGGAAGCTAAGAAGGGGTAGAAGGTTCCTCTTGGGTTTGCTTGTTGCTTGCTCGTGGGGTTTGACCCCAAGAGCAACAAACGACGAGCCAGAACGTAAACAGAAAAGAGGGAAGGTACAGTGGCACACCCGGAAGATTTCGGACTGACAGACCCCAAGATGGTGGGGGCGTCTGAATACGCGGCCATCTACGAAACCCTAGTCGATGCTCTGGACGGCTGCGAGGAAGACGTAGCAGACTCGCCCCGTGACTTTACGCTTGCCATCCTGGACGAGTTCATATCCCACGCCCAGGCAATCAAGGCAACAATTATCGCCGGGGGTGCTTAGGAGCAAAGGTCGTATAGCACGGGGGAGGGTGGCCTGTTGGTCTTGGGGGAGGATTCAAGAATCCGGCCCACGTGCCGATACTATAGAGGCCACTAGCAGACGGCGAATCTGCTAACCCGGCCACCTGAAGGGAGAGGGACACCGTGATCAAGGTTCACTATTGCCCAAGCTGCGGGTGTTTCTACACCTGCCGGGGGCTCTGTCAGAGCATCGTGCAAGTGGCGCAATGCCCTACTTGTGCATGTCTGGGAGCGCCCCGGAACGGTGCCGCCTACCTTGCCGCTGTCAGCGGCTCATGGGCGGATGGCAAGGGGCCAGCGGCGGCAAGTCAGATCACCATGCGCCTACGGGATGGCACGGTCTACAGCCTTACCCCGGACGGCGACGTGAGCAATCGGAGTGATGGCCCCAGCGGATTCACCTACTCAGACTGGCGAATCTTGGGCTTCTTACGCCGGTGGAATAGCAACCGCCTTGTGCCGCTGGCCGCCGCAATCAGCGGCGCAGACACAGGCCACGGCTACGTTGTGGACTACGATCACGGAACCCGCCGGGTATGGGGACACCCACCCGGACACCGGCTCGCAGCTCTAGTGGTAGGGGTGGCGCAGTGAGAGCGGGCAGTCCGGGCTTTACCGCCTACTGCCGCTGTCAGCGGCCCATCATGCGCGAGGTCATGGGCATGGTGGCCTGTCTGATATGCGGGTGTAGGGTAGCTAATCCTAATAATGCAAAGCCCGTGGCCTGTCGGCATGGGAGAACGGGCGACAGCGCCCGGCGCTTCCACCTGTAGGCCAGCGGCAACGTGCGCGGCGAGCGCACAGAGGGGAGAGAAGCAAATGACGTACCTGAGCACCTATAAGCACTTCCGCCCACGGCTCCAGCAGGCAATCAAGGCACTGAAGGCCGAGCTGGGCGGGGAGGACTGGGAAGACAACGCCGACGACTACGGCTTCCACCTAGCAGTAGGCGAGGGCGAGGACGCTATCGACCTGTCTCTAATGCTAGAGGACGGCGAAGCGTTTGATGGCGACGATGCCAAAGGGCAGGGGGCGTTCTCATTCAGCATCGTAAGGTGGGGCGGGCAGATCATCTCCCATTTCGTGCCCTACAACTTCACGCCGGACGTTTGGGTTGCCCTGAAGCCCTCCGGCTGGCCGGAGCTAGACGCCCGCCTGGGCTACATAGAGAGCGGCGTCCCGGAGATCGTTGAGACGGTCAAGGAAGCTCAGGCGAGGGGGCCGGGATGAACGCACTAGGATTCGGGTTTGGCCCGCTCTGTGAGCGCATACCACCTAATGCCACGCTCCTAGACGTGGCGAAGATCGTAGCAGACGAGCTACATCAGGCGGCTAACAGTGAGAAGCGGATCGGTACGCTCCGGCATACCGTCCGAGAGTGCCGTGCCGCCCTCCATGTGGCGATCACCAAGGAGGCTGCCCAATGACAATCGAATGCACCCTGTGGCAGTGGCGGCTCGAACAGGCCGCGAAGGAAGTAGAGGGCCAAGCGAAGAGTGAGGCATACATGGCGGCCTGGCGGCTGAATCGGTTGGCTGGCGAGTTAGTGGCCCGACAGCATGTTGGGGAAAGTCCAACTGAGGCGATAGCCCACCGCAGGGATCACGCGAAGGAACAGGCTGAACGCGGCGACCGGGAGGCAAAGCTAGAGTACGAAGCGCTGGCCCGCCTCCTACCAGAGTTAGGAAAGGGGGTAGGCGTGCGCTAGGGCGAGCGGCATAAGATTGTCGGCTTCACCGGGTCCAGTCTTCGACCCTGGCACTCCGGCCCGGATACAGAGCCTCCGGGCCGGGAGCGAAGGCCTAAGAGAAGTGAGAATCGTTGAGCCGCTGAGAAGACTTGTCCTGGGGCCGGACTACCCGGACCCGGCGAGCACCCACCTAGCGCCGGACAACTACACCGCGCCCGTGGGCTTCGACGGTCTGGCGGCCCGGTTCGCACGGCGGGAACCCGCACCGTGCCACATCTGCGGCTCAATCATTCCCTACCAGCACCGCTTCTTGTGGTGCAGCAAGCAGCTAGAGAAGGAAGTTGCAAGGAGAAGGAAATGAAACTCTGGATTCTCGTACACGAGCACAAGCATGGGGTAGACCTCTTCCCAACCCGGACCACGGACGGAGAGCCGCCGGACATAGACCCGGCGGATCGGATAGCACAGGGCGGGTCAATCTTCGAGCCGGATTTAGACGAGACGGCTGAGTGGTACGACCTGGGGGAGATAGAGAACATCCCCGTAGCGTAAGGCGGAAACCATGCTAATCAGAATAGTTGACGGCAACGTAGTGCAACACGTCTGTACGCAGTGCGCCAAGGAGAACGACATCCCCACTGAAGACGCGACCTGGGCGAAAGCCGGGTGGTGTTTCATCTGTGGGTGGGTGCCCGGCGCAGACGTTGACAACGAGGGGCGGCGCCGGTCTGCCCTTCGGCACCTGGACCTAACCGGCACTGAAGCAGAAGGGAGATAGGAAGGAGAAGGTAGCATGAAACGACTCTGGCTGGCAGCCATCATTCCCTTAATCCTGGCAGCGTGCTCCTCAAGGGGAGCACCAATGACACCAGAGGTTGCCCCTACACAGGAAGCAGCCACAGCAACCCAGGCGGCTAGCACGCCTACACCTACCCTAGAGGCCACAGCAATTCCTGAAGCGGTTGCTGACGATGAATTGGCGGCACCTTTCCGCGAAGCAATGGCGCTTGATCCGGCTATCTGGGCGACGGCGTGCGCGACGCTAAAGGAGAATGGGACAGAGGATGTCGCCATTGAAGGCATAGAGCGTGACGAAGCCCTACGGCTCTTGGATGCACTGAGAGGAGCGTGTGAATAGACCCAGGATGGCCCCAAACACATCCCAGGACGTGGCAGCGCCAGAATCTGAAACAGAAGGGAGGTAAGTTATGGGTGGACTGATCAAGGGGCCAGTCACAATCGAAGAGGAACGGGATCGTCTACGGGATCGCAACACCAAACTCCTGGCGGCGCTCGAAGCAGCATTGCCCTACTTGCGATCCTGGAAGGGCCTCTCTGTTGACGTACAGGAGGCCATACAGCGGGCGGCAGGACTGGCGAAGACGGCGATAGAGGAGGCCAAGACGTGGGTCTAACGAGGGCGCGTGAGCTTCTGCGCTTTGTTGACTCGGCACTCAGTCAGCTCAACAGGGCGTGTGAAGACGAAGCGATCAATCACAACCGGAACGTAGAGCAGGCAATCGCCCGCCTGAATGACCTGAAGGGAAGGCTGCAAGCCGACATCGGCGACGGGGCAGAGGCCTTCAACAGCGGGCGGGCGGTGGGAGGAAGGGGCAGAGCATGACCGGAAAAACGGCAGACATTAATGTTACGGGCGGCGGGAGCGTCTTCCTGCTGGCACCCGCAACCCAGGCCGGGCGCAACTGGATAGACCAGCACATCGGCAAAGACAACGGCTATCGGCCCTACTACCCGACCGTGGTAGCAGAGCGCCGCTACGTCCAGGACATCGTAGACGGCATGGAGGCCGCCGGATTGGAGGTCAAGTGATGTTCAAAGTCTACCACCGGGGCAACGGCTACAGAATCTCCACCGGCGACTATCGACCAGCCAACGCCCGGAACGTCGAAGAAGTGAAACAGGCCCTAGCCCACTACTACGAGGTGGCCCACATGGGGCCGCCGGAAGCATACGCCGACATCTGCCCATTCTGTCGGGATATAGCGGCCCGCAAGGGCAGAAGGGAACGAGGGACATGAAGTACACAGTCGTTACAGTCTGGGAAGACAAGCAGTCAGCGGTCGATTGGGTGGAGGCAACCTGTATAGCGGGGGCCATTGCCGCCTCAATCACCTATGCCCAGGATAGGGAGGAGGGGTTGGCCGTCGCCATCTTCGAGGGCCACCACATCGACGTGTTGCAGCCGGAGGATAAAGAGGAGGCCAAGTCGTGACCAAGTACGTCGTAACCTACGTGTGGGAGGAGACCTGCTACGTCGAGGCAGACACCCCAGGGCAAGCGGAAGCCATCGCCGACAACATAGAGATGGTGGCCGCCGACCTGGAACTCCGCACCAACAAGACACGGGTGCGGAAGGCGACCGCCGGGGAGCGGATGGCCCTGGACTTCATCAAGACGGAGGAGGATCAGGGGTGAAGTGCTACCTCTGCGGCTCACCGCACGTCGGCCCGAACGAGGTCCGATACTACGGGGCGCGGGTCTGCATCCCATGTGGTGAGGCGATGCTGAACCAGCACCGGGGCGGACTCACGTTCTTCTGGCATTGGGACTGGCTCGAAGCCTACGGGCTCTGGGCGTGAGAGGAGAGACATGAAGATCAGATTGACCTATCACGCTGAGGTAGAGGTTGAGGTCGAAGGCCTTGCCATCGACGTGGCAGACGACCCCGAAGCCTACCTAGAGGCCGTCACCACCGCCTCCGAGACCATTAAGGCTGAAGAGATCATATCGGCCTTGCAACTGGTTGGAGACGAGCTTGTTGAGGATCCGGAGTGACCGAGAACGGCAAGGGTGAGGGGATCATAGACTTCTGCCAGGGCAGGAGCCGCCGGTGCCCAGGCGGGCTGCGTCTAGTCTACCGCTACCCGAACGAACCCGGCGGCCTCCTGTTCTGCGACCGATGCTGGCCCCACCGCCGGGCCATCCTGAAAGTGAGACGCTACCAAAAGGAGAAGGGGGCCAATGCTTAGGGGCATCCCTCCCCGAACGTCAACTGGCGGTGGTGGCCACCACCTACGGAGCACCGACCCAGTTCGATACCGAACAGGAATCAGTCGCGTCCGAGAAGTGGAGTACGACACCGCGCCCTGGCAGGTCAAGCCGGTGCCCCGGCAGGCAAAACCGGCGAACCCAACCATCAACATCGGGCCGCGCCCGCCGCTCTGTTGTGCCGACTGTGGCGGAACCGGGAGAGACTTAGCTGGCGCCCGGTGCGGTACTGATGGGTTACAGGTCGAGTGTCTGTCCTGTGGCGGCTGGCACCTGGCAAAGAAGAAGGCAGAGATTGAAGACCAAACCGGGGACTAAGGAATACGGGCGCATGAGCCACCCGATAGCGCAGCATGAGAAGCCCGCCCGCGTTGCCCGACGGCGGGGACTGTCGGCAAGTGACCGGCGGGGATTCAGCAGGAAGGGAGAGAGCAACGATGGACATGAAAGCAGTTGAATCCTCCAACATCGCAGCCATCGGCTACGACGCCGAGGACAAGAGGCTCCGGGTGACGTTCAAGAGCGGGGCAACTTACGACTACTTGAACGTCGAGCCGGAGACCCACGCGGCGCTGATCGGAGCCGATTCGGTAGGATCGGCTTTCCATCGCTTGATCAGAACCCACCCTGAGACGTATAATTTCCTTAGAGTGGAGGACTAACTGCCCACCCGACCGGCGAGGCGGGTGACAAGCAGCCTCCACTGCCACTTGAAGGGAGAGGGCCACGGGACTCCGTATTAGCGCCCACGCTTTTTCGAGAATGGCTGACCACGACATCTTACCCGGCGAGGCGGATGCCGTAGTCGAAGACCCTGAGTGGAGCGGCCAGCGGCCGGACGGGAAGCTAGTGCTTTGCCGCGGTGGGCTGGCCGTCGTCGTTAGAGACGAGACGATTCTGACAGCCTACCGGCTGAAGGGAGAGAGACCCCGCCATGCCCCGCATAGGAGCCTACAGACCATCGAAGGCGGCCATGAAGTCCAGGCCCAGCCAGTGCGGACACTGCGGCCGAGAAGGGGAAGAGAACTTCTGGTACGACCGTGACCGCTGGGGCGAGACGTGGACCTGCCTGTGCTGTGGCTGGGTGTTGGATGTGATTAGCACCCTGCCGCTGATAACGACCCGGCCGGTCGGAGGGCGCAGGTGCAAGGAGCCGTCGCTCATGGGGGCAACGCTATGACATGCCTGCGCGGGCTCCTGGCCCTACTCCCTCTGCTCCTGACCGGCTGTTTCCTCCCCGGCCTGGTTATCCGCGTAGACCCCAATGGGTGCCTAGCGAACGGCGACTGCATGGGCGCCGGAACCAATGGCTACAACGCAGAGACCAGGACAATCCTACTCTCCCCGGATGCGCCCGTGGCTGTGCTGGCCCATGAGCTTTGCCATGCCCACCAGCACCAGGTCGTACTTGAGGGTCTTCACAAGGAACCGGACAACACATTGCGGACTTGGTATCTGACGGCGGAAGGCCAAGACTACCTGAAACTCGGAGAGCCGGTCAGGGAGAGTCCACTTGAAGACGCCGCCTGGGTATGCGCGTGGTACTACCTTGACCCTAGCAACCTCACCCTTGCCGAATTGAGTTGGGCCGAAAGGTGGCTGCTGTGAAGCAAGAGGAGATCATCGGCCTAGTCCTAGCTTGCCTCGTGGTCGGAGCTGCCATCGGCACATGGGTCTGGATGCTGGTGAGCCAGGTCTGGTTTGGTGGGATCGTATGGAGCCCCTAGAAGCGCGGCTACTCCGGCTGCTGGCCGGACCCTGCCGCAACTGGACGATGGACGAGTTGAAGGCCACCCTCCACGCGAGCAAGACCGCCATCTGGCGGGCACTCACGGCGCTGGAAGAGGTGGGCTGCATCGTGATAGCGGAGGAGGAGGACTAAATGGACGCCCATTTATTCTGGGAAATCATGGGACTGCTGATCGTCAGTGGCTTCATCATAGAATCCTGCATCGAGGCTTGGCGCAGGTAGTGGACTGCACCATCGTCATCAAGGACAACCTCTGGGCCGTCGCCAAAAGCGACACGCCGGGAGTCCAGGCGCTAGTCCGGGATGCCCTCACCTATAGGCCAAAGGGCTACGTTTACACGAGTGCGTATCGCCTTGGTTACTGGTCAGGAGACATCTGCCTAGTCAAGAAGGATGGCCGGTTCCCCGCCGGGCTGGTGGCCCACGTGGTAGAGGCCCTAAAGGTCAGCGACATCCAGGCCAGTATTGAAGACCGGCGCATCCGCCCGGCGAGCAATGGGGGTCTGTTTACCGAGGAGCCCACCCTCAAGCTCAAGGGCTACCAGGAGCAGGCGGTGACTGCGGCCTGCGCTGCGGGCCGGGGCATTGTCCACCATCCTGTTGGGTCAGGCAAGACCCATGTGCTCCTGGAGATAGTGAAGAGGCTGGGGGTGCCTGCGATTGCGCTGGTCCACAGGAAGGACTTGCTCTACCAGCTCGCAGAGCGGGCGCGGGACATCTACAAGATCAAGGCTGGGATCGTTGGCGACGGCCGGTGGGAAGAGGGAGAGGGGCTGACCGTCGCCACGTTCCAGACCATCTACACACGGCTCAAGGGCGCCATTATTGCCGCTGCTGGCAGAGAACCACCGGATAGGATTGCGGAGTTGAAGGAGAAGGCGAGAGAAACGGCGGCTTGGCTCCAACAATTCCAAGCTGTCCATGTGGATGAGGTTCACCATGTCGAGGCGGAGACCTATGGGTACGTGATGCAGCACCTCCCCAATGCGTACTACCGCTTTGGCTACTCAGCCACGCCCACGAAGAGCGGGGACAAAGGCACCTACCTGACCGTGGTGGGGTGGACCGGGCCGGTGGTGTCACACCTGCCCAGTGAGAAGGGGATAGAGGCTGGGCGCCTTGTACCTGCGGATGTATTCCTAATTGGCCCCCTGCCCGGACGGAAGGCCATCGACTTCGATTACCAGACCGCCTACGAAACCGGCATCACGAAACATAGGGGCCGCAATGATACGATCATTCTCATCACCCAGGCCCTCCGTAAGTTAGGCCCAACGCTCATCCTCGTGGAGAGGATTGAGCACGGGCAACTGCTGGCCGATACTCTCGGAGTCCCTTTTGCATCCGGCTCCACGCCCGGCGACAAACGTGTGGACATTTGGGGGGACATGAGGCAGGGGCGCCTAGATTGCGTCGTAGCTTCGGTAATAGCCGACGAGGGCCTAGACATCTACAACATCGAACACCTGATCCTGGCCGGTGGCGGCCGGGCTCCCCACCGTCAGATTCAGCGGATCGGGAGAGGTATGCGGACGGCGCCGGGAAAGGACAGACTGATGGTCTTCGACTTTGCCGACACCGGATTCTACCTGGGGAGGCAATATCGGTCGCGCCTCCGCACCTATAAAAAGGAGAAGGCCTACACGACGGCCGAAGTGCGGCCGGAGGAGATTGAACAGTGGCTAACGTAGGCAACGGTGGCGGCGACAAGGGGATGGTGTACCACGAGGCCAAGACGCACATCCCTCTGGACGACAAAGGTATCGATGAACAACGGGCGATGGAGCACATCCAGGCCGCTCTCACCGAGGCCCTGACGCACCCTGCGAAGGTAGCCGGGGTGGTGTTCGGGATTATGATGGAGGAGGGCGCCCAGGTGACGGTGCCAAACGGAGCAAAGGCCAGCTCCCTCATAGCGCTTGCCGGTGACTTCCGGTGGCAGGTTCTCTTGGCGCACACCCTGTTGGAAAAGCTCAGTGAAATACAGCAGTGTGACGAGGAGCCGGAGGGCGTTTAAACGTGAAGCTGCATACCCTTCGTAGCATCCTCTCATCGCCGATGCTCATTTGCTGGCCGGACCTGTCGCAGGCGGAGCAGGATCATATCTACCGAGCCCGCCGCCAGATGCGCCAGTGGCGGAAGCGGGACCGGCAGAACCGGAGGGGGTATCAATGAGAGGGGCCTTACACCGCGTACTCCGGCGCCTCTGGTGCTATTTCCTGTGGGGCCCGAACCACCCCTACCGCCGGATCGCGGGCACCACAGTCTATGAGTGCCCGGTCTGCGGTAAGCGGGCGATGGGGAGCACGTTGACGTTCCATGCGTAGAGACAACGACACCTACTACACACTCCAAGCGCAGACCGCCATCGATGCGCTCTTTGGGCTCGTGCCAGTCGGTGGCCATATCTTCGAGCCGTGCGTTGGGAAAGGGAACCTGATTGAGGCCATGAAGGATGGCTGGGGGCGTCACCTGATCACCACCAACGACATCGACCAGGAGGTGGACGCCCACTACCACCTAGACATAGCCAGCGAGTCGGCGGCGGTGTGGCTGAATGCTCAGAAGGGTGGCTTCGACTGGGTTGTAACTAACCCGCCATTCTCCAAGGCATTCGAGATCCTGAAGCAGATGCTTCCCCTGGCGCATGGGGGCGTTGCCCTGCTGCTCAGGCTATCGTTCCTGGAGCCCACCTATGAGCGCGGGGCATGGCTGGCGGAGCACCCGCCGGACCTGATCATCGTGTTACCCAGGATGAGCTTCACCGGCGATGGACACACAGATTCCGTGACCTGTGCCTGGATGGTCTGGTACACCACCCCGATCTATTCGGACATGGCCACCGGCATCCGGGTCTGGCCAAAGGGAGAGAAGACAAGTTGACTGCATACGATTCTTTCTATGAGATCCGCTACGACTGCGTGAACTGCGGTTGGTCGGGGGCCCTCGCAGTTAAGGTGGGCACCTTGGCGGACGGTACAGAATGGTGTCCCCGGTGCGAGTGTCGCACCGCCAAGAAGAGGCTATAGAGGAATAGCCATGCCCATCTTCGAGTACGAGTGTCCACGCGGCCACAAGTTCGACAAGATCGTACCCATCGCTCAGATGGACGAATATCAGTCGTGCCCCGGCAAGCTGGTTGTAGCCGGGCCGCCGGATCTCGAACGTCCACTGGTGGCGCCGTGCCGGGCCCCGGCCAGGCGCATCCCGGTTCCGTCCAGCCCGGCCCACATCATCATACGATAGGAGGGGGAGATGCTTCACCAGAATTGGATTGTGCTCGCCAGGTACATGCCCCCACGAAGGAAGGACCGTGGCCACATTTTCTGGACCGGCGATTCCCGATACCTAGGCATCAACCTAACCGATCATTGGGTTCTGTACTTCAAGGTACGCTTCTGGAAGCGATAGGAGGAGAAGACCATGCCTTATATTCCACACGAAGAGCGAGAGCCATTCGGCACCCCAGCCCGGCGCCTGGGGGTTGCGGCTGTTACGGTAGGACAACTGAACTTCAACATCACGAGCATGATCCTATCCTTCCTAGGACCGCACCCCCACTACCGGGACTTCAATGAGGCCATCGGAGCCTTGGAGTGCATCAAGCAGGAACTCTACAGGCGTATGGTGGCCCCGTATGAGGACATGAAGATCAAGGAGAACGGCGATGTCTACTCCTGACCTGAAGGTAGGCGACCGGGTACGGATGACGGCTGAGGAACGGGAGGCGATTGGGGCCTACTGGGAACACGGCACCCAACCTGTGACGCCCGCTCGTCTCATTCAGGCACGGGTTCATGTCCTTGCCCTCCTTGCCGACCTCGCGGCGGCGGAGCAGCGGGTGGGGGCGTTGGAGAAGCTCATAGCTTGGCCGGTACAGATGGGCATCGTCGTGAACCATCTGGGCTGGGTGGACTGGAAGGCAATGGTACGTGCCCTGCTCGCTCCGCAGACTGCGGAGCCCCCGGAGGGTGGAAGCCGTTGATTCCGTATGAAGGCGCACTAGCACTAGCGAAAGTGCGGATTGCCGTCGCCGTTCTCCGCTATAAAGCGAAAGTAGCTCAGTTTATAGGAGGCCAGCCATGACGATTGAGGACACAGTAGCCAACGTCAAGCGCGTTGCTCAGAGTCATTGCCCCCGCTGTGGGGATGGCCTGATAACACAAATGGCTGCTCGTGCCGGAACACCACATACCTGCCATGACGATGTGGCCGCCGCCCTCGCCTTCGGCCATGCGGTGCTCGACGACGCCTACGGCTTGGCGCACGGGCAGGGCGGAACCGAAGCCCACTGGGAAGAAGTGGCTGCCCGCCTCGCGGCCCTGCTGTCCCCCGCTGAAGGGGAGAAGGAGTGAGAAAGATGTTATTGCCTGTAAGTCGGGTGGCGGTAGTCGTTCAGGTCGCTAATGGCTACTCGGTTGAGGAACTAGACGATGCTGGGGGCGGGTTACTCAGACCGCGCCGCGTACTGGTCTTCGCTGACTGGCCGGGTGTTGGCATGGCACTAATCGACTTCTTTGAGCCGTCAGTGGGACCAGAGACCGAAGTAGGCGAGGAGGCCCGCTAGGCCATCCCTGCCGCTGACGGCGGGGGGCATCCCTAATAATGATCACAATGGTTAGCCTTTCCGAAGCCGCACTTTTGCTTTATTAGGGATTGACAGGTCATCCTAATAGAGGTAGACTAGAACCGAGGAGAAGGGGTCATCCCTTAGAGTCCAGCTTCAGCCCCTAATAACGCTAGGCTTAGAATGGCACGCGTAGGGGGCGCCTCCCTACTAATGCTAGTGGTTTGGGCATAGGTCTCTTGAGTAAAGTACATCACACCTAAATAAAGGGGGAAGATGGCTGCACAGAGAATCGTCTACATCGTCACCTCCGGGAGTTACTCGTCCTACCACATTGAGGCAGCCTACAGTACCCGCAAGCGGGCGGATGCCCACTGTGCCGCCGCCCCACCCAATATACGGGGCGATCCTCCTGAAGTAGAAGAGTGGCCGCTGGATGTTCTAGCTGCCCCCCTTGCCCGCGGCTACCGGCGGTATAGTGTGTGGTTCGCCCCCAATGGCGACCTCGGATCGGCCGAACAAATAGAGTTCGGAGAGGCCACCGACCTTAGCAGCCCGGACCAATATCCGTTCTGTCCTGACGGGCGATTCGGGATCTGCGTCCTGGCCAAGGATGAGGGGCACGCCATTAAGATTGCTGCCGACCAGCGGGCACAGACTATCGCAGAGGCGGTGGAGAAGACACTACAGCAAGGAAATAGGTAGTGGCTATTTTCGGCCCCTGCTGCCAACGGCCGGAGGAGTTCAAACGGATACCGGGCGTCCCGGATTACGTTGCCTCCAACCTGGGCAGGGTGCGGCGGGACACGGCGGGCAAGGGCACCTACGCGGGCCGGATCATCAAACCTGTACTGAGGCCGGACGGCCACCTCTACGTCTATATGCCGCCGGGTAACGGCGACAGGTTGCGGAACACCGACAAGGTGCGGCCCAAAGCCTTGTTTATTGCCGTGCAACGGCTGGTGATGGCGGCGTGGTCGAAGCAGCCGACGCCGGATGCTCGGTGGAAAGACCCGCGGCAGATCATCCACCACAATGATCTGAACCCCGCCCACAACTGCGACACCAACTTGGCGTGGAGGACACGCGCCAAACACCTACAGGAACACAACGCAAGGCGAAGGGAGAGAGATGCGGACGACACTGACGGACGGGAACCAAAGGTATTCCGTGTACGTCCGGAGATCCGAGTGGAGCCCGACCCCTGGGAGTGAGGCGGTGCCAGCCAACACAGTCGGCGAGTTCCTGCACTGGTTCCGCCAGCGCGGGATAGAGTGCCGTTCCTCCTGCCCTCCATTTGATGCCGAGGACGCCGGGATAGCGAAGCGCCTGCTCCTCAAGCACGGCGAGGCGCGGCTGAAGGAGCTGGCCGAGTTCTTCTGGCTGTGGCACTCCGACCCGCTGAAGGATGGAACCTACACCCACACCATGAGGATCTTCGCCCATAAGATACCGGAGTTGGAGACAGCACTGCAATGACTGATGACGTGGCCTACCGCGCGGTTTATCTTCTTCTCCATGACGAGGATTTCCTGCGGGCACACAAGAGCCTGGACCCAAACGTGTTTCCTCCTGGACCCATGCGCTACCTCGCCGACCTCGCCCTCCGGCAGTGGGCGCGTTACCGAAACACAGTCACGGCCTCGGTTCTGAGCCAGGCCCTCGAAGTGGAGTACACCCAGCTCCGGAAGGCACGGGCGACGGAGGAAGCGGTCATCCGCCTCTACTTCGAGCTGGACACCTACGCTCCGGATGCCCCCACACTGCCCTGCGCCCGTGAGGTCTGCGCGGCATGGCTGGCTCAGTATGCCCTCGGTGCCTATGTCGAGCAGGCGGGCGCCGCCCTGGATAGAGGCGACGTGGAGAAGGCCAGAGAGAAACTGAGCACGGCCCTGACTTCCAGTGGTGCGGATGCCGAAGACAACGTGCAGTTGTCCGCATTCATCGGGCAGCCTCCCCGTGGCTTCTCCGGTGGCGCTATCCCCACAGGCCTCTATGACCTGGACAAACTCTGGGAAGGCGGAATCCACCCCGGAGAGTTGGGGATCATACTGGGGCCGACCGGCACAGGCAAGAGCATGATGGCCGTCGCTCTGGCAGTGGAGGCGTACTGGAAGAACAGGAACGTCCTCTACTACACCTTCGAGTTGACGCCCAATCAGATATTGCGCCGTGCCGTAACGGGCATCCTCCAGAAAGGCGCCCGCTCCTTGAAGTGGGGTAGGAACGAGGCGCTGAACACCACCTTATGGCAGGCGGAGTTGCTCCGGGCCAGCAAGGGGCGACACATGAAGGAGCCGCCGACCGCCGACATCGACGTGCGGACGGGACTGATGACCATCCGCGACCTCATCCACGACATCGATCAGTACATTGCCGAAACGGGACAACCTCCCGGACTGGTGGTGCTCGACTCAGCGGATGAACTTGTCCCAGAGCGCCAGAAGCGGCAGGGCTGGGAAGAATTGAAGGAGATCTTCACCACTCTCCGCGGCGAGGTGGCCCAGGGGCGGGAAGTACCCATCTGGACCACAGGCCAAGCCACAAGGGAGGCGGTGGACAAGGCACGGATAAGCCTCAAGCACGTGGGGGCCTCCTTTGCCAAGGCGCAGAAGGCGCACTTTGTCTTGGGACTGGCTCAGACCGACCAGGAACGGGACGACGTGGAGGGGCCGTGGATGAACGTGTTTGTGTTGAAGGACACACACCACGGCACCACCGGCGGTTGGTTGCGCTGTACAGCAACATTCGGCCGGGGGGATAACGGCTTCCCTGGATTAGAGGTACACAGCACGAAGGGCCTCCCTGTGCTGGTAGGAGAGGAACCATGACGAACGAACCAGAATACTGCGCCGAGTGTGGGTTCATCCTTGGCGTTCCGGGTGATCCACCAACCCTTACTTGCCGTCCCTGCGGGCAGAAGGTATGCGGCCACTTCTGCCTGGTAGAACACAAGCGCTACTGTGCCTCATCTCAGGAGGTGAAAGCCCGGAAGATAGCGAAGGCGTGGAGGAAACGATGAGCGACTGCGAACACACCTGCTATCGCTGCTGGTTGACGGAGAAGATGGCAACCATCAAGAGTTGGGTCTTCCACCAGATGCCACTGGGTTGGAGGCACCGGCGCGTCATGCGGGCGGCCATGAAGATGCGCCGCCACTATCAGGCCGCCGGACCCTACCGTTTCCTGGTTGACCCACGGGTGGCGCACCAAACGCGCCGCCTACTGCGGAACATCACACTATCAATGGGGATGCAACAGTTCCCGCGATTCGTCGCCTGGAAAGAAGATGACATAGTAGGAGGTGGCCAGTGATCGATCCTGACGCCCTTATAGAGTTCTTCATCGACGGCGGCATCGAGGCCGAGCTGGTAGAGGACGGCACCGAGATCCGGATTCCTTGCCCTCTGTGTGGCGACGACCGTAGCCGTCTCTACATTGAGGCGGAGACCGGGGTGTGGATCTGCTTCAGGTGCCAGGAGCGGGGAGACCTGTTCGACCTGTTCCACCGGGCCCTGGGCATGGAACCCGCAGAGGCATTCGAGGTCCGGCGCAAGTTACGGTTCCGGGCAGAGCCCAAGTTCCGGTTCGGAGGGGGCGTCCCGGCGCCGGTGCCTGGGGTGACATTGCCGGAGGAGGGTATCCTCTTATCCGAGGCATACTCCCCGATTGACGGCCATCGGGCACGGGTACAAGGCCCTATTGCGTACCTCAAACAGCGAGGGATTTCACTCGACCGGGCGGTGGCGTATGGGATGCAATACTGTCCAGAAGGCCACTACGCCGGGCGCCTCATCATCCCAGTCGAGTACCGCCATCAGCTCTACACGTTTGTTGCCCGCTCCCTCGACCCGGCTGCTGAACCCAAGGTGCTCTACCCGGCCGGGAGCCGCCGGAGCGATGTGGTGTTCAACCTGGACAGGCTGGAGCGACTGCAACACCCGCGCCCGCTCATCATCACAGAGGGCGTCTTCGATGCCTTACGCCTGCCCAACCAAGCAGTAGCCATCCTGGGCAGCCAGATGTCGGCCCAGCAGATAACACTACTCGGCCGCCTACCAGTGGGGTGGCGCCCGTTCATCATCCTAATGGACGGCGATAAGGCCGGGCGGAACGCCAGCCTCCAGATACACCGGGCCCTGTGGTCACACGGCCTGCCGCATGTCGAAGCCCGGCTGCCGGAGGGAACAGACCCAAGCGATGCACCCAGCGATGCGCTCGAAAAGGCAATCCGAGACGCACTTGACAATTTCGCGGGGTGATCTGCCATACTGAGGATGGAGATGAGAAGGCGGCGACTTCCCCCCTTGACTGGGGCACTAATCAACCTCGCTGGTGTCGGCGGACTCTTGGTCTTCTACACGACCCAGAGTATCTCTATCTTCGCCAAGCGCGAGGTAACAGGTCTCAGTTTACCCGCCTTCATTGCCTTGTTCATAGGATGCATGGGGCTCATAGGCACTAGCCTAAAGGCCCATTCCCGCGTCCTGGAAGTGGTCAATCTGGTGGGTGCCGTATGTACCGGCACCACCATTGCGGCGATTATCGCTTGGCAGTAGCTAAAGGAAGGGAGAGAGCGTGAAGAAGTACGCGATCATCGTAGGGCTGGCGGCCCTAGCCGGTGGGCTGGCGAAGGCGGCGACAGTCGTGGGGCTGCTGGGCTTCAGCGCCAGCACCACCGCGTTCCTGGTTGTCGTCATCATCGGCGCCGGTCAACTGGTAAAGGACTACCTGGCGAAGGTGGAGGGCTAGAATGTCGAAGTGCGTCTACCTGGAGCCCGTAGAGACGCTCCTCACCGACAGGGCTGAGGGGCTGCGGGCGGCGGCGGCCATCGAGGAACGGAAGGCCGCGGGCAACATCACCCTGGTCAACCAGTACCGCTTCACTGCCAACGTCATCGACGATCTGAGGGAGAAGATCGCAGAGCTGGCGCCGGTTCCCGGCTACACCAACGAAGCGGCGCAGGAGGAGATGCCTCCGGCGGCGGAGGCGGCAGAGGGTACGACCAGCGAGGACGGAGAGCCCACAACGATTCCACATGGATCCTTTGTCCCATCGGAGGCTGACGTGGATTCCATCTATGAGGCGTTCCGTGAGGTGTTCCGTGCCGACACCACGGCAGCCCCGCCCACAACGGAGGAGAACTAGATGGCTACTTGGAAACGCCCTGATATTGCCGCCTCGACCGAGAGGGCCAAGGCCCTGGCGGAGGGCACCCCATTGTTCAAACCGCAGTCTGGTCCCGGCGGCAAGTGGGCAGACAACTGGATCAGGATCCTCCCGCCCAGGGAGGACATGGGCCCCGATCCCGACACCGGCAAGACCCTGTTCTACTACCCGGTGGCCGTCCACTTCTACGGGGCGAACAGGGCGCCGTTCGTCTGCCTTCGGAAGATGTATGACGAACCCTGCCCTGCCTGCGCCCAGGCGAGGGAACAAGGTGACGGCAAGGGGCCGCGGTGGTACGCGGCCATGAACGTCGTTGAGTTGAAGGATGACGGCACCCCCAAGGAGAACCTTGTCCGCATCTGGCCGTGTCCGCGAACGACACTGGATGATCTGGTGCAGGCCATCGAGGAACTGCCCGAAGACGAACGGGACATCACCGACCCGGACACGGGGCGGCCGGTGCTCATTCGGCGCAAGGGCACAGGGGTACAGGACACCCGCTATCAGGTACTCCTGGCCCCGAACGCGATGCCTCTTGAGGCACCGGATCTCCTGGAGAACATGAACGACCTCGTGGCTAACTACGAAGTGCTGACCGCAGAGCGGATGATCGAACTCCTAGCGGGCCCGGCCGATCCCTTTGCAGTGGCCGCTGGACCGGCGGCCCGGCCTCGGTTGGGCACCGGCCTGCCTCCTCCGCCCGACGATGTGGTGGAGGGTGAGGTCCGCGAATTGGCACCGGAGCAAGAGGAAAGCGCACCGGCCCCTCGCGCACCGAAGGCGCCGGTGGTGAAGACCCCGACCGCAGAAGAGGAAGCGAGCAGAACCTCGCTCCGAGAGAAACTGCGGAGAGCGCAGAAGGATACGGCAGCGACCGAATAGGGTTCTCGCGGCAGGTGGACCGAGGACGGTAGGGTGGGTTGGCCCAGGCTGCACGTGCGCGTAGGCCTACCTGCCGCAGACCATAACATAGGGGCGGCGAACCCCGACCTTCGGAGGGAGAGAGATGGCGCGGAGGAAGGCGTCCCCGCCAGAGGACGCACCAGGCACATTTGAGGAGCGTCTCGCTGCCAAGTTTCAGCTAAAGCTCGCTTCTCAACCCCTCACCTCGGACATAGCTGACTACATCAGTACCCAATGCGCGATGCTGGACTACATCATCGGGCAACCGGGTATCCCCGTCGGCCGTGTCACCGTGTTCTACGGCAAGGAGGGGGCCGGGAAAAGCTCCGTCGCATATCACATCTTGGCGGAAACGCAGCGCCGAGACGGGTTGGCGATCCTCATCGACGCCGAGCATCGGTACAGCCGAGACCGGGGTGTACGCCTCGGCCTCATCCCCGCCCGGCTGGTCATGCCGACGCCCACAACCTTAGAGGCCTGCTTTAAGGACATCGAGGAGATCATAAAGTGGGTCCGCGAGGAAGACCCCGCCCGTCTGGTGTCCATCGTCATTGATTCGCTCTCGGCGCTGCCCGCACAGAAGCAACTGGAAGCCACCATTGAAGACCAACCTCAACCGGGACTCTCGGCCCGAACGATAAGCCGAGAGATGCAGCGGTTGGGGCCGATGCTGGCCCAGTACAGAATCGCGCTGGTCATCGTGAACCAACTCCGCCAGCACCTAGACATCATGGGTGATCCGCGGAGCCGGGAGCGTCGGAAGGCCATGAAACGTAACACGATGGCTGGAGAAGGTGCCCTGGTCTTCTGGGGCTCGCTGCTTGTGTACTTCACGAGCACCGGCGTCATCAAAGAGGGGGATGATCCGGTCGGCATTTCGGTGCGGGCCGAGATCCGCAAGAGCAGCATCGCCCCAGAGGGAAAGCAAGGGCTGTTTGACATCTACGCCATCGACGGCGTGGACAACGTGAGCAGTCAACTAGACCTACTGGAGCGACTGGGGCTCGTCACACAGGCCGGATCTTGGTACTCGCTCGATGGCGTCAAGTTTCAGCGAAAACAATTTCCTACTGTCTTGGCGGAACGGCCGGAATTGCTCCAGAAGATACAAGAAGCGCCTTTGTTGTGGCGGCCGGACCCGAATGAGAAGGCGGAGGAGACCGCGGATGTCTGAGCCTAAAGGTTTCCTGGCGTCCTATCACACGACTCTGACTCAAGCAGGTGCAGAGGATATTACTATGCACTTCCAGCGTGACCACCCAGGGGCGGTAATCCACATTAGATTCGGGGGCAGGCTGGCCGTCCACTACATTACTGCCCGTGATCTTCGCCAGGGGACAGCGGAACAGGGCGTAGAGGCCGCCCGTGCGGTACTGAAGGAAATGGCTGATGGTTAGTGGTGGGCTGCTTGATGAGGTAGATCGTCAGTACCTAGACGACCACGCGTATGAGTGGAGTCATGAGATCTACAACTGGACTTTGCAACAATTTCTGGAGTGGCTGGGGAAAACTGTTCGGCTCGATGAGGTCGAGTGCAGAACGTTAATGGAAGTCTTGGAGAAGGCCCAAAGGGTTCGATTCATCATACGGACGATCGAAGATGACAATTGGCCTTCTAAGTCTACCGCTAGTGGGGCCTACAAAAAGCGCCCAATTTCCCCAGGGCTACGTCGAGCAGTATTCCAACGAGACGGTTTTCGTTGCTGCCACTGCGGTTCGCAAAATCAACTGAGGGCGGACCATATCATTTCCGAATCCAACGGTGGCCCCACGGTACTAGAAAACTTAGAGACGCTTTGTAACTCCTGCAATTCTCGCAAGGGCAGAAGGAATGGCCAACGTCATCTTCCGTTATGGCTGCCGGAGATGGGTACAGATGCCTAGAGACGACTTCCGCTACGACAGCCAAACCCACTCCTACTACCTGAAGGGACTCCGCATCCCCGGCGTCACCCAGGTTATGGTCGGCATCAATGACTTCCTGGGGATCGACAAGGACATCATGGACGCGGCCCAAGAGCGGGGCACCCTGGTTCACACAGCTACCGCACTCTATGACCGGGACGCCCTGACGCTGGAAGAGATGCAAGCCGATCCGCTCCTCGAACCCTACGTCCGCGCCTGGGTAAAGTTCCGGGATGATGTCCTGTTCATCCCGGAAGGTATCGAGGTTCAGGTCTACTCGACCCGGCATCGCTACGCCGGAACCATTGACCGCATCGGCAAACTCCGCGGGGTGCCCGTGGTCCTGGACATCAAGACGGGCGCCGCACTCAACCCGGTAACGGCACTCCAACTGGCGGCTTATCAGGTCGCCTACAACGAACTCTATCCCAAGGCAAAAGTCAAGGAGCGGTGGGCCGTCCAGCTCGGCGCCGATGGCAAGTACCGCCTTTACCAATACAAGGATGACGCCGGTGATTGGTCCGCGTTCCTGTCGGCGCTAACCCTATACAACTGGCGGAGGAGAAACACAAAATGACACTTGATCCCAACGACAACATGAAGGTTCAGACCTTCACGGCCGACACCGAGAAGATGCTTACGGCCATCCCTACCGAGGTTCATATCGTAACGGCCGATGACTACGAGGACGCAGCGGCCATCCTTCAGCGCATCAAGGGTCGGAGTAAGGAGCTGGACGAGCTACGCCGCTCCTTGACACGCCCCATCGATGAGACCAAGAGAAGGATTATGGCCCTCTTTGAGCGACCTATGTCCCTGCTGGTCAATGCTGAGGCGGCCATCAAGCACGGCATCCTTGGCTACCAGAGAGAACAAGAACGTCTCCGGGCCGAGGAAGAGGCACGGTTGCGTGAACTGGCCCGCAAGGAGCAAGAACGCCTGTTGGCGCGGTCACAGCGGGCCGCTTCCGCAGGTAAGGAGGAGATGGCCGAAACCCTGGAGAACCAGGCGGCCATGATCACAGCCCCTATCGTCGTGTCTGACACGCCCCGGATCTCCGGACTATCGACACGGCAGACCTGGCACGCCGAGATCGTTGACTGGACGGCCCTCATCCGGGCCGTGGCCGAAGGTCATGTGCCAGAGGCCGTACTCCTACCCAACATGATAGTCCTGAACGCCCAGGCCCGCGCCCTGAAGAGCGCCCTCGATTATCCGGGTGTACGGGCTGTACCGGAGCAGGTAGTGGCCGCCGGTGGGTCAAGAGACCTCGCCCCGCCCCGGCCGAGGAGCTAAGAACGATGTCCAGTAATACCCGCAAGTATCGTGTCCGTGTACGCGCCACCATCATCGGAGAGGTAGATGTTGCCGTCTACGGATACGATGAGAACCACCGCATTGATTTCGCGGCTAGGGAAGCCATCAACAAGAGCCGCCGGGTGCAGATCAAGAACGCCCGGCGCCCGATCACCGGCGGCGAGATCGAGGTGCTGACGGTCGAGCCCATTGCGGAGATCGTGTCTTGAGAGTGGCGGGAATCGATCCTGACTCCCATGCCGTAACCATCTTCGTCGTTGACAACAATGGCCACGACGACACGCTGGTAGACCGTCTGCGCCTGGAGGCGAAGGGACAGCGGGCAGAGGATCGTTTCCTGGGGCTCGTTCACCAGATGCAAGAACTTCTGCCCAACAGTCTTCTCCAGGGGTGCAACTTCATCTGGGTCGAGCGTCCGTTCGTCGGCCCCAACCGGAAGGCCGCCATCGATCTGGGGATGGTGGTGGGGGCCCTACGCTACGCGATAGATCGGTTGGGAGTTCCACACACACTAGTAGACCCCTCAACCTGGAAGAGTGCCATGCTCGGCACCAACCGGGTGAGTAAGGAAGACATCAAGGCCTGGGCGATGGCCCGGTTCGGTCTTCCCGACAATCTGGTTCAAGACGTGTACGACGCATCCGTAATAGCCGCCTTTGGCCTAACGAGGTTGACAGGTGGACACCAATAACGGCCACTGTCCTAATGGACTCCCGCACCACTGGCTCCTGAGCGATCCGGAGTACGTCTGGCAGGATGGGAAGTACATGGAGTTGACGCACCAGACCTGCCTCCACTGTGACGCAAAGCGGGACAACCTGTGTCCACTGGTGCTGGAGTCATGGGTGGACGGCATGGTGATCGACCCGATGCACAAGGCCAAGGTTATGGTGGAGGCGGAGGAATAGCCGATGCCTCCCCCGCCGGACTGCCAACGGTGCCCCGCCCTAGTTAAGTGCCGACGTAACGTCGTCGGTGGCCGCGGAACGCCTGGCTACATCATGTTCGTCGGGCAGAGTCCGGGTGAGGAGGAGGATCTCCAAGGCAAGGCGTTTGTGGGCCCCAGTGGGCATCTCCTCCGTCTACTCTGCGAGATGGCCAGCATCTCTCCACAGACCGTCTACTTGACCAACGCCGTCCGTTGTCACCCGCCCGGCAACCGGCGCCCGACCGTGGCCGAGATCCGGGCCTGCCGACCGTACTTGCTGGAAGAGTTGCAATCAGTCAAACCGGCGATCATCGTCACACTCGGAGACGTTGCGCTCCAAAGCATCTATGGCCAGACCGTGACTTTGAGTTCGGTTCTTGGCCAGACGCTCACTCAGCCAGAAACAGGCACCCCATTCATTCCCAGCTACCATCCGGCCTTTTTGTTGCGCGGCCAATGGCACGTGGCCGACACCGTGCAGGCCCACTTCGAGAAGGCCCTCCGCATAGCGTCGGGAGAGCTGGGTCAGCCCCGCCTTGGTGATTACTCCGCCATCACCACGCTGGCCCAGCTCACCGACCTTAGAGACTACCTACTCCATCCGTCCACCAAGGAGATCGCCTTTGATACCGAGACCACGGGACTCGATTGGCGGCACGATGAGGTACTCTGCATCAGTTTCTCAACCGAGCCGGGAGAGGGATTTGTGGTCCCGCTCCTATCGCACCAGCGGGTGGCAGCAGACATCGTGGAGATCAGCCCGCGGGTGGCCAAGAACCTACTGGAGAACAGGCGCCCACCGAAGACACCGGCGGAGATCATCTTCATGTCCGCACTGCCATCCGATCCTCCCTACCTTGTGGAAGTACCGAAGTCCGAGGTTGACTCCCACTGGGCGGACGACGAATGGCCCCAGGTCATCGCCATCCTGAAGGAGATCTTTGGCAGTGACAAGAAGAAGGTGGGTCAGAACGCGATTTTTGACCTCAGATTCCTTGAGAGGCGACCGGAGTGGCCATTCGTGACGGCCGCCACCGCTTTCGGCATCGAGATCAAGGGCCAGATTGAAGACACCATGCTCCTGCACCACGCGGTCGCAGAGACCGCCATGCCGCCGGAGGCACGGAAGACCAAGCGCAGTAGCCTCACCATCCTGACGGCTCTCTACACCGATATGCCCTACTACGAGGCAGAGGTCAACGCCGTCAGCAGCAACAAGCGGAAGATGTCGGCGGCCCCGGACGACGTACTCTGGAAATACAGTGCCGCCGATGCTGACGCCGTGGAGCGTGTGGTTCCCGTCCTTCGGGCAAAGGCCGATGCCGAAGGTACACGTTGGGCATCAGAGGCGATCATCCAGCCACTCATCCGCTGCTGCTGGGAGATGGAGAAACGCGGCGTCCTGGTGGACGTGGACTACTTTGAGAAGCTCTGTGCCCACTACGCGCAGCGCATCGCGGACGCGGAGGCACGGCTTTGGGCCATTCCCCTGCCGGAGACCAAGCCGCCCTGGAATTACATGTACCACAAGAACCTCCAGCGCATCCTCTTCGAGGAACTGGGGTTGCCAAGGAGCGGCTTCAAGACCGACGGTGGCCGCGGGTGTGAGGCCTGTGACGTGGGCCTCTGCTTCGAGCATGAGCAGACCGGGGCAGACGCCCTAGCCGCCGTCCGTGCCCAGGCTGACCATCCAATCCTACCCATCCTGATGGAACTCAAGGAGTTGCGGAAGGCGAAGGGCACCTATCTTGATGGCAGCAACGGCGCGGGGGGCGTTGCCCGCTACATCGAGTCAGACAACCGTATCCGCAGTACCTACCGGCCGGGCGGTGCCGAGACCACCCGCCTATCCTCAGCCGAGCCAAACATGCAGAACGTCCCGGCCAATGTGGAGATCCCAGAGTTGGGGACCAAGGACGCCTTCCATAGGACATTCACGGCACCGGAGGGCTTTGGCCTTATGACCGCCGACTGGGGCCAAGCGGAGGTCTGGGGGCTGGCGTACATGGCCGGGGACGACGGCCTGTTGAAGGTGCTCGCCAGCGGCCAGGATGTCCACTGCTACATCGGTCGTGCCATCTGGCCGGTGGACCCGGAGATGACGGACTTCGAGTGGAAGGAAGCGCACCCCGAACTCCGGCGCCATGCGAAGACGCTAGTATTCGGCATCGGGTACGGCCTCACCGACGAAGGAATCGCCGACCGGCTCGGTTGCAGTCTGGAAGAGGCGCAGGAGATCCGGATCCGGTACATGCAGGTCGTGTCCAGCCTGCCTACCTACTTCGCCCAGGCGCGGAGGGACGTGATCGAATTAGGCCACCGCGACAACATCTTCGGCCAGCGGCGCCACTTCCCGGCGGCGTCCCTACTCAAGGCCATGCGGCGGTTCAACGATTTGGAGGGACTTATAAGAGAGGCAATCAACTATCCCATCCAGTCAGGTTGCTCGACGCTGCACAGCGCGGCACACTATCTCACTGAGACGGCGCCCGCCCTGAAGAAGCGCCAGTGTTACCCCGTGATCTCAGTCCACGACTCCATCACGTTCGAGTTCTACTGGCCGGACCACGCCTACGCGGAGGAGACCGCCCGCGTTGTCAAGAGTCTATGGGAACAGACAGCACAAAGCCTAATCTTGCCTAATGGATCTAGGTTGGGCTGGTCCATCCCGGTCGAATTGGACTGGGGAAAGACGTGGGGCGATCCGGAGTACAAGTTGACGGCGCGGGGAGACATCCTCGACCTGCGGAAAGAAGACCAATAGCAGCGAAATATGTTACCCTGAAAGTGTGAGAAGGGCCCACGGTGGGCGGCGAGCCGCCGTAGGCCTGTTACCCCGAAGGGAGAGAGCCCGTGCGTGGGGAACGACCCTGCCAGTTCCCTGGCTGCGGCGAGATCTTCGCCCCGCCAAACCCCAACTCCAACAGCAAGTATTGTCCCAAGCACCCAGGCGGCCGCATAGCCGACAAGCCTGCCGAACCGCAAACCGATCTATCTGCGGAACAACTGGACCGCCTATCTGGATTTCTCCGGGAGAGGGCGCCGCTACTGCCCATTCCCCCCAAGATCTTTGCCACCCGTATCGAGGAGATGGGCTTCGATACCCCCCAGGAAGGCGTGGCCCTCTTCTCGGACCTCCATTACTACAGCCAAATAGATCGCCGTGTGACCGGCATCTGCGAATACAACATCGACATCGCCAGAGACCGTATGGCCCGCTGGCGGGACGGTCTCCTCCGGTTCACCCAGATGAATCAGCTCTGGGTGCCCCTGGATACCCTCCACATATTCGCCTTGGGGGACGAATTGGAGGGTCACGGCCGTATGTTCCCAACGCAGGCACTCCAGATGTCCGAGTCCCTGCTCTTCCAGGTCATGGGGTTCGTTGAGGACATGACCGACGTGCTACTTTCCTTCCTGCGCCGCTACAGGAAGGTCGTCATCTACAAGGTCGTGGGCAACCACGGGCGGACGGCAGAGCGGGCGCGGGATTCCTACGGCCCTGACAACGCCGAGCTGTTTGCCTGGGAGATCATCGCCGAGCGTATCCGCGGTGCCTGTGGCGGCACTTGGCAGGAGACGGCGGATGGGGTACACGCCCTGACCGGCGGCTCCATCGACTTCCACCTCCACCGCAGTTTCTTGGCCAAGGTGGACATCCTTGGTTGGCGCTGCGTCGGGCGGCACGGGCATGGCATCAGGGGCCTTGATTCAACGTATGTTGGGGCACTCGACAATAAGTTGCGCCTCAACTCTGTCCTGGGCGAAATCATCCACTACTACTTCAAGGGCCACCTGCACGAGCGCCAGTCCGCCGAGTCAGAGATCGGCGGCGAGGTGATCCAGAATGGCTCTTTCGTGGGCCCGTCACTGCTAACCCTGGAAAGATCGCGGGCGGCGGCAACCCTGCCAAGCCAGGAGTTCATGCTGTTCCATCCGCGGTACGGCAAGACGCATCAGCACACCATCCATCTCGCCACGGCTGAGGAAGTCCGGCAGGTGCGGTGGATTGGGGAGGAGAAGGAATGAGGTTCTCACTGTTCTTTACCCTGGGCTACAACGTCCTCGGCCTGGGGCTCACTCTCGACTGGACGCAGGACGACGCTGGTTTCGAGCTTCAGCTCGGTCCCCTGAACATCTGGACCGCCAAGGGCTGGGGCTGGACGGTCAGTTTCCTGGGCCGGAAGGTCGGGGAGTCCCCCATACCGTAGGCCGATGTCTGACGAAGCCAACAAGAGCGACCGGGGGAAACTCCGCTACGATCTCCTCCCGCCATATCCCCTAGAGAAGTTGGCCGAGGTTTATACCCTGGGTGCCAACAAGTACGGGGATCACAACTGGCGCAAGGGAATGGCCTGGGGGCGTATCATTGCCGCCCTCTTCCGCCACCTTGAGGCCTGGCGGCAGGGACGTACCGTCGATCCCGAAGATGGCCAACACCCCCTGGCCTCGGTCATCTGGTGCTGTTTCACCCTCATGGAGTTCGAGCGCCTTGGCATTGGCTATGATGACCGACTGCCCAAAGAGTTGGTGCACATAGGCTCTTTGTCACCCGAACAGGTGGCACGTTGGAGACCCTAAAGGAACACCAACCATGAAGCGACTACTCGTTTACGTCGCGGGACCATACACACCGAGAGGTGGCGGGGACATTGACGCCCAGATGCGGGAGGTGGAACACAACCTCCGCCGGGCAGTCGAGGTCGCCGAAGAGATAATCCTACGTGGGCACATCCCTATGATCCCACATACCCACACGTATGGATTTGGGATGCGGACATCGCTGCCGCAGGCCTCCAATCTCTACTACCAATGGGACAAAGAGATTCTGCGACGCTGCGATGCCATCCTCCGCTATGACCGTTCTTTCGGCGCCGACCGGGAGTGGCGGTGGGCCGGGGAGTTCGGACTCATCCGCGTCAGCCGCGCCGATGAACTACCAGAAGGAACGTCCTTACTACGGGAGGTCATCTGATGACAACAGCCGCAGGCATCTGGGCGTGGCACAACAACTACAGCACCCTGCCCCTGGCGAAGTGCGTCGAGCGGGCGCAGCGGGCCAAGATCGAGGGCGTCATCGTCAAGTACGGGATGCCCGCGACGGAGAAAGCCTACACTGCGGGCGGCATCCGGTGGGCGACGGAGCGGTTTGCCTCCGCCAACAATCCTATTAGTGAAGGCAACAAACTGGCTGACGCTGTAGATGCGGGGGCCGCCTTTGCCGTCATCAACGCTGAAGAAGGCGGAGGTTGGGGTCCACTTGCGGACACTGGCCCAGCGATGACGACTCTCATCAATACTTTCCGCACCCGCCATCCCAGGGTTCTGCTCTACGCCTCCATCGACACACGGAGCGACCGCTTGAGTCATCCCTACCAGCAGGTCATGTTGCATCGGTGCGATGGCGTAATGCCCATGATCTACCCCGGAGCCTTCCGCCCGTCGCAGCCAGATGGGTACATCACACTGGCTATCGTGGACTGTCTCCAGGGCAAGAGCTTCGGCGGCCTGCCGGTCTTTCCTACGCTCCAGTCTTACCCCTGGGAGTGGCCGAAAAACTCTGGCCAGATCCGCACGATGGGACCGGAGGGTATCCGCCTCCAAGCGACGGGCGCAGGTATCTACTTCCCGGAGGGTATCAGCTTCTACACCATCCACCACGCCACGGACGCCGAGTGGGATGAGGTCTGCAAGTTGGTTCACGCCAGCAGCCACCCGCCCCTGGTGGATGAGGCCGCCCTGCGAAAAGCCTACATGGGGCTGGCATCTGAACTTCTGGCCTTCCAGCCCGACTCGCTACAGCGGGTGGTGAACGCGGCGGCTCGCGTCTTTGATACGAGGCCGACGGTATGAGCTACTACTATGGCGCCGGTGGCTTCTACACCAACTGGCGGAAGAGGATTGCAGACGAGTGTGGGATACGTGTCTACGACCCGCAAGGAAACAACCAGGATGCCGTGTTCGCATTCGTCACAGGTGACTTCCATACCATTAGGTCTCCTGATTGCATTGGCGTGATAGCCCTCATTCCAGCGCCGCCGACCCGTTGTTTGGGAACATCTGCCGAAATCGGCTTCGCGGCAGCCCTGGGGAAACGGATTCTACTGATCACCGAAGATCCGGTCCCGGACGCATTCCTATTGGGCTGCGCCAAGCGGGTGTTCTTCGGGATCGATGCCTTCATCGCCTGGTTCAACGACCGGAAGGCGAAAGGTCTACCCATCCTGTGATCGACGATAACAAGGCCCTAGTGCCACTAGAGGGAGAGGTCGTCTCGACGGTCGAGGACTACCTCGGCGATGAGCGTGGGCTCCAGCGCCGCGGGCCGGATGGCCTCATGCTCGTCCAGCGCCAGTGGCTCCAGGAACTTCTGGTTCACGGGAGCTGGCGGAAGGCCTGCACCGTCCTGCAAATCAAGGAGCGCAGGGTACGCGGCTGGCTGGATCGGGACACCGCCTTCAACGCAGCCTACGACAACCTCATCAGCCCGGACGATACCAAGTTCACCAAGCGTGAGATGGAAGTAATGTCGGGACGGGCGGCGGGTATGTATGACGAGGCGCTGGATGCCGAGCGCGGCCGCAAGATCAAGGCCGCGTGCCCTGACTGCGGCAAGGAGTTCGAGGTCGGTTACACAGTACCGGACTGGCGGATACGTCTCCGGGCGGGTGACACGATCCTGCGGGCATCCAAGATTCTCCAGGAGACCAAGGAGATCAAGGGCACCATCTTCGACATTCACCTGACCGGCGATGAGGCGATAGCGTTGCTTGCCATCAGAGCCGGGAAGCCGGTGCCGGAGGCGGCGCGGGCCAAGTTGCGGGCCAAGGGGATCGAGGTTTAGGTGAGTGAGGAGAAGATCACCTACCGAGTCCGCGGCGGACGAAGACGGCGCACTCGTACCGGCAGTCGGCAGGAACTCATAGACCGATGGTATGCCGACTGGACGGAGGAGAAGTTAGAGGAGCACGGGCGCCGCCTAGCCAACCGGCTTCTAGCCGTGGATGAGGTGCTGTTGAAGCGGTTTGGCCGCCCCATACTCAGTCCGAGCGGACGCGGCATAGTCAAACTCCTAGTGGGGGCACTATGAGTGGGTACGACATTGCGCTGGTGGCTTATCTGACACTCACGCTCTGGGCGTTACGCTGGTGGTGGAGGGTGATCAGGTCGTGAGCGACAACCGTCCCTACGGCATTCACCGCCTCATCGACCCGGCCGGAACCACAGACTTCATGGAGAGGCTGAAGGCGATGGGATTCCACGATGCGGATCCTGTCGGCGTGGCGGTAGACGACGAACAGATCATCCTGGCCCAGGAGAAGGATGTCTTCATTCTCCCACGCGACGGGGGCGGGGACTATGCCCGATTTGCGCTGGCTGCCGCGATCATGGGCGCCTCCCCGCCCCGCCTGGTAGCACTCGATGCGGCGGAGACACTGGTGGGATTGATGCACGCCCTCTCTGCACCATATCCAGCCGGGGAGTTCTTCCTCCGGCTGTCGATGTGCATGTTGGGCGACCTTCGGGCCTGCGCCTACAACACCGGCGGGGCACCGGCACCGACCGGCATCTCCCTCCAGGATCAGGCGTTCACCGCCCGGCTCCTAGAGCCCCAACTACAGTGGGAGGCACCTTCGTATTATTTCGCCGTCTCGCTACCGCTGGCTCGGCTCCGGGCGGAGTGGCGTCTGTTCGGACTGGATGCACCGCCGGACTGGTGGGTGTCCTACTCCGATCTCTGGCTCCATGTCCTTCGGCGTTACACCGGCGACCCAACCCTAGAGTGGCTCTTCACCGGCGGCCACGATCCACTGACCGGACTGGCTGGACTCTTCGAGTGGCCGCCCGACGTGACGAAGGCAGTCCTACTGTGGCACATCTGCGGCCGGTCGGTGGACGTGATGGCCGGAGTGGATGCGTCCTTGGTTGATCGGCTGCCGGACAACCTCCCGGCGGTCGGAGACCAGTGGAACAAACGTCTCCCCAGCCTGTGGCTCGGCATCATCACTCTCATGCAGTCCTACCAGCGCGACCGCCTGGCGAGGACACTCTACGGCCGCAAACTGCATGGCGGTCTCCACCCCGGCGTGGCCAGCGCCCACACCATCCTGGGCACCGTCCAGGACATTATGGAGGTGGCCGCCTGTACCTTCTGGAATAACAGACCGGGCCCGACGGTGATGATACGAGACATTGAGACCGATCCCCTGTCGGATCTGCTCCGTGTTTATGGCACAGGGCCCAAGAATACCGAGGAGAGTACCCGGTGGATAGAAGCACTGACCGACCTGGCGACCCTAGCCAACCCCCTGGGGCTGGAGCCACTGAAAGTAACCGTAGTCGAGGCACCCCCCGCGGGCCAGGCAAAAGAGGCGTTGACTTCCATTTCAAGTGGAGATTTGGCCACGACCCCAACGACCCCGACGCCACCCCGGAAAGCCCCTGGCGCTTCATCAACTGGGATCCGTACACCGAAACGCCGCCGAACCAGATCAAGGAAGTCGTCGGTGGCCCCGAAGCCTTCCCCTGTGACCGCTGTGGGGCCATTATGCGAATCGTCGCCAAGAAGAAGCCAACCGAGATCATTGAGACCTCGGACGTGATCCGATTGGGGGAGAAGGTGGACAGAGCAAAGGTCAACACAGACGACATTTTCCTGGTCTGCTGTCCGCAGTGTGACAGGCGGATCCAGATTCCCGGACGGTTCCTGCGGGATCTCAGACGCCGGACGCTAGGCAGGGTGTGACCCGTGTGCCCACAAGTTAATGTTACGCCAACTGCGCCCGTCTCTGGACGGCGGCGCGGGCGTCCACCGGGAAACGGCGCTGGTTTAGGGATTGCTGTGGCCACCCGCCTGACGCCCGAAGAGTCGGAGGCCCTTGACACCCTAACCCAGAAGATGGGCTTCAAGAACCGTGCTGAGACGATCCGCTTCATCATCCAGTCTGTGATCGGGGAGTCTGTCGGGTAGGATATGACGATGCCCTGGCTAGGTTTCAAACATAGTGTCCTCTCCCGTGCCAAAATAAGTGCGGGTGCGATGGGCAACCAGAATGCGCGAGGCAACAAACACTCTACTGAAACCCGCGCCAGGATGAGTCTCCGCCACATACGTCATGGTCACGGCAGGCATAGTGGACCCTCGCTAACCTACTATTGTTGGAAGGGCATAATCCAATGTTGCCTCAACCCCAACAACAAAGCCTATATCTACTACGGTGGCAGGGGCATCACCGTCTGTGAGCGGTGGCGTTCCTTTGCGGCCTTCTTAGAGGACATGGGTGTGAAACCGGAGGGGCTCACCATAGACCGAATTGACAACGACGGCAACTACGAACCTGGGAACTGCCGTTGGGCGACTCGGAGTGAGCAGAACCGGAACCGGCGTCCAAGAACACTGGGAAGGTGAAGAAATGAGCCAGATAGACTACGCAGACCCATATCGAGACCGGCGGCTCCACGAACGGGGCGTACACGAGCACGAGAAGCCCACAAGGATAGGGGCGCATACCCCCGCCTGCCCACGGTGCGGGTGCAAGGATGGGTACAGGGCCAAACAGATCATTGGCCGTCTGGGGTGCGCCTGCTCCTGCCACGTGGACACCACAGAGACATGAGCCAGAAAAACAAGGCCCCGGCCAAGTTCAAGTTTGCCGGAAGTCTCTCACTGCCCGCCGACATCTGGCGACCGGACAAGACGACGTTCAAGATGGTTGATGCCACGGCGGATAGTCGCACCGGGCTGTTCTCAGCCGCGGTGGGGGCCATCATGCAGGGTCTCGGCTGGACTGATGGCGAGATGCTGGTGGGACTTCTCATCGACTTCCTCAACCGCTTCCCGGATGAGGCACGGGTGGCCTTTGCCGCCGGGATCATCCAGGGACTCGGCGTGATGGTCCAGCGCCGAGACGAGTACCTCATGGTGGATCTGGTTCGGCTCTACAACACACTGGCGGTGGGACCGGACGCTGAGAAGCGGACGCCCGGTGGCTTGATACTACTGGGGAGATAGCCTTGCCAAGCGACAAGAGCCGGGCCAAGAAGGTTGAGGAGGCCACCGAGGGTGTCCTGCGCTGGCTGGGCTTCCTCCAGCAATATGCCCTCCGTGTCTCATTCGTGGATCAGTTCGACGACCCAAGTACGGACTCCGACCAACCAGACTGCCGTGTAACTCATGGCTACCCTTATGCCTGGGCGAACCTTACCTGTCGTAGGGATGTCGTAGACCAAGCAGATGCCGAAACCCTAGAGCAACTTGCTGTCCATGAGGCGCTGCATGTCCTCCTGTTTGCTCCTCTTGATGCGTTCCTTCGGAAGTGCCGCACGAAGAAGGAGCTGGAAACCTACAACGAGCAGCAGGAACGAATCGTAGATCTTGTATCCCATTACCTAGAGCGGCGCCGCCCCAAGTATGGCTACCACTCCAGCGGCGTCCCGAACACAAAAGGTACGGCCAAACAACCAGCCAGGAAGAGTGTCAGGTGAGGTGAGGTGAGGTGAGGCATGCCTAAGAACGGAGACCACTGGCCGCAGTGGTGGGGCGTCACCTGGACGATCATCCTTGCGTTCGCCTCGGTGATGGAGTTTCTCCACTTCCGGCGCGAGTGGGGCCAGCGGGACTACAGGAACATCCTGGGGCCATTCTTCATGGCCGTCGGCCTCGGTTACATGGCCTCTGAAGCAGCTAAGAATGAGTGGCCGTGAATAGGGCCCAGCGCAGAGCTATCAAGTTTAGGAAGGTGAAGAACATGCCAACCGCAGACGAGAGAATCCGGGCGATCCTGGAGAAGATCAACCCGACGGTACGCCAGGAACGGCTCCTGGCGCAGCAGAAGGAGCTGGAGCAGAGGCTCGTGGACTCCTTCTTTGGGATGGAGAACCAGCGGCGCCTGGTGGCGCGGCACGAAGAAGCCCTCAAGACCGCGGATACCCCAACACAGCGATCCATCGTCGAGCAGGCGCGGGAAGGCCTACGGCTCCAGGAGCTTCTGGTAGCACACCTGGCCGATGAGGTGGAGCGTGTGCAGGGCGCACTAGAGGAGATCCAGAGGGCGGGGTTGCCGAAGGCGCAGGCTGAGGCGAAGCCGTCCGCGGACTAACGCCCAGGCTTCTTCTGCTTCTTGCCCTTGGTGGGAACAGCAGGCTGGCGCCGTTGCTTGCGTTCGGCCTGTTGTCGTTTCTTAGACTTGCTCACAATTCCTCAGACAGCACTTCAAACGTGGTGGGGGCACCCCCTGTCGCCGCAATAGCCAGCCGCTCACCCTTCTTGACGATGAAGGGTATCCGCAGCAGTTGTGTACCTACCTCACTAAGCATCGTAGTGCCCACGGCTGGGAATGGCAGGATGGCCCTGGGCACCTCCACTCCCGCCGCGCCCGTGGCGAACCCTAGGTAGAGTCCGTAGTCGGAGATAGAGGATGGGGTTGACCTCGTGGCCCCATGCACGATGCAGTCATAGTCCGCTGCTGCCCAAATCTGGACGTATGACCCGTAATTGGGGAAGGCGGCTGGGGTCACGGTGACGGGTGCTCCCATCGGCGCAGTCTTGGAGATACCGGCCTCAATGCCGGACAGGTGCTGCCGGAAGGGGTAGAGAGGGTACATGATGGGCACGTTGCCGCCGTCATAGCCGCTCAGGTAGCAGGCTGCCCGGACGCGGGCGTTCGAGTCGCTGACGGACACCCTAATGCGGGCTGCGATGCGGGCCCCGGATGCTATCAGGGCCGGACTCAGCGGATAGGTTTTGTTTATCTTGATGCCGGTGCTACCGCCAGCAACCGACTGGTAGGCCAGTAGCGCCTCCGAGAATCGACCCAGTAGCACCTCGCTGCCAGCCGCCCCAGTTGCTATTTCCAGTTCTATCATGGTGGGGATAACGCCAGTCACGTAGCAGTCGAACCGCATGGCGACGTGCGCCGAGACCGGCACGAAAGGCGTTACCGTCGCCGCCACAAGTTGCGTGTAGCTGGCTGGCCAGGCCCAGGCGCTAGTGCCGTAGATCTCGAAGGCATGGTCGGTCGCCTCCGAAGTCCAGGTCGCACCATCATATACCGCGCCTTGGCCGTCAGCATAGGACGGCGCGGAAGCGTCAACGCCCCACACGTAGTAGTTAGCGGCGTCCACGGCACCCGACCGATAGGCGACCAGGTGGTATTGCACGCCCGCCGTCAAACTGGGCAGAGTGGTGTACCCGAAGGCCCGCCACGCATAGCTCGTCGTTAGGAGTGACCCATTGAAAGTCAATGCGGTGCCGACCGCCGTTCCGCTAGGCTTGCCTGTGCCGTCATCCGTGTATATCCGCACGGTCAGGTTATCACCAGGAAGCCCTACCTTCTTGGCCCAGATGCGGAGTTGGGCAACGCTGGCGTCTCCGGCAATCTTGAACCCCTGAGCGCGGCGGGTATTTGCCGCCACGTTGCCCACGAGCTTGTCCGTGTCCACGTTGGCCGAGGCGTAGGTTGTCAGCACCGGCTCGGTGGCTGACACAAAGGACGGCGCCTCGACATTACGCGGGTAGATGCCCTCTAGCCCATCGCGCTTCACCCAACCGTCAGCGTCAAGTCGCGCCATTCTAGGTCTCCATCTTCACGCCGTCTATGCGGCCTGAAAGCGAGGTCGCGGCTCCAGCCAGCCAGTGTACAGCATCTCCTGGTTCGAGCATGACGGCCTTGAGGAACACGTAGTCAAGGCCATTAGCGGGAATCGAGGCCACCACTATCTTGTTGGCGTCGGTCCTTGCCCCCCCGCTGGGCACAACCCAAAGGGTCAAAAGAGTCGCTACCAACACGATGTTGACTACTCGCAGACCGGCAATGATGACGCCCTGGTTGACCCCGCCAGCGGGGGCGGCGTAAGCCTCGGCAGCAGCAGCGGGAACCGCCGTACCGTCCAAGAGGGGCATAGGTGTAAACTGTGTGGGTGCGGCCATTAGTCACCTCCAAGAACGAGTGCGAATGTAATTGCTAGTCCGGCGCCACCGCCGCCACCGGCGGGCGCAGCAGCCCACGCCACTGCCCCTGCGACCATCGTGAGTACCTCATCGTCGTTGCCTTTTGCCAATCTCGCGCCCGTGTCCGCACCCGTACCTACTGCAAGGTCGCCAGCGGCATCCCAGAGGGGGTCGGTAGCCATAGCGCCGCCACCAGCAGGTACGCCGCTTACAATCGTTGCCCCGACGCGCTTCAGGTACTCACCGTCGGCCACGGCCCCCACCACAAGGTCGGTTGGCCCACTTGTCTCTCGAAGGCCCAGCGCCAGGGCTGCACGGCCGTCCTTGATGAGACAGCCGTCAACGGTCACTCCGGCGGCGCCGGTTATCTCAACAACGGTGTCAGCGGCCAACCCCCCGCCTGCGTGGAAGGCATCATCGGTCTTGAGTACGTTCGCCGCACTTCGGTAGAGGTTGGTGTCCTTTGCCGTGCCCCAGTGAATAACTCCGCTAGCGGGAGTGTTAGTGTTTAACCAAAGGGCTGAGGTGGCGAAGGCACCGAGCCGGATGCCTATGCTCGCTGTCACCACCGTCTGGGCTGCTATGTCCAACCCGTAGAACGTCCCAACACTGCCCGCCCCGGCGCACATATCGGGGATGTTGATGCCCTTGAAGGTGGTGAACGCGCCCTCCTCCAGGGTGTTGACGAAGCCGATTCCCTCAAAGAGGGTGATGGTGGGCGGCTCCGCCACGGCGCTACCGAGTTCTAGTTTGAGGCTACGGGCAACATCATGTGTGTTCTTGCTCAGTGTAGTTATGCCGTATATGGACGCAACGTCCGCGAAGTTCCCCCACGTCCCCGCGGAACCGGCACTCTGCGCCATGTAGTAGAGGCCGTAGAGCTTGGCGCCACTGACGGTATTGGCCGCCCGCGCAGTCACCATACCACCAATGCCAGTCGCCGTCTGGCCGGTCGTAAGGGTAATCTCCTCATCCGCCGACAGAATAGTGCGGGCCGCAATAATGCTCCCGGAGCCAACGCCTATGTGCCCCAGTGCCAAGAAGGAGTCGTTTGTCTTGAGCACGTTGGCCGCCGAACGATAGAGGTTGACATCCGTGCCGATGAGCAACCCGCCCGCACTTCCCTGAACGGGCAACTGCAACTGGCCCGCTGGCGTGAGGTCAAACAGCCCCGCCGCACCGAGGATGATGTTGCCCTTAGTGGCGTGAGCGGTGGAGACGAGAGTTAGGGTCTCTGCGGCACCCGTACCGCCATAGGCCGTCTGTCCGCCCGCACGCCCAGCCAGGCGGAGGTACTGGGTGTGGTCGTCATCACCCAGACCGGCCAGGCCGCCGTGGTCGATACCAGAGATGTTCAGCCCGATTTCAACGGTCTCACCTGCCCCGTTGTCGGCGAGGGTGATGGGGGCAACCACGGCCAGTTGCCGCTCGTCGGTCAGGATAGCATTTGGACTGATGACGACATAGGAGGCACCAAGGGGGGCTCCGCCACCACTACCACCACCAAGCACGGCCCATGTGTTATCGCTCCATACATACGCAGTGAGGGTATCCGTTGCGAAGAACGTGTCCCCCAGAAGGGCTGTTAGAGGACGTTCCGAGAGCAGGCCGGTGTACTGGGCGCCCAGTCTTTCTGTTAGAGCCATTAGACCAACACCAACACCTTATCCCCCGCCACGAGGTTCAAGGCATCCTTCCACTGCACTTGTCGGACGGTTTCGGGGGTTCCTTCACCCAGCCATAACTCCGTTTCGTTGGCGGCCGGGGTGGACTGTCGAATCTCCACCACCCGTCCGGCCACTGTCGCAGCCGCGGCACCGAAGAGAGCCCGCCGCACCACATCAAGGTCAAGGGTGACGACCAAACTATCATCGGTCGCCAATTCGTTCGCCGCCGAGCGGTAGAGATTCACGTCGCGGGCGGAGCCCCAGGCGATGACGTTCCGGCTCGCTGTGTCAGAGGACAGCCAAAGGCAGGCAGTGTTCATGCCCTCGACTCGGATACCAACATTCAACGTCGTGGCGACAATGCAGTTGTTAAGGTAGATGCCATAGTAGTTGGCAACTACGCCAGGGCCAGCCCCCAGAGCTGGGCCATCGATCTGTAAGCCACGTACTTCGCCCGTCACCCGTGCCACAGAGCTAGCAAGGAAGACGATTGGCTGAATGTAGGCACCGTAAACCGTCGTCAAGTTTCCCGCGCCCAACTGGACATAGGGTGCGATATGCACCCCCCATAGGGCCGCCATCGTACCTGAACCGGCGTGTTGTGTAATTGCGTCGAGGCCTATGAGGTAGCCTGTAAAGTTCTGGGCGTTGCCCGCCAAGGACTGGGCAAACACCCGTTGGCCCACGTAAGTTGCCGACGACGCCCCGCTGGGGTTGGCGTCCATGAGGCTTTGAAGCTCATAGAAGGAACCGGCGGTGCTAGTCGAAGTGTGGTGTGTGCTAAGACCAATGGTGCTGGAAGGAGGGGACGTACTGCCTATCACCACCCGGCCGCCAAAGGCCGAGTGACCGGCAGAGCGGATGTCAAGTCCGTCACAGGCGCCGATGTCGATGCCAATGTTCGTGGTAACGGCCCCAGTGACACCATTGATACTGATGCCGTAGGCGTTCGTAACCGCGGCATTGCCCATGTTCTCAATGTAGATGCCCTTGGCCGTCGTGACGGCATCACCGGCGATGAGGTTAGCGTACCCAGACTCGACCCAGAGTCCGCTCAGGCCGTCGATGGTGACGGTCTCCGCCGGGGCCCTACCCGCACCCGTGAACATAAGGCCAGCAATCACCCTGGACTGACCGACGGACATGGGTGCCCCTGCGCCAGTTGCGAGGCGCAGTCCATACACATCGATGCCGCTAATGTAGTCGGGCTTTCCCGTCCCAGTGACGAAAAACTCGAACGTAGCTGCCGTGACCACAGTGGAGTTGTTGAAGCTCCCGCCGTACTCTCCCCTCACGCGGAGGGCCCCAAACTCCCACCCCCCAGACGCGGTAGGGGAGTTCGAGGCGCGGATGTAAACGCCGGTCATCACCGCATTAACCGTCTGGCTGTCCAGAACCCGTACCACTTCGTACTGGGCGAACGCCTCGTTGCCGATGTTCAGGCGTCCCACCGTGAGGTCTCCGGCCGTCACGTTCGTGGGTGCCGCGGCCGAGCCGATGCGGGCGTAGGTTGCAACTGAGATGCTCTTGGCGATGTCCTGCTGGGCCGCAGCACGTCCGGCCAGGAGGAGGTACTGCGTATGGTCGTCATCACCCAGACCAGCCAGCCCGCCGTGGTCAACTCCTCCAGCAACGGCCGTGGCTGCAATCTTCCCCGCACCGGAGGAGGCCCAGGTGACGGAGGCCGTGTCCTCGATGGTGATTCGGTCTCCGGCATTGGGGTCGATGTTGGCAGGTCCGGCGATAGTCAGGCCGATGAATCCGGCATGGTGGATGTCCGGGAGCCCCGCATGGATAAGGATGAGTGCGGCTGCCGTCCCGACAAGCTCGTACTCTGTATGAAGGTCGCCGCTGGCGAAGACCGGATGCTTGTGAACATGGTCGCGGTGGGAGAAGATGAGGCTAGTACCCGCAGACCCGGCCGCCGCAATGTCGGCCGGTGTCGTACCGTCCAGGGCCGTCTTCCAGGAAGGACGAAGCTCACCATTGTCGATGCCCAGGACGTTCCGGACGTTGGCCGCCGGGATGCTGATTGCTAGTCTGCTCCACTTGGGAGTGACGTTCCCGATGACGAGATCGCCGTCGAGCACCGCCCCTGCCAGGGTGTCGGGGTGTGTGGCGCTGAGGAGGTTGTGGGCAATGGCCGCAAGTTCGCCGCCGCCGATTGGGGTGGGGGTGCCAGTAATGGCTCCGCTACCAATATAGTCGTTGGCCCAGACAATCACACCCGTCGCAGCCACATTTATATCGATGGGTGTGGACAGTCGAGTAAAGTGGTTGCCAACGACGATAATCGATACCGCCCCACATACTGCCTCGATTCGTAGACCGGTATCGACGTTCGTAGTGGAAGAGTCTGTAAAGTGGTTGCCTATGATCGTGACCCCATATGGGGGGGTGGCTGGCGCGATTGCCAGGGACATGATGGTGTTGGCCTGGCCTCCACCATAGAAGAACGAGTTTCCCATAAACCGCAGCGAGTCTATGACGGTTCCCGTACCGGCCGTTCCCACCTGGAGACTCACCCCACCCAAAGTGGGTGACTGTAGTTCCGTATCGATAATCCGCAGAGAGTGGATCGAAGCGCCCCCTATTAGAACGCGGCCGGTTAAGCAACTTCGATTTATCCGAATGTACTCCACGCTCGTATTGGGGGCACCGGCCTGGAAAGCTATACCGCTGGGGACACAAACTACCACCCGGTCTAGTTCTACTTGTGCTTCTGTGGACGCCGAGCCTTCCACGTAAATGCCGACCGTATTGGCCGCATCTACGGGGTACACGGTGCAGTCGAGTAGTGTTAGAGACTTGTTTATTAGGGAAATACACTTCTGGCCTGCGGCAGCCTTGAATGTGACCCCCCGGACAGTGACATTGGCGCTCCCGTAATTCACTGTCAGCGCCGGGGGAGTCCCTGCCACGTAGCGGGCAGTGACGACCACAGATTGAGAATCGGCCGCTCCCAACCTGTAGGGCTTGACCAACACACGCGAACAACCCTCTATGTAGAGTGTGCGACCATCGGTGACACTGAGGGCTTCGTTGTAGGTGCCGGGGAAAACCAGTATGCGGGTGGCGAAAGCGTTTATCGCCCCCTGAATTGTTTTGGAACTTCCCCACTGCCCAGCAGGGTCAACCACAGCATCAAAACAGAAACTACTGGCGGAGAGGATTTGCAGGCGAACCTGGCCCGTGTAGGTACGACCGCGGCTGGGATCGAGTGTACTCTCTACGCGGGTGCTTGTGCGCCGAGCTCGGACTTTAAAGAAGTAGCGTTGATTCTCCGGTAGGCCTGTGAAGAGAGCGATCCCGCCAAGGTCACTTTCTACAACGGAGATGACCTCCAGGGTATCGACATCAAAACACTCCACCTCAACGCCAGCAAGAGGCTGGAAGTTCTCGTTGACAGTAGCGATCCTTGCCCAGGCCATGTCTAGTGCTCCCTGCCTGTGTTGAGCTGCTCCCCGCGCCACGCTTTCTCCAACACGAGATCAGGGCGCGTTAAGAGTGAATCCTCCCAAAGGAAAAGCAGGGTGATGCCCTGGCTTGCGAGCAACTGCTTGGCTATCATGTCGCGGGCGCGGTCATTGGGATTAGTCCAGTGCCAGCGGAGTCCCTGGACGTTCCACCCCATCTGTTGGGCGGGGAAAGCGAAATCGACCACAAATCCTCCGAAGGAGGTTCGACCGCCCATGAACGGATCCTGGTAGATGAAATCGACGCCGGGCCGCTGCTTCTTGGTGCCAACCAACCAGTCCCAGACGATGAACTCCGGAAGAGAACCGTGGTACGCAGCCATCCATGCAGCGGCCCGGTCTGCCAGGGCTTGGTCTTGTTCTGGAGGCATGGGGATTTCGGGACCGGCGAGAGGGCGCAGTTCCAGGCCCTTCCGCGCGGCGACACGGCGTAGGCGCCCCGCCTGTGGGATGCGCGGGGCGCGGAAGGGAGCCGGGCGGTCAAAGGAAATCCTACGTGCCACGAATTATCCTCACGTGATGGGCTCTATAAGGGTGATGTCCACGGTTCCACGTCCAGCAACCGCGTCCCTGAAGTCGTCAAAAGTTGCAGGGCAATCAGCAATCTTCACATAAGTACCAGTGGTCACGTTCGGGACCACGAGCAGAACCAGCGTCTTCGTGTTCCAGATGGCGACCAGCGCCTCCCAGACGTTCTTCAGTGTGGCGTCTACTCCGCCAACATGAACCCCCTCAGCAATCATCTGGCTTACGTCTATCTGGAAGATCCAGGTCGAGCGGAAGGTAGGTTTCTTATCGTAGAGTAGCACCAGGGACATCAACTCAGGACTGAGGTTTGCCGTGCCGCCGCGGTCCAGGGTGATCCTAAATCGGACGGTGCGGAACTGTAGGCCGGTACTGCCTGCGAAGCTGAGGTATGTCCCGGCCGCCGTGAAGGTGCCCGTACCCACGAGGGTCCAGGCCCCGGCCTCATTGTTGTCGAGTTGGTACTCCACCTTCACCGTCTCATTAGCTGTAATGTTGTAGCCATCGCAGTAGAGGCGGTAGAGGGCACCAGACAATTCGCGGAAGCCACCATCGATCCAACCCGTGGTGAAGTAGAGGGGGCCATCCTGGAAGTTATCCACGCCAACACTGGGGGTCTCGGCGAGTGCCGGTAGTGTCCAGAGAACGCGCTTCGGGCTGGTGACGCCGCTGTAACTCGTGGTGCCCAGGGCCACCAGTCTCCGGCCCGTGGTGTACTGAAGTGGATTCCAGCGGGCCGCCGACCCAAATGCGGGCGCTTTGATGGCCGCTACCTTCGGCCCCAGCGTTGTCCATCCCGCGCCGTTGTAGCACATGAGTTGCTGGGCACCATCGGCGGTCTCGTACAACGCATATAGGTAGTCCCCGATGGCAGCAAGTTTGGCCACACACCCATACTGAAGGCAGGGCGGCACCGCCCCCTTGCGCCCCCAGGAGATGTTGCGGACGGTCTGACCATCCCACAGATAGACCTGAAAGCCATCGGTGAGGGCGATGTAGTTTTGGTAGATGATGGCATGTAGGATGGAGGAACCGATACCGAGAGGGATTTCGTAGGCTTGGCGGGGGTCAAAGTCAAGAGCAAAGAGCGAGATGATACCTTCTTGGTTGGTGGCCAGGAAGTGAACTGTACCCTCGCCCCAGGGGGCCATAAAAGCGCCAACGAAGATGACACGCCCATAACCTGCCCTCCAGATAGGCTGGGCGTCGGACGCAACATCGATGTTCCAGGTCTGCCCGTCCACAGAGAAGATGATCTCGGCGATAGGCCGCGTGCCAATGAGCATCTCCCTCCAGACAATCCCATCCTCGATGACCTTCTGGGTGCCGGTTCCTCCGTCGGCCCAGGTGATGGCATCCGTCGAACGCTGGTAGCGGGCGGTTCCGCCGCCGCCTTCCGGAAAGGCATAGAGCGCCGTGGCTGCCGCGGGTGTGGGCGGAGAATACTCCAGGATGGTGGAGATCATGGTGGCGCTGGCGATGTCTTTGACCTTGGTGAAGCCGGTGGCGTTGTCGGTCGAGCGGTAGATGCTACCTCCCAAGCCAGCGAGGAGGGCGACACCCCCGGTCGTGGTGCCCATGATAGGGCGACCGGGGCTCCGGCCGGTGTAGTCTAACGCAGCCGGGGCGGTGATGGCCGCGGCGTCAACCGTGGGCGGCAGGGTGATGTGCCGGGCCCGGCGGATGTCTACGCCGCCGTTGTTGTCCCAGCAGGTGCCCAGCTCCTCGCGGATCTCCAGGCGCCGGTGGCCGATGCCTGCGGAAAAGTCGTCCAAGCACAACCAGAAGGCGTGAAGTCTCTCGTCATATGTTGCACGTCCGACCTTTAGGCCTTGGGTCCACTCGGCCACTGAGTTGACGCGGACGGGCCCAGAGACGTAGAACGACTGTCCTGCGAGGGTTAAAGCTTCGTGAGGGATCGCACACCTCCCCGCCTACCGTGTGGGTACGTGTCTTGAGCTGGGCCTTACGCGATACTCGGCCGGGTGGTGGGCCAGGGCCCGCTCGGAAGCCGCCATGAGAGCGTTGGCCGTGCCGATACGCACGTTGGCGATTGCGATTCGCTTCTCCAGCAACTCCGGGGTGGATTCCTCCACAGGGACGGCCGCCAGGTAGAGCATGGCGTAGGCCTCAGTCCTCATCCGGATGAAGGACACGAAGCCGTCCTCGATGGCTGTGGCGTCTACGAGTGGCACCGTCGGGCGCTGCTGGCCGACGATCTTGATCTTCTTACCCGCGGTCGGCCCCCAGGCCAAGGAGTTGAACAGGAAGACAGGCACACCCGCATCGTAGCCCAGACGCCAAGAGTTATCCGGGATGAAGTAGTCGTACTGGCCGGGCGTGGCGAAGTCCTCTTCGAGGAGCATGTAGATGTAGGCAAAGTTGGCAGGCACCGCATAGGAGTAGGTGTCCGCCGCCATCGTGATGGATTCATCCTCTTCTACGGGCAAGAGCCAGCCGGTCAGTTTCAGGTCGTCGTAGGCATCCTGGATGAAGCCCTCGATCAACCCCTCGCCCACAGAGATGAACTGTGGATCGTGTATCTTCGCAGCGATGTGACGCTTCAGGCTACCCAAAGTCGTGGCCATCTATTCCACCTCGTCCACAAAGCCGATCTTCAGACACTCGGAACTATCCAACCACCAGTCCGTCCGGTTCCACCGCTTGGCATAGTAGGCACGGGGAACCTTCGAGCGAGAGGCGAAGATGTCGAGGATCCGACCCTGTATCTTCTTGATGAACTTCACCTCATCCTCGATCTCGCCGATCTTGCCCACGGCCCCGGCACTGATCTCATGGATTAAGACGTAGCTCTCCGTCGCCATCACGCGCCTGGTGCCCGCCTGGAGTAGGATCCCAGCCATCGACGCGGCCATCCCCAAAGCCTTGGTGGTGACACAGTGGCCCTTCCGCCGTAGCTCCTGGATGAAGTCGAAGAGCGCCAGTCCATCGATGACGGCGCCACCGGGCGAGGTGAAGACGATCTCGATGGCGCACCCCGGCTCTGTCCTAGACCAATAAGCCAAGCGATCCATACAAACCTCCACCGAGCGGCCATCCACCGAGGAGGTGAAGTGGTAGACGTGGTGGTATTTGTTGGTGGCCAGCTCCTCTTTCTCCTTGCGGCGCTCACGCTCCAGGCTAATCATGCCGATCTCGGCCGCGGTCTCCGCGCAACGGGTCTGGGCGCGGGCAGTGCTGGCTTCGGCGCGGGCCTTCTCCGCATCCGCCTCCAGCTTGTTGATCATGGCGCGACCACGCGCCGCCTTCAGTTCTTCCTCAGTCTCAGGCATCTCTCTCCCCCATTAGCGACCGGGAACACGCTTGGAATCAGGCAAGGGCCGCCACTCCCGCGGAATCCTCTGAAGTATGAGGTTGGATCTCGTCCAAGCCTCCTGGACCAGGGCCCGCCGCCAGGCCGACAGTTCCGATACGCCGCCAGCCAGGATGTCCGCCGCGTAGCCAATGGCCCGCTCGCGGATGAAGGACTCCAGGCCGGGTTCCGCAACGAGAACCCCACTCAACTGAGCCACGCGCTTCTGGCCGATGACCTTGAGGTGCAGACCGGCGGTAGGCGTAAACTCGTTCTCGTCGAACTTGATGATGGCGGTAGTGGTGGTCTCGATGGTTAGACGCCAGAGGGATGGGTGGATGACGTTGGGGTACTTGCTGGAGGCAGCCGCCGACTCCAGGCGCAGTTCCTTTATGTAGGCGAAGTCAGCCGGAACCGTGTAATCCCAGACATTGGCGGCGAGGGTTAGAGACTCATCCTCGGCCAGGGGTGTGACGATTTGCTCGGCTGCAAGATCGTCGATTGCTTGATTCACAAGCAAGCCATACTGCGTGTCTGTCAACTCCAGCTTGCCGGAGTCATGGCAACGGAGAGCCACCCCCGCCGTTAGATCAGCAAACGTCGCCATCCTCTCTCCCTTCTAACAATTCGGGGCGGCCCTTTACGGGCCGATGGCCCGGCCGCCCCGGAGGTTCAACGGGTCGCCGCCCGACTACAGTTCCGTGACCTGCGTTATGATGACTACCTGTGACAGTTCGCCACCCACACCCGCTGCCGGGCAGTACACATCAATAACGTCATCCGAGAACAGGTCGATAGGCACAGCCGGGAGGAACGAACCAGATGCCGCGACGTTAAGGGCAATGGAGCCCAGCAAGCCGTCGTAGGTCGGGCCGATCCCGCTGTTCAACGTCACGGTACAGGTCTTCGTGACTGTGTTCGTGTACTTCACCAGCACCGCAATTAGGCGGCGCGGCTGTACAGGGGCCCGTGCGTCCGCAGCCGGGGCGGTGGTACAGGTCTGTGCGGCATTGTCGCCGCTGGCCTGGCTCCACCGTTCAACGACGTAGCGGTTGTCGCCGTAGCCGACGGTTTCTTTCTTGTAGGCAACAGTCATAGTAGGCTCCTATGGCGCACCTGGCTGGTGGCGCTGCACCAGTGCGTGAACGGTCATGTCGTCACCGGCACCCGAATAGAGGCCGACGACTGCGTAGAGCGCGAACCCAGACGGCAGCACCAACTTCGGGGGGATGGGTACGAAAGCCTGTCTCTCAGTGGTGGCTTCGTTCTGGGCAAGAGCGGCGCCGGGGGCAAAGGTGACGTACCACTTCTCACCGGCCGTAGCAACGTCTCCCATCCCAACTATGAGGGTGGGGTAGGTGTCTGTATCGCACACCATGATGCAAGGCTGCCTGTTTTCAACGGCGACGGAAGCCTCGTATATGACGAAGACCCAGAGCAGCTCGTACACCTCACCGTCCGGGACGGTAAAGATGAGCTTCGACGTGTCGTCGAACGTCGTGTCCCGAAAGTATTTCAGCTCTGGAAAGGGCATCCGCCCCTCCTACTCTTCCTCGCCCTCTACACCCTTGGCGGCCTTAGCCCTGGCCCTTGCAGCCGTAACCAGCTTGTCGCCGGGGCCACCGGCTTGGTGTGCAGGCACGCCGCCTGTCAGTAGCTTGTCCACCTCGGTTCCGGGCGGCATGGTTGCCTCTCGGTTGGCCAGCGGCATCTGGGCCGACTTCATATCCGCCCAGATCTCAGCCATCGGGTGGGCCGCATCGCAGCACAGGCCTGTCTTGATCGGGCAGGACTTCTGGCCGCGCTCGCGGTGATAAACCTGATGGAGTGCCTCATCGACGCTGTGCGCCTCACACCAGGCGATAACCTCTGGGTCATCGCTGGAGAGCACACCTTCGATGAACTCGGCCCAGATGTCTCCCTCCCGCGAGGCATCCCGCTTCCCGGTTGGGGAATTGGGATCGCGGAAAGAGATCACCGTGCCTGCCTTGACCAGGAACAGGCTGTTGGGCTGTTGGGGGCAGATGAAGACACGGACGCCACGGAGCGGTGGAGGCCCCTTACCGGCCTTCTTTGCCTGCTCTATCCCCGCGGCTGCCGCTGCCGTTGCCGCATTCCTGGCCTCTACCTGAGCCGCGGCTTCTCTGCGCTGCTCTGCTGTCATACTCACAACGGGGGCAGCGCTCTCGTCTTGCACCATTAGGATTTGCTCCTCCTCATCGTGCGAAGGGGGCCAAGGGACCGGAGGAGAAGGCGAGGAGGTCAAGCCCCTCGGCCCCCGATTCGCTGTACTTAAACTACCTCGCCGTCCAGTTCCTCCAAGGGTTACTTGTGGTAGAAGAGCATCACGTCGAACTTGCCTGCCGTCAGATCGGCAACCGCAACAGTTACCGTGATTCTCCTCTTCGCCGTAGTGATGAGCATTGTGGCGCCCGTCGCAACGGGGATGACACTCTTGAAGCCTGTAGTGCTCCAGGGAGCGCCAGTAACCACGGCCGCAGCCACGATGTCCGCAGCACCTTCCACCTTGACCGCAGCGGTAGCATTAGCGCCACCCGTTACGGCCGTGAGCACCCGCAGGTATCCACCCACGATGACGGCGCCCAGTGGAACCACGTCATCCAGGGGGATGTCCCCTACGACTCCGCCCTTTACGGCAAAGTCGTAGGTTGCCTTCGCCACACGGACAATCGGCACCGACTTGACACCGATGCCATCCTCTACAGTTTCCGGAAGTTCCTCTCGTCCCGTGATCGGGTTTACAGGCATTGGTCCTCATCCCAGATGAGGCCAACATTGGGGTTTTCACCTTCTCGCATTACGGTGCCTCCTCCGATGCGTTATGTTTAAACTACCTCGCCGTCTGGTTACTCCTCCACTATTCGCTGGGGGTTCCCTCCTCCTCTACCCCATCCCCCACGAACTTCTCGTAAAGGTCTAGCTGTTGTAGTGTCAGGCTCTTAGCCGCGCTCGCCTTCTTGAGCTGGGTGGCGATGATCGCCTTGGCAGCCGAGCCGATCTCGATCTCTACCGGGACATCGGCTTCCTGCTTCCATGCGATTCGCCCCTGCTGCTCCTGGTTGAAGGCGAGGGCCGCGGTCTCCTCGTCGTTGAACCCCAAGTGCCCCTGTAGAGAACGGACAAGGCGCAGTGCCGTAATGTCGCCCTCTATCGGAGCCAGGAGGTTCAACAGCATGAGCCTCTCAGCTACTCTCAGTTCCATCTCGTCTCTCCCTCCTATTCGGTGGGGGCCGTATTGTCAGCGCCCGGCCCCCATAGGCGTACTATTCGCTAGTCGGTCGGCGCCGTCGTGGTTGCTATCAGGTAGAAATCCGTCCCACCGACCCGACACTGGACAACGTGCGTTGCCGCCTTCGGCGTGCCACTCAACCGCACCATCCGTCCGCTGTTCCAGGCAGAGGCCACACTCTCCTGCATGAAGTTGAACAGGTTGGGCATCTCGTAACCGGACGAACTCGCATCGCGCAGTCCGATAAACGACCGACTGCCGGAAACAGTACACGTACTGGTGTACCTGTTGCTCAACTTCAGGATGTGATATTCGGGCCGAGCATCCCCTCCGGCGTCCGGTGCTCCCGTCTGGATGACATCGAACTCCGCAGCGCAGACGTAGCCCTTTATCGAGGTGCTCGCCACTGTGACCAAGCCCCAGATACCAACCGCCCGCAAAGCCCCCGTACCGTAGACGCCCCCAGTACCAAGGGGGGTCACATTGACCAGGAGACCCACCATTCCCTCGGTGTAGGCATCCATCGTCGCGGTGAAGGCAATGGAGGCAGGCGTCTCTACCCCAGCAGTGATGGCAGCCTTCGTTACGACTACATTGAGCTTGTCCTCGCTGGCATCCCACAACATGTAGTTGTTGGCTGTGGTGCCAACGAACTTCCAGTCGGGCATCGCGGTCGGTGCTATGGTGGTCGCCATCAACCAGATAGGCGTTGACAGGTCGCCGACCATACAGCGAACCATAACGTTGACCGAGTTGGTCACAGCCTGCGTGTCGCCGCTTGCGACCAGCATACGGTCGTCGCCGTATGCACAGGCAACCGCTTCATTCTCGAAGAGGAAGAGGTTTTCCATTCCAAGTTCGCCGACGCCAGTATCCCGCAGGTCAATGAACGCCCTTCTGGGGGAGATGACCGCGGCACCACCAGTGAGGGTACACCGGCTGGCCAACTTGATGACGTAGTACGTGGCGAGACCAAGGATGGTACAATCGCCCGTACTTATCACATCAAACTCTCCGGCGCAGGAGTAGCCCCCGATACCCCCGCCTTGAACGAGGGTCACGACAGACCAGAGACCGACAGCGCGAAGGGCGCCCCCGAATATCGCTAGAGGGCCTGTGGGTGCCATATCTATCCGAAGACCGACTATCCCTTCGGTGCCAGCATCCAGTGTCGTGATGCTATTGATGACAGCGCAATACTCCGTCCCAGTGACGGTAGCCTTCGTTGTCACCAGACTAAACTTGTCCGCGCTGGCATCCCATTCCAGATAGTTGGTGTCTACACTACCCATCACCTTGAGGTCTGCGAAGGCCTCCGGGACGGTGGTGGTGCCCAGTATCCAGAATGGCGTTGTGCCAAACATGTTCCTGACCGCGACGTTGAACGTACCACCCCGGACCACTCCTGGTTCGGTCAGAATCACGTCGTCGTCAGCCGGTGACACCCTCCCCGCAGCACTCTTGAAGTGGAACAGGTTAGGTTGCCGGTAGGCCGCCACACTGTAGTCGTTCAGGCCAATGTAGGCGCGGACCGCGGAGACTGTTACACCACCGTTGTTCTCGTTCAGGTTCAGGATGTAGTAAGCACACTGAACCGCAACGCCGGCGGTATGTATCACTTCGAGTTCCGCCGCGCTCACGTACCCATCGACTGGCCTGGTTGTCGCAGGCATCGTGACCTTGGCATAGATGGCCGAGACCCAATCGCTGTGCGCCCCTGCGGGCAACACCCTCACGTTGAGGCCAACCATCTGGTCGGCGGTCGCAGCGACCGTACCCGCGAACAGGATGTCCAAGGCGTGCTCTTCGCCGGTAACGGTCCTGCCGCCTATGTATAGACTGAGAATGTCCTCATCGGCGTCCCACCAGAGGTAGTTGCCAGACGCAGACCCAAAGAACTTGAGGTCGAGTCTCCCTGTTGGGTCTATGGTGCTCGCCATCAACCAGATGGGTGTGCTGCCAGAACCGTAGATGCAACGAATCGCTGCATTGTAGGGGGATCCCTCCCCACCGGCGCCGTTGGCGTCCGCCAGGGTCATTAACTTGCCAGCAGAGAGGGTAAGTGCCGGGTAGTTCCAGAAGTTGATGAAGTTGGGATTCTGGTACGCGGTTATGCTGTAATCCCGCACCATGATGAACGACCTGTTGGCCGAGCACGTAACACCGTCGTTGCGGTCAACAAGCCGGATGACACCATAACTCGCCTGGACTATGACACTAGCCGCGTGGACCTGCTCGAACTCCCCAGCCGCGGAGCAGCCCTGTACGGCCTTACTCGTGGTCGGGTGGGTAATTCGAGCGTAGATGGCGTTCGCCCTGTTGCCCCCGGTAGCCCCATCTGCCGTGGGCGACATCTCGACAACCAATGCAGAAGCAGCGGCGTACTCAAGGTCGCTGTCGAACGTCGGGCTGTACCCGATGTAGAGTGCGCGGATGGCGTTGGTGACGCCAACTGAAGCCTCATTGATTGGTACGGTTCCGGCTACGACCACACTGGCCTCAGACTTCCCTACATCGCAGAGGAAGTAGCAGCCAGCCGTGCCCAAAAACACCTTGAGGTCGATGTCTAGGGTGCCGTTGCCGATGAGAATGGCACCAGTGTCGTCTGCCACGGGGAGGATCTTCAGGTTGGACCCATCCCACTTTATGCTGACATCGAAGGCATCCCCGAAGTACAGAACCTCGTTGTCCCCGAACCTCAAACTTTGGGTGTCAGCTATATCGAGCTGTTCCACCCCACCGACGCCGGGAACGGGACCGTCGGGAAGCTCCCATCTCCCAGTAACGTAGTTTCGGGCCATGTCTGTTTCCTCTTAGATACTGGTCCACAAGTCGCTACGCTTCTGGAACAGAAGACCCGTACCTGTGCTCAGGTAGAGGGAGCCGTCGGCAAACTTGGCGTCGGGCCCAATCTCAGCGACGATACCGGCATCATCGGTAGCGTTACCGATTGCCAGCACCACGGGTTCTCCATTGGCGGCGTAACCTATTGTGGATGGGCGATTGGGGGCATCACCGGGCGGGGCACTGGGCTGCGCTCCCCCGGACTCTTCAACCCCCGTAGTTGGATTCTGCGGCATTGGTTTGCCTCCAGGGGCGGGGAGGTTATCCCCGCCCCCGTCTATCTCTTAGGACTAGGCCGCGACGCTGAAGCCGGACAAGCGACCCATCGACTGCACACCAGAAACGATGAGACTCACGTCCCCGTAGAACACCTTCTGCGAGCGAGGGCCGACGGTGGAAGGCGGCAACTCCTCCAGGTGGGGGCGTCCGCGCTGCCCGTGGTAGCCCATCTTGATCTGGTCGCGGTTGATGAAGTACAGGTCGTCCTTGGCCAGGGTCGTGTGGAGCAGGATCTCGACCACGCCGAAGTCGGTGTTGATGCGGTCAACGACCACACCGGCATCGGTCGTGCCGGGGCCCAGCCTCTCGGCCGAGGACCAGAACGAACTGACCTTTCTCTTCGCCCAGGCACTAACAAGAAGGGTCTTCGCCATCTTGTCGGCGCCGACCTTGTAGAAGAGGGCCTGGAGTTTGTCGTCGATGTCCTTGCGGGTCAGGGCGGCGCCCCCCAGGGCAGTAACCTGGGCGCCGTTGACCGACGTGACAAAGAACTTCAAGCCGCCGAGGGACGCGGGCACATTGGCATCGCCGTAGTACCGCACTCCCACGACCGCGCTCTGCTCCATCGCCACGAACTGCTCGGCGACCAGATCCAACGCCCGGTAGTCCAGGTCGGTGCCGCGCATGTTCCAGAGCGCGGTCTCCTGGCGCCGGAAGCTGGCCTGCACACCAGACTGGTGAACCTGCGGGTAGTTGTACGGGAAGTTGAAGAGAGCGGTCGGTCGGAACACGTAGTCGTCGTTCTCGTCCATCGAGAAGCCAGCGACGATGATCTCGTCCGTTCCGGTATTCCAGATAACGTGCGTACCGCCGGTGTAGATGTCACGGCGCACGGTCATGGTGTCGGCGGTCAAGTGCGCCTCAACCCGCACGTACTCCCCGTCTGACGGGTGGTAAAGGATGGTGCCGATGGGGTAGCGGTGAACCCCGCCCGTGAAGGTCAGGGTGTCCGTCGCACCGGCGCTGTGGGCTAGGGTAGCCCCATCCAGACGACGGTTCCAAACGTCATCTTCCTGCCACTCGACCTTAGTGGTACGGAAGTCGAAGCCCTCCGGGCCCCCGATGTACTTCAGGAGGTCGGCGCTCCGCTCCGACATATTGATCAGCAGAGGCGCGACGAAACGCACCTTGCTGGTCAGAACGGTATCGAACTCGGTAGGAACCCCAGGGGTTTCCATACCGGCGATGCGTTCGAGTAGAATTGTTCCAGCCATGTTAACTATTCCTCCGCGAGGTTATGGCCCCAACGGAGGCGACGATTAAGCCTTTCGGACTTGGATCGACTCCATTGGGAGGTTGCGTAAGTTCTCAAGCATGGCATCTCTGCCCTGCTTCGGGTTGAACTCGTGTTCCTTGGGGGCAGGAGTTCCACTGCCCACATCCGACGGGGCCGTTAGGCCTGCCGGAACAACCGGCGCAGGCTGCGCCGGAGCGGGTGGCGCTACATTAGCAGGTGGCTTCTGCGGCGCCGCGGCATGGATGCCGCCCTGGGCCAATTTCTCGAAGTGAGAGGCTTTCGTCTCCGCACAGAACAACTCCATTTCAGCCACGGACTTGTCTGCGAGACCCGCCTCCGTAACGCCGTACTGTCCAAACTTCAAGACGAGGGAGGCGATCATTAGATCCTGGTCGTAACCCTCAAGCGTCTTGGCGTACTCGTCCAGTTCGGCCTTACGATCATCGTAGGCCCACTTCTCTTTGAGCACTTTCTGTTCGTCTT